>Ga0209098_1000326_pt1 | contig 53461 bp, 56 predicted proteins | sample AD_JPNHW1_MetaG_FD_184429 | JGI IMG/M metagenome (GOLD analysis project Ga0209098, IMG submission 184429) | Active sludge microbial communities of municipal wastewater-treating anaerobic digesters from Japan - AD_JPNHW1_MetaG (SPAdes) (version 2) | ecosystem: Engineered > Bioreactor > Anaerobic...
TGGAGTGAGGGATTTGAAAATCAAGAAATTGTAGAACAAGTTTGCAACAACCTTTTCTGCAAGTCTGACTTTGCACTTCCGCGCAGCTTTGAGTGGTGCCTTGAAGATGATGATCTGCTTAAAAAGGCCGGGTTGCTGATAGCTGGACATAGAGCATCGGACAAATCAATTAGTGATTCAATTTTCGAACCCTATATTGGCATAGTCGAGGAACTCGCCGAAACAGAGGATGAACTCGATAGTAATTCCGCTTTATACACACTTCGTGAAATCGCTAAGCATAGCGAATCTCTTAAAAGCAAAGTACTTCGGGCTGCAGAAAGAATGTCCGAATCCGATTTTGGCATAGCCAATTGGATAGGCAATCAGCTACTTTTTGAGTTTACAGAGGAGTAGCAGGAATGTCGCTTTGTCAGTTTGGCACAAAGGCACAAATTTTGAATAATCATTAGTCGCAAAAAAACTAAATTAGATATCATATGGATTTATTTAAATCATCAAACCCTGCTTTATCCGATAGCATTTTTTCAAAAGCAGGTGCTTTTTCAACAGAAGAAACAATGACCGTGAGAGGTACAATGAACAAAACATTTCTAATGCTTTTTCTTGTTGTACTAGGAGCTGCGTTTACATGGAAAACTTTTTTTGATAGCATTCCTGCTGATGCGAAACAAATTGCTGTCCCAACCTCTGTAATAGTTTGGGGGGCCATTGGACTTGTTGGCGGGTTAATTTCATCTTTAGTAATCATTTTTGCACCAAAGACCTCTCCCTATGCTGCGCCTATCTATGCTGTTTTAGAGGGATTATTCCTTGGAGGTATTTCTGCATTATTTGCTTCGGCATACAATGGTATTGTTATGCAAGCAGTTGGGTTAACCTTTATAACATTCTTTTTAATGCTTGTTGCATACCGCTCAGGATGGATTAAAGTTACCCAGAAATTTAGAACGATAATTATTATTGCTACTGCGGCTATTGGCCTAATGTATTTCATCTCAATGATGATTAGCCTTTTTGGCGGCAATACAAGTTTTATTACTGGCAGCAGCCTATTAAGCATTGGCATAAGCATTTTTGTTGTTGTTATAGCAGCATTGAACATACTCCTTGATTTAGATTTTATCGACAGAGCATCAGCGCAAGGAGCTCCTAAGTACATGGAGTGGTTTGGTGCGTTCGGCTTAATGGTTACATTAGTTTGGTTATACATTGAGTTTTTAAAACTATTGGCAAAGCTTAACAGCAGAGACTAAGAATGAGATAAATAAAATTTTTCGGGTGAGGGATTTGTTATTTTAATATTAGTTAATAACTTTGCAGCCCGATATTCGGAATTAAGCAGACAGTTAAACATATACAATAATGAAAAAAGGAATTCATCCGGAAAATTACCGACTGGTGGCATTCAAGGACATGTCTAACGAGCATGTTTTTATCACCAAGTCAGCCGTTGCAACCAGGGAAACCATCGTCGTTGATGGAGTTGAGTATCCTGTGGTTAAGGTCGAAATTTCAAACACCTCACATCCTTTCTATACCGGTAAGATGAAACTTGTTGACACCGCTGGTCGCGTTGATAAGTTCATGAACCGTTACAAGGATCACATGGACAAGAGGAAAAAGTAGTGAACGAATAGTTCCTATGTTCAGAATATAGAAAGCTCCAGCGATGGAGCTTTTTTATTTTAACCCAATTTTATAACTACTCTTTTTGTACTTTTGTTTTATAAACCGAGAACCATGCAAAGGCAATACACCCTATTCGACGATTCACGAAGGAACAATCTACTCCCACTTACTTTCACTCGTCCAGTTAGCGAAATTAGAATTGGCATACTTACCATTACGCAGAAATGGGAGAAACAGTTTGGTAAAGAATTTACATTCCTAACTGCTGAATATCTTCAGGAGAAATATAAGGCTCCGAAGAGTAACACAGAAACCTGTCTTATCAACGGAGGTATTATTCCAGATCAAACCCTTATTGATCAGGTAACAAAACTTAAGGTTGGAGAGGCTATAGTTTGGAACGATATGGTAATTGCCGCAGTACTATCCTCTATCCCAGCCCTATCGTATATTCCTAAGATTGCTGATTTTAAAAACCCTGTTTTTCGCTCTGAAAAACCTTTTATGGTTTCAAATCCATGGGATATTTTTACCCAAAACGGGAAAGCACTTGAACAGGACTTTGAACTGATAGCTAAAGGAAGAAAATCGGAACCAATTTCTGATACTACTAGAGTTATAAATCCTGAAAGAGTATTTATTGAAAAGGGAGCAAAAGTTGAATGCGCCATTCTTAATGCAACAAACGGATCTATTTATATTGGTCCAAATGCAGAAGTGATGGAAGGATCGATTGTCCGTGGACCATTTGCATTATGCGATTCGTCGATTCTAAAGCTTGGTGCAAAAATTTATGGGCCCACTACAATCGGACCCAATTCTAAAGTAGGCGGAGAGGTAAACAACTCTGTCGTATTTGGAAACTCTAATAAAGCTCATGATGGTTTCTTGGGAAATTCTGTGCTTGGTGAGTGGTGCAACATAGGTGCAGATTCGAACAACTCTAATCTCAAGAACAATTACGCAAACGTTAAGCTCTGGAACTACAATACAAAAGGATTTGTAGATACTGGTCTTCAATTCTGTGGATTGATTATGGGCGATCACTCTAAATGCGGTATTAATACAATGTTTAACACCGGTACAGTTGTTGGAGTTAGCGCAAATATTTTTGGAAGTGGTTTTCCTCGAAATTTCATACCAAGCTTTTCATGGGGAGGGGCACAAGGATTCAGTGTTTACAAAGTAGACAAAGCAATTGAAACAGCCGAACTGGTATATGGGAGAAGAGGTTTAACCTTTACCGAAGTAGATAAAAAGATCTTTAATAAGATATTCGAAATAACTAAAGAGTATAGGAAGTACTAAAGTTCTCTTTATTCTTTTTTCAGAACTTCTACAAAAAAAGCAATCACTTTTTATTGGCACACTCATTGCAATGTTAGAATTCTTATAAATTAAAATTGAAAGAGTGACATGTTGTCACAGAGTTTGACGGAGATTAGAAAATGAGTAGAAAATTCGAAATTAAAATTGCAAATCCAATCCTGATTGACTCTGCCGATCAGGATACTGATTTTATACCAATCATTACCGATGATGATGCCCCAATTATTAAGGATTCTGATATTCCTGATGTAATTCCAATCCTTGCGCTTCGCAATACAGTTCTTTTTCCCGGGGTAGTAATTCCAATCACTGTTGGACGCACAAAATCAGTTAAACTAGTTAAGGAGCTTAACACAAAGAAAAAGATTTTAGGAGCCATATCTCAAATAGATGCCAAGGTAGAAGAACCTGAAACAAAAGATCTGTTCAAAGTTGGAACTGTAGCTCAAGTACTAAAGGTACTTGAAATGCCCGACGGCAGCACTTCGGTTATTCTTCAAGGCATTCGTCGATTTGAGGTTGAAGATTTCATTGGCGAAGATCCTTACTTTACTGCAAGAATAAACGTACTCCATGACGTTCCTCCACACGAGGATGATCGTGAGTTCAAAGCCATTGTTGGTTCTATTAGAGATCTGTCACTTAAAGTAATTGAACTCTCCCCAAACATTCCTAATGAAGCTTCTTTTGCAATAAAGAATATTGAAAGCAATCAGTTTTTGGTAAATTTCATCTGTTCAAATTCTGATATTCAGAATACAGAAAAGCAAGGATTGCTTGAAAAAAACGTTCTGAAAGAACGTGCCGTTCAGCTATTGCAGTACCTTACTCGTGAAGTTCAACTTCTCGAACTAAAAAACGATATCCAATCAAAGGTAAAAGTAGATATTGATCAGCAGCAACGAGAGTACTTCCTGCATCAGCAGATGAAAACCATCCAAGATGAGCTAGGTGGAAACCCAATTGAAAAGGAAATTGAGGATTTAAAGAAACAAGCCGCTCAAAAGAAGTGGGGGAAAGAGGTTGCCGACCTTTTCGAAAAAGAGGTTGATAAACTGCATAAGATGAACCCCATGGCAGGAGAATACTCAGTACAGCTCAACTATGTTCAACTTCTTCTTGAACTTCCTTGGAACGAGTACACAACCGATAATTTTGATCTTAAGCGTGCCAAAACTGTTCTAGACGAGGATCATTTTGGATTAGACCAAGTTAAGGAGCGTATTCTCGAACACCTAGCCGTTCTTAAGCTAAAGGGTGATATGAAGGCTCCTATTATTTGCCTTTATGGCCCTCCGGGTGTTGGTAAAACATCCCTCGGCAAATCCATTGCGCGTGCACTCGACCGTAAGTATGCTCGCATATCGCTTGGCGGTTTACACGATGAGGCTGAAATTCGCGGGCACCGCAAAACTTACATCGGAGCAATGCCTGGTAGGATTATCCAGAATATTAAAAAGGTAAAATCGTCAAACCCAGTATTCATCCTAGATGAGATTGATAAGGTTGGTAAAGACTTTCATGGCGATCCTGCGTCAGCACTGCTTGAGGTTTTGGACCCTGAGCAAAATAACGCATTTCACGATAACTATCTTGAGATTGAATTCGATCTTTCAAGAGTTTTATTCATAACCACTGCAAACAACATATCAACCATCAGCCCAGCGCTACGCGACAGGATGGAGATGATTGACGTAAGCGGTTACATTATGGAAGAAAAGGTTGAGATTGCAAAACGTCACCTAATTCCAAACCAACTCCTTGAGCATGGCCTCAATAAAAGTAGCGTTACATTCTCAAATAAAGTAATCGAAACGGTAATCCAAAACTATACCCGTGAAAGCGGTGTAAGAAGTTTAAACCAAAAGATTGCAAAGATTGTTAGGCAAATTGCTAAGAAAATAGCTTTCGAAGAGAAGTTTAACAAAGCACTTACTGTTAAAGAAATACAAGCTATCCTTGGGATTCCAAGATTTGTCAAGGATATTTACCAAGGCAACGAACAAGCGGGTGTTGTTACAGGCCTGGCGTGGACAGAAACAGGAGGTGAAATACTCTTTGTCGAAACAAGTTTAAGCCGAGGCAAAGGAAATCTTACAATCACAGGTAATTTAGGTGATGTGATGAAAGAATCCGCTGTAATTGCCCTTGAGTATATTAAAGCTCACTCTGAAATGCTTGGTATTAAGCCAGAAATATTTGAAAAATGGAACGTTCACATTCACGTTCCAGAGGGTGCTATTCCAAAGGATGGCCCTTCGGCTGGTATTACTATGGCAACTTCCATTGCATCGGGTTTTACCCAGCGCAAAGTTCGAAGAGGCTTGGCAATGACTGGAGAAATAACTCTTAGAGGGAAAGTTTTACCTGTTGGAGGAATCAAGGAAAAGATTCTTGCTGCAAAGCGGGCAAACATCTCCGAAATAATCTTATCCGAGGAGAATAAGAAGGATATTGCTGAAATTAAAGACATCTACATTAAAGGGTTGAAATTCATCTACGTTGAAAATATAATGGATGTCTTAAAGTACGCTTTACTTAAAGAAAAAGCGGAGAACCCACTTTTGATAGACTAGTAGAGCAACGAAAGGGAGCTTTTTGCACCATCTTTGATTTTAAAAGCTTACCTTTCGCTCAAAATATACCAGAATGACAAAGGTTGCAGTCTTTCCAGGGTCATTTGACCCTTTTACAGTAGGGCATGAATCGATTGCACTTCGAGCCCTTGATCTTTTCGACAAAATCATTATTGCTGTTGGCTTTAATGCAAATAAAAAATCTTTTTTTACCATTGAGCAACGACTAGCTATTATCAAAAAGGTTTTTGAAAACGAACCTAGAATTGAGGTGATAAGCTACGAAGGGTTAACTGTTGAACTCTGCAAAAGAATTAAAGTTAAATATATTCTAAGAGGGTTACGAACCTCTGCCGATTTTGAGTTTGAACGCGCTGTTGGACAGGTTAACAAAGCAATGAATCCTGAGGTTGAGTCGGTTTTCTTTTTAACCCTCCCCGAACACACATCTGTAAATTCAACGGTTATAAGGGATATTCTAATACACAATGGCGATCCATCTCAATTTATTCCTAAGTCAATTAACATAAAAGACTTTCTACCTCGTTCGTAGTTAGGAAGAACTATAAATAGAAAACTTGCATTCAATCCCATGAATATAAAATTCGCTAGGTTCACCCTCTTTTTTATAATTATCGCTACCTCAAATATTGTTTTTGCGCAACCAGTAACAATAAAAGGGTCGTCTCTACCCTATGCTGGCGATGAGATTGTTTTTTATCGTTACTCCGACCTTATAACGATGTCGGAAGAAGAGGTTGGAAAATGCAAAGTCGAAAGTAATGGGGCATTCAGCTGCCAGCTAAAAATAAGCGAAACAACATTCCTTTTTAGCCACCTTGGGGTTTATCGAATTTATCTCTTTATTGAACCAGGGAAAACGTATAGTTTAGCCCTCCCCGACAAGGAAGAAAAAACCGAAGCGCAAAGACTTAACCCCTACTTTCGAGAAACAGATCTTTTTGTTGGAATAACCAATATTGACAAGAATGATATCAACTACCTAATAAATTCGTTTGACCTTGCATTTAACGAGAAATTCGATATAATAATCAACGATACTTATAAGGGTAAATCTAACATCAATGTAGATTCGTTAATTAACTCAATTGAAAGTATATACTCAAAATTCAATCAATCGTATTTCAATATATACAGGAATTATAGGTACGGGTTACTTAAACAGCTAACCTACATTCAAAAGGCAAGGGTAACCTCAGAAAAATACTTTCTCAACAAGCCTGTAAAGTACAACAACACTGCCTTTATGGAGCTATTTAACCTTGTTTACGATAAGTATTTTATCTTTTTTGGTAGGACAGAAACAGGGAAAGCAGTTTTTAAGAATATTACCGAAGAAAAAAGTCTTTACAATCTAAAGAAAACACTATCAACGGATAATGTTCTATCTAACGACACATTAAAGGAATTGGTAATCCTAAAGGGATTGCATGATGGCTTTTACGAAGACAAATTTTCAAGATCGGCGTTACTAACAATCCTTGATTCTCTTTACTTCACTTCAAAGATTCCTGAGCATCTTGTTATTGCTGAAAATATTAAAGAAAAGGTTACTCACTTGCTGGCAGGTTTCGTTCCTGCACCATTTGAACTTTACGATTCAAAGGGGAAACTTGTAAAACTCGATGATTTTAAAGGAAAGTATGTATACTTAAACTTCTGTACAAGTACGAGTTATACATGTCTTCAGGAGTTTTCACTTTTACAGAAACTTTACGAAAAGCACAAACAGCAGCTGGAAATTGTAACCATTTGTGTTGATAAAGACATACAGGACATGTCAAACCTTATTCACACTGCTGGTTATGACTGGACATTCCTTAATTATGGAAACAAACCCGAAGTCGTTAAGGAATTTGATGTTAGGGCTTATCCAACTTACTTCTTAATTGGTCCTGATAAGAAACTAATACTCTCTCCCGCCCCATCGCCTCAGGAGAACTTTGAAATTCAATTTTTTAAGGTATTAAAATCAAGAGGGGAAATTTAACTCTCAAAAAATGCCTACAGCACACCTTCGCTATTCAATACCTCACGAATAGTATCGTAGGTGTTAGACATTATTTCATCAAGATGATTTTTGGGAAACCATTTTGCCATCGTTATATCCTCTGATTGCTGCGGAATTAAGGGTTGATCTCCGGAATATATCATCTTAAACCAATGAGCTTTTTTCAAAACCAACTCATTTCCAATCTTGTAGGTATGATAAGTATCTACAATATGATTAGAAAGCTTTATGTTTGTTATTCCTGTTTCTTCTGAAACCTCACGCAGTGCAGCATCTTTTATTTTTTCATTTTTTTCGAGTTTCCCTTTAGGTAAATCCCATTTACCATATCTAAAAATGAATAAAAGTTCACCCTTACTATTCTCAACTAAACCACCAGAAGCTACAATCAACCGATACATACACGAAAATTCATCGAGCATTGATTGAAGATTACTACCAGAAACAAAAACATTTTCAACCTGTGTAGTCGTTTGAAAAAAATCGAGTATTTTTGAAAGCTCTTGGGGAGTATTATAGCTGGCAAATAGGCCAAATTTATCATTGAAGTGCGAACCCAAGTTCTCAGTAAGAACTATTTTACGTTTATCAAAATAAATTGAACAATCCTTGGCCATGACGCAAAATTCAGTTGTAATTAACCTTCTCCAAATTAATGCAATTAAACTAAATCCTGCAAATCCTTTTACATGGGCTTCAGGTTGGAAATCCCCAATTTACTGCGACAATCGCAAAACTCTTTCATACCCAGAGGTTCGCAGTATTATATGCGATGGGTTTAAAAGGCTGATTATAGAAAAATACCCTAATGTTGATGTTATAGCTGGAGTTGCAACTGGAGCTATTGCTCATGGAATTTTAGTGGCTGATAGAATGAATCTTCCATTCATATACGTTAGATCAGCCCCGAAGAAACATGGTCTCGAAAATCTTGTAGAAGGTGATGTTAAAGCAGGTCAAAGGGTTGTAGTAATAGAGGATTTGATTTCAACTGGTCAAAGCAGCCTTGCAGCTGTTGATGCTCTTAGAAATGCAGGTTGCGAAGTGCTCGGCATGGCTGCAATTTTTACTTACGAATTCAACCAAGCAGCAGAAAACTTTAAGAATTCGAATGTTAAACTTGATACACTTGCAAACTACACCCAGCTAATTAACTTTGCCGTTGAGCAAAACTTTGTAAAAAAAGAGCACCTAGAACTCCTAAAATCATGGCGGAACAATCCTGAGAACTGGGGTAAATAAATATTAATTGATAATGTAAAATTTAGAATTAGTAATTAAAACATTTATAACGATTAATAACCCTTTACAAAAACAACCAACTTCCAAGTATGACTGAATTTGAAAGCAAGGTAGTATCCATTCAAAGACCAGCAGAAACGGTTTACCGAGTCCTATCAGACTTTAGACAGTTTACTCCGTTAATTCCAAAAGATAAGATTGAAGGATGGGAAGCTGAAGAAGATAGATGCAAATTTAATGTTAAGGGGATTGGCGAATTAGGGTTGAAGATTGCTAACAAAGAACCATTCAGTACAATTAAGTTTACTGGCGATGGCAAAGTGCCTTTCGAATTTTTCTTCTGGATTCAACTTAAGGAGGTTGCTCCAAATGATACTAAAATGAAACTTACCCTTAAAGCAGAGCTTAACATGATGTTTAAAATGATGCTCAGCAAACAGCTAGAGGAGGGCGTAAATTCAATGGCAGAGCAGATTGCTGCAGCTTTTAACAAGGGGCTTTAGATTTCGAAGCTCACTTCTTTAAAACCAAACGATTTTATTTCGCCCGACTCTGATTTGAGAATCAGTTCACCCGTCGGTTTTATATCAATAATCTTTGCACTAAATCTACCGGTTGAATCCGAGTAAAAGCAACTTTCATTAATCCGATATAGTGTAGAAAGGTAATCCTCATCAACTTTATTTCTTAGTCCATACCTAAGCTGCAAATACCGCATTTGAATTGATACTACTAGTTCGCTGAGAACTATTTCGGAACGATACTGCTTGCTAGTTAACTGCCACATTGAGGTTGGGTTGGGCAAATCTGAAGGAAAATCATCTTGGTTTAAATTTAATCCTATCCCAATTACTGACACATCAAGGGTTGAACCGCTAAAGTTGTTTTCAATAAGAATTCCAGCAACCTTTTTATCTTCAACATAAATATCGTTAGGCCATTTAATTTTTGCTTTTACTCCCTGCATTTCAATCCAATCGCAAATCGATAAAGCAATAACCTTTGATAGTGAAAACTGTTCCTCAACCTTAAGAAAATTAGGTCGAAGCAACAAACTAAAAGTAAGATTTTTCCCCTCCTCGCTTTCCCACGAATTACCGCGTTGTCCCCTCCCCTGTTCCTGAAAAAAAGCAGCAACTGCATACCCCTCAGGTTCACCTTCCTGAGCTTTTTTCATGCAAACAGTATTTGTTGAATCGACTCTTTCGAGCCATTCGAATCGAGGTTCAAAAATTGTAATCATAACAACCTTTAAGTTGAACAAAGGTAAGCATTCTTCGGTTACTAGGTAAAGTACAGCAAAGTAAGCAATAGCATTTTGTCAGAAATAAAATAATGGCATGATATTTATGTGTTATTATAACCTTTATAAGTAATCGAAAGTCAACTGTTTTAAAGTACTTGTACAATTTACAAAACAATAAAATGAATAAAAATAATTACCTTTGTCAACTTAAATGAATAATACTGTTTAATGGGTAAAAAGAAAGAAGTAAAAAAAGCGGAACCTCTAATAAATTGTATTGTTGAGGCTATACTAGAGAAGAAAGGGAAAGAGGTTACATCACTTGAAATTGGGGAAATTCCTAATGCTGTATGCGATTACTTCATCATTTGTAACGCCGACTCAACCACACAGGTTAATGCGATTGCAGATAATATTGAAGGAAAAGTTCGCAAAGAATTAGACGAAAAAGTATGGAAAACCGCAGGTTATGACAACTCATTTTGGATTGTGCTTGATTTTGTAAATGTTGTGGTTCATGTTTTCCAGACAGAATGGCGTTCGTTTTACAAATTAGAAGAGCTTTGGGCCGACGGTAAATTAGAAACATATACCGATGAGCCTGTTCTTGAAACAAAAAAAGCGAAATCAAGATCAAAAAAAGTAACCATATAATTTATAGCGAATAATTAGATATATTTTAGAACTATGGCTGAAGAGAATAACAAACAAGATAAACCGAAAGATAATAACGATCCTATTTTTGGTGGTAGCCTTAAAAAGGCCCCAAAATTCAATGTTTACTGGGTTTACATAATCATCATTGCTGCGATTATTTTCCTTAACTTCTTTTATAGTGGTCATGCATTAGAGACCAACTGGCAGGAAGTTAAAAACCAGATGCTTGCAAATAAAGATGTTGCAAAAATGGTGGTTGTAAGAAATCAGGGTAAGGTAGAGGTATATCTTAAGGAAACCAGTCTTTCTAAATATGCCGAAAAACTTGGCAAGGGAATTACTGCTGTTCCAAAATCAGGGCCTCATTTCTTCTTTACAATTGGCTCAATTGAAACATTTGAGAAGCAACTCGTTGAAGCGCAAACTGATGTTGTTGAGGCTGAAAAAATATACCCTCAATACGAGGAGCGACCTGATATTTGGGGAAATGTTATAACATGGTTCCTGTTTCCAATTCTATTAATTGGAATATGGATTTACATTTTCCGAAGAATGAGCAAAGGTTCAGGAGGAGGTGCTGGAAACATATTCAACGTAGGAAAATCAAAAGCTCAACTTTTCGATAAGGAATCGACCTCAAAAATAGATTTTAAGGATGTTGCAGGCCTAGAAGAAGCCAAAGTGGAAGTAATGGAAATTGTTGATTTCCTTAAAAATCCTAAAAAATACACCGATTTAGGAGGCAAAATACCTAAGGGTGCTTTGCTTGTTGGCCCTCCAGGTACCGGAAAAACATTACTTGCCAAGGCTGTTGCAGGTGAAGCCAATGTACCATTCTTTAGCATGTCGGGCTCCGATTTTGTTGAAATGTTTGTAGGGGTTGGCGCGTCACGTGTCCGAGACCTTTTTAAACAAGCAAAAGAAAAAGCTCCTTGTATTGTATTTATTGATGAAATAGACGCTATTGGTCGTGCAAGGGGAAAGAATGCTAATTTTTCTGGAAACGACGAACGTGAAAATACGCTTAACCAGCTGCTCACCGAGATGGATGGTTTTGCCTCAAACCAAGGGGTTATCATCATGGCTGCAACAAACCGTGCAGATATTCTCGATAGAGCATTGCTTCGTGCAGGTCGTTTTGACAGACAAATTCATGTTGAACTTCCAGACAGTAAGGAAAGATTAGAGATATTTAAGGTACACCTACGTCCTCTTAAACTTGAAGATGGTTTTGATATTACTTTCCTTGCTAAGCAAACTCCTGGTTTCTCGGGTGCTGATATTGCCAATGTTTGTAACGAAGCTGCGCTAATTGCTGCACGTAAAAACAAACAGTCAGTTCAAAAACAAGACTTTTTAGATGCTATCGATAGGATTATTGGTGGTTTAGAGAAGAAGAATAAAATCATCTCTCTCGAAGAAAAACGTACTATTGCCTACCACGAAGCAGGACATGCCACTGTTAGCTGGTTACTTGAGCATGCTAATCCTCTATTAAAAGTTTCAATTATTCCTCGTGGACGTTCATTAGGTGCAGCATGGTATCTTCCCGAAGAAAGACAGATAACTACTACTGAGCAACTTTTCGATGAGATGTGCTCTGCTCTTGGAGGAAGAGCCTCCGAGGAGGTTACATTTAGCAAAATATCAACCGGAGCTCTTAACGATCTCGAAAAGGTTACAAAGCAGGCTTATGCAATGATTGCATACTTTGGTATGGGTAAATCTACTGGGAATATCAGCTACTATGATTCATCGGGACAATCAGAATTCACTTTCAACAAACCATATAGCGAGAAAACTGCTGAGGTAATTGACAAAGAAGTTAAAGATCTTATTGATAAAGCTTACGAAAACTCGAAAAGAATTCTAGTTGAAAATAGAGAAGGGCTTACAAAGCTTGCTGAGCTATTACTTGAAAGAGAAGTTATTTTCAGCGAAGACCTTGAGGTTATTTTTGGTCCACGAAAATCGGTAAGCCGTGAAGAGGAACTATCAAAGGAAATTCAACAAGCCCAAAAAGAGCAAAACGGGAAAAAAGACCAGGTATAAGCTATCATAATGGAAGATAACTGGATTTCAATATACTCCACCGATAAACCATGGCAAGCTGAGATTGCAAAGCAAATTCTGCTTGAGAATGGAATAGAAGCAGTTGTTATCAATAAACAAGACTCATCATATACTGTTTTCGGGGAGGCTGAAGTCTACGTATCAACTGAGAATGCAGTACAAAGTAAAGAACTCTTAAAGAATATCGAGATTTGAGCAATTTCTTACAAAGAACAATTAGCGGAACGCTATTCGTAGCCAGCATTATAGGCTCCCTTGTAATTGGGAAAATAACTTTTTTAATTGTGTTTGGTGGGATTCTGGTCCTATCGATGTTCGAATTTTACAATCTTAGCTACAAGGCTCGTATTAAGCCACAATTTTTCATTGGGATACTTATTGGTCTATCGCTATTTATTGGAACATACCTATACTCAATTGGGAAAATTGAACCTATATTCCTACTTGGATTTATACCATTGGCTTCATGTATTTTTATTTTTGAACTATTCCGTAACCAGAAGCGTCCATTTCACAACATTGCGTACACTTTTCTTGGAATAATTTACATTGCCATTCCGTTAACATTTTTCAATTTTATTGTATTCAACGCCTCTACAGTTCAAAATTCATACTCATACGAAATCCTATTAAGCTATTTTATCCTCATTTGGGCAAATGATACTGGAGCTTACCTTTTTGGGGTAAGCATAGGAAAACATAGGCTTTTCCCAAGAATTTCTCCAAAGAAATCGTGGGAAGGGTTTTTCGGAGGATTAATTTTTACAACAATTATTGCTTGGTGTATTTCGCTTTTCTATCATAATATTAACTTTGCGCACTGGTTTGCGATTGGGATAATCGGTGCAATAATTGGCGTTTTTGGCGATTTAGTAGAATCGATGTTCAAGCGAAGCCTCGATGTTAAAGACTCGGGTAAATTTTTGCCCGGTCACGGCGGGGTTCTTGACCGGTTCGATTCGGTATTCCTCTCCGCACCAATTGTTTTTGCGTATCTTAAAATAATGATGTTAGTTTAAACTTTTACTGATGAAAGTTCACAAAGAGGGATATTTAATTATTGCAATAGCTTTTCTGCTATTATTTGCTATCAACCTGGTTGGCTATTCAATTTTCAATAGCATTGTGTTGTACATTATACTACTCCCATCAATATTGTTTTTTGCATTTATACTTCGTTTTTTCAGGGTTCCAAACAGGAAGTTTGAACTAAAAGAAAACTCCATCTACTCCCCTGCTGATGGCACTATCGTTGCAATTGAAGAAGTAGTGGAGAATGAATTCTTAAACGCGAAATGTATTCAGGTTTCAGTTTTCATGTCGGTTTGGAACGTTCATATTAACTGGTTTCCTTATAGCGGCGTTGTTAAATACTTTAAATACCATCCCGGGAATTACTATTTAGCTTGGCACCCAAAATCATCTACCCACAACGAGAGAACTTCAGTAGTTGTTGAGCGCAAGGATGGTTTGCAAGTACTAATGCGTCAGATTGCTGGTGCGGTAGCCCGAAGGATTGTTTGTTACGCAAAAGAAGAAAATACAGTTTCCCAATGCGATCAACTTGGGTTTATTAAATTTGGCTCTCGGGTAGATCTTTTCCTACCCCTTGACGCTGACATCAAGGTGAAGCTCAACCAAAAGGTTACAGGAACACAAACTGTGATTGCTGAGGTAAAAGCCAGAGGTTAATCTAATCAACGTACGACGAAAAGCTGATCTTTTTCAGCACCCCTTTTGAATCGAAAACGAAAGTAAATTCTCGAGTTGATTCCTTATTGCTTATTATAACAGAATCCTTATTGTTAGGGACTAGATCGTTAAATGACTTAAAAAACGCCTCGCGTTTAATCCCTGGCTTAACGCCATTTATAAGAGGGAACTTTGTATCATAAATTACCCCTCCAAGAAGCATTTCGCGGTTAAAATAGGTTTTGTAAATAAACACTTCCGACTTTCGGTGGTAAAACTGGAAAATAGTATCAACCTTTTGAGCATCAAACTTATTTCTTCGAATCATTCTCTTAATCTTTACGCTGCTATCAAACTGTTTTTTTAATAAAGAAACAGTTTCCTCAACACCAAAAGGTTTATCAAGAAATTGGTTTACCGACACGGGATGGTTTTCCTTTATCGATTCCTTTTGCGTTTTACAGGCTGAAAACGCAATTAACAAAAGGGAAATAGCGATTATTCTTCTCATCTCTGATGGTTTATACAAGCGAATTTAAACCATTTTAAATAAACAGCAATACTATAAGAAGAATAGCACAACCCCTCCCACGGTGATTAATGCCCCAATTAGCTCTTTAGAGTTGAACTTCTCCTTAAAAATAATTACTGCTGGAGCAATAATCAGCACAGGCACAATTGACATTATGGCAGAAGCCACTCCTGTTGATGTATATTTAATTGATAGTAGAGAAAAGGTAACCCCGAGGAAAGGTCCAAAAAATGCTCCAACCGAGACTCTTTTAAGTGCATTTACATTTTTAAATGCTGCTTTTAACGAACTCCATCTGTTAAAGAAAATGAAGATCATTGCAAAACCAATAATTCCAGTAATAACTCTGATCTGAACCGCAGCAACTACATTATAGTCTTGCATCCCAATTTTACTTAGCACAAGTCCTCCTGCTTGGCCAACTGCACCTCCAAAAGCAAGCAGCAACCCTGATAATGGGTAGTTAAGTTTTACCCTACGTTGCCTCGAATCTGGATCGTCATCCTCGTTAACCTCACGTTTTAGAATTACCAATGCAATACCTGCGAATGTAAGCATCATACCAAATCCTTGCTTTCCCGTTAAATGTTCACCAAGTGCAAACCAGCTAATGATTGCAGCCATTGGAGGCGCTAGCGCCATAATTAGCATTGAAATTCTTGCGCTAATCACCACATAGGATCTAAAAAGGAAAAGATCACCAAGCACAAAACCGACCAATCCCGATAATGATAACCAAAGCCATTGAAACCCACTTGCATCTGTAGGTAACAAATATCCACGCGTTACCCATGTATAAAGGCTAAGAAAAATCATAGCCATGCACAACCTTATCAAATTAACCGATAAAGAACCTATTTTTTTACTTGCTGATTCAAAGGCTAAGGCTGTGACAGTCCAAAACACTGCAGTTAATAAACCCGCAAATTCTCCTATATGGTTGCTAAACATAATTAAAGGTTCTTATAATGCTTAATTAAAAGGTGCACAAAATTAATAGATGAATTGATAAAAATTAAAATTCTTGAAGGCACTTATGTAACTAAGTATTCAATTTCTACTACTTCAAAAACTATTAGAAAACAAAAACCATAAGTAGTTTAGCTATAACAAAAAATATATATCAAATTATGGTTATTTTGAAATTTAGCAGATTTGATGTAGGTTTGAGAAAAATAGGCTGAATGAACAACTTGGCAAAATACATAACTATTGGTGCAATAGTTGCAATTGTAGGTTTTCTTCTCTGGTACTTTTCATCAATCATCACCTACATTTTAATTTCAGCGGTTTTATCGCTGATGGGAAAACCAATCGTTGATCTGATTACTCGGATTAAAATCAAATCGTGGCATCCACCAAAAGCATTGGGTGCTGCTGTAGCTTTAATCACCATTTGGATACTCTTCTACTCCTTTTTTAGGGTTATGATCCCGCTGGTTGTAAACCAAGCCAATGAGCTAAGCGAAGTAAATGTTACTCAAATGGTAAACAACTTCTCACAGCCTATTGCTGATTTTGAGGGTTTTGTACGTGAATACTTACCTGCTTCGAACGGTTTTTCAGTAAAAGATTTTATTTCTGAGAAACTTACTCATGTATTCAACGCTTCGATGCTGTCTGATCTTTTTAGCTCCACTGCTGGCTTTCTGATGAACCTTTTTATTGCCCTATTCTCAATATCATTTATAACCTTCTTTTTCCTTAAAGAGGAAGATCTCTTTTTTGAAGGGTTGCTAATGCTTTTCCCCGAAAAGTACGAGCAGCAGATAAACCATGCCATGGCAAGTATTACTCAACTCCTAAGAAGGTATTTTATAGGAATTGTTATTCAGAGTTTCTGTATTATGACACTTGATACTATAGGTTTAATGATTGTTGGTATAAAATTCAACACCGCCGTTGTAATTGGATTGATAGCAGGTATATTAAACGTGATCCCTTACGTAGGCCCGCTAACTGGAATAATAATGGGGGTAATAATCGGAGTGGCCACCAACCTCAACCTCGATTTTTCTACACAAATACTCCCAATGATTGGATACATAATATTAGTTTTTGTTGTAACCCGTGTTATCGATGATGTACTTTTCCAACCCTTGATTTACTCAAGCAGCGTGAATGCACATCCTCTCGAAATTTTTATTGTCATCCTAATTGCGGGGAGCATAGCTGGTATACTCGGTATGCTTTTGGCGATTCCTGCCTATACTGTTATTCGTGTGTTTGCAAAAGAGTTTTTTAATAAATTCAGGGTTGTTGAGAAATTAACGCGAAAAATTTAGAGTCGGAATAATCGCTTTTATTATATTTACACAACTAATTGGCCTAAAATGCAAAAAGCCGGACTTATTAGAATTGCTATTCTGGTTTTAACCTTTTATCTAGGTTTAGGTAAATCGTTATATGCCCAATCAACAGTTGACTCAATGGGTTTAAAACTAAACCCTTCAGAGATAACCGACTCCACTAATAGTATAACAACAAACCGCATTGTTATCCAACAACCAGAAGCTCCCATAAAAGCGATCCTTGCCGTTCCAAACGTATTTACACCAAACGGTGATGGTGTTTTTGATTTCTTTGAGGTAACAACAACTGGAACATCAATGTTAGTATTTAAAGTATTCACAAGAACTGGAGCCTTGGTTTACCAAACTAAAACAGCCTATATCAAGTGGGATGGCAAGAACGAAAACGGGAAAGAACTACCGGAAGGCATTTACTACTATATTATTGAGGATATTTACAAGAACTACGAAAACGCTAAGGGATTCCTTTACTTATTCAGAGGAAAATAAAACTATTCAAATTAATAATAAAATAAACCCCAGTAAACTGGGGTTTTGTTATTTTAATTCAATTTCTACTCTTCTATTGAATTGTCTATTTTCTTTGGTCGAATTGTCCTTTATTGGTTTAAAACTTCCAAATCCTTCATAAGTCATTCTATTCTTACTTATACCTTTCATTGCCAAATATTCAAATACTGCTTTTGCCCTATTTGTTGATAGTTCATAGTTATGTGTTTCAATCCCCACATTATCAGTATGTCCTTTAATTACAATACAAAATTTTTCATTTTCAACTAGATAATCTACCAGTTTATCTAGCGTTGAAAAACTCTCAGGCATCAATTCGCTCTTGTCAAATTCAAAATTTATATTTTTTAAAATGAAAACATTCGCCTGTTTGCTATAACTATTAGAATCTATTATCGCAATATCTTGAGGAAAAGTGTTTTCTTCATCCAAAGGATAAACAGAAATATCATCAATAGTGTATATACATAAGCAAAATAACTTTCTATAAATGTTATGATAAGCAATTGTAAAATACCTTTCATCGCCTTTAGCTGAATAAATGCCCTCCACTTTCACCCATTGGGATGTATCTAATAGTTGCTTATAATCATCTATGCAAACCTGTTTCTCAAACCCTTCATACTTAAAAACAGAATCCATAGTGGAATACTTCGTAAGTAATCCATATACTGGAGTCAATGCACATTCACTCCCATGCTCTGATTTTAGAAAAAATTCAACCTTATACCGGTTTCCTTTTGCTAGTTTACGGGATAATCTAGTTTGTATTGTCTGATGTTCTCCTGCAAGTATTCCTGCATATCCTTTACCAGATCTCGGCTTTCTTAGTCCGGGAATTGCCATATTAAAGTTGGATGGTGTTGAACATAAATTGAACAATGAAGCATCCGTATCAGTTCCACCATCCCATATACTGTACCAGCCTAACGCAAGAGTTATTTGTCCGTAATTATCGGGACATCTCTTTAGTATCTCAAATCCTCCATTGCGAACCAGATTTTGGCCAAAGATTGTATTTGAAATTAAAATTGAATAGAGAATTAAATATCTCTTCATCATTTCAATCTCTCTCGCAGTTCTTTCCCTTTCTCCTCAAACCCAGGCTTACCAAGTAATGCAAACATATTCTTTTTGTACTCCTCAACACCAGGCTGATCAAATGGGTTAACGTTAAGTGTGTATCCGCTTAGGGCGCAAGCCCTTTCGAAAAAGTACATTGTATAACCAAGCCAGTATGCATTTAGTTCGGGAATAGTAATCTTAATTTGAGGAACCCCTCCATCTAAATGAGCAAGAATAGTTCCCAGTTCAGCCATCTTATTTACCTCTGAGTAACGTTTCCCAGAGAGGAAATTGAGCTGATCTAAATTATCAGGATCGTTTGGTACAATTAAGTTTTTCGTAGGTTTTTCTACACTTATCACTGTTTCAAATATAAATCGCTCTCCTTCTTGAATGTACTGACCCATAGAGTGCAAATCAGATGTAAAATCGACTCCTGCAGGGAAAATACCCTTATGCTCCTTCCCTTCACTTTCTCCATAAAGTTGCTTCCACCATTCAGTTAAAAAATGGAGTTTAGGAGTGTAGTTCACCATAATTTCTACATCCTTACCCTTATAGTTCAGAGCATTCCGGGCTGCCGCATAAATTGAAGCAGGGTTTTGTTCAAAAGAAACATTTTTGCTTGTATTATTCTCAGCTTCAGCAGCACCCGCAATCATATCGCTGATGCTAAATCCAGCAATGGCAATTGGGAGTAGACCAACTGGTGTAAGTACTGAATATCTGCCTCCAATATCATCAGAGATGATAAATGTACGATACCCCTCCTGATCGGCGAGTTTACGCAATGCTCCCTTCGACTTATCAGTAATTGCAACTATTCGCTTTGAAGCCTCTGCTTTCCCTACCTTTTTTTCGAGGTGTTGCTTAAGTAAACGGAATGCAATTGCTGGTTCGGTAGTTGTTCCTGATTTTGATATTACAACTATAGAATATGAACGACTATCGAGTAATTCGAGTAGCTCTTTATGATAATCCTCGCATATATTTTGACCTGCAAAAAGTACAATTGGATCTTCGTGTTTAGGCAACATGCTAGCAAAACTATTTCCAAGCGCTTCTATTGCCGCTTTCGCTCCAAGGTATGAGCCTCCAATACCAACCACTACAACAACTTCACTTTTTGATCGAAGATCATTAGCAACAGTTTGAATTTCTTTTAACTCAGCGTCAGAGGTTGATGATGGTAAATTTAACCAACCTAAAAAATCGTTCCCTTTACCAGTTTTTGTGTCTAAAAGTTCATGATTACGAACCATCACATCTTTATAAGCAGCTACCTGTTCAGGACTTACATAGTCATAGATATTGCTTATGTCAACATTAAATTTTGCCATTCTTATAAAATTAAATATTAAAAAATCTACTTAAGTCTATCGACAAGAAGCCTCATCTCAATTGCAGGTGAAATATTCTCGTAAAGAATATTATAAACTGCATCAGTGATAGGCATTTTAACATGGTGCTTAGAGTTTATTGCCTTAATACAAGCAGTAGCATTGTAACCTTCAGCTACCATGTTCATTTCCAGCATTGCTGATTTTACCGAGTAACCTTTCCCTATCATCGTTCCAAAAGTTCTGTTACGACTGAACTGGGAATAACACGTAACCAAAAGGTCGCCTAAGTAAACCGATGTGTTAATCTTTCGTTTACTTGGATAGGTTTCCTCAAGGAATCGTTCGATTTCGAGTTGAGCATTGCTAATTAAAACCGCCATAAAATTATCGCCATAGCCTAGGCCATGTGCAATACCTGCTGCAATAGCAAATATATTCTTGAGAACGGCGCTGTACTCTGTTCCGTAAATATCAGTTCCAGTAATTGTTTTTACGTAATGACACTCAAACAATGATGCTATTTCGTGTGCCATACTGCTCTCTTTGCAAGAGCATGTAAGAAATGATAATCTCTCTAAAGCAACCTCTTCAGCATGTGTAGGGCCACTTACTATCCCCAACCTTGAAAAAGGTACAGAATACTTTTTATGAAAAAACTCTGCTACAGTTGTATTCTCACTAGGAATAATACCTTTTGTTGCAGATACTACGAATTTTCCATCTAACGATTCTTTCAACGGTTCAAGCCATATCTTCATATATGAAGATGGAACAACAAATACTATAATATCCGAATTCTTAACAACTTCGTTTATATCATTGCTTAATTTAAGCTTCGAAATATCGAACTGAACCGAGCTTAAGAACTGTGGATTATGGTGGTATTTTTTTAGGTGAGTAATAATTTCAGGCTCTCTGATATACCAGCCCACTTTGGGCAAATTTTCGTGAAGAATTTTTACTATTGCAGTAGCCCAGCTACCGCTACCAATTACAGATACTCTCTTTTTTGTTTCCATTTCGATAAATAAAAGAAAAATGGTTAAGCAATAAATTTGCTGTTATCAATTACTATTAAATGATCCAAATTAAAAGTTGTTCTTAAGCTTGAGTGTTGAGAATAAATGCCACCCTTCTTTTTCTTACACTTACATTTTGATGTATCGGTTTTGAGTTGACCTCCAGGTTTTACACCTGTTTTTCGATGACATCCTGACCAAATCATTGCTGTTGCAAAAAAACAGATAACTATCAACATCCTTTTCGAACTATAACTTCTTTTTATAAAGCTAATTGCCATGATTTGTTCAATAAAATTGGTTGAGCTAAGGTAAACAATAGTTAAGTATTACCCCAAAATAATTCCTGAAAGTACCTTAGTTTGCTGATTGTCAACAAAAAAGAATATCAGCCTAAAAAAGGCTGATATTCTATGAAGATCGTTGAGCAAATTATTAACCGACTCTCAAATAGCTCAACTATACCGAAACCAGATTTAACCTATGAGAATATGGTCCGGTGGTTGAGTGTAAATATATATATCTTTTTATATCCTTAACCTTGTAAAAGGGAAATTTACATCAACATTTCAAGTGATGTTGAATATACTTTTTAAGCTAAATTTGCTTGTTGCAATATCACTCAAAAATGAAAACTTCATTGCTAGGATTGCATCTTGACGAATTAAACAATCTGGTAAAAAACCTTAATGGGAATACCATTCATGTACCAACTATTGCTATTAGTATTTATAAAAAGAATATTGCAAGCCTTGATGAAATTGAAAATGTTCCTACCTCTTTAATAAAAAGTTTAGGAAACGCATATGTCTTGGGAAATATTCACCTAAAGGAAATAATCAGGTCCAACGATGGATCCAAAAAATATCTATTTATCAATGAACAAGGGCAGCAATTCGAGTCAGTTTTTATGCCCAGCGGAAAAAGGAACACCCTTTGCATTTCAACGCAGTCAGGTTGTAGAATGGGTTGTAAATTTTGCCTTACTGGCAAAATCGGATTTAACGGCAGCCTTTCAACATTGGATATTCTGAATCAATTATACAGCATCGACGAATTCGCGAAAGTAAACAAAATTGTTGTTATGGGAATGGGTGAACCATTCGACAATTTCGAGGAGGTAAAAAAAACTATTACAGTTCTCGCATCGAATTGGGGTGCTTCATTCGGTGCTTCAAACATAACAATTTCTACTGTAGGCTTAATCGAGCCGCTTAAAGCTTTTTTAAACGATCCGTTTGGCAATTTGGCAATAAGCCTAAGCAATCCCCTACACGATGAACGGATTGAGATTATGCCGATTGAAATAACCAATCCTTTCATAGAGGTTGTTGAACTTATAAAAAAACACCCATTAAAAAAACCGCTTAGGGTTTCGTTTGAGTATGTTGCTATAAGCGGAATAAATATTTCGGAAAGACATGCCCTTGCTATTGCAGACCTTCTGCATGGCATTAAATGTCATTTAAATATAATCCGTTGGAACGAACACAATAGTTCAAATTATAAAAGTCCAGCAGATTTAGAACTAAACAGTTTTATAGATTGTTTAAATGCAAACGGGATACTGACAAGTATAAGGCAATCAAGAGGGCAAGATATTGGGGCAGCCTGCGGACAGATGGCAGGGAAAAGGGAATAAGTTAATAAGTAAATAATAAAAAGAGAATATATGGAATCAAATCCGACTATTAGAACAATACACAATCGGAAAAGCGTTAGACACTTTACCGACGAAGAAGTTACTAAGGATCAATTAGAAGAATTGGTAAAATCCGCTATGGCTGCGCCTTCGGCTCGCAATATGCAACCCTGGGCATTTATATGTATTACCAATCGCAACATTCTCGATCAGCTAGCCAACGGTCTTCCTTATGCAAAAATGCTATTCAGAGCAAAAGCGGCAATTGTAGTATGTGGAATTCCTGATAAATCAGGACAGGATAGTCCTGAGGGTTACTGGGTACAAGATTGCTCAGCAGCAAGTCAAAATATTCTTTTAGCGGCAGAGGCCATGGGATTAGGAGCAGTATGGACTGGTGTTTACCCTCGTCCAGAACGTATAGAAATTGTTCGAAGTGTGTTAGGTATCCCTGAAACAGCCTTCCCTTTAAACGTAATACCTATTGGTTATCCCGATGGAATAGACAAACCAAAGGATAAGTTCAGAAAAGAAAACATAATGTGGGAAGGATGGTAAACCCTAAATAAGGTTAAAGGCAAAACAAATAACTTATACTTCTGTTATTCTATAAAAGAAGAATAACATTAAAACACATAATATGAAAAGCAAAATCTTTTTTACAGTAACCATGATTTTAGCCGTTAGTGTTAGTACAATGGCTCAAAATCTAAAAACTGAAAAGGTTAAGGTTTATGGCAATTGCGAATCATGCAAGGCTCGAATTGAAAAAGCTTCAACATCGGTTAAAGGAGTAAAAAAAGCTTCATGGGATCAGGAAACAAAGATGCTAGAGGTAACCTATGATCCGGCAAAGACTGACATTGAAAAAATTGAAACAGCTGTTGCTAAGGTTGGCCACGATACCGATGCTATAAAGGCCGATGATAAAACCTATTCTTCTCTTCCAAAATGTTGTCAATACGAAAGGTCTAAAAAATAAACTGTTTAAAGAATGAAAACCTTAATCCTTGCAATAGTTCTTATTGGAATTGCTTTTTTAGGAATAGCAATTAAAATGTTCTTTATAAAAGATTCAACATTTACGAAAACTTGCGGATCGGTTGATCCTAAAACAGGCAAGAGAATTGCTTGTACATGTGGTCATAGCGATGATGGAAACAAATCGAGTTGCAACAACAACTAATTAAAAGCCCAACATTAAAAACAAAAGCCTTAGAAAAATCTGAGGCTTTTATTTTGTAGGATTGTTTATTAAATCCCAAAATCATCGAATGCAATATTATCTTTATGAACGCCCAAATTATCGAGCATTTTTAATACTGCATCATTCATTACTGGAGGTCCACAAAGGTAGTATTCAAGTTCTTCTGGTTCTTCGTGCTTGCTTAAATAATTGTCGAGTACCACTTGATGGATAAATCCAACATAGCCCTTCCAGTTATCTTCGGGTAGTGGCTCGGATAGAGCCAAGTTGAACTTGAAGTTTGGAAACTCTTTCTCAATCTTTTTGAAATCTTCCTCATAAAATATCTCGCGAAGCGATCGTGCTCCATACCAGAAGCTAACCTTTCGATTTGTTTTCTCAGTATTAAATAGATGTAGAATTTGCGAACGCAAAGGAGCCATACCGGCACCACCGCCAATGTAAACCATCTCCTTATTGGTTTGCTTAATATGAAATTCACCATAAGGTCCCGAGATCGTAACCTTATCGCCGGGTTTCCTTGAGAAAATGTAAGACGAGCAAATTCCAGGGTTAACATTCATAAACGTTTTCTTTTCCTTATCCCACGGTGGTGTGGCAATACGAATATTTAGCATGATAATATTCCCCTCGGCTGGATAGTTGGCCATCGAGTAGGCTCTGTAAATAGGCTCAGGATTTTTCATCTTGAGATCGAACATTCTATTGGTTTCCCAGTCCCCACGGAACTTTTCATCAACCTCAATATCCTTAAAATCGACCTCACATTTTGGAACATCAATCTGAATATACCCACCAGAGAGAAAATCCAACTTTTCACCCTCTGGTAGCTTTACCTTAAACTCCTTGATATAGGTTGCAACGTTCTTATTTGAAATCACCTCACACTCCCATTTCTTAATCCCGAAAATTTCTTTTGGAACCTTTATCTCAAGACTTTCTCTCACCTTTACCTGACAACCTAATCGCCAGTTATCGTGAATTTGCTTACGATTAAAGAAGCCCACTTCGGTTGGTAGAATATGCCCTCCCCCGCTCACTACCTGGCATCTACACATACCGCAGGTTCCTCCTCCTCCACAAGCCGAAGGCAAAAAAATCTTTTCGTTCGACAGGGTTGAAAGAAGCGTAGAGCCGGAGCCCACTTCGAGCTTCATGTCCTCGTTAATGCTTATTGTTACAGGTCCCGATGGTGATAGTTTTGCTTTTGCATACAAAAGCATCATCACAAGAAAAACGATTATAATCAGGAATATCGATACGCCTAACGCTAGTAGAAGGCTTAAGTTATCGCTTAGAAGAACCATACTGAATGTTTTAAAAGTCCATTAAATCTTAATCCCCATAAAACTCATAAATGCTATAGCCATCAAACCGGTAGTGATAAAAGCAATCCCCAGTCCACGAAGTGGTGCTGGTATGTTGGAATATTTAATCTTCTCACGAATAGCAGCAAATCCAACTATTGCCAAGAACCAACCAAGTCCCGATCCGAATGAATAAGCCATCACCTCCCCAACATTGGTATACTCTCGTTCCTGAACAAACAATGCAACACCAAGAATAGCACAGTTTACAGCAATTAGAGGAAGAAATATTCCAAGAGCATTGTATAATGGAGGGCTAACCTTTTCAACCACCATTTCGACAAGCTGAACCATAGCAGCAATAACGGCAATAAAGATTATGAAGCTGAGGTAACTCAGATCAACATCGGCGTAATCAGGGCCTAGCCATTTAAGAGCACCTTCCTTTAATAAATAAGTATCGACAAACCAGTTGATTGGTGCAGTAATTATCAACACAAAGGTTACTGCAATTCCAAGCCCAACCGATGTTTTAACAGTTTTTGAGACAGCAAGAAATGAGCACATTCCAAGGAAATATGCAAATATCATGTTGTCAATGAATATTGATCGAACAAACAGATTGAATATGCTATCCATAGTAGTAACTATTTTTCAATTAAATCGCGGTTCTTACTTCTCTGTAACCAAATAATTGTTCCAATGGTAATAAGCGCCATTGGGGGAAGAATCATTAACCCGTTATCCATGTAACCTGCATCGTACAGCCATTGAGGGATAATCCTGTGACCAAAGAAACTTCCCGATCCAAGCAATTCTCTTATAAATGCAACTATTACGAGAATTAATCCATAGCCAAGCCCATTCCCTATCCCATCAACAAACGAGGGCCAAGGTTTATTAGCCATTGCAAACGCCTCGAGGCGTCCCATGAGGATACAGTTCGTAATAATCAGCCCAACAAATACCGAAAGTTTCTTGCTAACATCGTAAACGTAAGCCTTTAGCAGCTGATCGACGATAATCACTAGCGCGGCAATAACCACCAGCTGAACAATAATTCGAATTCGTCCGGGGATTGTATTTCTAAGTGCCGATATGATTAGGTTTGAGAATGCTGTAACCACAGTCACCGAAAGAGCCATAACAATGGCAGGTTTTATCTGCACGGTTACCGCAAGGGCGGAGCAAATTCCCAATACCTGAACGGTGATTGGGTTCTCCATATTGAAAGGTGCTTTAAGTAGTTTGAAATTACTCATAGTACTATTTATTGAATGAACATCAATTTTACTTTCTAATCTTTTTAAAGTAGGCAGTGTACTCCTTCAAACAATCGCGGAGCATTGCCTCTAACCCTTTACTGGTAATAGTACCTCCAGAAATAGCATCAACACCGTGCTCATCAGAGTCAGGAGTTCCCCCTTTAACCACACTGATTGATACAAAATCTCCATCCTCTTTAAGAATCTTCTTACTCACAAACTGATCCTGAAATTTTGGAGTATTTATTTCGGCACCTAAACCCGGGGTTTCCCCTTTGTGACCAAACTGAGTCCCCTCAATCGTGTTCAAGTCTTCGCGGAATGAGACATAGCCCCAAATTGGTCCCCATAGTCCCTTACCACGAACAGGAACAATGTAAAATTTTTGACCATTATCATTTGTGCAAACAAACACTGGGAGGTTTCTCTCTTCGGGTTTCTTCTTATTCTCGACCTGCATTTCAACATCGAAAGCCTTTACGCCATCCTTCACATTACCCATATCATCAACCACTAGAGATTCTCCTATATATTTTTTGAAAAGATCTTCGGCATTTTTTGCAGTTGATTCGATGTGAACCGAGATGAGAATATTCTGCATTTTCTCAACGCGCTGGTTATACTGCTGCTTAGGTTTAAGCAATACGGCTACAATTGTTAATGCAATTGCTACCAAAACAACCATTGAGGATGAGTAGATGAATATATATCGATTGCTAAACATATTATTTATAATTATTTAGTTATCACACTCGGTTTCACGCTTCTTTTAAGTCGTCGGCGGATGTTAGCGCGAACAACAATATGATCGATTAAAGGAGCAAACATGTTCATTAGCAAAATTGCAAGCATCATACCTTCGGGGTATGCTGGGTTGAAAACCCTTATCATTATGGCGAACAGACCGATTAAGAAACCGTAAACAATTTTTCCAGTTGGAGTTTGCGCCCCAGTTACCGGATCGGTAGCCATAAACACGGCACCAAACATAAAACCACCCATTAAAAGCTGTGTCAACGGGCCAATTGTCATATAGCTATTGGCGCCAACAGCATTGAAAATTAGAGTCATTACCACACCACCAAGAATGGTCGAAAGCATAATCCGAAGACTTCCTATACCTGTTATCGCCAGAATTAATGCACCAATCAGAATAGCAAACTTTGAGGTTTCTCCGATTGATCCGGGAATAAAGCCAAAGAATAGATCGTAAAGTGAAGGTATTTTAGCAATATTATCGGAAGCGGCATAGGTAAGTGCTGTAGCGCCGGTAATTGAGTCGACAGCCTTATCGCCACCGGCACCCAAAACCCAAACTAAATCGCCTGTAATCTTTGCTGGGTAGGCAAAGAAAATAATTGCACGAGTCATTAAAGCAGGATTGAACACGTTCATACCGGTTCCTCCAAATGCCTCTTTTACAAACAGAACAGAGATTGCAGTACTAACTGCAACAATCCACAAAGGGATTGTAACAGGCATAATCAATGGAATCAGAATACCAGTAACCAAAAACCCCTCGTTAACCTCGTGTTTACGGTACTGTGCAAAAATGAATTCAACGGCCAACCCTGAGATATAGGAAACCGCAATAATTGGAACTACTTTTTGTAGTCCGAACCAAAAATTCATAAGGAGGTTAGACTTCTCTCCAATAATCAAATAATGCTGGTATCCTACATTCCACATACCAAAAAGCAACGCAGGCATCAAGGAAAGGATAACAACCGACATTGTTCGCTTAAGATCAACCGCATCGCGGATGTGAGCCCCTTTTGTTGTTACCTTGTTCGATACAAAAAGAAAAGCCTCAAATGCGTCGAAAGTAGAATGGAGACTTGCAAACTTACCACCCGGTTGAAACTTTGGTTTAATTTTATCTATATATCCTCGTAAACTCATTGTAATAGTATTGAAGGTTAACTCATCTCAATTCGTAGCATTTCGAGCCCATTGCGAACAATCTGCTGTGTTTCGATTTTTGATGTGCAAACAAAATCGCAAAGAGCAAAATCTTCAGAAGAAACTTCGTAGATGCCAAGTTCCTCCATACGATCAATATCGTTGGTCATTATTGCTTTTATCAAGGAAACTGGGTAGATATCAAATGGGAAGACCTTTTCATACTCACCTGACATAACATAGGCTCTTTCAGCACCATGATAATTAGTGTCGAGTTTGAAATTCACTTTTGCTAAAAGTTTACTTATAAAAGTCCGACTGTTGCTAAATTTTTTAGCTCCAGGGGCTGCCCATCCAAAAAATTCGTAATAGTTTCCCTCTGGGATTACGCTAAGCTGATGGTGATAAAATCCCAAGAATCCATTTGGTTCAATTCTATCGCCTGTAAGAACATTCCCACTTATAAACCGAAGCTGCTCCACAGGTCTATTTACCTTGAACAATCCATCAATACTAACACCTAAATAAGTTTTAATATATAATGGATTTTCAACCTCAGGGCCAGTAATCGCGATGATTCGACTTGCATCATAAACGCCATCAACCAATAGGCGGCCGATGGTTACTAAGTCCTGTGGGTTGACATACCAAACTACCTCACCTTTGTTTATAGGCTTTGTATGATGTATTTGAACGCCAACATTCCCTGCCGGGTGTGGCCCCTCAAAATAGTAACGTTCAACATTATTCAAAGCTTCAAAAACTCCATTATCGGAAGCTTTCGCGTTAAGCCCAAGAATAACCTTACCTGTAGTCAACTTCACCAAGGCATCAACAGCTGCTTGCACATAGTTTTCTTTTCCCTTAAGGATAAAACCATAATCTGGGGCAAGCGGAGCACTATCAAAGGTTGATATATAAATATCGCGAGGTTGAACTTTTGGATTAGGAATTACATCGTATGGCCGTTGACGGATATGAGCCCAAGCACCACTTTTAAGAAGCAGATCAATGATTTGCTCATTAGTCAAGGGATTAGCAGAAGGGGCATCATTAAACTTAATGAAATCAACAGTATTATCGCTTTTCACCCTAACCTCAAGCAATGCCCTTTTATCACCTCTCACAATATCGACAACTTCGCCACTTACAGGGGATGAAATTACTATGCTTTCATTTGTTTTGCTATGCAAAACAGCAGTTCCAGCCATTACCCTATCGCCAACTTTGACTAGCAGTTTATGCTGTACCCCAATAAAATCAGGTGGTTTTACAGCAAAGACTGCGGGAAGGCCGGCTGTTTCAATCTTTTTTGCGGGTTCGCCCTTTAAAGGAATATCGAGACCCTTTTTAATTTTGATTACACGCATCTGAAAACATTTAAAATAGCCAACAATTGATTGTTATTTTCTTAACGCAATATAAAAACAACAATCATTAATTATTTGTTTAGTCTCAAGTTAAAAATATTTTTCGAGATATAAAAAAAGAGGCAAACAATTGCCTCCTTAATAGCAATACACTATTTTTATTGATAAAAGGTTCTAGTTTTTTATAACTTTAGTTAAATAATTTTTGCTTTGAGTTTGTATTCTTATAAGATAAACTCCATTATTCAATCCCGTCAAATCAACTCCATTCATATTCAAACTGGATAGCAAGATTTTACCATTTAAATCATAAACCTTTACAGATTCTACCATCTGGTTATCAACTTTTATTTTCAAAAACCCGTCAGTTGGGTTAGGGTAAATCAAAACATTTTCCTGGGATGGCTCAGTTACGGAACTTCCTGACTGGGTTGTAAAATTCCAAGTTGAGCTATTGCTAATTCCTACATAAAAGTTTCCCGACATATCCTGAATAACCGAAGAACCTATATTAACGTAATACGATGAGCCTCCAACAAAGGTATTACTTGGGTTAATTGTTACAGTAGCATTCGAATAGGATATACGAGCATCGTTATATGGAATTACCTCAAACGTTGTTGCATTAGAGTTGTAAATAGTAATATTACCTGATGTTCCCATCTTTACATTCTCATTGAAGTTGAGAACCAAATTATCTGTAGTGGCAACTGAACTAGCATTGTCTGTGGGGCTATATGTTAAAACATTAGGAGGTGTTAAATCACCGCTTGTATACCCCTCAATAAGGATATCATCTACCTCCCATAGGGCGGCTTCGCCAGAGTTAACTCCCGTAGCTGCATATTTAAAGGCTATATAAACTGAAGCACCTGATATTCCCGATAAACTCACATTACCTGAAGATGTAAAGGTTGTAGTTGTTGCCAAAGTGAAAGACAAATTATTCCATGTACCCTGAGTGGAAGGATTACTATGACCATCGTAATCTGTTGAGTAAACCAGTTCCAAGGCAGGACCAGTGTACTGTATGGCTGTTTTGAAGGTTAGAATTTCATTTGAATAGCTATCAAGATTCAGCGCAGGCGAAATCAACCAGTCCTCATCAACTGTTCCGCCATAGCCATTCATTGCCTCGTACCCCAAGCCACAAGTCCAATAATCATCGCCCGATACGTCGTAAGCAGTCCATGTCAATGCAGAACAATTGCTAAAATCTTCGGAATTAATTGCAGTTGCACCTTCAAGAGTCTTTGCGTTTGCACTAGGTGTTGAAGACACTAAGTAATCAATATTAGTATCCGAATTGGTGTATGGATAAATTTTAAAGTAGTATGTTGTATTCGATGACAAACCTGTAGCGGTAAAGGTTTGTACCCCCTGACTAACATTTGTTACCCCTACACCATTCGCTTCAGTAACACCATCAACGGGATTAGTAATTGAGGTGCTGATACCCCACTTAATTAAATACCCTGCAGGAACTGTTCCCCCTGTTGCATCTGTCCATGTTAACTTTATTGAACTTGAGGTAACATTAGTTAAAGTAAAATTTGTTACATTATTTGTTGGCTCTGGATCGATAGTAACTGAACCTCCTTGAGATAGCCAAACGGTAGCATTTGTCATGAGTACCCCATCATCGCCATCGGCAACGCCGCCTACACTGGGCTGTGTCCACCCTGGGTAGGTTGTTCCCGATTGTGGTGTTTCATCTTCGGGGACAGAGCTATCGCCAACTGAAACCACCCGACCGCTACCATAGGTTGAATAGGCAACCATAACCCCTGTTGTCCCTGTGTTTGAGTACCCTGTTTGATAAACAACAGCTTTTACCGATGAATTATCAGAGGTACTTATAGTCATCATTCCACCATTAAAGAAAGATATTCCCAAAACATCTCCTTTAACGCCATGCAGGATTGGATCGTTAGCCAGGGATGAAACATTTAATGTTGGATCAGCACTAATATTGCTACCTACGTCAAACACAAATCCAAAAGCGTTATTCTTTAAAGGATTGTTGGTTATAAAATCGTTCCAAACCTCAAGGGCATCCCAGCCATCGCCATCTCTATCGGCAATAGCATGGTCAGCAACAATAAACAAACCGCCACCATTATAAACGAAGTTCATCATTGCTATTTTCTCTGCTGTTGTAAAAGGGTTATTCGGTTCGCAAACAACAAAGACATCATAATTTGACAAATCCTGAGCATTTGACGAATTGCCATATGTTATCTCGCCAGAAGAAGGCAACGTTTCAACGATAAAACCCTGCTTCACCATTTCAACCCCCCACGACGACAGACCTCCTGTCCAATAAGTTTCGGCAGTTGTTGATGTAATCCCCGATTGCGAGGGTGATGGAATTGGCTGATCGTTATCAATTACCCAATCGGCATTTCCTGCTGTTTCGCTTTTGGTATTGTCAAATAATATTTTTTGCTGAGCAAATAAACTTGTAACCAAGAAAATCATACAACTCAGAAGAACATACCTTTTCATTTTTCAAAATCCTTTCATAAATAAATCCAACTACTGATTCTGCGAAAAATAATAATTACAAAATCATTAACAAATAAAATTCTTAAATAAGAGAATAACTTGGTGTTTTTTTCTTTCTTATAATAAATTATAATTGACATCCACCAATAGATACAAAAAATATAGTATACAACAAAAATGAAAGAAGGTTTCATTTTAGAAATGAAACCTTCATCACAAATCAAAATTTTTGTCTTTAATTCTTATCGGCTATTTACATTCAACCCATTTCTTAACGTCTTCCATTGAAGGGTTCGCTAATCCAAGTTTATTCTTCTTATTATATCCGCATAGATCGTTGAAAAGCTTACCAGCAGATAGATTTGCTAAAGAAGCAACAGTATTGAATCCCATCTTTTGAAGTACTGGAACCCATTCCGCAGAAATTCCTTTTGCTGTGTATACTTCATCAGCATCCTTTGTAATCTTCTTTTCAGGTCGCATTTGAGGGAAGAGAAGTACATCCTGAATTGATGGCTGGTTGGTCATAAACATGGTTAGCCTATCAATACCAATCCCCATACCCGAACAGGTTGGCATACCGTATTCCAACGCACGTACAAAGTCCATATCGATAAACATTGCCTCATCGTCACCCTTTTCGCTTAAGCGGAGCTGATCTTGGAAACGTCCCAACTGATCAATAGGATCGTTTAGCTCGCTGTATGCATTGCAAAGCTCCTTACCGTTAACCATCAGCTCAAAACGCTCGGTTAGCTCTGGATTGCTCCTATGGCGCTTACAAAGTGGCGACATCTCAATTGGGTAATCCATAATAAAGGTAGGTTGAACAAAGTTGTGCTCGCACTTCTCGCCAAAAATAGTGTCAATCAGTTTGCCTTTACCCATTGTATCATCAACCTCAATGGCTAAATCTTTACAAACCTTGCGCAATGCGACTTCATCCATACCATTAATATCAACTCCTGTGTACTCCTTAATCGCATCATGCATTGTAACCCTGCGGTAAGGACGTTTGAAATCGATTTCCTTATCACCAACCATTACTTTGGTTTTACCATGTAATGCAAGTGCTACCTTCTCTATCATCTCCTCGGTGAAATCCATCATCCAGAAATAATCCTTAAAGGCAACATAAATTTCCATTACGGTAAACTCAGGATTGTGGGTACGATCCATCCCCTCGTTACGAAAATCCTTTGCAAACTCGTAAACACCGGCAAAACCTCCAACGATCAAACGCTTTAGGTAAAGCTCATTTGCAATACGCAAATACAATGGAATATCCAGTGCATTGTGATGCGTGATAAACGGACGAGCCGCTGCACCACCAGGAATTGGCTGTAGAATTGGGGTTTCAACCTCAAGGTAACCCTGAGCGTTGAAAAACTCACGCATGGTGTTGATAATCTTGCTTCGCTTCATGAAAACCTCTCGAACCTGAGGGTTAACAATCAAATCAACGTAACGCTGACGATAACGAAGCTCTGAATCGGTTACGGCATCGAACACCTGTCCATCCTTCTCCTTAACAATTGGAAGTGGACGAATAGATTTCGAAAGAATTGTAATTTCATGTGCATGTACCGACTCCTCTCCCATCTGGGTGCGGAATATAAAACCTTTCACACCAACAATGTCACCTATATCGAGTAATCTCTTAAAAACAGTATTGTAAAGAGTTTTATCCTCGCCAGGGCAAATATCATCACGTTTGACATAAACCTGAATTTTACCCTTTTCATCTTGCAACTCAAAGAATGATGCGCTACCCATAATACGGCGAGCCATAATACGACCAGCAACAACTACTTCGGTTTTAGCCTCGCACATCTTCTCAAAATCACCAATAATATCACCTGTAAAATGTGTCACAGGGAACTTTGCTGCTGGGTAAGGATCGATACCCAACTTTCTAAGCTCATCAAGCGATTGACGGCGGATAATCTCCTGTTCGTTTAATTCTAATCCGTTCATTTTTAAAATAATTAGCCCGCAAATATACAAATAAGGAAGTATGAAGCGAAAAGTGAAAAGCGAAAAGTGAGATGTTAATCGTTAAAAGTTAAAAGTAACCAGTAACTAGTATATACACCTAATAGTCTATCAGTCTAATATAATAATAACCTAACTGCCTAGCCGCCTAAACAAACTAATCTGGCCTGTTTATTGTTATAGCAAAGGATATTTGTAATTTTAAAGTGAATTTAATTCCTGGAACATGAAAAATATTTTACTCTTATCATCAATCATAACCATCTCCTTAACAACGCTAAACGTTTTTGGGCAAGAGGATAGCAAGCGAAAACTTCAGGACGATTTTGAACAGTACAAAAAAAGTCAAGAACAGGATTTTCAAGATTTCAAGAAGAAACGCGAGGCGGAGCTTAAACGAATGGAGCAGGAGTATCAGGATTACTATAATGAGATGATGGGATTGAAAACCTATTACATTGTTAAGAAAGATACTGCAAAAGTTAAGGTGGTAAGCGACATCATATCCTATGAGAAGAACATTAGCGAAGCATTAGGAAAAACGATCAAAGTAACCCAAGAGGTTAAATTTGAAACCAAGCAGAACGAACCCGTTAAGGTTGAACAATTCCAGTACAAAATCCAACCTCGAACAGAATACAAACAAGAGGTAAAACAAGAAACAAAGGAAGAGGTAAAGCAGGAGAACAATCCAACTATCACACAACCCGAAGTTATTGAGCAACCAAACAAAGTTGAAGAATCATCAACTTCAAACATTACGCCATCGTTAGTACCATTGCCAAAGGAAAAATCGATAATTACTTCGCCCTTTGGGGTAAGGAATCACCCAATACTTGGACGACCTGTAAAGCATAATGGGGTTGATTTCGGCTCGGGTCGTGGGACTACAGTTTACGCTGCCTCTGATGGTAAAGTTGTGCTTGCCGAGTTTAATAGCAGCTTTGGAAACTATATTGTAATTGAGCACAAGAATGGACAATCAACCGCCTACGCTCACCTCGATAGACTCAATATTTCTAAAGGGGATGAAGTAACAAAAGGGCAATTAATTGGGTACACAGGCAGCACTGGTCGCAGCACTGGCCCTCATCTTCATTTTGAGGTTAGAACTAACGGTACTCCTGTTGATCCTAAAAATTATTTAATAGAATATAAGTAGACAGGAGCTAGTAGAAATTTTCAATATATTTTAGAATGATTCTATGTTAACACCCTGCATAAACCATTTTTTTTTCGTTTTTTTGTGTAAATTTTTTTCAAAATGGATGCTGTTCGTAAACCCTCATGGCTGAAGATTAAACTACCTGGCGGAGAGGGCTATGCAAAGGTTAGTAGTATTGTAAAAAATCACAAGCTTCATACGATATGCAGTAGCGGTATGTGCCCAAACATTGGGGAATGCTGGGGAAATGGAACTGCAACGTTTATGATTTTAGGTGATATTTGCACCCGCTCGTGTAAATTTTGCGCAACAGCAACTGGGAAACCCCTGCCCGTTGACCCTAATGAACAAATGAACGTAGCGAAATCAGTTAATCTGATGGAGCTAAAGCACTGCGTAATCACCTCGGTTGATCGCGATGATTTACCCGATCAAGGGGCATCACATTGGAAGGACACAGTAAACGAAATCAAGAAACAGAATCCAAATACACGGGTTGAAGTTCTTATCCCCGATTTTGATGGAAGAGCAGATCTTCTTGATATATTTCTTGCTTCAAAGCCTCACGTTGTGGGGCATAACCTCGAAACCGTAGAACGTTTAACCCCTTTGATTCGATCAAGGGCAAAATATCATACAAGCCTAAAAACAATTGAGCACATTTCCGAAACAGGACATATTGCTAAATCAGGCATTATGGTTGGCATTGGAGAAACAAAGGAGGAGGTTCTCAAAACTTTAGATGATTTAATTGCCGTTGGATGTAAATATATCACAATTGGTCAGTATCTTCAACCTCGAAATGGGAACCTAAAAGTTGAGCGTTACGTTGAGCCTGAGGAGTTTGAGTTTTACAAGAAAGCAGCATTGGAGAAGGGGTTCTTATTTGCTGAATGTGGTCCGCTAGTACGATCATCGTACCATGCTGAACAGGCTCATTTGAAAGAAAAATAAAGAAAAAAACATAAATGCAACAGGTATTTTTTGAAGACCTTGGATTAATAGACTACAAAAAAGCATGGGATTATCAGGAAGAACAGTTTGAAAAGGTGATGCAGCACAAGATAGCTGCGAAGGGTGACTTACATTATCTTCTTTTCTGTGAGCATCCCCACGTCTATACCCTCGGCAAGAGCGGCGCTAGCAACAATCTGCTTATCAGCGATGAGATGCTAAAGCGCATCAATGCTACGTACTACCACATCAATCGCGGTGGCGATATTACATACCATGGCCCCGGGCAAATTGTTGTTTACCCCATTTTTAACCTCGATGCCTTTGGTATTACACTAAAAGAATACATTCATAAGCTTGAGGAGGTAATAATCCGATTCCTTGAGAGTTATAGTATTAAAGCAACAAGACTTGATGGTGCTACTGGCGTTTGGCTCGATGTTGGTGTTGCCGGTCGCGAGCGAAAGATATGTGCAATAGGGGTGCGAGCAAGTAGATTTGTTACCATGCACGGACTTGCTTTTAATATCAACACCGATCTCAACTATTTCAGTTACATCAACCCATGCGGGTTTATTGACAAAGGTGTTACCTCTTTAGAAAAGGAGATCGGTAAGTCAGTTGACATGAATAATGTAAAGGAAAGCCTAAAATTGCTTTTCGAAAATGAATTTGGTATTAATTATAAATAGTAGTTTTTGCTAAACTTTTCTCATTTGAGCTGAGTTCAAAATAACGTACTTTTAGAACATGGAAAAAAGGTGGATATATAAGAATAAGGGAAACCCAGATACAATCAATCATCTAGCAGAAGCTCTTGGGGTTGAACGAGTTCTGGCTACGCTGCTCGTCCAGCGTGGAATATCTACTTATGATGAGGCTAAAAAGTTCTTCCGACCATCACTTGATGATCTTTACAACCCTTTCCTGATGAAGGATATGCAGGCAGCCGTAGAGCGTATTGAGCAAGCGATCCGGGGTAATGAACGAATCCTTGTTTATGGTGATTACGATGTTGATGGAACAACTGCCGTAGCACTCATCTACTCATTCCTGCAAAAAAGCTACTCAAAAATTGGATACTATATTCCCGATAGGTACAACGAAGGTTATGGGATTTCGTTAAAAGGGATTGACTATGCTGCAGAAAATGGCTACAGCCTAATTATTGCCCTCGATTGCGGTATAAAAGCTAACGAGAAGGTTGCTTACGCTCATAGCCGACGAATCGATTTTATTATTTGCGATCATCACCTTCCTGGCGATCAGATACCACATGCGGTTGCTGTACTCGATCCTAAACGCCCCGATTGCAAGTATCCTTTCAAGGAGCTTTCAGGCTGTGGGGTTGGATTCAAGCTACTTCAGGCATACTGCCAAAAGAATGGAACCAATATGGAGGAGCTATACCAGTACCTCGACCTAGTTGCAGTTAGTATTGCATCAGATATTGTTCCAGTAATTGACGAGAATAGGGTATTATCGTTCTACGGTTTGCAAAAACTAAACGTAAACCCGAGCAAGGGATTGCGTTCGATAATTAGGATTGCAGGTATCGAAAAGCAGCAGATTGCCATTGATGATATTGTATTCCGAATTGGACCCAGAATTAATGCCGCAGGCAGGATGGAATCAGGCAAATCGGCAGTTGATCTACTTTGCGCCGATGATGATCTGATTGCTTTCGAGATGGGGTCGTTAATCAACTCTTGCAATAACGACCGCAAAAACGTGGATCGTTTAATAACCCACGAGGCGTTAAGGATGATTGCTTCCGATTCTAAAGCGCCACATCGTAACACCACAGTACTTTTCAATTCTACTTGGCATAAGGGTGTTGTAGGTATAGTTGCTTCACGATTAATCGAAACCTACTATCGTCCAACGGTCGTTTTAACCCAATCGGAAAATATGGCCACAGGATCAGCCCGTTCGGTTCCAGGGTTTGACCTTTACCAAGCCGTTGAAGCTTGTGCCGATCTTCTCGAAAGTTTCGGAGGGCACATGTACGCTGCAGGCTTAACCATGAAGGTTGAAAATGTTCAAGCATTTAAGGATCGATTCGAGGAAGTGGTTAACAAAACGATTACCCCAGAGCTTTTAATTCCTCAGATTGATATTGATGAGGAGCTATCGCTCGATCAGATTGACGACAAGTTCTTCCGAATTCTAAAGCAGTTCCAGCCCTTTGGGCCTGGTAATATGTCGCCTGTTTTTGTAACCGAAAATGTTACCGATAGCGGCGAGGGTCGCTTAGTTGGACCCGATAAAGAGCACATTAAGCTTTCGCTTATCCATACCGATAAATCAAAAACTTATCAGGCAATAGCCTTTCAGCTTGCTGAGCATTACCGATCAATTCACGAAGGCAAGCCCTTTGATATCTGCTACACCATAACCGAAAACGTATTTAGAGGACAAACCACCCTGCAGATTAGGGTTAAGGATATCAAGTTTGATCTTGGAAAAACCAGGTAGTTCAAAACTTTTGGATGGAAATAGGTTGATACCCATCAACAAAATAAGAAAAGTACTATACTTGGTGTCATTGGCTTCGCCGAACTTGCCCTTCGGGCTTCGGTTCTGAGCTTCGCGAAGGATCCAGGGATGCTTCACTTCGTTCAGCATGACAAAACAAATTATTCTTATTATGTTATTTCTGATCTGTTAACCTCTGCGTACTTTGCTCTTCTTTGCAACCTTCGCGGTTAAGGTTTTTCTACTTTCTACTTCCTACTTTCTACTGTCAACTAGAATCTCACCCTAACCACAAACCTTAAATCGCTCTTTTTATTTCCTTCAATTGCATCGAGTCCAGAGCCGATTTCTTTCATATCAGAGTAGTAAGTTTGAGACCAACGAACCCAGCAATCGATTTTATTTGTTGGGCTATACTTTACCAGAAAATAGGTTCGGGTACCTTTTGAGTAATAGGCAGGCACGGAGAAAGTATAAAGCATATCGCTTTCATAGCTATATATTCTGGAATTCCATGAATCTGTGTTGAAAATAGCAAATCGAAATGATACCGAAATCGGGTACTTTGGATGGGTATAACCAATATCCTGCGAAATAACATAACCATGCTCCTTACTTGTACTATCGGTTCCAAATCCCGTAAAATCGAAACGGCTACGAAGCATTAAAGTATTACTCGGAGTATAAACTACTTGCAACCTTGCCGACTGGCTCTCGAACGGAATTACATAATCCATTTTATTGTTCGCTGAAGTGTAATTCTGCTCTGAAGTTTTATACCGATATCGTACTTGCCCAGTAAAACTTGCACTAAATCGATACTCCGCCTGAAGTAAGTACTCGAAACCTTCAGATGGGGCATCGACCCTATACTTCAACCAAGGATATGAGAAAATATCAACGTAACCCGAAAACTTTAATCCTTTCAATGGTTGTATTGAGATACCTGTGAATACCCCGTTCTCGTTGCAAACCCCGCTCCCCTCGGCAAACCCTGATGTGTAATAGTTTGTATAACCCCGAGTATAACTCCGCCCAAGTATTGAAACATCTATTAGTGACGACAATTTAAATAATCCTCCAATAAGTATTGCCCTTTCAGAACTCTCTGGGATAATTGCAGCCTCACCAAAAATATGATGATTCTTTACAAATCCTTCAATGCTTAAACCCACATTAGTTCTCCCCTCAACCGACGGCCCATACAGTTTATAAAGGGTGCTATCAACCATGTATTTACCGTCAATCTTTACATTTGAATAGGTTATTCCTGCCTTAATCTTCTTCCCGTTATAGAATACGTTTCCTCCTGAAATCAGCTCGTATAAAGCATCCTTATTCCCCATCTCCGCTGCAGTCCTATGCAATCCCGACTCCGAGAGAGAAGAAAAGTATGTTTCCCCGTTTATCAATGAGTCCTCAACACTGGCATCAATATTTTTACTTGACACGAAAACAGTAAAATCAAACTTTTTGATTGGAACAGTCACCCCAAATCCTCTTAAAAAAGTATTCTCATTGGTTGAAGTATGTTTAACCAAACCCCTCGCTCGTTTACGAATCCCCATTGGATCGGACGATTTGCCTGCGGATAGATTACTCCAGAAAGTTAGGCCTTGCCCAAACTGGGCATCAAAATCACCCAGAACAAGTTTCTTTACTTTAAACACGTTTGATAATGCAATATATCCCGATAGATAATCGAACCCTTTCTGATTCTCGCCTTTAAAGAAGGGTTCACCAGCATCTTTATCAGTAATTAAGCCCCATTCAAGCTTATCCTTACTTTGAAATGTATAACGCATATAAGCAGAGTACTTGCTCCCTAAATATCTTGAGGTTGACGAACGCTTATACCCTCTTGGGGTTTCGAGAACAGTACTCGTTTTCGCTATAAGTTCATGTGTTCCTGTAGCAATCAAATTTTTAATCTGTATATCCTCTGATGGCTCTGCAATAGTAATGAATGGCAACATTCGATCCACATCCTCCTTCTCAAACCCGGGGATCATCTGCAGCTCATAGATGCTAAGCATTTTACCATTGGTTTGTAAATAATCCCACAAACCCTGTATTTGAAAATCAGACAGAAAAGCCAGTTTTGAAAGATCATCCTGACTGCACTGGTTAAGGTTTATAGGGTTCTCCAAAAGATTATTGAGATCCTCAACGATTGGGGTAAAATCGATATCCTTATCGGATCGAGACGACATCTCCTCAATAATATCGGATATTAATTGCTGGGGGTCAGTTTGAACGTTTTGCGACCACCCGCTTTCAAATACAAGTAGGGAAGCAACTATCAATACTATTTTTAAAGAAATTCTCATTGCTCAGGTTTATCCTGATTTTTTGGCTTGCCGCCAAAAGTATATGAGAGTGAGACGTATGGAGTATAACCTAAAACCTCATGGTACGAAAAAGCAAGGTCAACGCTGACCGATTTAACAACCCACCCTAACCCAAACGAGAGCGCCATCGGATTTGATGAAACACCTATGCGAGTACTAAGGTTTTTAACAGGACAATACTCCAAGCCTGCCCTAAAAACTGGATCGGAAAGCGTATTATCGTCCCCTTGTAAAACAATTAAAACATTTCCAGTTGGACGGTAGGCAAGGCCAATACCAAAAGAAGTTGAGAGATTTTTGTCGCTCCCTAACCTTGAGTTTGTAGGATTAAAAACATGTGCCCCAATTGTAATTTTTTCAATTGGCTGGTATATTATTCCCCCTTCAGCAGTAATACAACTTGAGTTTCCATACCCATTTGCGATTTGAACAATATGGTAATTTAAACCTACGCCAGCAGCAATAGTTTTGGAGAGCATCATCCCATACGAAAGACCAAAGCGCGATTGGCTGAACTGATTATAGCCAAAGTGTGTAAGCCCAACCCCAAAAGTTCCGGGTTTTACAGGGATACAACCACCAAGCGAGCTATAGCTCAGCTCTTTAATAAAGTACCGGTTCTCATGGTAAAGCCCAGCCCAATAGTTTCGCTGCCAACCTAAACCAGCTTGGTTATTGAACATCGACCACGGATCGACCAATGCATATGAACTATTACCTAGCCCTGCGGCTCGGGCTCCTGGAAATTTTTCTGGTTCGCTTGAGAATGAGGTTAAAGGCAGAAGAAAGGCAAAAAAGATCAGCTTACCAGAAGAAATTTTTAGTTTCTTCCGCCAAAAACCGATCATACTAATTCACTTTGAACTCAAATTTAACCTTTGATAATTCCTGATTTGCCGAAATCACCTTTTTTGCAAGACTCAGCTTAAACTCGATCATCTGTTTCTGAACCTCTGGTTCACCAGTACCAATAATCTGAATTGCTAGAATTCCGGCATTGCGAGCACCATCTAGCGCAACCGTGGCAACAGGAATGCCTGCAGGCATTTGAAGGATTGATAGTATTGAATCCCATCCATCTATTGAGTTCGACGAATTAACCGGAACTCCAATAACAGGAAGCGGGGTTAATGCGGCAATTACACCAGGAAGATGTGCTGCACCACCGGCACCAGCAATAATCACCTTTACCCCTCGGGTATGGGCATTGCGTGCAAAATCCAAAACCTGATCGGGTGTGCGATGTGCGGAAAGGGCGTTCATCTCAAAGGGAATTCTTAGTTCGTTTAACACCTTTGCTGCCTCCTCCATAATTGGCAGATCCGATGCACTGCCCATGATAATGCTAACTTTGGGATTCATTGTAAGTTTTTTAAAGTATTAAGGTACAAATTTGAGAACAAACCAGCAAATCGACAAAATTATTTATGTCTGAAAGCTTCTATAAAAGGGTATCTAGATTTTTTACTAGTTGAACAATTTGATTTTCTTCACACCCTTTAGGGTTGGGGCTAATGAAGAAAATCAATTTGCTTCTTCGCTGTAACTTGTAACCCGTAACTAGTAACTCTAATTAGATTAACTTCGTTGGACTCGATTTAAATAAAAAATCGGTTTTCTTCTATCCAACATCTTTCTTGTTCTATCAAATCGCTGATTACTCTTTCGCTTTATTTGTTACCTTTGCTCGATATTTGAAAAAATATCTATATGAAGAATGTGATTTTAAAGGACAAGGAGTTTACACTTACTTACACTTCGGACGACATCCAATCGGACATTGATGTTCTCTCATCAAAAATCAACCACGATCTTAAAAACGTAAAAGTTCCGTTGTTTCTATCAATACTTAACGGCTCGTTCATGTTTACTGCCGATCTTTTGAAGAGAATTCAGTTCCCGTGTGAGGTTTCGTTTATAAAATTGGCATCATACCAAGGTACTTCATCCACTGGTGTTGTTAATGAGCTAATTGGGTTACAGGAGAGTATTGAGGGAAGAACTGTTATAATTATCGAAGATATTGTTGACACAGGGCATACACTCGAAAAACTTTACACTGAGCTTCAAAAGAAAAACCCTGCCAAAATAATGATTGCAACACTTTTGTATAAACCTGAATCATACAAGGGTAGCCATAAGGTAGACTACGTTGGAAAATCGATTCCAAATGATTTTATTGTAGGGTATGGGCTTGATTACGATGGAATAGGTAGAAATTTACCCGACATTTATACTTTAGCTAGACAACTATAGTAAGTTAACCTAAAATTATCCCTATGCTAAACATTGTCCTATTTGGTCCTCCGGGTGCAGGTAAAGGTACACAATCAGAGAAGCTTATTGCTAAATACAAACTTCAGCACCTTTCAACAGGTGATATTTTGCGTGCTGCGATTCAGAACCAAACCCCACTTGGAATAGAAGCCAAAAAGTTTATCGATAAAGGCGAGTTAGTCCCCGACGAAACAGTTATTGGTCTTATCGCAAAAGAGCTTGATGACCATAAGGATGTTAAAGGTTTTATTTTTGATGGCTTCCCACGCACAACACATCAAGCGCAGGAGCTCGACAAGATGCTTACGAGCAAAGGTATCTCAATCACTTTGATGATGGCTCTTGAGGTTGAACATCAAGAACTTGTAAAACGCCTACTGAACAGAGGACAGCTATCGGCTCGTTCCGACGATCGGAATGTTGATATTATCGAGAATCGCATAAAGGTTTACAACGAGTACACCCAAGTTGTAGCCGATTACTACAAGGCACAAGACAAGTATCGAACGGTTCACGGAATGGGAAAAATCGATGAAATATTCGAAAGACTTTGCCATACTATTAAGGAGTTTCAAAAAGACTAAGAAATGGAAGTATGGAATAATGGAGTATTGGGATAATTAATATTTATCCTTTTCTTCCAATTCATGCATCATTCCATCATTCCAATTAATACAATTCACAATAATAAGTTACACAACAACTGTCCATGGCAACATCCAACTTTGTTGATTACGTAAAAATTTACTGCCGCTCAGGGAAAGGCGGTGCAGGTAGCGTTCACTTCCGCAGAGAGAAGTTCATCCCCAAGGGAGGTCCCGATGGTGGCGATGGAGGCCGTGGTGGACACATCTACCTTAAGGGCAATAACCAGCTTTGGACTCTACTACACCTCAAATACAAAAGGCATATTATTGCCGAAAGCGGTCAGTCGGGTAGCGGTGCACGCTGCTCAGGTTCCGACGGTAAGGATATTACCATTGAGGTACCTTTGGGAACGGTTGCCCGGAATGCTGAAACCAACGAGGTGATCTGCGAGATTACTGAGCAAAACGAGCAGGTAATGCTTATGAAGGGTGGTCGTGGCGGCCAAGGGAACTGGAACTTCAAAACTGCAACCCTGCAAACCCCTAGGTTTGCACAACCCGGCGAACCAGAAATTGAAGCGCACATCATCCTTGAGCTAAAAATCCTTGCTGATATTGGACTTGTTGGGTTTCCTAATGCTGGTAAATCAACCTTACTATCGGTTGTTTCGGCGGCTAAGCCAAAAATTGCCGATTACCCATTTACAACGCTGGTTCCTAACATTGGCATTGTTCAATATCGCGACAATCGTTCGTTCGTAATGGCTGATATCCCTGGAATCATTGAAGGTGCACACGAAGGGAAAGGGCTTGGGTTAAGGTTTTTGAGGCATATTGAGCGTAACTCTATGCTCCTATTCATGGTTCCTGCCGATAGCGAAGATGTGAATGCTCAGTACGATATTCTTATCAATGAGCTTAAAATGTTCAACCCAGAGCTGTTAGATAAAAAAAGGGTGCTTGCCATCACCAAATCCGACCTGATTGATGCTAAGATCCAAAAGAAGATAGAAAAGAAGCTGCCTGATGTTCCACACATCTTTATCTCATCGCAAACCAATAAAGGGATTCAGGAGCTGAAGGATTTGCTTTGGCTCCAGATGAATAATGAGGGATAGAAAATCAGAATACAGTAGCCAGTAGTAAGGAGTAAGGAGAAAGTATATTACTACTGAAGTCTACTAATTACTGTCTACTTAAATACTACAAAAATGCTCCAAACGCTTCTACACTGGGACACCCAACTATTCCTTTTCCTTAATGGGCTACATTCCCCTTTCTGGGACTCAATCATGGTTTTTGCATCAGGAAAGTTTACTTGGATTCCTCTTTACCTATTACTTGTCTATTTTATTTACCGTAAGCACGGCATAAAAACCCTTTGGTGGCTTTTGGCTATAGCCATTGTGGTTACTGCAGCCGATCAGATTGCTTCGGGGATTTTTAAAAATGGTTTTCAGCGACTTCGCCCATGCCACAATCCCGATCTGCAGGGGATAATACATATTATTGGTAGATGTGGTGGTAAATTTGGTTTTGCCTCATCGCATGCAGCAAACACTTTCGGAGTTGCAGTTTTTCTCTCGTTTCTATATAAAAATCGATGGGCCACATTAGGGCTTCTGTTCTGGGCTGCTTTCGTATCGTACAGTCGTATTTACCTTGGGGTGCATTATCCCGGCGATGTAATCTGCGGAGCAATTATTGGAGCAGGCGTTGGCATTGCCGTTTGGTTCCTTGCCAATCGTTTCATTAACAAACAAGAAAAAAGTATTTAGTTTATCATTTAAAAAAAATTGATATTTTTCTTCTTTATTTTACTTTAAATATTGTTTAGATTAGAAAACATCAAGTAAAATGTCATCCTGAACATAGTGAAGGATCTAAATTATCAATTTAATGTAGATGTTTCGCTCTGCTCAACATGACAATCTATTTATAACCAAATTGATTATACATTATTAATTTTTCATTATAAAATGTTAATCGTCCAACAACCCTCTACTGATCCCTACTTCAACATTGCCACTGAGGAGTATTTGCTTAATAGCCTTACCGACGATTTTTTTATCCTTTACCTTAACCAGCCTTCCATTATTGTAGGGAAACATCAGAATACTTCAGCTGAAATTAATCACGATTTTGTTAAACAAAGAGGCCTAAAAGTTGTCCGAAGACTTTCGGGTGGAGGAACTGTTTATCACGATTTAGGTAATCTAAACTACACCTTTATTGCCAACGGTTCCGAGGGTAACCTAGTTGACTTTAAAAAACACACACGGCCTATCCTCGAGGTTCTTAATACGCTAGGAGTTGATGCCATAATTGGTGGCAAAAACGATATTCGGGTAGGAAGCAAAAAAGTTTCAGGTAACGCTGAGCACGTTTATAAAAACAGGGTTTTACATCATGGCACATTGCTTTTCTCGTCAAACCTTGATGATTTAAACGAAGCTATTAGAGTAGATGCTGGCTCATACTCCGATAAGGCGGTTAAATCGATCCGAAGCCAGGTAGCTAATATTTCTGAGTACTTAAAAGGTGAGATTACAATCGAAGGGTTTGTGGAATTAATTGAAAATCATGTAAAAAAAACTTTTCCAAACTCAGCTGATTATAGTTTGAGTTCGGAGGATATTTCATCAATTAACAACCTCATCAGAACAAAATATTCCACCTGGGAGTGGAATTTTGGCTATTCACCAATTTATACCCTAAACCGCAGAATTGAGGTTGACAGCAAACAAATCTCCATTGAGCTAACTGTTGAAAAAGGGGCAATTACCAAGGTTTCTGTTTCAGGAGTAATAAACAAAAGCAAAGCCACTGAAATTGAGCAATTGCTAATTGGCTGTAAGCATGATTACGAATCTATTTCAAAACTGATTTCTAAAGCTGATTTAGGGATTTTAGCTGATAAAATTCTAAGCGGATTATTTTAGCTTCCTATTGAAGTTTACTAACTGTAACTTGTAACCCGTAACTAATAACTTTTCTCTTGTCGCTTTTCTCTTGTCGCTTATTTTTTCGGCTGCTCCTTGGGTGGTTCAAGGCCATAGGCTACCCCTTCAACAAGATGCGTTGGAACTTCACCATAGCCACCTTTTGATTCCCTGCGGGTAATTAGAACGATATAAGCCCCCATATTTGCGGCCTTTTTTTGTAAGCGGATATTTGCACTCTGTTCTGCAGCTTTGGCCGTTCGTGCTCCTTTTGATGATTGTGCTGTAACTTTTCCCAGCTCATACAGGCCGTTTACCTCATCTTCATTATCGGTTAGCACAATGGTTTTAAAATCGCCTTGATTAACCATTTCAAAAGCCGGTTTATTGAAGAACTCCATACGACCAGTGCTGTACAGTATCTTGTTGATCTGCTTACGGGCTAACTCCTCCATCTTCGGTTTACCTTGCGGGTAGTAAGTAACTTTCGACGATGAAACACCATGAATTTTCCCCAGCAATTTTTTACCACTAACAAGTACAATTGTGTCTACGCCCGGAGATGTGCTATTCTGCGATATTGCAGGTAGCGCCACCATAACGATTAGTAAAACAAGAAAAAATCTTTTTAAATTGTACAACATCCTACATCTTTAAAATAACGGTACAAACTAAATGCCATTAAAAATAATTTCAGTCTGCAAATTTAGCACTTCAACAGAATGAATCAATAGAAAAATTATTTATTTCCCTGACACAGAAAGAAAAAGCCTATAGCTAGCGGAAATAAATGAACAGTATAGTCTAAATCTATTCTTCCATTGAAAAGTACTACGAGCTGATAACCTGAAAGCAGAAATATGATTAATCCCGAAATCACTGTTAATCCTGGCTTCGACATAAAACCACCAACCAACAGCAGAACTGCAAAAATTACAAGTGCAAATGTTATATAAAAACGAACACTTTCTAAATTAATTGGGCTTAAAGATCTTATATTGCTTAAAAAAAGAAAAAGGACAAGTGAGATGCGGAGTAACCACATTGCTACAACTTGACCCGATTTGAATGGTTGCATACTTGCTTTGTTTTATTTGTTGAATTACTTTTGCCTGTTCTTAATCTCAAAAATAGTAAAACATCGATATGAGCACAAATCATTTCCTAAAAATAGTTCAAATATTATACTCTGTTTTTATTTGGGTATTTCTAATCATTACATGTTTCCCCCTATTCTTTCTCGATTTTCTGGTTTGGCTGCTAACCTTTTGGTTCGACAAGCGTACCTGGTTACTCCACCGCTACTCCTGTTTTTGGGCTATGTTCTACATTTGGACAAACCCACTTTGGAAGATCGATATTAAAGGTCGTAAAAATATTGATCAGAAAAAAACTTATGTGATTGTTTCTAACCATCAAAGCGCAATGGATATTGTTATTCTTTACCGGATGTACACCCATTTTAAGTGGATTGCTAAGCGAGAGCTTTTCAAAGTTCCTTTTGTGGGTTGGAATCTAATGCTTAACCGACATATCGCCATTGATAGGGATAACCGTAAGAGCGCAGCCACAATGCTTCGAAAGGCGCTTAATCACATAAAACAGGGCAGCTCAATACTTGTCTTCCCCGAGGGCACTAGAACTTCCGATGGTACCATAAAACGATTCAAGGATGGAGCCTTCATAATTGCCAAAAAGGGTGAAGTAGCAATACTTCCGGTGGTTGTAAATGGAACATTTGAAACAGTTCCGAAGAATGGATTAGTAGGGTTTAAGCAAACCTTTGCAATTAGGGTTCTTCCTGAAATACCTTACGAATCGTTTAAGGATAAAAGCCCGGCTGATATCGCCAAGGAAGTACAACAGCTTCTCACCGAGGAGCATAAAAAGATTGCTCCAAACTATTATAATTAATTCAAGTTGCTAGTTCTGGTTTATAGGGAAGACTTAAGAACAAGCTTGTCTGCCGACAGGCAGGGAATAACGAATTCTGATTTAAGAAGTTAAATAAGAAATAAACAAAGTCCTAATTAACGTAAGTTCGATATAAGATGTCATTCTGAGCGAAGCGAAGAAACCCTTTAGGGTTCGCTAAAAGCAATCCATTCCATTATAAAACAGATGCTTCACTTCGTTCAGCATGACAATTAGGTTCTGTTTGCAATGGCTAATTATCAGTGTATTATTCTTTGGTCGAACTCACGTTAATTATCATTATTTATAGGTATTCACTTCAAAAATATTAATTCGTTGATCGATATTCGTTATTCAATTCTTTAAATAGTTTTTATTGCTAACAACTTGAGTTTATTAGCTTGATAATTAGCTATAATAATTAGCTCAAGTTGCTAGCCCTGGTGCATTTTGACTGAAATCGTAACTTTCTTGATTAACTCGGAACAAATACTTACCTTTGGCGTTACTAATGTAAATAGAAAGCAATGATTATTTCATTTAGTTCTAAAGAAACAGAGAAAATATGGAATGGAGAAAGAGTCAAAAATTTCCCACAAGAGATACAGCAGATTGGAAGACGCAAACTTAGAATGCTCAATAACTCTCAGTCTATTGCTGACTTGAAAATTCCTCCATCCAATCGACTTGAAAAGTTATCAGGAAATCTGAAAAACTTTTATAGCATAAGAATCAATGACCAATGGAGAATTATATTTAAATGGGTAAGTAATCATGCTGAGGAAGTAGAAATTATTGATTATCATTAATAAAAGGAGCAAATATGGAGAGGTTAGAAAACGTACACCCAGGAGAAATTCTCAATGAAGAATTCCTGATACCAATGAATATAACTGCATACAGACTATCAAAAGATACTGAAATTCCTCAAACAAGAATTTCTCAAATATTGAAAGGGAAAAGAAGTATTACAGCAGATACTGCGCTAAGACTGAGTTTATACTTTGGAACAAGCCCTAAATTTTGGCTTGGACTTCAAGATGACTATGACATTGAAGAAGAAAAAAAGAGCAAGAAAGAAGTATTTAAAAGAATAAAGCGAATAAGAAAAAACGCACCACAACACGTGGTTTAACCCACTGGGGCTGATATGCAGATAGGAAAGATTTAAGAACAAGCTTGTCTGCCGACAGGCAGGGAATAACGAATTCTGATTTAAGAAGTTAAGTAAACAAACACCACAAAAGGTGGTGGCTTTATTTCAAGCTACCTCTATAAGTGATCAGATGAAACAACAAAGCAATACATTGAACATTCCTGCGAACCGAGCTTGCGAGCTCGCCGAAGGCAAAGAGGAATCCAAAATCCATTAATTTGTAAATGTATACCCGCTTTCGCGGGAACCGATCCGCCATTTGGCGGAGAGTTCGCCGAAGGCAATGTTAAAAGCGGCTTAACCACACATTATCACCATCAAAGACGAAGGTAATTTAGGTTATAAAAAAGAATTAAAACTCTATTTATCTATATCTTATAAACATTCACTTCAAAAATCGTAATTCGTTGATCGATTCATTATTCAATTCTTTAAGTAGTATTTATAGGTAAAAACTTGAGTTAATTAGTTTAATAATTTTTCATTACAGGGTACGGGGTATTTAATACAAGCTGAGATTTTATCATTACTCGTTTCCTGATTATTTGCCATCGGTATGCTTCTTTAGCTCCCGGCTAAGCTCTTCGAGCATCTCAAGCTGAACCTCCTGGCTCTTCATCAACCTCGACCACTGATCGAGCAGCAGGTGATCAACCTTTTCGTGAAGGGTACGAACCTCTATCTCCGCCTTTAGGTTCACTTTATAATCGTTCTCTGAACGAATTCGATCCTTGGTCTCCTGCCGGTTCTGACTCATCATAATAATTGGGGCCTGTATAGCTGCAATGCACGACAGGATCAGGTTCATCAAAATAAATGGGTATGGGTCAAACGCTTTACTTAGCAAAACGATGGTATTAACCAAAATCCATCCTAATAGAATTGCAAAAAAGGTGATTATAAAGCTCCAGCTTCCGCCAAATTTGGCAACCTTATCAGCTATGCTATCACCAAGTGATACCTTTTCATTGTAGGTTTTAATAGGATTTACGGCCAATAAATCGCTATCGTGAATGCTATTGATTACCTCCTGCTCAATCGATTCTATTTTACCACGCTCCTCCTTCACTAAATTCTGAATATAAATCCGTCGGAAACGGTTCATATCCTCGAAACAGATTTTGCATTTATCAGTCCACTCAGGATGTTCTACTTTAATTAGTGATTCGAGTTCGTGTCTGATTCCATACCCAGAAATCAGCTGGTTTTCTAAAAATTCTTTGCCACAAACACAACAAATCGATTCACCCTTGCATTCCATAGTCTTATTTTTTTAGCTGTGATCTAATACTTTCAACATTAACATTTTTGATATACTCAGGAATGTTTTTGTAGTAGGTATGAAAGCCATACCCTCCATTCATGAGCTCATCCAAAGCATCCTCCTTGGGCCAATCCTGAAGGATGATTCGGTACATGGCAACCACCACTCCTGTCCTATCCGATCCGTGGCGACAATGAATTAGAATTGGCTTCGGAGCGTCGGCAATAGCTTTAAGTGCATCAATTATATCGTTATCGGTAAAATCACCAGCGTCCATGGAAACCAGATAAGGTTTTATGTTGATACCCCCAATAATTTCATCGTCCTTTTCAGTAGTTCTAAGGTTAAGAACGCTCTTAACCCCCATGCCGCTCAGCTCCACAAAAGCATCGTGAGTGGGCTGCTCCGAGCGGTAAACATCATCGCTCACCCTAAAAAGGTTTGTAAGATATTTTGATGGAATCGAAGTAGCCCACTTACCCGGACGATTTGCTTTTTGTGCAAATGAAGGATTTACTAGCCCGAGCACAAAAAATACGGGAACCAACAATAAAAATTTCCTTTTCATAGAAATTTAAAAAATTAATTATGGTGGGAAGATAGCAATAAATCTAGAAAATGATTAAGCCAAAAAACGATACATTTTCAATCAATTATTAATCTATTTACCTAATTTTTATTATATTAGCATTATAAGATACGATTTATATGCAAACTATACTTGTCGAAAAAATCATCCATCACGATGAGAACAGGCTACTGCTAAGATTTAAGTGGAATAAGCAGCTCATTGATATGGTTAAGAGCATCCCCGATCGCAAATGGAGCGACAGTTTAAAAGCATGGCACGTACCCAATAACCCCGAGAGCAAAGTACTACTCAGCAAGCTAACAGAGAATGATGTTACCATTCGTTGGGTTGATCAGATAAAAGTAAACCCGAAACCGCCTATTAAAGCAACCACTCCCGAAACCCCATACAGTAGCGAGATCAGCCTTTTTAAGCGATATATGACGCAGCGTCGCTATAGCGAAAACACCATTCGTATCTATGCCGATTGCCTAAAGGTATTTCTTCAGTACACCGGAAAGCCTACTCTCGAAATAACAAACAGCGACCTTGAGCAGTTCAGCCACGATTACGTCATTAAGAACAAATACTCATCATCGTTCCAAAATCAGGTTATCAATGCAGTAAAGCTTTTCTTTAGCAGTATCCACAACACAAAGCTAAGGGTTGAAGAGGTTGAACGACCGCGTCGCGACCACAAGCTTCCCAACGTGCTAAGCAAGGAGGAGGTTAAGCAGATACTCGCTTCGCCCACCAACATAAAGCACAAAACCATGCTTAGCCTAATCTATGCTTGCGGCCTTCGCCGCAGCGAGCTAATTAACCTAAAACCCAAGTGCGTTGACAGCAATCGAAGGGTTTTGATAATACGGCAGGCCAAGGGGAACAAGGATCGGATTGTGCCAATATCGGAAAAGACTATCGAGATGCTCCGAACCTACTACCAGATGTACAAACCAAAGGTATGGCTATTTGAGGGGCAGGAAAAGGGTGAGCAGTATAGCGAGGCAAGCATTCAGAAAGTATTAAAAGAAGCAACCATCAAGGCAAGGATAGGCAAACCGGTAACGTTGCATTGGCTGCGCCACAGCTACGCAACGCATTTGCTGGAATCGGGAACCGATTTGCGTTACATTCAGGAGCTACTAGGCCACAAAAGCAGCAAAACCACTGAGATATACACACATGTATCGACTCAAAGCATTCAAAAAATCCGTAGCCCCTTTGATGATCTATAAAAAACAAATATCTTTGATATAATGAATACCAAAAGGTATATAGAAACATATCAAAACGGATGCATAACATTACCTTTAGTAATCATATAAACAAGTTGTGTGCCATTT
>Ga0209098_1000329_pt1 | contig 53201 bp, 44 predicted proteins | sample AD_JPNHW1_MetaG_FD_184429 | JGI IMG/M metagenome (GOLD analysis project Ga0209098, IMG submission 184429) | Active sludge microbial communities of municipal wastewater-treating anaerobic digesters from Japan - AD_JPNHW1_MetaG (SPAdes) (version 2) | ecosystem: Engineered > Bioreactor > Anaerobic...
GAATGGAGTGCTATGCCGATCCTGTAGAGGTTGCGCGATTCCAGCGCCGCTATGAGGACGGCCTTCGCGAGGGGAGAATCGGGCGTCACGATGTAGGGGTTCCGGGCGCCGTCGCGCCTTTGCGAAGCCGCATGGGCCGGGTCGCCGGGCAGGAAGTGGAAGGGCAGGTAGACCGAATCGGAGATGTCCTCGTCCCAGAAGAGGTAGTTCTGCGTGACCGTGCCGCGCCAGGGGCCGGCCGAGGAGCGGGTCTCCCAGGCCATGATGGCGTCGTCGACGTTCTGGGAGGAAGTCGCGAGGGTCCTCGCCTCGGCCTCGGAGAAGCCGGCACGCGACGCGAGGAAGAGGATGGCGTAGTAGTGGAACTCGAGGTTCATGCGATCTCCTCGGAGCTTGCGTTCCCCTGGGCGGACCTGCCTTCCCCTTCCGCGGCGGCTATCCTGTGTCGGGCAATGCGGGGCTCGGCGACGACCTGTCCTGCGCCTGCCGCCGGGCCTATGCCTCGGCGTCTCCCCCGTCGCGCGTTGTCGATGAGGAGCTTGAGGCGGTTCTCCTGGTTTACCTCGCTCGTGCCAGGATCGAAGTCGATGGCCGCTATCGGCACTTCGGGATGGCGCCTGCGGAGCTCCTTGAGGACGCCCTTGCCCGTGACGTGGTTCGGCAGGCAGGCAAAGGGCTGGAGGCAGGCTATGCCGTCGGTCCCGCCCTCGATGAGCTCCAGCATCTCGGCCGTGAGGAACCAGCCCTCGCCCGTGCAGTTGCCGAGCTGGACGATCCCTTCCACCGATGAGGCGAGATGACCGATGCGCGGCGGCGCCTCGAAGCGGGTGCTTTTCCGCAAGGCCCGGTTCGCCGGGGCGCGGAGGAGCTCGAGTGCGGCTATCGCGAGCCTCGAGCCGAGCTCGGCAGCCAGGTCGCCGGAGAGCTTCTTCCTGCGGAAGATCGCATTGTAGCAGCAGTAGAGGAGGAAGCCGTAGAGGTCGGGCACGACTGCCTCCGCTCCCTCGGCCTCTATGGCGCCCACGATGTCGCCATTGGCTCCCGGATGGAACTTGACGAGGATCTCGCCCACGACGCCGATGCGCGGCCTTCGCGATGCCCCGAGCAGCGGCAGCGCGTCGAAGGCAGCCACGACATCCCTGCAGAAGGCCGCATAACGCCAGGGAGAAAGGTGGTGCATGAGAGCGCGCGCCTCGACGAGCCATTCCCGCGCGAGTCGGTCCGCAGAGCCGGGGTCCGCTTCGTAGGGACGGCAGCGGAGGAGGAGGCGGCTCACGAGGTCGCCGACCGAGCAGGCCATGACGCCGCGGTAGAGGAGGGCAGGCGTAAGCCTGAAGCCCGGGCTGCTCTCGATGCCCTGGGCCGAGAGCGAGATGACCGGTATGTAGCCGAGACCGGCGTCCGACAGGGCCTTGCGGATGAAGCCGATGTAGTTGGTCGCCCTGCAACCGCCGCCGGTCTGCGTGATGAGGAGAGCGGTCCGCGCGAGGTCGTACTTCCCCGAACGCAGGGCCGAGAGGAGCTGGCCCGTGACGATGATGGAGGGGAAGCAGGCATCGTTGTGGACGGAGCGGAGGCCCTCGTCGATGGCCGTCCTGTCGGCGGTCTTCAGCACTTCGAAGTCGTAGCCGGAGGCCCGGAAGGCCTCCTCGACCACCTCGAACTGGACAGGGGCCATCTGGGGGGCGAGGATCGTATAACGCGGTCGCATGTCAGCCCCGAAGACCGGCCTCTCCGGCTTCGGATCGGGCTCATGGGAGCGCCTGCCCGCGCCCTCCCGCTCCTCGATGGCCGCGGCGAGGGAGCGCAGGCGGATACGCGCCGCGCCGAGGTTCGCGTGCTCGTCGATCTTCATGGTCGTGTAGACCTTGCCGGTGCGGGCGAGTATCTCCGCCACCTGGTCGCTCGTGACCGCATCCAGGCCGCAGCCGAAGGAGGTGAGCTGCACGAGGTCGAGGTCGTCCCGGCGGGACACGAAGGTGGCCGCCGCGTAGAGGCGCGAATGGTAGGCCCACTGGTCCACGACCCTGAGGGGCCTGTCCACGAAGCCGAGATGCGCGATGGCGTCCTCGGAGATGACCGCCATCCCGAGCTCCGTGATCACCTGCGGTATGCCGTGATGGACCTCGGGGTCGACATGGTAGGGCCTTCCTGCAAGGACGATGCCGTGCCTGGCCCGTTTCTCGATCCAGTCGAGGGCCTTCTCGCCCTCGGTCCTCAGCTCGGCGCGATATGCGGATTCCTCGACGCGTGCCGCCTGCACGGCGCGCCTCACCTCGGCCGGACTGACCTTCCAGGCGCGGAGTTCCTCAACGAGCCGTTCCGCGAGGCGTCCGTCGTCGGCTATGGGCAGGAAGGGATCGAGGTAGGTGATGGCCGGCACCGCCGTGCCGTCCGGCATCACCCTGAGGCCCTCCACGTTGTTGAGGACGACCTCGGGATAGGAGGTCACGATGGGACAGTTGAAGCAGTTGTCCGAACCCTCGACGAAACGCTCTTCCTTGGGAACGCAGGGGTAGAAGATGAGGGGAATGCCTGACCGGACCAGCTGCGTCGCGTGCCCGTGCACGAGCTTCGCGGGATAGCAGACCGATTCCGAGGGGATGGATTCCATGCCGAGTTCGTAGAGGGCCCTCGACGAGCGGGGCGAGAGCTCGACCCTGAAGCCGAGGGCGGTGAAGAGGGTGAACCAGAAAGGATAGTTCTCGTAGAGGTTGAGGACGCGGGGTATGCCCATCCTGCCGCGCGGGGCGGCGGCTTCGGCGAGCGGCTCATAGCGGAAAAGCCGGGCATGTTTCCATGCGTAGAGGTCGGGCGGCAGGTCGCGCCGTACCTGGGCAGGGCTTGTCCGCGATCCGGAAGGCAGCGCGGATCCGCCCTGCAATCCCTGCGCCTGCGCCTCGCCGTCGCGCGCAGCGGCAAGGGCAGCGCCCCGTTCACAGCGGTTGCCCGTCACATGCGCGCGACCTGCGCGTTGTCCGCCATCGAAGCGCGTTATCGTAAGGAGGCACGCGTTGCCGCAGCCGGAGCAGCGGGCCGACTCGGTGCGCGAGGAGAAGGAAGCGAGGTCGGCCGGCCCCGCGAGCCCCGACGGGGGCGCGTTGAGCCTGTCGCCGTCGGATCCGGGGCCGTCCGTTTCCGCCCCGCCCAGGTAACGGTTTCGCGCAACGAGGGCCGCTCCGTAGGCTCCCATGAGGCCGGCCTCGGCCGGCCTGACAGCCTCGCGGCCCGCGACGAGTTCGAAGGCGCGGAGCACGGCCTCGCTCGCGAAGGTCCCGCCCTGGACGACGATGCGCTCGCCGAGTTCGCGCGGGTCCCTCACGCGGATGACCTTCTGGAGGGTGTTCTTGACCACTGAGTAGGCAAGGCCCGCGGCGATGTCGGCGGGCGAGGCGCCTTCCTTCTGCGCCTGCTTGACCCTGGAGTTCATGAAGACCGTGCACCTGCTGCCGAGGTCGACGGGCTCCCGCGACTCGAGGGCGAGGGCCGCGAATTCCTCGGCGCTGCGGCCCATCGAGCGCGCGAAGGTCTCGAGGAAGGAGCCGCAGCCCGATGAGCATGCCTCGTTGAGGAGTATCGTCGTGATGACGCCGTCCTTCATCCTGAGGAACTTCATGTCCTGGCCGCCGATGTCGAGGACAGCCTCCACGCCGGGAGCCAGGGCGGCTGCCGCCATCGAGTGGGCCACGGTCTCGACCTCGCCGTGGTCGGCGCCGAGGCCGGCGCGCACGAGGCCCTCTCCATAGCCCGTCGCGCAGGACGATGCGACGAAGGCGGAATCAGGCATCGCGGCATAGAGGACCTCGAGGCCCTTCGCGATGACCTCGAGGGGATGGCCGCCGTTGTTCGCATAGAAGCTGAAGAGGAGGCGCGCCTCGCCGTCGAGGACGACGAGCTTCGAGGTCGTGGAGCCCGCGTCGATGCCCACGAAGACAGGCCCCCTGTGCTCCGCAAGTCCGGCGCGGGGGAGGGCCGACGCCGCATGCCGTAGCCGGAAGGCGGCGAGTTCCTCCCCGTTGGCAAAGAGGGGACGGAGGCTCGAGGACTGCCTCACCGTCCTCGCGGGATCGCAGACGGCTTCTGAAAGGCCGCGGAGGGTCGCGCCGGAAAAAGTCCTTCGCCCCGGTATCGCGCTTCCCGGGCCTTCCGCATCGAGGCCGTCGAGCGAGAGGGCCGCGCCCATGGCCACGAAGAGGCGGCCGTCCTGGGGAACCAGGATGGATTCCGGCTGGAGTTTCAGCGTGAGACCGAAGCGGCGCCTGAGTTCCCCGAGGTAGTGGAGGGGACCGCCAAGGAGGGCTACGCGTCCGCGGATCGGCCTCCCGCAGGCGAGGCCCGATATGGTCTGGTTGACGACCGCCTGGAAGACGCTTGCCGCTATGTCTTCCCGCCGCGCTCCCTCGTTGATGAGGGGCTGGACATCTGCCTTGGCGAAGACGCCGCAGCGCGACGCTATGGGATAGATGGTCGAGGCGCCTGCCGCCAGGGTATCGAGCCCTGCGGGATCGGTATCGAGGAGGGAGGCCATCTGGTCGATGAAGGCCCCCGTGCCGCCCGCGCAGCTGCCATTCATCCGCTCCTCGATCGAGGCGCCGAAGTAGGTGATCTTCGCGTCTTCGCCTCCGAGCTCGATGGCCACGTCGGTTTCCGGGAGGAGTTCCTCGATGGCGCGGGCGCAGGCTGAAACCTCCTGAACAAAATCGAGGCCAAGGCGCTTGGCCACGCCTATGCCGGCCGAGCCCGTCACCATCACCGATACGGCAGCCCCGGGACGAAGCTCCTCGAGGCGGCCGGCGGTTTCCCGCAGCATGGAGGCGAGGGCGCCTGCCACGTCCGATCGATGCCGCTCATAGCGGCCGTAGATGAGCCTGCCTCCTTCGTCGAGGAGGGCGACCTTCACTGTTGTGGAACCCACATCGATTCCGAGCCTGCATTCGCGGATCATTGTTGGGCGGATGGTAGCACCGCGCGGCAAGGCTCGGCAAGTCTTCGTGCCGGGGCCATCGGTCCGGCGGCCGGAAGGCAACGCGTTTACCGCCGGGCATTTCCATGGTACCATGTCGGCAGCCGGCACTGCACAGCGCGAGGCGAAAGGACGGACATCCATGGCGAACGATGAAGGCAAGACGAAGGGCAACCTGCCCCGCTGGGACCTCGATCCCGTATACCCCGGTTTCGATTCGAAGGAATACCTGGACGCCAGGAAGGAGCTCGTGGAGCTCTCGGCTCGCATGGAGGCCATGGCCGCCCGCGGCATCACGGGCCCCGTGGCCGACTGGCTCGCCGAGGTCCTCGATCTCGAGGATCGCGTGGGGACCATCGCCTCTTCCATCGGCGCCTACTGCTATGCGCGTTATGCGACTTCTACTCGCGACGCCAAGGCGATGGCCGAGCTCAATACCATCGAGGAGCTCGAGCTGCCCTTGCGGCGCGCCAGCGTCCTCTTCCGGAACGCCATCGCCGCGCGGCGCGACGAGGTCCTGGCCGCCGCGCGCGGCCCCAAGGCCGATTCCCGCGTGGCGCCCTTCGCCTTCCACCTCGAGGAGGAGCTCTTCTGGCAGTCGAAGCAGATGAGTCCCGACCTCGAGGACCTCGCGGCCGACCTCTCGCGCTCGGGCGGGGACGCCTGGACCCGCCTCCAGGAGGCGGTGTCGTCCAACACGAGCGTACTCTGGGACGCCGCCACGGGCGAGAAAAAGACCATCGTCGAGCTCCGCAACCTCGCCTTCGACAAGGACAGGGCCGTGCGCGAGAAGGCCTACAACCTCGAGCTTGCGGCCTGGAAGGGGGTCGAGATCCCCCTGGCCGCAGCCCTCAACGGCGTAAAGGGTTTCACGGTATCGCTCAACAAGCGCCGCGGCTGGGAGTCGGCCCTCGACAAGTCCATAGCCCAGTCGCGCATCACGAAGGCAACCCTCGACGCCCTCATCGCTGCCATGGAGGATTCCCTTCCGGCCTGGCGGAATTACCTCCGCGCCAAGGCCGGTCTCCTCGGCCTCCCGGCCCTCGCCTTTTACGATCTCTTCGCCCCCGTCTCCTCGGGCAAGGAGCCAAGGACCTACGGCTTCGACGAGGCCCGCGACTTCATCGTGGAGAAGTTCGGCTCCTTCGATCCCGCGATGGGCGACTTCGCCGCGCGCGCCTTCAGGGAGCGCTGGATCGACGCCGAGCCCCGCGAGGGCAAGGTCGGGGGCGCTTTCTGCACCCACTTCCCCTCGGCCAAGGTCCCGCGCGTCCTCTGCAACTTCGACGGTTCCTTCTCGGATCTCTCGACGGTGGCCCACGAGCTCGGACACGGCTGGCACTACATGTGCATCAAGGACAAGCCGATCGCCCTCGCCGACTACCCGATGACCCTCGCGGAGACCGCTTCGATCTTCGCGGAGACGTTCGTCTTCGAGTCGGCCCTCGCCTCGGTGACCGAGGATGAGCGCCTCACCATCCTCGAGACCCATATCATGGACTCCTGCCAGGTGATCGTCGACATTCTCTCGCGCTTCTACTTCGAGCGCGCGGTCATCGAGCGGAGAGCCTCGGGCGAGCTTCCCGCCGAGGAGTTCTGCTCCCTCATGGTCGACGCGCAGAAGCGTACCTACGGCGATGGCCTCGACCCCGGGAAGCTCCATCCCTACATGTGGGCCGGCAAGAGCCACTACTACAGCCCGGAGCTCTCCTTCTACAACTTCCCCTACGCCTTCGGCCTCCTCTTCGGCCTCGGCCTCTACGCCCGCTACCGGAAGGAAGGCCCCTCCTTCGCGGCCGCCTACCGCGAGCTCCTCGCCATGACGGGAAGCGCCTCTGCGGTGGACGTCACGAAGTCGGCGGGCTTCAATATCGAGGACAAGGCTTTCTGGAAGGGCGGCCTCGACGTCCTCGGCGGCCAGATCGCCGAGTTCGAGAAGCTTGCCAGGGCGGCGGCAAAGCGTTAGCCGCCTTCATGCGCTACCTCGTGGTCTTCGTTCCCGACGCCGCGGCCGAGGGCCTCCTCGAGGCCCTCTTCGCCGCGGGCGCGGGAGCCCTCGGCAACTACGACCGCTGCGCATACGCCGCGAGGGGGCAGGGCCGCTTCCGCCCCCTTGCAGGTTCGTCCCCGGCCGTGGGCGAGCCGCCCCGCGAGGGCGAGGCGGCCGCGGCCGATGTCTTCGTGAACGAGACGCGGCTCGAGCTCCTCGTGCCCGACGAGAGTGTCGAGGCGGTGACGGCAGCCCTCCGCTCGGCCCATCCCTACGAGACACCGGCGTTCTATTTCATCGCGGCGGAGCTGCCCCTCTAGCGCGCCCGTCCCTGTATGGACCTGCGCTCCTTCGAATAGCCGCGCATGCTCTTGTTGATGACCTTCCAGCGGTTCTCCTGGGCCCTCGCCTCGTTGGGGTCCTCCCGCGCCGCGAGGAATGCCACCTCGCGCTGGAGCTTTTTCCAGCCCGCATAACGTCCCTCGTCGAGCTCTCCTGATTCGAGGGCTTCCCGGATCGCGCAACCCGGCTCATTCAGGTGCCTGCAGTCGCGGAAGCGGCAGCGGAGGGCTATCTCCTCGACGTCGGAGAAAGCCGAAGCGAGGGCTTCCTCGCCGGCGAGGACCTGGATCTCCCTGAGGCCGGGGCTGTCGATGACGAGGGCGCCCGAGGGCAGCCGGTAGAGCTGGCGGTGGGTCGTCGTGTGACGGCCGCGGTCGTCGTCGGCGCGCACGGCCTGCGTGGCTGCGAGCGTGGTTCCCGCGAGGGCGTTGAGGAGGGTCGACTTGCCCGCTCCCGAGGAGCCGAGGAGGACGACGGTCTTTCCCGGCTGCAGCCAGGGCTCGAGTCCTTCGAGGCCGCGGCCTTCCGGCGCGCAGACGAGGACGGCTGAGCCGGCACCCGGCGCGGCGCAGCCCACCTGGACCGAGGCGCTTGTCGAGGCTCCGGCCATGGCGCGATGTGCGCCCTCGGGTATGAGGGATAGGGCCTCCCTGAGCAGCGCCTCGCCGTCCGCGGTCTTGTCGGCCTTGGTGATGACGACGACGGGCTCCACGCCCGCCTCGCAGGCGAGGGTGACGTAACGCTCGATGCGGCGTGCGCTCCAGCGCTGGTCGGCGGCCGCGACGATGAAGGCGGTATCTACGTTGGCCGCGAGGACCTGGGCCTCTATGCGCTCTTCCTTGTCTCCGGGATCGCGGCGAACGAAGGCGCTGCGCCGGGGCAATACGGCGCGGATCGATGCCGCGCCGCCCGGGCCTTCGGCCCTGCGGACGACGACCCAGTCGCCAACCGCAGGGAGGGGCGAGCCCGAAGCCGCCTCGTGGAGGAGGCGGCCCGAGACCGTCGCGTCGATGCCGATCACGCCCGAATCGCCGTTGAGGACAAGGCCGTAGAGGCCCCGCTGGACCTCAACGACCCTGGCCGGAAGCTCGTCGGGCGCAGCTATCGTGAGGTAGTCCCTCATGAAGTCGTCGTCGAAGCCAAAGTCCCTGAGGCCGCCGTGGCGCGGGGCTCCGTCTGTGTCGGAGAATTCGACATGGATATAATACATACGATGATCCTTTTTCTATCGTGGAGGGGGAGGGCCGCGTCCGTACGGCCATCTCGCCCATCCTGAAGACTCTCCGCCGGAAACGCTCCGCGCGGGGAACCTGATGACCCAAGGTAGCGCCTTCAGGCCGGCTATGAGGGAAAATCCGCTGTTCGTGTCGCGATGTGCGGAAGGCTAGTCTTTCCGCGCGCGATCCCGGACGCCCCGAAGGCCGACAACGCTGGTCATTACCGAATCCATGAAGGGCCTCCTGCGGCTCGGGATGGGCCGCCATCAAGGGCGGCCGTGCCGCCCGGTTTTTCGGACAGCGTCCTGGTCTGGACCGGTTCGCGGCGGCCCGCTCTCCAGCGCGGCCTGCCCGTCCGTCCAGCCAGAAGCTAGCATAGGGGCCGATCGACGGTAAAGGACCAAGTTCAATTATAAACGATGTCGGTCTTCGGGAGCCTGCGACGGCCATGACCTCCTCGTCGCCTGTAGCACGGTTGCAGGCGGGCCCGGGGCGACCGGATCCTTATCGAGAATGATGTAAAGCATGCTTGACATCTATATGAGTACATGCCTATAGTGTATGTAAAGCTTGCTTTACATTGCCCGCAAGGACGTGCCCGGGTGCCGCAGCAAGCCAAGGAGTCCCATGAAGAACTCGATCCGGGAGATGAGGACGGCGGCTGGTCTCACCCAGGAGGAACTCGGCCGGAAGGCCGGGGTCTCGCGCCAGACCATCATCTCCATCGAGGGAGGGCGCTATGACCCCTCCCTCGCCCTCGCCATGAAGCTGGCGGGGCTGCTCGGCTCCACGGTCGAGAATCTGTTTTTTCCCGAGGAGGAATGAGATGCGCATGAAGGAGAATTTCAACCTGAAGACCTATATCGTCGTGAACATCGTGCTGGCAGTCATGGTGGCTGCCTTCCTGCTCTTCGGTCCCTCGCTCAGGATGGGAGAGTCGTTCACGGCCGGCGTCGACACGGGAATGGTCGCGGGATGGCTTGTCTTCACGGTCGCGGGCGGCGTGCTGCTCAGGCGCCGGAAGGTGAGTTTCGACGAACGGACAGCGAGCATCTTCGGGAAGGCCAGCATGGTGAGCTTCTGGCTCCTCGTCTTCCTCGGCTCAGTCTTCCAGCTCGTCCTCCGCTCCGATCTCGTGACGCTCTCGCTGAGCGCGGCCGAGGCCATGGCCCTGCTCTGTTCGGGCGGCCTCGTCCTCTTCCTCGTCGTGCTTCTCGTGTGCTGGAAGACGAGCTGAACCAAGCGCCACCATGACGGAAGCGCCCGGCCGGGAGGAAACTCAATCGGCCGGGCGCGTTGGCTGACACTGTGTCGTCAAAAGGCGCACACAGAGCCACGGAGCCACAGAGAAGAGATATAGAGGGCGGTGGTGGGGGTCGAAGTATAAAACACATTGGCATTAATCCCGACCCCAGGTTCTCTTCTTCCGTTTTCTCCCTCTGGTCCTCTGCGTCTCTGTGCCTCTGTGTGCGATTTCTGGTTGACGGCCTCGGGGCCGGTTACACGAGAAGCTCCCCGTTCCTCTCGATCACCGTCTCCTTCCCCTTGGCCGAGACCACGACGATGGTCGGTTCCGACACGAGGCCGTCGAGGTGGATGAGGGCCGGGGCGTCCTCGTCATAGTTGTGACCTATGGCGAAGTGGCAGGTCCTGAAGGCCTTCTCGTCCTCGAGCATGTTGCCGACGACCCTGGCCCGTGGATTGAGTCCGATGCCGAGCTCGCCTATGTTGCGCGCGTTCCTCGCGTATTCCTCCGCCTTGTCGCGGAGGAGCTTGCCGTCGCGGCCCATCGCAAGGGCATTGGACGCGGCGGCCTCGATGGTGGCCTCGAGGGCCCTCGCCTCGTCGGCCCCCTCGATCCCCGTCACGTAGCCGGACTCGACGCGGCAGCGGATAGGAGTATGTATGATGATGTCGCCTGCCGCGTTAGCTATGGAGCCGTCGAAGACGATGGTGCCGTTCGCCGTGCCGAGCTCGGGCGATATAAAGACCTCGCCGGCCGGCATGTTGCCGCCCGAGCCGGGCAGCGAATAGTCGCCGTCGTCGAGCTTGGTTTTCCGGCCCCTGACGCCGAGCCTGAGGTCCGTACCCCCGCGGTTCGTGACGCGTATCTCGGTGGCTCCATCGATGATCTCCTTGAGCCGCTCGCAGCGGGAGCGGAGCTCGCGGTAGTCGATGGGCACGGTGGTCTTGAACATCTCCACCGTGGCGCTCGGCGACCAGAAGGCCCTGAGGGTCTTGGCCCCGTGGAGCTGGTAGTGGAACACGTGGTCATAGCTGACGCCGTCCCATTCGTAGGGCGTCTGCATGCCGCTCCTGTCCTTGCCGAGCTTTTCCTCGGAGATGGAAATGACGACGTCGGGTTGCGACTCGAAGGCCGCGATGACCGCTTCTTCCGCATAATCCATCTGCGCCTTGACGGGCTGGATCATTATGGTCGGCCTGGCCCCCGCCTCGAGGGCGGCGGCGTAAAGGGACTCCGAGATGGCAAGGACATCCTTCCCGGGATTCGTGACGATGAGGACTTTCTCGTCCTTCTGCAGCTTGAGGGATTCCCTCACCGCAATCCGGGCGGCTTCCTGCAGCTCGGGGTCGGCGTTGATTTCCATTCGACAATGAAAGCCCCCAGGCTCGCATCCTGTCAAGGACGCGCCGGCTGAAACGCGCTCATGGACCTCCCCATCGCAGCTCGAGCATGATCCTCGCCCTGAGCCCCGCGGCGAATCCCGCCTTGCCGGCGAGGGCCTCCGCGAGGGCCTTGGCCTGGGCCGGCGTGTTGGCGGCCATCGTTCCGGAGCCGCCGTCGCTCCCGGTCGCGTCAGTCGACAGGACGCGATAGGCAGACCAGGACAGTCCGGCCACGAGGTTGAGCGAAGGACGGCGTCCATCGCCTGCGAGGAATCGTGCGAGCCTTGCCTCGAGGGCGAGGCGGTTGGGCAGGTCCGCGCAGCCGAGATGTGCCAGGGTCGAGGCTTCGGGAATGCTGAGCCTGGGGTCGCCAAGGGGAAATTCCCAGCCGCAGGAAATCGAGAGGGAGGGCCCGAAGCCGAGCCTGAGGTCGATGGCGGCAAAGGCTGAATCGAGGCTCGCGTCCCAGGCTGCCGATGCGGCCACTCCGACACTCGCCCTCCCTTCCCCGCCAGTCCGTCCCCTGTCCCCGTGCTCTCCGAAGGCCAGGGCAAGGTCGAAGCCCGCCTCTCCTCCGCGCGCGAGGCTGTCGAGCCCCGAAAGGACTCCCGCCTCGAGGCCTGCCTGGAAAATCGGCGCGGCCGAAGCCGAGGACGGCGAGGCCGCGAGGACGATGCCCGATAACGCGATGGCCAGCGCTGGCTTGCCTGCCTGAAGACCTGTTCCCATGTTTCCCCCTTGCAGGGGAGGTACGCGCGTCACCGTCGCCGGCGCTTGAGCGGAGGCGGGGGGGCAGGGACTGTCGTTGTGGGGAGCTTGCGCGCGCGGGCATGGCGCGCGCCGCGGTCATCGGCCTATGCGCCTGAAGAGGGGAACCCTCGCGCTCGCGTTGAGGTCGAAGCCCGAGCGGTCGCCGCGCTCGAGGAAGCGGCAGCCGAGGCCCGCGACCATGGCGCCGTTGTCGCCGCAGAGCGAGAGGGGCGGGAAGCGGACCGTGAGGCCCTTCTCCTCGGCCCTGGCCCCGAGCTCGCGCCTGAGGTAGGAGTTGGCCGCCACGCCACCGCCCGCGACGACGGTCCTGAGGCCCGTGTCCTCGATGGCCCTGTAGAGCCGGTCGAGGAGGATGTCGACCGCGGCGCGCTGGAAGGAGGCCGCGATGTTCTCGGGCGTCGCTTCGGCGCCGGGCTTGCGGTACTGGTCGAGCTGGTGGATGGCCGCGGTCTTGAGGCCCGAGTAGGAGACGTCATAGCGGTGCTCACCCTTGTGGAGGGAGGGCTTCGGAAAGTGGAAGGCGTGGTCGTCGCCCGAGGCAGCAAGCCTGTCGATCACCGCGCCGCCCGGATAGCCGAAGCCGTAGTACTTCGAGACCTTGTCGAAGGCTTCGCCTGCCGCGTCGTCGATGGTCGTGCCGAGGACCTCGATCTCGTCGAAGTCCGCGACGCGGGAGATGATGGAGTGTCCGCCCGAGACGAGGAGTCCTATGAAGGGATAGTCGACGGGGGCCTCGAGCTGGGGCGCGTAGAGGTGTGCGAGTATGTGGTTCACGCCGATGTAGGGCTTGCCGAGGGAGTAGGCCATACCCTTCGCGAAGGAGAGGCCCACGAGGAGGGAGCCCACGAGGCCGGGCCGCGCGGTGACGGCTATGCCGTCGAGCTCGGCGGCCTTGACGCCCGCGTCGGAAAGTGCCTTCTCGACGACTCCCCAGATCCACTCGGTATGCTTGCGGCTCGCTATCTCGGGAACCACTCCCTGGTATTTCGCATGGAAGGGGATCTGCGTGGCGACGACGTCGGAGAGGATCCGGCGTCCGTCCTCGACGACGGCTGCTGCCGTCTCGTCGCAGGAGGACTCAATCCCCAGTACTAGCATCTGCTTCTTCGAGCATCACTTTGGAGATGGTCGAGAGGGAGAAACCGCCCTCGATGAGGGAGGGATAGAGGTCGGAGAGGGTCTGGGCGAGCTCGGCTGACCAGACATGGCCGATCATTACCGCGGCGCCATTCTTCTCGGCCTTCTTCTTGCCCACTTCGACATACTGGACAATCGAGACAGGGTCGGGGCTGTTGTCGAGGAACACGTCGCGCTCCCAATAGCGGATTTTCTCGCGGAGGGCGATCCCTTCGGTCGCCGTATCCGTGATCGTGAGTGAATCAAGATAGTAGATACCGCGGCTTTTGGCAACCGCCATGATGGCCTCCATGAGGGCCTCATTCTGCGTCACCGCCGAACCCTCGTGGTTGTTCATGCCGACGGCGCCCGGGAGCGAATCGAGGTTGCGCCTGACGATCGCAGCCGCTTCCGAGGGCGACGTTGAAAGGTAAATGGCGTTGGGACCAGGATTTGCGCCGCCTACCGATTCCATGGGCTGGTGGAGGATGAGTTCCTTGCCGGCCGCCCTGATCATCCTGGCGGCTTCTGCGGAATGGGGGAGGCCTGGAAGGACGGCGAAGGTGATGGGGAAGGGCAGGTCCAGGAAGGGCTTGAGCTGGGCAAGGTTGTAGCCCACGTCGTCGATCACGAAGATGAGGCGGGGGCCTTTCGTGGCTGGCCGGGGCACGGGGAACCGCCCCGAACCGGCCGAGGAGCGCGCCCTTGACGATGCCTTGAGCGAGAGGGCTTCCCCCGCCGCGACCAGTCCGCCCATGTCCCGTTCCGGAGCCGGACGGGCCTCGGGCATCACCGTGACAGTCCTGCCGCCCGCGGACGTCGCTGTTCCAGCGGCCGTTCCAGTGGCCGTTCCGTCAGCCGTTCCGGCAGCCCGAGGCGCGAGGGGGATCGGTGTCGGTCCCTGGCTGGACTTCGCGGCTCCGTCTGCCGCGGCAAAAGGCACCGTTTCAGTCACATCGGCCGAAGTGCCCTGGCCTGCGGCGCTTCCCTTTGGCGATCCGCCCTGGGCTTGCTGTCCCGTGGCAATGGCCTTCGGGCTCCTTTGGGCCGGGGATTGTACGAGGCAGAGAACGAGGGTCAGGCCCAGGGCGAGGGCGACAAGCGAGGCGCTCGTTATGAGGATGGGGCCCGGGCTGGCGGTGCGTCGCCCCTTTGTCCTTCCGCCGCTGCGGGCCCGGCCCGAGGATGTTTTCACGGTCTTTTTCGGCATGTATACCGACTATATCGGAAGGAGGGCCCGCGGGAAATGAGGCCGGGCGAAAAAAAGGGGGACCCGGTGAGCGGCCGGGTCCCCTGCATCCTGCTGAAAAGGAGGCGTTCAGCAGGCGCCGTAACCTATCATCTCGGGCGCGTTCTCCTTGAGCTTGCGGAGGGCGCGCTTCTCTATCTGGCGCACGGTCTCCGGCGAGATGCCGAGTTCCGCGCCGATGCGCTTCAGGGTGTACTTCTCGCCGCCGCAGAACTCGAAGCGGTAGAGGAGGATCTTCTTCTCTTTCTCGAGGAGGAGCTCGAGCATGTGCACGGCCTCGGCCCTGGTGCAGGCGTCCATGAGCTCGTTGTCGGGGCTGTAGGTGTAGTCCTCATAGACGTCGGCGATGGAGCCCGATTCCTCGCCGGTCTCGGCGTCGAGGGAGACGAGAGTGGTGGACATGCCGAGGACTGCCTCGACCATGCTCGTCGGGATGTCGAGCTCTGCGGCGATCTCGGTAGAGCTCGGTTCGCGCTGGAGGACCTGGGTCAGGCTGTTGTAGGTGCGCTGTACGCGTTTCAGGAGTTCTTCCTTGCGGTGGGGGAGCCTGATGGCCCGCCTCGAGTTGACGAGGGCCCTCGTGATCGACTGCCTGATCCACCATGATGCATAGGTCGAGAAACGCACATTCCGCTCGCCGTCGAATTTCTCCGCGGCCTTGATGAGGCCGACATTCCCTTCCTGGATGAGGTCGACGAGGGGCATGTCGGGAGTCACGTAGCAGCGCGCCATCTTCACGACGAGGCGGAGGTTGGCCTCGATGAGACGGCGCCGGGCGCTTTCGTCCCCGGCCGCTATCCTGGCTGAGAGTTCCTTCTCCTCCTCTGCGGTCAGGAGGCTCACGCGCTTGATGGCCGCGTAGTAGGAGTGGAGGATGTCTTCCTGGTTCTTTGCATCGGTGGTATTTTTCATTCCTTATCTCCACATATAGCTATGCAAAAAACGTGCCAAGCCTGTGAAAAAAGAGCTCATTATTCGTATGATGTTGTGAAGTAAGGAAATACACCGCTGCTTTCTATGAGGGAGATGTTCTGTGGCGGGATTTAGTCTACACTTTCATACATTTATGGAATTCTGTGTTAAACAAATGGATACAGCCGTCTTGCCCGATCTTTTTAAAATACCGCAACCGTTCCCGGAAAACCGGAAACGGAAGCGGGATGAGGAAATGTCAATTGATCAGGGGATGAGCTCGGCCTTGGCAACGGTCGGTTCGGTCTTCTGATCGCTCGCCGTGGACGCCGAAAAGCTCTGGATGAAGACGCAGAGCGCAAGGAGGGCGACGAGTGCGACAAAGAAGCGTTTCATGGAATCCTCCGAAACCGTGATGGCAGGATAGCGCTGAAGCAAGGCATTGTTCAAGCTCTCCTACTTGAGCGACTTGAGCGGATTGATGGCCGCTCCGTTGCGATAGAGGCCGAAATGCAGGTGGGGCCCCGTGCTGTAGCCGGTGGAACCGGAAATGCCCATGACCGCCCCCTGGGAGACGTGCTGTCCCGCCCGCACCGAGTAGGCGGTGAGATGGCCGTAGAGAGTCTGGTAGCCGTCGCCATGGCTCAGGATGATGTAGTTGCCGTAGTTGCCGTTGTAACCGACGTCGGCGACGACGCCGTCGGCCGCGGCCTTCACGGGAGTGCCGAGGTTGACGACGATGTCGATGCCTGCATGGAAGCGTCTCACTCCCGTGAAGGGGTCGGCGCGGATGCCGAACCAGGAACTGATGGGCCCGCGGGCCGGCCAGGCGAAGGCTGTCCCGTAGATCCTCCGGAGCTCGTCGGCACCGAGCCTGGCGCCGGGGATGAAGAGGCTCTGGCCGACCTTGAGGGTCATGCTTCCGAGGTCGTTGGCGTCGGCGAGGAGGGTGAGCTCAACCTTGTAACGCTTGGCGATGGAGCCGAGGCTCTCGCCCTTGGCCACGACATGGAGGAGGCCGTCCATGCTGGGAATCTTGAGCTCCGTCCCTATCTTGAGCGATTTGGCGTTCCTGATGCCGTTCATGCTGAGGATGCTGTCGGGACTCCTTCCGAACTGCCTCGAGATCGAGCTTATTGAATCGCCCTTCCTGACCGTGTAGGAAGAGATCTCCACAGCGCGGGGAAGGGGAAGGTTGGCGATATCGGCCGCATCGGCGGGCGCGGCGAATTCGGGGCTGATGTACTCGAGGAGGACGGCCTCGTCCTCGGAGAGGGCCGCGGATGCGCCGTCGGCCGTTCCCGCCCCGCCGGCCGCTCCGGTGACGCCTGCGGCCTGGGCCGTCGGGACCGGTGCGGATGGAAGGAGCTGGCCCTCGGGAAGGGGGAAGTAGGGCTTCACGACGCTCAGGACGCCAAAGACGATCACGAGTACGAGGAAGGCGAGGCCGAGTCCGAGGACGGCGCGGCGGAGATGGAGCTCGGCGCGGGACGAGGGCCGGGAAGCGGCCCTTGCGGGATCCGTAGCCGTCCCGGCTTCCTCGATAAACGGGCGCGCTGCCCCGACCGTCTCCGTATGGAGGCCTGCGCCGGGGCGTTTCCGGCCAAGGAGGCCCGCCAGTCCTGCCGACGCGGTCTTTGCCAGACTGGCAAGGTGGCCCCTGCCGCCGCGCAGAACGGCCGCGATCGCCGGTCCGAGGCTGCCGCCCTGGCGGGAAAGCTTGTTCCTCCGCGCCGGCTTCTGTCCGTAGGGGAGGGGAGAGGCTTCCTGGGCAGCACGGCGAGCGAGCTCGGGATTCTCGAACCACAGGGGCGCAGGACTGCGGGAGCCGCCCGTACCGGCCTTCCCTGTCGAGGAGACGTTGCCTGACGCGCGGCCAAAGAGCCCTTTTTTGCTCCCGGTCTGGCCCGAGATGGGCGAATAGGGACGCCGACGGCGGGCGATTCTCTGGCTTTCGATGATGGTATCCATGGCGGCTAATGCTTTTATCGACATTTCTTCATCGGGGCATTATAGTAACGCCTGCCCTATGAGCCGCCATTCCGCCCGCCCGCTGGTCGCCATCCTCATCGCGGCCGCCCTGGCCCTCCTCGTGAAGGGCTTCGTCCTCGACCTGGCCGTGGTCGATGGCCGCTCCATGCTGCCCCGCTACCGCGATGGCGACGTGGTGGTCGTCCTCCGCTGCGCCTACGGTCTCCGGGCTCCCTTCTGCCTCGGCGGGACCAGGGCCTACCTCCTCCGCTGGGGCCGGCCCGCGGTGGGCGACATCGTCGCGGCCCGGAGCCCCAGCGACGGCAAGCCCGTGGTCAAGCGCGTGGCGGTCCGGGGCCCCCTGCGCCTCGAGGGCCGCGATGGCCACCTCCGGGGCGACGGCTTCGACCTGGCGCTCGACCCCGGTGCGGCCGCGGTCATTGGCAGGGTGGTGGAGCTCCCCGCCTCTACCGTCTTCCTCCTCGGTGACAACCTTCCGGAATCCGTCGACTCGCGGAGCTACGGCCCGGTGAGCGACGAGGCCGTCGTGGGCCGCATCCTGGGCGGCCCCCTCTTCCGCGGCGACCGGCCCGCGAAGCCGCAACGGGCGGATTCAGGCGCGGGCAACGGCGGCGCACTCGCAGCCGCCCCTTCTCCCGCGGCTGCCCCTTCCCCCGCGGCCGCCAGCCGGCCCGGTAGGAGCGGCTCATGAGCTACACGCCCGGCCGCTGGCGTTACTGGGTGGTGGTGGGCATCCTCGGGGCCCTCGCCCTGGCCGTGATCGTGCGTTATGCGCAACTTGCCACCGCGCCCCGGGCTGCCCGGACCGCGGCCGCCGTCGAGGTGGAGCGCGGCGCCATCGTGGACCGGTCGGGACGCATCCTCGCCATGGACACCGCCCTCTACAACGTCGCCGTCTGGCGGCCCGAGACCAAGGCCGACGACTACCGCGCCGACGCTCCCCGCCTGGCCGAGCTCCTCGGTCTCGACCCCGCCGAGGTCTCGGGGCGCTATGACTCGAGCTCGAGCGACTTCTTTTATTTAAAGAAGCGCATCTCGCCGCAGACCGCTCGCGCAGTCCAGGATGCCAAGGCAGCGGGGGCCTTCGACGGCATCGTCGTGGAAAGGGTCGAGGGCAGGCTCTATCCCGAAAAGCGGCTCGCCTCGCACCTCCTCGGCTTCGTGGGCGACGGGAACCGCGGCCTCGCGGGCCTCGAGAACCGCTACGAGGGTGACCTCCTCCCCTCGGCCGCCGAGGCCAGGAAGAACTCGGGCGACAGGCTCGAAGGCAACGAGCTCGTCCTCACCATAGATTCGGCCATGCAGTTCTCCCTCGAGGAGATAGCCCGCAAGGCCCAGGCAGACACGGACGCCGAGGCGGTCATCCTCCTCGCGGGAGACGCGCGTACCGGAGAGATCCTCTCCTACGTCTCGCTGCCCGATTTCGATCCCAACGCCTATTACGAGTCCCCGGAGGCCAATTGGTATGACTGGCCGAGCGTCTACGCCTATGAGCCGGGCTCGGTTTTCAAGGTCTTCTCCCTCGCCTCGGTCCTCGACCTCGGAGGCATAGACCGCAGCTCGACCTTCACCTGCAACGGCGCCTATCGCAAGACTGCGCCTTCGGGCGAGCAGATCACGATCAAGTGCCTCGGCAACCACGGTGCGGTCAACCTCGAGCGCATCCTCGAGTTCTCCTGCAATGCCGGTGCGGGCTATGCCTCGGATACGGTCCAGTCCCTCGACTTCTACTCGAAGCTGACTACCTTCGGCTTCGGGTCGCGCACGGGCGTCTCCCTCCCCGGAGAAAGCGCGGGCGTACTCCGCAATCCGGAGTCCTGGTCCCTCCGTTCGAAGCCCACCATAGCCATGGGCCAGGAGATCCTCGTCACCGCGGTCCAGATGTTCCAGGCCGCCACCGTCATCGCCAACGGCGGCGTCCTCCTCAAGCCCATCGTGGTCCGCAAGGTGCTTTCGCCCACGGGAGACCTCGTCTACGAGAATGCGCCCCAGCCCCTGCGCCGCGTCATTTCCCAGGAGTCGGCCGCCACCATCCTCGGCGCCATGGAAACCGTCGCGGGAGCGGGCGGCACGGGCTGGAGGGCCAAGGTCAAGGACGTGAAGATGGCGGTCAAGACCGGCACCGCCCAGATGATAGACCGGACGACCAAGCGTTATTCGGACACCGACTATATCGCGAGCACCCTCGCCATCTTCCCCGCCGACCAGCCCAGGATCATCCTCTACCTCGCCATCGTGAAGCCCAAGGGCGCCTCCTATTACGGCGGCCAGATAGCGGCGCCCGTCGTGCGCGACGCAGCCGATGCCATCCTCGGCCTCACCGACCTGCCCCGCGCGGACAGCCCGACGATCGAGAGCCCCTCGACCATCACCCTGCCGCGCCTCTCGCCCGTGACCATAGGCCAGACCATGCCCGACCTCCGTGGCACGCCCAAGCGCCTCCTCGTCCCCCTCCTTGGCCGGAGCGACCTCGTCGTGAAGATCTCAGGCGAGGGCTACGTCGAGAGCCAGAGTCCCGCCCCCGGCACGCCGATCTCCGAGGGCAGCGTCATCGAGCTGGTCCTGAAATGATGGCGGGCTTCCCTGCCGGCCCGGGTGGCCCGGCTACTTCGCCCCTTCCCCCGGCCCCCGACCTGGCCCTCCTCGAAGCCAACCTCGCGGCTCTCGCCGAGCGGCAACCCGGCCTCGCCGACCTCCTCCGTGGTGCGTCCGCCACGACAGGCGCCGCCGCGCCCCTCCTCAGGCCCCTCAGGACGTCCTCGGGACTGGTGACGGCTACCTTGGGCGGCCTCCACCTCCATTCAGCCCATGATCCCGCCACCGAAGCCGCCCGCCTTTCGGCTTCGGTTCCTCCCGCCGTCGACAGCGTCGTACTCCTCGGTTTCGGCCTCGGCTACCAGGCCGAGGCCCTCCTTGCCCGCGGCCGCGGCCTCAAGGTCCTTGTCTGCGTGGCCGAGCCCGCCCTCCTCGCCGAGGCCCTCTCGCTCAGGGACCTCCGCGACCTCCTCTCCCGCGAGGAACTCGGCTTCGTGGTCGGCGGCGCCCGAGGCGCCGATGGCAGCGATCACGCCGATGGTGCCGATCCCGGCGCCGTCGTGCCCGCCCTCGATGCGATGGGCTCATCGCTCTTCTCCATCCTCGCCAACCGTGCGGAGGAGAAGTTCAGGCCCGAGTGGTACGCGGGCGTCCGGGCTGCCGCTGAACGCTATGCCTCCAAGGAGACCATCAACGGCAATACCCTGAAGCGCTTCGGCAGGCTCTGGGTGAGGAACCTTGCGCACAACATGGGAGAGCTCGGAAGGCTCCCAGGCGTCGCCCGCCTCGAGGGACGTTTCGCCGGCATGCCCGCCCTCGTCCTCGGCGCGGGCCCGAGCCTGGACGAGGTCCTGCCGCACCTGCAGGAGCTGAAGGAGCGTTGCCTCCTCATAGCCGTCGACACGAGCCTCCGGTCCATACTCCGCGAGGGCGTCGAGCCCGACTTCCTCGTTGTCGTCGATCCCCAGTACTGGAACTGGCGCCACCTCGAGGGCCTTTCTTCGCCCTCGTCCATACTCGTCTCCGAGTCGGCCTCCTGGCCTGCGGTCTTCCGCTTCGGCTCCCGGGCCGCCTTCCTTTGCTCGAGCCTCTTCCCCCTCGGCCGGGCGATCGAGGCGAGGACGGGAGCCAAGGGCAAGCTCGGTGCCGGGGGCTCCGTGACGACGACAGCCTGGGATCTCGGACGCCTTCTCCGCGCTGCCCCCCTCTACATGGCCGGCCTCGACCTCGGCTTTCCCCGGGGCGCGACCCATGCGCGCGCCAGCCTTTTTGAACAACGGGCCATCTCGGGTGGCCGTCGCCTCGCCCCTGCCGAGGCCTCCCATGCGGCGGCCCTCTTCTCGGGCGGTCCGATGTGGGCGCCCGCGAACGATGGGGAGAAGATCCGCACGGACAAGCGCATGACCCTCTACGCCTGGTGGTTCGAGAGCCGCCTCTGCCATGCGGAAGCGCCGGCAACCAGGAACCTGTCGTCCCATGGCCTCGCCATACCCGGTATGGGCCTTGCTTCGCTCGATGAGGTGCTCGCCCTGCCGCCGCGGAGGGCAGAGATCGATGCCATCCTCGACGCTGCTGTCCGTGACGCGGGCGATGGCGGTGCCGCGGGTTCGGCCGGGATGGCCGCGGCCGCCGAAGGGCTCTCGGCCCTTCTCTCCGAGCTTGCCGCAACCGCGGAAAAGGCGACCCGGGCAGCAGAGGAAGCGGCGCAGGCCCGCCGGGACCTTGCGGCAGGCCGCGACATCTCGGCGCGGATGGCCAGGCTCGACGGCTTCGACCGCGAACTCCTCGCAGGCGGCGCCAACGAGGTCGTCGGCTTCCTCCTCCCACCCCTTTCGGAGATCATGGGAGAGGGAGCGAAGAGCCTGGACGAGGGCCTGCGCTGCTCGGAAGCCCTCTATTCCAGGGTGGCAGAGTCGGCTCTCTTCCATATAAAAAAGCTCGAAGATTCGGACTTGTCCAAGGGCCGGTCGGCTGGATCCGACGCTTGAAAGGCTTTTTTCGTCATTTGTCAAGTTTTTCCGTCCAAGTGCCGAAAATGTTGGTAGAGGGTGACCTCTACCAACGGTATGCAACCTGACGTCCAGGCATACCGTTTTTTTATGCCCTTAAGCCCGCATTGCTTCCCGCGGCTGGTCGCGCTATCCTCGTCAGGAAACCGGATGAGGCCGGTCGAGCAGGAGGATGCAGCATGCAGAGCAGGGAAGAGGCCATCGCCCTCTGGCGGACCCACAATGATGACGACTACCTTTTCAGGCACGCCCTTTCCGTCGAGGCGGTCATGCGCCACTTCGCCGCGAAGCAGGGCGAGGACGTCGAATACTGGGCGAGGGTTGGCCTCCTCCACGACATCGATTTCCAGGAGCATCCCGAGGAGCACCTCAAGCACGCCCGCCCCGTCCTCGCGGAGGCTGCTTACCCTGAAGCCTTCATCCGCGCAGTCGAGAGCCATGGCTATGGCCTCTGCAGCGAGGTCGAACCCCTCCTTTATATGGAAAAGATCCTCTATGCCTGCGACGAGCTCACGGGCTTCATCTATGCCTCGGCCATCATGCGGCCCTCGAAGAGCGTCCTCGACATCGAGGCCAAGTCCGTCCTCAAGAAGTTCAAGACGCCGGCCTTCGCCGCCAAGATCGACCGCGGAGTCATCCAGAAAGGCGCGGAGATGCTCGGCCTGCCCCTCGAGGAGCTCGTCACCGAGACCATCCTCGCCCTGAGGCCGGTGGCGGCGGAGATAGGCCTGAAGGGAAACCTGTAGCGCCCCAGGCTCGATTGACGCTCGAGCGCCCGCCGGGCGATAATCGCCGCCATGCTCGAGAAGATCAGCCAGAAATTCGGCGACATTGTCAGAACCATAGGCGGCAAATCCGCCATCAGCGAGAAGAACGTCGAGGAGGCGGTCGAGCAGATCAAGCTCGCCCTCCTCGAGGCCGACGTAAACTTGAGGGTCGTCAGGCGCTTCGTCAACGCCACCCTCGAGGAAGCCAAGGGCGAGAAGGTCCTCCGCTCCGTCCAGCCCGGCCAGCAGTTCATCAAGATCGTCTACGACCGCATGGTCGGCCTCCTCGGCGAGGGGAGGCAGGACCTCGTCCTCAAGGGCCCCGACACCACGAGCGTCATCCTCCTCCTCGGCCTCCAGGGCTCGGGCAAGACGACGAGCGCCTCCAAGCTCGCCTACCAGCTCAAGGGCAAGGGCCGCAAGGTCATGCTCGCGGCCTGCGACCTCGTCCGCCCCGCCGCCGTCGAGCAGCTCCGCGTCCTCGGCGAGCAGATCGGCGTCGAGGTCTACCTCGAGGAGGGCGCCAAGGATCCCGTGAAGGTGGCCAAGGCCGCCCTCGCCAAGGCGAAACACGACCTCTACGACACCCTCATCGTCGATACGACGGGCCGCCTCCAGATCGACGAGGCCATGATGGACGAGCTCGTCCGCGTCCGCGACGCGGTCAAGCCCGACGAGGCCCTCCTCGTGGCCGACGCCATGACGGGCCAGGCCGCTGCGGACATCGCCAAGACCTTCGATGAGAAGGTGGGTATCACCGGCGTCATCCTCTCCAAGTTCGACTCGGACGCCCGCGGCGGCGCCGCCCTCTCCCTCCGCTCGGTCACGGGCAAGCCCGTCAAGTTCGTCGGCGTCTCCGAAAAGCCCGAGGGCCTCGAGCCCTTCTACCCCGACCGCGTCGCGAGCCGCATCCTCGGTATGGGCGACGTCGTCAGCCTCGTCGAGAAGGCCCAGGAGGTCTACGACCAGGAGGAGGCCCTCGACCTCGAGCAGAAGATGGTCGACGAGTCCTTTTCGCTGCAGGACTACCTCGAGCAGATCGCCAAGATGAAGAAGATGGGCTCAGTGAAGGGCATGCTCGATATGATCCCCGGCCTCGCGGGGCAGGTGGACGAGTCCCAGGTGGACATGGAGGGCATGAAGTACGAGGAGGCCATCCTCCGCTCCATGACCCTCAAGGAGAGGTCCAACTACCTCATCATAGGGCCCAAACGCCGGACACGCATCGCCAAGGGCTCGGGTACCTCGGTCGCCGACGTGAACAGGCTCCTCAAGAAGTTTGAAAAAACGCGGACGATGATGAAAAAAATGGCGAAGAACAAGGGCGCCATGGCCAAGATGATGCAGGGCGGCCAGTTCCCCGGCGGCCGCTAGGACTAAAAAGTCCGAACCACAGGGCGCATATACAAGAGAAGTCAGAACCACAGAGCCGAAGGCCTAGCGAAGCGTTAGGCACAGAGACACAGAGGAAGAGGTTTTTAGAAAGACTATTAGTGGAGAATTGAAGGGGGAGGGGAAATGCTCTTTTCCCATTTCAATCTACCATTTCCCTGTTTTGGTGTTGCCTTTCCGGAGGGGGAGCTACGGATTACGGAGGAGTCTCTGTGTCTCCGTGCCTCTGTGGTTAGTCTTATAAAGGTTCCGCCAAGGTCTTGACCGGGCCTTCCGGGGCTTTACATTTCCGGGCGGATTCTGGTAATATCCCCGTACTACGTCGATTGGAGTCGCGATATGTCGAGAAAATGCGAAGTTTGCGGCAAAGGCACCATGTCCGGAAATACCGTCTCCCACGCCAAGAACCGCAGCCGCCGGACCTGGCGTCCTAACCTCCTCGAGGTCAAGACGATGGTCGACGGCAGCCCCAAGACGGTGAAAATCTGCACCCGCTGCCTCAAGGCCGGCAAGGTCGTGAAGCACGTCTGATTAGGTTCACCAGAGCCTCAACGAAGAAGCCGCCCGAGAGGGCGGTTTTTTCGTGTCCGGGGCCTGGACGGGCGTTGCCGGAGCCCCCGGGTGCCGGCAAGCGTCCGTGCTTGCGGCCACCGGGGGCGCGGGCTATGCTCCCCTCCATGGACATGACAGAAAGGCCCGCGGCCCGGACTACGGGTCTGAAGAAACGTTTTGGCAAGGTACAGGCCCTCGACGGCCTCGACCTGGAGATACATTCAGGCGAGATCCTGGGCCTCATCGGGCCCTCTGGCTCGGGCAAGACGAGCCTCGCGAGGGCTGTCGTAGGCCTCCTCACGCCGGATTCCGGCAAGGCGGAGGTCTTCGGCGAGGCCATGCCTTCGCGGAAGGTCCTCTCGAGGGTCGGCTACATGGCCCAGGCCGACGCCCTCTACGACGACCTCGACGGACTCGGCAACCTCTGCTATTTCGCGGCCCTCCAGGGCATGGACCGTCGTGATGCCAAACGGCGCGCCGAGGTCCTCGTCGACTTCGTGGGCCTCCGGGGCCACGAGAAGCGCCGAGTGCGCGACTACTCGGGCGGCATGAGGAAGCGTCTTTCCCTGGCCGTGGCCCTCGTCCACGAGCCCGAGCTCATCGTCCTCGACGAGCCCACCGTGGGAGTCGACCCGCGGCTCCGCCTCCGTTTCTGGGAGGAATTCCGGCGCCTCGCCTCGGACGGTGCGGCCATCCTCGCCACCACCCACGTCATGGACGAGGCCGAGCGCTGCGACCGCCTCGCCCTCGTCTTCGAGGGCCGCGTCATCGCCGAAGGCTCTCCCGACGGCATCCGCGCCTCCTTCGGCGTGAAGGAGCTCGAGGAGGTTTTCCTCATCGCCGCGGCGGGCACCGCCTCCGCAGACGACGCCGCGAGCGATGGAAGGAGCGAAGCATGAAGGCAGCCTTCGCCACCGCCGGCCGCATCCTGAGGCAGCTCGTCGGAGATCCCCGCACCCTCCTCCTCATCTTCGTGGCTCCCGTCTTCGTGGTCTTCCTCCTCAACGAGGTCGTGGCCGCAGGCGACGTGAGGCCGCGCATCGCCCTCGTGGGGGAGGCCTCGCGGGCCGAGGAGTACGCGGGCTTCCTCAGGGACAAGGCCGAGGTCCTGGGGCCCTGGGACGCCGATGCCGCGGCCGCGAAGCTCTCGGGCGGCGCCGTGGACGCGGTGGTCGACCTCGGCAAGACGCCGCCCCTCGTCACCGTGGACGCAGCCGACCCCGCCACGAGCGCCCCCGCGATGCGCGCCATCCAGGCCGCCTTCGCGAGCCTCGCGAGCTCTCGCCTGCCGCCCTTCGCGGCGCCCCTCGTGGCGGCCTCGAAGCCCGAGATGCGCTTCATCAACGGCTCGGAGACCACCTCGACCTTCGACTTCCTCGCGCCGGTCCTCCTCGGCTTCATCGTCTTCTTCTTTACCTTCATCCTTTCGGGCATAGCCTTCCTCCGCGAGCGGACGAGCGGCACCCTCGAGCGTGCCTTCGCCGCGCCCATAGGCCGCTCCGACCTCGTCCTCGGCTACATGATAGGCTTCGGCATCATCGCCGCGGCGCAGACGGCCCTCGTCCAGTTCTTCATCGTGGGCGTCTACCATGCGCCCAACGTGGCGGGCTTCATGCCCGCCCTCGCCGTGAGCGTGTCGCTCTCACTCGTGGCCCTCGCCATGGGCCTCTTCCTCTCGGCCTTCGCCAACAGCGAGTTCCAGATGCTCCAGTTCATACCAATTGTCATAATACCCCAGATCCTCTTCGCGGGCATCTTCAACCTCCGCTCGGGGCCGGGCTGGATCCAGGGCCTTTCCTTCGCCTTCCCCCTGACCTACGGCGGCCGGGCCCTCCGGGATCTCATGATCCGGGGACGGAGCTTCGCTTCCATCCTGCCCGACCTGGCCGCGCTCTGGGCCTTCGGCGCGGCCTTCATAGCCCTCGCGGTCATCGGCCTCGGGAAGTTCCGGAAGGGGAGGTGAGATGCCCGAGCTTCCGGACCTCGTCCACATCGTCAGCGTCCTCGGCCCCGCACTGGAAGGGCGGACCGTGGTCAGGGCCGCCGTGAAGGAGCCCATCGTCCTCCGGGTCCTCCTTCCCGGCGATTTCCGCGATCTCGTGTCCGGGCTCGCGTTCCGCGGCCTCGAGCGCCATGGGCCCTTCCTGCGCTTCCACCTCGAGCAGGCTACAACGGGCCCCGCAGGCGACGGCCCTCTGGCTCCCGTCGTGTCTGATCCCGGCTTGCCGCGGAATCATGAAGCGATCGCTGGTGGCGTGTCGCGGAGCCGCGAAGCGATTCCGCGGGATCAAAGCGAATCCTCCGGATTCGATTTGATCATGCACCTGATGCTCGCTGGCCGCCTCCGCCTCGCTCCAACCAGCCAGAAGCCGCTTGCGTATACCGCCTTCAGTCTCGAACTCGACTCCGGAGAGGTCCTTTCCTATGGCGACGAGAAGAAGATGGGCAAGATCTACCTCTGCGAGGCCGGCAGCTTCGAGGCCATCCCGGGCTACCTCACGCAGGGCGTCGACGTGACCTCGGAAGCCTTCACCTGGGAATGTTTCTCGGCCCTCATCGCGAAGAAGCGTTGCCAGGCGAGGGTCTTCGTGATGGACCAGACGGCGCTCTCGGCCATCGGCAACGCCTATGCGGACGAGATCCTCTTCGAGGCGGGCATCCATCCCAAGGCGACCGCCTGCACGCTTTCCGCGGAGAAGAAGCGCGCGTTGTACGACGCCATCAAGACGGTTCTCGCCTGGGGCGTCACCGAGGTGGAGGCGGCGGGGGCATCGCTCGAGGACAAGGTCAGGGGACACATGCGGGTGCGCAACCGCGCGGGCGAAAAGTGCCCCCGCTGCGGCGCCACGATCCGCAGGGCAGGCGTCCTCGGCTACGACGCCTTCTTCTGCCCCGTCTGCCAGCCCGACACGGCCGGGAAGGGTCTCGACTGGACGAAATTGCCGAAAGCCTGATAGTCGCCGACCGCGGCTACACCTGCCACTCAGACTCGGCAGGCACTGCCCGCCGCTCCGACCGGCCTCGCTGCGAGGCGCCGGGCGCGCGGGCCTAATCCTTTTCCTTTGTTATGAGGCCCTCGAGCCGCGCCGCATCGAGGATCCTGATCTCGCGGCCATCGGCCGCTATGAGGCCGTCCGCGTCCATGGCGAGGATCTCGCGCGATAGCGAGGGCCGGGTCACACCGAAGGTCTCCGCGAGCTTCTCCTTCGAGGAGGTGAGGGTGACGAGGTCGTCGGGGCTGCCTCCGCCCCGCGCAGCCTGCCTGAGGAGCCAGTCCGCGAGGCGTTCCCGCAGCGTCGAGAACTGGAGGAGGCGGAAGCGCTCGGAGAAGGCCGCGATGCGCGATCCTGCGTCGCGGAGGTAGTTCTCGAGGAAGGCCCGGTTCTTCTGGCAGAGCCTGATGACGGTCTCCCTGGGGAGGAGGACGGCGCGACTGTCCTCGAGGGCCTCCACCGTCACGGGCAGGACGGCGTCCGGCGAAAAAAGCATGGCCGTCGCAATGGCTTCGGGAGCGGCTATCGTTTCTATCCTGAGGGCCTTGCCCGAGGGCGAATGCATCTCGGCCGCCACCGAACCTTCGAGGAGTACCCATAGCGTATCGTAGGCGCAGCCCGCGAGGAGGAGGATGTTGCCCTTCCTGAAGCTGCGAAGGGACACCGCTTCGGTCCCGAGAAGGCCCTCGAGCTCCACCACGTCAACTCCCGAGAAAAGGGGCGAGGCCGCCAGCCTCGCAACGTCGCGTCGGTCCATGCGGTCAGTATGCAGTCCCGCTGTGCCGCGCTCAAGGGGCGGCCCAGCCAGGCTGTGCGCCCGCAGCCGCGCAGTATCGGCGTAAACCGTAACCTCGGGTACGGCAGGGGCGGCACTCCTCGAAGTAGTTTGTGCCCATCGCCGGGCCGCACGAGGCGGCCGGTCGAAAGGAGAACCACGATGGATGCAGGGAAGAGGGACGCGATAAAGGCGGCGATCAGGAAGATACATGCGGGCGAGGATCTCGGCACGGTCAAGGCCGACTTCAAGGCCGCGGTCAAGGGCCTCACCGAGGCCGAGATCGCCGAGGTCGAGGAAGAGGTCATGCGCGAGGGCGCCTCGGTCGAGGATGTCCGCCAGCTCTGCGGCGCCCACCTCGAGGTCTTCCGCGAGGCCATGGCCGAGAAGAAGCTCGACGTACCCTTCTGGCACCCCCTCCACATCCAGGAGGAGGAGCACATCGACCTCGCCAACAAGCTCGGCCTCATGAAGCGCCAGGTCCATGCGATCCTCCATGGCGATGGGGATGCGGAAGCCGCGAAGGCGAAGTTGGCCGAACTCGTCTCGTGGCTCGGCAAGGCGGACTCGAACTTCCTCAAGCAGGAGAACGCCTTCTTCCCCGTCCTCGAGAAGCACGGCATCGTCCAGCCGCCCAAGATCATGTGGGCCGAGCACGATTCGCTCAGGGCCATCCAGAAGCGGCTCGCGGGCCTCCTGTCCGCGGGCGCGAGCCAGTCGAACATTGCCGCGATCCGCGACGCCATCCTCGAGTACGAGGGCATCCTCCTCGAGCATGTCATGAAGGAGAGGACCATCCTCTTCCCCGCAGGGCTTTCCCTCCTCTCCGAGGCAGAGTGGAAGGCCATGCGGCGCGAGTTCGACGGGATCGGCTACTTCGCATTCTTCCCGATGCCTTTCGATGGCCCTGCCGAAGGCGTCGGCGCGGCCCGAGACGAGGCCGCCAAGGCTGGCGCCGGCCCCTCCGCAAGAGCCTCCGCATCTGCCGCCGGATCGGTGGACGTCGACACGGGCTACCTTTCCCGCGAGGAACTCGTCGCCATGCTCAAGGCCCTGCCCGTCGACGTGAGCTTCGTCGACGCCGAGGATAAGGTGAAATACTTCAACGATACGAAAGAGCGGATTTTCGTGAGGACCAAGTCGGTCATCGGACGCTCGGTCCAGAACTGCCACCCTCCCAAGAGCGTCGACGTGGTGACCGGTATCCTCGACGACTTCCGCGCGGGCAGGAAGTCCCACGAGGACTTCTGGCTCAGGCTCGGCGGGAAGTTCGTCCTCATCCGCTACTTCGCGGTGCGCGCCGACGATGGCCGCTACCTCGGCGCCCTCGAGGTGAGCCAGGACATCGCTCCCCTCAAGGCCCTGGAGGGCGAGAAGAGACTGCGCTAGGGCTCGTATCGCGTGGCTTCCCCGAGGTCTAGGCGCGGTTTCCGAGGGGCCGGCAGCCGATGGTTGCCGGCCCCTCCTGCTAGACTCGAGGTTGCCCGCCGAGGCACAATCTGGCCATCATGGCTGCGAAATTCGAAATACGCCGCGCCGTTTATGCCGACGCGCCCCGCCTCGCGGAGATCCACATCATGGGCTGGCGCAATGCCTACCGCGGCATCGTGAAGGACGACTACCTCTTCGGCCGCCTGCGGGTCGAGAAGAGCATTGCCCGGTTCCGCGCAACGCTTGCCGAAGGCAGCGAGGAGACCTGGGTCGCCGAGGCCGACGGCATCGCCTACGCCTTCATGACCATCGGCGACTCGCGGGACGCGGACCGGGGCAGGGACAGCTTCGAGCTCTGGGGCATCTACGCGGATCCCTTCCTCATGCGCTCGGGCGCGGGCTCGGCCCTCCTCGGCTTCTGCGAGGCCGAGGCCGCGAAGCGGGAGAAACGCGAGGTCCTCATCTGGTGCTTCGAGAAGAACCCCATCGGCCGGGCCTTTTACGAAAAGCACGGCTATGTTCCCGAGGGCAAGAGCCAGGTGATCGAGTTCTTCGGCGAGGCGGAGATGCGTTATGCGAAGGCGCTGCGGTCCGACTCGGGAACGAGGTAAAGTCCTGGTTTTGCCGGCGTCAGGGGCGTCGGCCCTCGACGCCTTTTCCTAGAGGGCTGGCAGGATCCTACCCTCGACGAACCCGATATAGTCATCCTGGCTTGAGCTCGAGTCCGCATCGGGAACCCAGATGATGACGACCGTCCGCGTTTTCGGCTCGACATAGACGAGGAGCTGGAGGGCGTCGTCCAGGCTTCCGCCGAAGCCCGCAGATACGCAGGGCGCCGGCGCCGGACCGCCGAGTACGTACCACCAGTAACCCATGCCCTCGATGCGCCGCGCTGGCCTGCGGTCTTCGGGAATGGCCGCCTGGATCGAGAGGGCTTCGGCGCCGAAACCCGGAGGGAGGAGGCGTTTCCCTTGATAAAGGCCGTCGTCAAGGAAGAGGCTTGCGACCTTGGCGAGGTCTCCGGCGCGCAGCCCTATCGCTCCCCAGCCCATATAGTAGCCCTCCCGATCCGACAGGGGAGGGAAGTCGGTGATGCCGAGGGGCTCGAGCAGGTAGCGGCGCGCATAGGCCTCGATCGTCATGTTGGCCTTGAGCGCGATGACCTCGGTCACGAAGAGGAAGTCCTCGCTGGCAGGAACCCAGAATTCCCCGGGCACATGTCCCATCCTGCTCTTGTAGGCGTACTTGATCGCGTCTCCACTCCACCAGCATTCCTCATATCCCGAGAGGCCCGTTGTATTGTCGAGGAAGTTCCGGAAGGTGAGGGCATGGAAGCGGTCGTCGCCCGAACGCAGCTTGCCGATGACTTCCTCGATCTTCGCATCGGCCGAGGGGATGAAGCCCTGCTGGAGGGCAGTCCCGAAGAGGGCGGCCGAAACGATCATGGCTGTCGCATTCAGCGGGATCCGGTCCGCGGGGCCCTTGCCGGTTGCGTACCATTCGGCGAGGGCCTTGCCTTCCCGTACGACGAGGAGGGCCGCCGGGGCCTTGAATCGCGTCATGAGAGCCTTGGCGAGGGAATCGGAAACCGCGCTCGCCCCCGTCGCGGCAGGAGCCTGCGGCGGCGGGACCTGGCAGGGCGATGGCCAGCAGGAAAACAGCAGGATGATGGCCGACAAGGCCATGTCCAATGCCAATGACCGCGTCTTCATGTCACCTCCCCGGCTGCAGCAATTGGCTGCGCCATACTGTCAACTATAGTTTTCCGGGGAATCGATGCAATGTAACCCGGCTCCGGCGGGCGGCGGCGCACGTCGGGGGCGTAGGTGTTGGTGTCGCCGGGGAGCTACTGCCTGCATGGCCGCCGCGTTGATGACGGCCTAGCTGCGGCCCCGCCTCCCAAGGAGGGAGGAGAGGAGGAGCGCCGTTACGATGACGGCGAGGACCTCGGCGAGGGCGGGCGCCGCGAGGCTGCCGCGCAGCGCGACAAGGGCAATTGAGGCCGCGAGGCTCGCCGCCGCGAAGGCGGCAGAGCGCAGTCCCAGGACCTTGCGGGCCCGTGCATCCATGCCCCGCCACAACCGGACACAGCGCAGGCCGAGGAGGATGATGACGGGAGCAGCGCACAACGCGCCAAGCCCGATCGTCGCAAGCGTCATGCGCCCACCCTCCTGCCGGCAAGGAGAGGCGCGATGGGCGATCCTGGTTGCCAGGTCAGTACCGTCACGCCTGCCGCCCTGAGGCGGTCGAGGAGATACCGCGTCTCGAGCTCGAGGAAGCGCACCGCCGCGGAGCCTTCAGCCGAGCGGTCGACGGGCGGGGCCGCATAGGGATCGGGGCGGATGACAGCCACGCGGTAGCCGAGGGCCGCGAGGCTCCTCGTCGCCACGAGGTCGTCCCTGAGGAGAGGGCTCACGAGGACTATGGCGGTGCGCGGGGGGAAGAGGCCGACCGGGAGGTTGTCGAAGCGCTCGAAGACGGCATGGTCGCCGAGGCTCGCACGGGCCGCGGCAAGCTTCACCTTGAGCCTCTGCTCGCGGCCGAGCCCCGGCGCCGTCCACTCCACGGCGGCGCCGTAGCAGAGGAAGGCCACCCGGTTGCCGCCATCGAGGAGTTCGTCGGCCACGGAAGCGGCGGCCGAGACGGCCGCCTCGAAGAGCTCCAGGTCGGGATAGGCCCCGGCCCGAGCGTCGAGGATGATGCCCACGTCGAGGGCCTTCTCTTCCTCGTACACGTTGACGATGCTTTCGCCCCAGAGGGCCTCGGCCCGCCAGTTGAGGCTCCGCAAGGGGTCGCCCGGGGCATACTCGCGGGTCATCGCGAATTCGCCGCCCTGGCCACTCCGTTTCTCGCGCGAGACGCCCGAGAAGGGTCTCGTCGTCGTCGCGCGGAAGCCGGGACCCTGGGCTGGAAGGGGCGCGGGCGGAATCACCGCGAGGCCTGGGGCGGGAAGGTCGGCCCTCGTCCTGATTCCCGAGAAGGCTGTTTCGGACATCGCGCGGATGGAGCCGAAGCGATAGACTCCGCGCCGGGCCTCGAGCCGGTACTCGATGACGGCGACTGCTCCCGCGTCGAGGCTGCCGCGCCAGAGGGCCGAGCCGCCGGCCATGGTGCCGTCGGCCATGGTGCCGCCGGCCACGGCGCTGCCGTCGGGCAAGCTGTCTTCGAGGACGAGGCACTCGATCCGCAGGCCCTTGTTGCGGACCTCGATCCTGACCGTGACGGGCTGGCCCGCGACGGCGAAGGAGGGGCTCACGTCGCGCCTCGCCTCGAGGCGCAGGGCTGGAGGCGAAGCGAATAGGCCAATGGCGGCCCAGGAGGCAAGGGGAAGGGCCGCGGCGAAGCAGGCGCCGTCGGCCAGGGCTATGCCGAGCGCCGCCAGGAGTATGGCAAGGGCTGCGGCGACGAGGCGCGCCGGAGACGGGACGCCGCCCGACGCCGCGTTATCCGCTTCTGGCACGGCAGCGTCTCCCTTCCTCTCCAAATCCATCGGGCCCTAGGCCTCAACCTTGGGCACGGGCACCGTGTCGATCACCTGCCGCACGACGTCCGCGACGAGGGTGTCGGCGGCCCAGACCTCGGGCTTGAGGATTACGCGGTGCACGAGGACCTCGAAGGCGCACCACTTGATGTCGTCCGGGATGACGAAGGAGCGTCCGTCCATGACGGCTCGCGCCCGCCCGAGCTTGAGGAGGGCCAGCGAAGCCCGCGGACTCGCGCCGACCGCCACGCGCGGCGCCTCCCTCGTGGCTCGGGCAAGCTCGACCGCATATCGCGCCACGTCCCGCTCGATGTGGGCCTCCTCGGCCGCCATCGCGAGGGCCCTGAAAGCCTCGGCGTCGCAGACCTGTTCGAGGACGGGCTCCTCGGCCCTGCGGCCGGCGCGGCGCATCACCACCTCGAGCTCCTCGTCGCGGGAAGGATAGCCGATAGAGAGCTTGGCGAGGAAGCGGTCGAGCTGGGCCTCGGGCAGGGGAAAGGTGCCCTCGTACTCGATGGGATTCTGCGTGGCGATGACCATGAAGGGCGAGGGGAGCGGCAGGGTTCTCCCCTCCAGGGTCGCCTGTCTCTCCTCCATTGCCTCGAGGAGGGCGGACTGGGTCTTGGGCGGCGCGCGGTTAACCTCGTCAGCGAGGACGAAATTCGCGAACAGCGGCCCTTCGATGAGGCGGAGGTTTCCCGTCGCCCGGTCGAGGACGTAGGCCCCGGTGATGTCCGCGGGGAGGAGGTCGGGCGTGAACTGGATGCGCTTGAAGCCGCCGCCCACGACGCGCGCGAAGCTCCGCGCCGCGAGGGTCTTGGCGAGGCCCGGCCTGTCCTCGATGAGGACGTGACCGCCTGCCATCGCCGCGCCGAGGAGTCGCTCGAGGAAGGGCCGCTTGCCGACGACGGCCTTCTCGAGCTCGTCGAGTATCCTCTGGCAGCTGTCTGCCGCCGTTCGCACCATTCCATTGTCCTTCATGCCTTTCTCCTTGACTCTCCCTGTGACCATTCCTCGAGGAGGTCCAGGGCCATGCCGTAGCCTTCGATGAAACCGCCCGTGAACTTCACCGCCGTGTTCCGGTCAAGCCAGTCCGTGGCGAGGAAGTCGACGAGGCGGCGGTCCGCGTCCCAGGCTCCGGTCTCGATGATTTCCCGCGCCGTCCTGTCGTCGACGCCCATGCGCGAGGACACGGCGTCGCGCGCGAGGCGCCTGAGCATCTCGGCTGAGAGGTCCCGCGACCAGGGCCGCGTGGCGGCCTGGCTAAGGAGGGCTGCGAATTCCCGCGCGGTCCGCCTCCCCGGAAGGGCGGCCGCGACGGGTCGGGGCTTCCTGCGCTTCGTGGCGCCGAGGACGGCGGCGGCCAGGGCCCCGGCGATGGCGGCCGCAGCCGTGATGCGCGCCATGACCGGCAGGAGGCCCGTCCAGCCGCTCATGCCTTCCCCCCTGCGTTATGGACCTCATAACGCGCCTCGATCGAGGAGATGGCCCGGATGGCGCGCTCCCTGTCCGCCTCGCCGCAGTCCTCGGCCGAATAGCGGGCCTTCTCGAAGACCGAGGTGAGCTCGAGGATCTCGGGCTCTGCCGCGCCGAGGGCGGCGAGCCGGGTCGCGAATTCACGGGCGGTGAGGGCTCCGACGTTCCTGCCGTCGACCCTGGCTCTCTCCTCGAAGATGTCGCACATCGCTCCATAGCATTCGACCACGGCGTCCCTCAGCGGGTCGCCGAGCTCGATCCGGCGGCGGGCCCTGCCTGCGGCCTTGGCGGCGGCAAGGGCCGCGAGGCGGTCGCTGTCGCTCCCCGCCGCGGCTCCCCTGTCCTTGCGGAAGAGGAGGAAGGCGAGGCCGCCGCCCAGGACCAGGGCGCCCGCGAGGGCCACCGTGAGGGCGAAGAGGGGGGAGATCCGGGGAAGTCCCTCGCCGTTGCCTTCGGCTTCGGCGAGCTCCCTCTGTCCTTCGAGGAGGGCGTATCCTGAGGCTGGCGGCGCAGCGGCTTCGGAACTCGACGTCGCGCCGCCGGGCAACGCGGCCTTGAAAGCCTCGATGGATAGCCTGGGCACGAGGACGAAGGTGATGACGAGGATGATGATGCCGGCGACCATGCCGCGCTCCGGCTTGCGGTAGCGGGGGCTGTCGCCTTTTTTCCCTGCCTTGTGGCCGAGTATCCTGAGGACGAGACCGAGGACGAGGAGGAAGGCGCCCATGCCGGCGCCGAGGGAGAGGATGACGACCGCTGTCCCGGAGGCTCCGGGCGCGAGTCCCCTCAGGAAGGCGAGGATGCGCGGCGCGACGAGATCATCCGGAGGTTCAGGCGATACGACGAGGGCACAGAGCGCGAGGCCCGCGATGCCTGCCAGCGCGGCAATGGCAGCCGCGCGTCCCTTTCGATCCTGAGTGCGCCTCATCCGGCCCCACTCTAGGGCCTCGGCGGGGAGTGGTCAAGTGCCGTCAGGGCAGGGCGGGCGGAGCGAAATCCCGGCTCGGGGCGATGCGGACGAGGTGGACGTAGTCGAGCGGCGCGCGCTTCTGGATGGCGTCGAGGCTCGTCTCCGCGTCGCTTTCGTACACATCGACGCGGAATTCCCCACCTTCGTCGAACCAGGGGAGGAGGAGGGCCACATGGTAGTGCCGCCTGAGGCCGGTCCTGTCCGCTCGCGAGAATGAGGCGAGGTAGGCCATTCCGGGATCGCGCATCGCGAGCACGTAGAGGAGGGCCTTGAGGCCGCGGATCTGGTAGCCCGAGTCGGGGTCGTAGGCGGGGAAGTCGTCGTAGGGAGGCCCGCCGTTGCGGGGGTCTTTCGAGGAGCTGTAGAGGGCGAAGGCCGGGAGCCTCACGTCGTTCTCGTCGGCTGAATGCCGGTGCGAGGTCTCGAAGGCGTCGGCCCAGGCCCGGCCGAGGTTCCTCGTCCAGTCGAGGCCGAAGAAGGGATCGGTCCTGGCTTCTATGGCGCGATCGACGCCCGCCTTCCGGAGCTCCGGATGGCGCTCCGCCATGTCCCTGGGATCGACGAGGGGTTCGCCGAGGGCCGAAAGGAGGCCGTCGATCACCCACTGCGCAAAGCCCGAACAGTTGAGTCCGGGCTTCGAAGTCTGGGGAGCGCCCGTGGCGATGTAGATCGGCCGGCCCTGGGCGTCGAGTCCGCCGTCGTCCGCGTAGCGCAGCGAGGGAAGACGGCTCCGGACCGCCTGCGAAAAGGCCCTGAGCTCCGAATAGTCGCCGGCATGGGGCGAGAAGAGCGACCAGTCGACCGCGGCACCCGTCCAGGCGACGATGGTCTTCATGGGCGTTGCGACGAGGGTGTCGAAGTCCACGGGGAGGGGAATGCCCCTGTTGAGCACCGCGCCGTAGAGGACGAGGTCCATGAGGGAGCGCTCGCCATTGGGGTAGAGCCTGATGAAGCAGCCCGTGTCGCTCCGGAGGAAGACCTTGGCCTGGAGGAAGCGGCCATCGGCCAGGGAGCGCTTGATGATCCAGGAGCCTTGGGCGAAGGCAGGATAGTCGGCGCCCCGCTTCGGCGAGAGGACGAGGTAGAAGGCGTTGGCTGTCCTCTCGGTCGAGAGGCGCCAGGTACCGTATTCGTTCGTATAGATGGCCGGTTTCCTGGACAGGACTTCGTCACGTGGGCCCGCGATGACCGATCCGTAGAGGGGGGCGCGGAGGCTGGCGCTGTCGGGGAAGTCGGCGAGACCCGAGTCTCCCGGCAGGCTCTGGACCGCGGAAGAGCCAGCGGCCGGCAGTCCGGCCATTGCAAGGCAGAGGAATGCGGCCATGGCGGCGGCCCGGAAACCGAAAAGGGCTTTATCGATACGCTTCATGTCGCTATTATTGTCGGCGACCGCGCCTTCATCCTGTAGGTCCCCTATAGATCGAAGCCCGCCTCACCGATAGAAGTAACAGACTCATTTTCCTCAGAGGTCTTGCAGCATGCGTTCGAGCCATCTTCTCGTCTATGTCCTCATCGCCACCGCGGTGCTTTTCGCGGGTTCGGGGATGTCGGCCGATTCGGCCTCGGGCGGCCAGGAAGTCGTCCTGCCCGACCTTCCCGCAGGCGAAGCTGTCGCCTCGTCGGGGCAGTCCGCGTCCGCCGACGCGGCCGTACCCGACCTGACATCGCCGGATATCGTCTTTGATACCGTGGGGCTTGAAGGCTCCGATTCGGCCCCTGCTTCGGCTGGCGACCCGTCCCAGGGCGCTGTCATGACAAAAACGGCTTCCGGAAAAGCCGGGGCTCCATCGCCGAAAGCACTTCGCTATTTCCCTGCCCTCCTCGATCCGCGCCTCGTCGCCGCGAGCCGTCCTCCCGCAACTGTCGAGCCTGAACCCGCAGCCGCTTCGTCCGGCCAGTCTTCTCTTTCCCCTGTCGCGTCCCAGGACATCCCCATCCTCGCCAACAACCAGGTCCTGGCCTTCTACGGCCACCCCTTCTCCAAGCGCATGGGCATCCTCGGCGAGTATTCCAAGGAAGATCTCGCCAGGCTCCTCAAGGGATACGCGAAGCTCTACGACCAGGCCAACGGCAGCCTCGGCGTGGTTCCTGCCTTCTACCTGATCTACGGCACCTGCTGGCCCGGCGGCGAGATCGGCTATCTCAAGGACTCGGTCGTCAAGGATTATATCGAGTACGCGGCCTCGCAGAACATGATCGTCTTTGTCGATCACCAGATCGGCAAGTATCCGGTTGAGGAGGCGGTAAGGCGTCTCCTGCCCTACCTCAAGTATCCGAACGTGCATATCGCCCTCGACCCCGAGTGGAGGACCACAGCCCCGATGCAGGAAATCGGCTATATCACGGCCGAGGAAGTCAACAGGGCCGAGTCCATGATCGCCGAATATATGGACCGCGAGGGTATCCCCGGCGTAAAGATGCTCGTCGTCCACCAGTTCAAGCCCAGCATGATCCAGGGGCGCGAACGCGTGAGGGCTGACAACGAGCGCGTTCTCCTCATCCACACCGCGGATGGCTTTGGCCCGCCGGCCCTCAAGAAGAACACCTACGCCCTCAATGCCCTCGCCAACAATATGCCCCTCAAGGGCTTCAAGCTCTTCTTCAAGACGACGGTTCCGGGAGCGGGCTACGATATTCCGCTCCTTACGCCTCCTGAAGTCCTCGCCCTGACTCCCCGCCCCGTCCTCATCATCTACCAATAGCCATCGGCCAATGACATCGATTGCCGGGGCGCATCCCTCCGCGGAAGGCGCCCGGCATGCTCGAGCCCCCTTGAGCCGCCGGCCGGGGGAGGATTACCAGGCGCCGAGGCGTTATACTTGACTTGCCGATGGCTTCGCAACGGGTGCATCTTTAGGCCGTGAGCTTTTTTTGCGCGATTTCGCGCAACCTCGCCTGGGCTCCATTAGTTTAAACAACATAATGATTTGGAGGATAGCGATGAGACGTCGTTCCAGGATCCTCGCCGTGGCGGCCTCCCTGCTGCTCGCGGCCGGCTTCCCCCTGTTCGCCTATGACCCGCCTGCCGGCGCGGCCTTCATTCCCCTCATGGCGACGGCTGGCGGGGACCTCCCCGGCCTGACCGTGACAGCCCTCGACTCGCCCTGGGCCGACCGCCTCAATCCTGCGGCCTCGGCGGGGCAGCAGCGCGCAGTCCTCGCTGCAGGCTACGAGGCCCTCGCCGGCCTTGGCAGCGCTTCGGGCCAGGGAGTCGGCACGGCCCTCGCCCTGGGCTTCTCCCTTCCCAAGCCCTACGGCGTCTGGGGAGGCGGCCTCCGCTTCGTCTCGACGCCCGCCGCGATGACCGGCCTTCCCCTCGGGACCTTCGTTACCGCGAGCGCCTCGATCTCCAAGGCTCTCTTCCCTGAGCTCCTTGTTGGCGCAGGCTTCGACCTCAGCCTTGGCGGCAACCAGGGAAACTATGGCTGGGGCGCAGTCCTCGACCTCGGTTTCGTCCATCTCGTGGGCGACCTCGGCCCCCTCCTCGACTTCCGCTGGGGAGGCGTCCTCTCCGGCATCGGCAAGGGCTACACGACGCCCTTGACGACAGGGGCTTTCGGCACCACAGCCTCCTCCTATCCTTCGGCCTTCACCCTCAGCTCGGGGGCCGAAGCCCTCTTCGTGCGCACGAAGGACTGGAAGATCGGCGCGGGAGCCACGCTCTCGCTGCCCAGCTTTCAGGACCTCGCCTTCTACCTCTCCGGCGGCCTCTCCTTCCGGGACGTCGTCTCGCTCCGGACCTCCTGGGGCGTCGACCTCCGCGAGCTCATCAAGGGCGAGTCGAGGAGTCTCATCCCGAGCTTCGTCCTCTCGGCCCGCATCCCCCTCTCGTCGAAGTCAGCTGCGCCCTCTCAGAAGGGCGGCCTCGACATGAGCGAGCTCGAGCCCACCCTCGTGGCCCGTCCCCTCTATGACGGCATCTGGGGCCTCGGCACGAGCGCCGTCATCCCGATAGGCAGCGTGGACCGAAAGCCGCCCGTCATCACCGTGAAGTTCCCGGCTAGCGAGTGGGGCCCCGCCTACATCTCGCCCAACAGCGATGGCACGAAGGACGGCCTCACCATGCCGGTGACCATCACGGACGAGCGTTACCTCGCCTCCTACTCCCTCGTCGTCTACGCGGGCGACAGGCCCAACGCCGATCCCGGCACCGAGGGCGCCGTCCGCACCATAGCCAACAAGGAGTCCCGCCCCGAGACCTCGGGCATCAAGGGCCTCTGGGCGCGGCTCACCTACGTGCAGAAGGGCCTGCCCGTTCCCGAGAGCCTCTCCTGGGACGGCCGCGCCGACGACGGCTCCGTCGTCCCGGACGGCGTCTACAGCATCGTGATCCAGGCCTTCGACGACAACGGCAACCGCGGCGTCGCAGGGCCCTTCAAGGTCGTCGTCGACAACACGCCGCCTCAGGCCACGGTCAGCCCGGCCGACGCAGCGGCCATCTTCAGCCCCGATGGCGACGGCAACAAGGATAGCCTCCTCGTCAGGCTCTCGGGCTCGCCCGAGGACCTCTGGACCCTCAAGGTCCTCGACGCCGCCGGCACCGCGCAACGCGTGACAACCTGGAAGGATTCGAGCCCCGCGGACTTCACCTGGGACGGCAAGGCCGATTCCGGCTCCGTGGTCCCGGACGGCGTCTACTCGATGGTCCTCTCCTCGACTGACCGTGCGGGCAACTCGACGACCGTACGCCTCGACAACATCATCGTCAACACCCAGCAGCCGCCGGTCAACGTGACCATCGACCTCGCGGCCTTCAGCCCCAACGGCGACGGCAGCAAGGACATCCTCGGCATCAGCCCGAGCGTGCCCGTCCGCTCAGGCCTCGTGTCGTGGAAGCTCTCCATCCTCGACAGTTCGAAGGCCGAGCGCTGGTCCGTCTCCGGCACCGATCCCGCGGGCCTTCCCGCCCGCCTCGCCTACGACGGCAAGACCTCGAGCGGCACGGTCCTTCCCGAGGGCCAGTACCAGGCCGAGCTCACCGCAATCTATTCGAACGGCCACAATCCCAAGGCCCTCTCGCCCCTCTTCACGGTCGATCTCACGCCGCCTTCCGGCACCGTGAAGGCCGACAGGACCGCCTTCAACCCGACGGGTTCCGAAGGGCAGAACAAGGTCGTCTACAGCCTCGCGGGCAGCAAGGAAGAGGCCTGGAAGGCCGTGATGGCCGGCGCCGATGGCACCGCAGTCAGGACCTGGTCGATGGGCCAGCAGCCCGACGCCGCCGTCGAATGGGACGGCGCCGACGACCAGGGCCGGCCCGTGCCCGACGGCATCTACAGTCTCCGCATCTCCTCCACCGACCGGGCGGGCAACTCCTTCCAGTCCGCTCCCGTCACCGTGAGCCTCGATACCGAGAAGAAGGCCGTCCGCGTGGCCGCCGACCAGCGCGCCTTCAGCCCCAACGGCGACGGCCAGAAGGACACGGTGAAGCTCACCGTGTCGGTCCTGGCCAAGGACAAGCTCAAGAGCTTCGAGCTCACGGTCGAGGACGCCGACAGCCAGGCCGTCGTCCGCTCCTGGAAGGGCACGACGGGCCTCGCCGACTCCTATACCTGGGACGGCATGGCCGCGACCGCCGGCACGGCGTCGAGCCGCGCTCCCGATGGCCGTTACCTCGCGCGCCTCAAGGTGGCCTACCAGAACGGCGACGCGATGGAAGCCGTGACCCCGGCCTTCGTCCTCGACACGGTTGCGCCCACCGTCAAGGTCAGCGCCTCGCCCCTCCTCTTCTCCCCGAACGGCGACGGCCGGGCGGACTCGGTGGCCTTCGACCAGACCTCCTCGGCAGAGGATTCCTGGCAGGGACGCATCCTCGCCGCCGACGGCTCCATCGTGCGGAGCTGGACCTGGAAGGGCCAGGCCGAGGACTTCAGCTGGGACGGCACCGACGAGGCGGGCAACGCCATGAAGGACGGAACCTACCGCTACGAAGTGCAGGCGGTCGACGCCGCGGGCAACAAGGCCCAGGCAGTCGTGTCGGGCATCGCGCTCGACAACCGCGCGGCCCAGGTCTTCATCACCGCCTCCGACACCGGCCTCTCGCCCAACGGCGACGGCTTCAAGGACACGGTCTCCTTCGCGCCCATCGTCAACCTCAAGGACGGCATCCTGGGCTGGAAGCTCGCCCTCGTTGACAAGTCGGGCAAGGAACGCCGCGTCTTCTCAGGAACCAAGGACATCCCGGCCCGCATCGAGTGGGACGGCAAGGACGACAAGGGCAACGTGGTCCAGGACGAGTTCACGGGCGTCTTCACGGTCGACTACGCCAAAGGCGACAGGCCCCAGGCCAGGACCGGCACCATCCTCGTGGACGTCGACGGCCCGGCCGTGCGCATCTCCACCTCGCCCGAGCTCTTCAGCCCGGACAACGACGGCGTGGATGACGAGCTTTCCTTCTCCATCGGCGTTGGCGACGCGAGCGAGATAGCCGAGTGGCGCCTCGACATCGACGAGACCGCGGTCGTGGAGGGCGGCGCCGCAGGCGCCAAGCCCGCCGAACGCCTCTTCATCAGCTGGGGCGGCAAGGGCGCACCCGCGCCCGTCATCACCTGGGACGGCCGCTCCGCCAAGGGCGAGCTCGTCGAGGCTGCGACCGACTATCCCTGGTACCTCACCATCAAGGACAGCCTAGGCAACGTGACGAAACTCCAGGGCAAGATCTCGGTGGACGTCCTCGTGATCAGACAGGGCGACCGCCTCATCATCAAGGTGCCCTCTATCGTCTTCCGCGCCAACGCCGCCGACTTCGTGGGCCTCGACGGAGAGACTGTCGACCGCAACGCCAAGGTCATCAAGCGCATCGCCCAGATCCTCAACCGCTTCAGGGATTACAGGATCAGGATCGAGGGCCATGCGAACAGCGAAGGCAAGATCGTCGGCGCTTCCGCATCGAGGATCGCCGAGGAGGAGACCAAGGAACTCCTTCCCCTCTCCCTCGGCCGCGCCGAGCTCGTCCGCAAGCTCCTCGTCGAGAACGGCGTGGATCCCGCCCGCCTCAGCACAGCAGGCCTCGGCTCGAGCATGCCTGTTGTTGACTTCAAGGACTCCGTGAACCGCTGGAAGAACCGGCGCGTGGAGTTCATCCTCATCAAGAACTGATCGAGCGCACAACGCGCAGCTCGGGGGCCGTCCGATTGGGCGGCCCTCGTTTTTTCCCTGTTCGAACCTTTTCATAGCCCTGTGGGGCGGGGTCTTTGCGAGGCGCGAGTCGCGCCTCGCGCGCCGAAGCCTAAGGCTTCGGCGACCATGTGCCGCCGCATCGGCGCTTCGCGCGATGAGGCGCCATCGATGGCGCGCCTATTGGCCGTGCAGAAGGGCCTTGCCCTTCTGCTGCAGCAAGGATGCTGAAGCCACCCGCCGCGCCGCGGCGCATGAAAAAGCTTGGGCTTGGTTTATCTCTCAAAGGTCGTGTATGCTGGCTGGCGCTTGTAGTGCGTGGTGGCTGGAATATTCTTGGCACGGACTCATGTGGGGTGGCGTTATGGACGGCATGGGCGCGTGGCGTTTCGCGCATGTGGCCGGGAGGTGCGGCAGGCCGTTTGCGATGCGGGCTGACGCAGGCTATAGGCGGTGAGCCAATGCGCCAACGAGGTTCACCTTCCAGGCCACCATCATGAGAGCGGCCGCCCCGAGGCCTGGTATTCGAAGGATTAGCCCGGCCACGCTTTTTCATGAAATCGCAGCGCGGCGGGTGGCAAGGGAAAAGGCCCGCGGTGCGAAGCGCTCGCGGGCCTTTTCCCTTGCCAGGACCCGCACTACGATGTCAATCAAAAGGTTCGTTGGGGTCCCTTCCGAATGTCTCGCCTCGGGGCCGCGCGCGTCAGGCGCGCGCGAAGGGCTTTATGCCTTCCTTCCTGAGCTGGCGCCAGACGATGACGACGTAGATGGAGTCGAAGACGAGGATGGCGGCATAGAGGAGGGGCCAGAGAAGCTCTCCGGGGGCGGGAGTGCCGGGGTGGGCGGCGGTGGGGTAGGGCGCCACCACGAAGGCAAGGTCGGCGAAGACCGTGCCGAGGAGCTTGCAGATGGCCACGTAGAGCGACTGACCCGCGGAGGAGCGGCGCTTCAGCGCCATCTCGATATAGAGGACGGACATGACGAGGTTCATGCCGAAAGCCGAATATGCCCTGCCCATCCCGAGCGGATGCCCGCGGAGATTGTAGAGGCCGGCATTCATGCCGTCGAGCTGGATGAAGAGGACGAGGAGGAAGCTCGTGACGAAGACCAGGCCCGCGTAGGGATAGAAGGCCTTCGGGGAAAGGTCGCGGTAGTCGACCCTCCAGCTCCGGAGGAAGTGCCAGAGGATGACGACGTCGAAGGCGAACCAGACATAGTTGATATAGAGCTGGGGCGCCGGCGATGGGGTCACGAAGGATTAGATGAACTCCCACGAGATGTTGAGGGCGAGGGCGTACATCGGCATGCCATGGGCCTTGTCCTTGAAGCCCCTGACGATGATGAGGATGTAGGTCGCCGTCCAGAAGATGCCTGAAAGCAGAGCGCAGAGAAGATAGCTGTCCATCGATTCACTCCTTTCTTTTTTTCTGCGTAGGATCCGCCGGCGCGGCGCCGCTCGCCGCCTTTCCCGGTTTCGTAGCATCGAGCGCGCGCACCCCGCCGTTCACCCGGCCCATGAGGTCGATGGTGTTCCTTCCGATGCCGTCCATCGTGGCTATGGCGGTTACCGGCGCCCCTGCCTCGGAGACGGAGGTCGCATGGCAGTCGAGCCCTTCGCGCAACGCGATCGAATTCGCGCTGAGCTCCGCTCCCCATTGCCGCGCCCCGGCAAGCCCTGCGTCCTGTCTGTTCGCGGTCTTCTCGATGTCCCCGAGGTCCTTCCTGATCTCGTTCGGGGACTCGACGGCCTTGCCCGAGGAACCAACGAGCTCCCCTCCGGAATCGAGGCACGACTGGAGGGCGCCGAGGAGGGCGGATAACCTCTCCGCGCGTTCGCGGTTCGTCGCGGCTTCCTGTTCGGCCTTGCGTATGGTCGCGCCGAGCTGCGAGAGCACGAGCCAGGAAAGGAGACCGCAGAGGCCGACGAAGACCAGGGCGGTGACAAGGTCGATCGGTGCCGCGGCCACGCCGGCGGGGGCCGCCGGCTTCGCGCGCAGCAGGTAGATAGCGACGATGCCTGCAACATATGCACTTGAATAGACGGCGAGCCGGGTTGCCCTGAGGGAGATCATGCAGAGGGCTACAATGAGGAAGTCGCTGTAGAGAGCGTACTTGAAGAGGACGGAGCTTGCTGTAAAGGGTTCCATGACGGAAAGGCCGAAGAAGCCCAGGGAGAGCACTCCCATGACGACGTTCGTGACGTCGAAGGCGACAGTCGCCCTGATGACCGCGAATCCGATGGCTGCGAGGATGCCGGAGAGGCAGCAGTAGGCGAGGAGGCGGGTTTTTTCCCTCAGCTCAAGTGAACCGTTGTCGTATACTGAGACCAGTCGATCCATGATGCGGCGAATTGGGGTCACCTCCGCCGGCGGGCTCTCCCGGCCCGGCGGAGGCAATTCTCCCAGAGCCGTTATGGCCGGTCAAGCCTATTGTGTCGCATAACACGCGAATGGACCCGGCCCGACGCCTTTCCGGCGCTACTTACGCTTCGGCCATGGCGATGCATTCCACGGGGCAGGCTCTGGCGCAGAGCCCGCAGCCCGTACAGGATCCGGGCGTCCCGAGTTCGGGAAACGCGTTGCGGTAGCGGTCGAGTCCCTGACGTGTCAGCGCGATGCAGCCCGCGGGGCAGGCCGGCACGCAGGCCCCGCAGGCCATGCAGCGGACATAGTCGACGACGGGTTTCTTCTTTTCTGGCATCAGCTCGCCTCCGTCCCTGCGGCAGTTTTGGTTGCACCTATCGCGCCATCGGTCCCCGGCAGGCTGAGGGCCTCGAGGGTCGCGGGCAGGGGGATGCCCGTGACGGGGTCCCAGCCAAAGCGACGCCAGTAGTTCGAGACCATGTCGCCTATCGGCACGGTGGCGCCGGCGAGGGGGCCGTCCTTGAGGGGCGGGACGCCGGCCATCCGCTTGTGCATGATGGTCGTCCTCGGGTCGAGGCCCTGTTTCACGTTGAAGAGCTGCCTCAGGGTCTGGATGCGCCTGCCGGTCTCCATATAGGCCTCGGCTCCGCGCTTCTCGCCCGTCGCGGCATCGAGGTAGTCGAAGATCCTCCAGTGCTGCACGCCGGTCGTGAGCGCGAAGAGGCAGCCGCCTGCCGCGTCGATCACCTGCTTGAGGCAGGCTCCCGCCACCGACTTGTCGGCCTCGCGGTCCGTGGCCTCGTACTCCTCGCTCTTGGGATAGATCCGCGTGGAGGCCGGGGCCCAGGGCACGTCGTCCCAGACGTGGGAGACGTTGTAGTAGACCGAAGCCGAGATCGTGTGCCGTCCCGGCGTGGGGTCAGCGCTGAAGGCGACGCCCATCATCGGGTCCATTCGCGAGTCGTGCATGCCGGGCTCCTGGCCGCCCGCATGGATCGCATAACGCTCCGAGCCCTTGCCGATCCGCCGGGCCGCGACCCTGGTGCCGTCGGCGAGGATGTCGCCGAGGCCTTCGCGCCTCGCCATGAGCTCGAGGAGGGCGACGATGGCCTTCGCGTTGCCCCAATGGAGCTCGAGGCCGCCTGAGTCCTCCTTCGTGAGGAGGCCGTTCTCGAAGCATTCGATGGCGAAGGCGACGGTAGTGCCTGCGGAGATGGTATCGAGGCCGGAGCGGTTGCAGATCTCGTTGCAGCGGAGGACGGTCTCGAGGTCGTCGTTGAGGCAGAGGGCACCGAATGCGCAGGCCGTCTCGTATTCGGGCTTGTGGGAGTGCTTCACCCCCGGAATGACTCCCGAAACGTCGAGGACTCCGCCGCAGCCGATCACGCAGGAATAGCAGTGGTATTTCCTCGTCTCTCGCGAGATGAAGCGGTCGGGATCGAGGCGCTGGTAGTGCCTTGGTCCGAAGTCGGCCACCGAGCCGCCCCAGTTCTTCATGGGCGAATCGCCGTTCACGGCGCCCGCGAGGTTGTTGTAGATCGTGCCCCATCGCCTGAGGATACCCGCGCTCATGATGCCGTCCATGGGGATGACCTGCTTCATGCCGAGAGCCTTGCCGAGGAGGGGAAGGAAGCGGCCCTTGAAGAGACGGGGCAGGTTCTGTTTCCGCACCTTGTCGGAGTATGCCCTGGAAATCGCCTTCACCGTCGCGGGATCGGCGCAGGAGATGGGGCGGTTTCCCCTGAGGACGACCGCCTTGAGCCGCTTCGAGCCCATGACCGCGCCTACGCCTGATCGTGCCGCATAACGCCCCAGGTCGTTCGAGATGCCCGATATGAGGGAGAGCCTCTCCGCCGCCTGGCCGATGGTCGCGATTGCTGGCTTCTTGCCCTCGGGCCAGCGGGCGAGGAGGGCTTCCTCCGTCTCGATCGCGTCCCTGCCCCAGAGGTCGGATGCGTCCTCGAGCCGGGGACCCTTCGCGTCGGCGACGAAGATGACGGGGCCGGACGCGACGCCGCGGAAGAGGATGGCGTCCCACCCGCACTGCTTGATCGCGGGAGAGAAGGTGCCTCCGCAGTTGGCGTCGCCCCAGCCTCCCGTGAGCGGCGATTTGCAGGAGACCATCCAGCGGCCGGTCATGACCGAGCCCGTGCCCGTAAGGAGGCCGCTCGAGAAGCAGAGCACGTTGTCCGGTCCCAGCGGGTCGGCGCCCGCGGGAATTTCGTCGTAGAGGATGGCGGCCGCAAGGCCGAGCCCCCCCAGGTACTTGCGATAGCTCTCGTCCGGAACCGGCACTTCCTCGAAGCTGCGGGCGCCAAGATCGACGCGGAGTACCTTGCCCATGCATGCCTTCATCCTGACCTCCCGGATTGCCGTCGCCCGGCGCGCAGCCGCCGCGTGGCCGGCCGTGAAGGGCCCTCGGTCCGGCGCGCCGCCGTTAGCCGCCCGCCACAAGGGACAGGAAGCTGACCGTATCGCCGTCCGCCAGTTTCTGCGATAGCCTGGCTTTGTCGTAGTTCACCATGCAGAAGAGCACTGCCCCTCGCCGCAAGGGTATCCTGAGGAGCCTGAAGAGATCATCGAGCCTCGCGTCTTCGGGGAGCTCGACGAAGCCTCGATCGTCGATTGCGGAGTGGTCCCCGAAGGGAGGGGCGTAGACGCGAACGCGCAAGGCGTTTTCCTACAGGCCCTCGGACGGCATTTCGCCGCCCGATGGCTTCAGGTCGACAATGACATTCCTCGCAAGCTCGGACGCATGCTTCGCGGTCAGCAAGCGCTCGACGAGGTCCGTGCCGTTGAAGAGACGGGCTATTTCGCCCAACGTGGCAAGATGGGTTTCGGGAGAAAGGCTCTCGGGGGAGCAGAGGACGACGATGATCCGCGCCGGATTCTCGAGGGCCAGGATCCTGAACCCCGCGGGCCGCGAGCCGAAGAAGACGAGGGGCTCCTCGACCTCGGGGACATGGGCATGGAGGAGGACGACGCCAGGCTCGAGCTCGATGGGGGCTTTCTGGGCGATTTCAGTGAGCTGCGCGGAAAGCCGCCCGAGGGCCTTGCGGTTCGAGGCGAAGGCTCCCCTGAGGAGCTCGCGCACGCCATCCATTATGGCCGTTTCCTGCATGTCGGGCATGACCCTTCCCGCGAGCAGGGCTTCGGAAAAGATGTCACGGGGAGGGCTGTCCTTCTCGTCTGATGCGGGCGCATCCGCAATTCCGGCCTCCGGCAGGTAGAAGAGGAGCATGGGCGAACCCACGAATTCCTCCTCGAGGAGCTTCGGCAGCTTCTCCACGGCGGGATGCCAGGCGGGGCCTCCCGGCCTCGCGCAGAAGAGCGCGAAGGCCGCGTTTTCGGCGCCGGCGTTGCGGGCGGCCGAGCCGAAATCCTTCCAGGTATCGAGTTCCGAGACCTGGATCTGGCCCTTGGCCCTAAGGTGCGAGGCGGCTTCACGCGCGGCCGGGCCGTGGGGCTTCATGGCGTAGATGGAGAGGTGGGCCCCCGTGCGCGAGAGGAGGGTCGAGATGGTCGCGAGGCCCCGCTCGTAACCCGGGTGGCGCTCGACCAAGGGAGGCATGATCAGGATGATCCTCGAGATGTCGCGTGCCGGTTTCGCGATGTGCGCCACCACGACGAGTTCCGGGCTTCCGGCGAGGACCTGTTCCGTCACGCTTCCGAAGAGTGCGCGGGAGAACTTGGCAGCGCGGCTCCAGCCCATGACTATGGTGCTCGCCCCCTTCTCCCTGGCCGTCTCCTTGAGCCCCTCGGCCACGCTCACGCTCACGATGGTCGCTGGCGCGATAGGCACGCCGGCCTCGTTCCCCTTCACTATGGCCTTGGCGAGGAGGGACTCGGCCGAGGAGAGCTCGAGTTCATTGTCCTCCGACTCGGGAACTACCGAGACCGGCAGGACAGGCTCGGCGCTGCCGCGCCTGCGGAGCACGAAGGCAAGGTCCATGAGGTTGTCGAGGCGGGCGGGGTTCGAGAGGCCCACGAGTATCCGTCCCGATTCGTCGGCTCCCGCGCCCTGGGTCCTGGATTCGGAGATGGCGAGCCTCGCACCCGAACTCCTCGATACGAGGATGCCTATGGCACAGGTCGCGAGGGAGGCGAGGACGACCCCTGCGAGGGCGGTGTCGTCCATGGCGCCGATGCCGAAGGCCGCGCCCGCGACCGCGATGGCCGATGTCGCCTGGCTGGCGGTCAAGCCGAAGGCGAGGTTGGCCTCGGTATGCGAGAAGCCAGGGTAGGCCCTGAGGAGGAGGGCTGCCGCGTACTTGGCGACGACCACTGAAAGGGTAAGGAGGCCGGCTATCCCGAGGGCGCGCCAGTCCGAGGCCGCACTCCGCAGATCGAGGCTCATGCCGAGGGCGACGAGGAAGAAGGGCATGAAGAGCCAGTCGCCCATGAAACGGAGGCGGCGTTCGAGGCTCGAGCGTTCGGGGAAGAATCGGCCGAGGAGGACGCCTGCCACGAAGGCGAGGGCGAAAGGCTCGAGCCCTACGAGCCTCGCGGCCCAGGCCGAGAGGAAGGCCATGGCGAGGACGAAGATGGACTCGACCGTATCGTTCGCCTTGGCCCGCTTGAAGAAGATGGCGGCGAGGCCGGGGAGGACCAGCGCGAGGACGGCCACGGCTGCAGCGAGCATTGCGGAGCCCGCGAGCCAGGCCGGGACTGCGTCGGCGAAGCCGGCCACGAAGGAGGTGGAGATGTCCGCGGCGCTGTCACCTGAGCGCCTGACGGAGAAGGCCGCTATGGCAAGGGCTGCCGTCCGCAGCAGCTCCGTCACCGTCGTCGCGCCCTCGGCCGCGAGGAGGGGCCTCGATTTGCCGAGCCCGAGCTTCTGAAGGGCCGGCGCGGGGAGGAGGCTCTGCGAGGCTATGGCCAGGCCGAGGAAGACGGCCGTCAACGGATCCGCATGGAGGAACCAGGCGAGGAGGACGGCGCCAAGGGCGAGGGGCAGCGTCGAGAGGAGGATGCCGTAGCCGATGTGGAAGCCCTTCGCGCGCTTCATCCGGGCGAAGTCCGCGTCGACGCCGAGGAGGAAGAAGGTATAGACGAGGCCGAGCTCGCCGAGATGGCTGACCACCTGGCCGCGGGCCAGGAGGCCGAAGCCGGAGGGACCGACGAGGACGCCGGTGACGACGAGGCCGATGAGGGCCGGGATCCGGAGCTTCTCGGAGAGGAAATGCGAGAAGAGGATCAGGGCGAGGATGACGAAGAAGATCCCCGTCGGGTCGCCGATGGGAAGGGCAAAATGCATGATAAGGACAGTGTACGTTGCGCGCCCTCATCGGGCAAGGAAAAATTTCAGGAAGGGGCCGCGCGGCCCCCCGGAACCCGCCGGGCGCCCCCGGCGGGCCGCTTCGTGAAGGCGGCGCTGCGGGCCAGGGCGGCCGCGTGGAGCCGCGGGGGCGCTAGAAATCGCCCACGAAGAGGACCTCGGGCTCGAGCTCCACGCCGAGCCTCTCCCTCGCCTCGCGTTGGGCGAGTTCGATGAGGGCCCTGAGGTCTGCGGCCGTGGCGCCTCCGGCGTTGACGAAGATGTTCGCGTGCCATTCGGAGACCATGGCCCCGCCGATCCGCCTCCCCCGCATGCCGAGCTCGTCGAGGATCTTTCCCGTCGGCTTGCCGAGCTTCCTGTCGTTCTTGAAGACCGAGCCCGCGGAGGGCAGGCGGTAGTGGCCTTTGGCCTCGCGGTCGGAATGCTTCTCCGCCATGACCCGGCGCAGCTCCTCGGGGTCGCCTGGGCGGAGGCGGAAGGCCGCCGCGAGGACGATGTGGCCGGCACAGGAGCCGCCCGCCTGGAAGGGCGAGCGCTTGTAGGACCATTCGGCGGGATCGAAGGCGCGGCGCAGGACAGCGCCGCCTGGGAGCGCCACGTGCTCCACCCAGGCCAGGCGGTCGGCCATCTCCACCTCGTAGCAACGGGCGTTCATGAAGACCGCTCCTCCCACCGAGCCGGGCATGCCGTAGAAGTTCTCGAGGCCCGCGAGGCCCCGGTCACAGGCGGCCTCGACAAGGCGGTCGACGATGGTCCCGGCCCCGGCCACGAGGAGGCTGCCGTCTCCGGAAGCCTCAACGTTTATCCCGGAAAGAAGCCTCGTATCCACGACGATGCCCCGAATGCCGCGGTCCGCCACGACCACGTTGGCGCCGCCGCCGAGCACGAAGCAGGGTAAGCCCTCGCGGCGGGCCGCCCCGAGGAGGGCGAGGAGGCCTGCCCGGTCCGCCGGCGCGACGAGGGCGTCAGCCGGACCGCCTATCCTGAAGGTCGTGTGGGCCGACATGGGCTCGTCGTAGAGGATCTCGGCCTTTATATTGATTTTTTCGAGGAAGTCCCGTAGTGTAGGCATGACCGGAATCATACCGGCCCGGGCCGACTGCCGCAAGGAGAGCCTGGACCGCGGACTGTGCACTGCGCACGTGGCGTACGTCACGTACGTTCCGCGCATACCGTCCGCCCGATGCTTCCGGCCAAATCGTTTCCGTCCAGGAGCCGCCATGCGTACCGTCCGCCTGTACAACACCCTCGGCCGCGAACTCCAGGAGTTTGCGCCCATCGTGCCCGGCAAGATCGGCTTCTATGGTTGCGGACCCACCGTCTACAACTACGCCCATATCGGCAACCTCCGCACCTACGTCTTCGAGGACGTCCTAACGAGGACCCTCCGCTATGCCGGCTACGAGGTCACCCACGTGATGAACATCACCGATGTCGGCCATCTCACCGGAGACGCGGACACGGGCGAGGACAAGATGGTGAAGAGCGCCGAGGAGCGCGGCCAGTCCGTGCTCGAGATCGCGAAGTTCTACACCGACGCCTTCTTCAAGGACGAGCAGCGCCTCAATATCGTGCGTCCGACCATCGTCTGCCCCGCAACGGAGCACATCGGCGAGATGATAGCCCTCATCAAGAGGATCGAGGCCAACGGCTACACCTATTCCGCGGGCGGCAACCTCTATTTCGACGTGACGAAATTCCCGAAGTACGGCGACCTCGCCCTCCTCAAGCTCGACGACCTCAAGGCGGGAGCGCGCATCGAGGTCGACCCGAACAAGAGGAACCCGGCGGACTTCGCCCTCTGGTTCTCCAAGGGCAAGTTCGAGGGCCAGGCCCTCACCTGGGACTCGCCCTGGGGCCGCGGCTACCCGGGCTGGCACATCGAGTGCTCGGCCATGAGCATGAAGTACCTCGGGGAGCACTTCGACATCCACGCGGGCGGCATCGACCACATCCCGATCCACCACACGAACGAGATAGCCCAGTCCGAGGGCGCCACAGGGAAGAAGTGGGTCAACTACTGGCTCCATGGCGAGTTCCTCAACTTCGGCAAGCTCAAGATGTCCAAGTCGGCCGGGACCTTCATCGTCCTCGAAGACCTCGTCAAGGCGGGCTACGACCCCCTCGACTACCGCTACATGCTCCTCGGCGCCCACTACCGCTCCCAGCTCGCCTTCGTCTACGAGGGCCTCGACGCCGCCAAGGCCGCGCGGAAGTCGCTCAACGAACGCGTCCTCGCCCTGCGCGACAAGGCTGCGGCCGGTGGCGCGAGCGCCTCCCTGCCCGCGGTCGCCGCCCTCGGCCCGGCTGCCTCGAAGTACCTCGAGTCCTTCGTCGACGCCATGATGAACGACCTCGGCACGCCCAAGGCCCTCGCCGAGCTCTGGGGCCTCCTCAAGGACAATGCGGTGCCTCCCGCCGAGGCCCTCGCAGCGGCCTTCGACATGGACCGCATCCTCGGCCTCGGCCTCGCCGGCCTCGAGAAGGCCGCCGTCGCGGCCGTCGATCCGGAACTCAAGTCCTGGGCCGACGGCCTCGTGGCCGAGCGGGCCGCAGCCAAGAAGGCCAGGGATTTCGCCCGCGCCGACGCCATCAGGGCTGAACTCAAGGCCAGGGGCATCGTCCTCGAGGACGGTCCCGCGGGCACGACCTGGAAGTTCCAGTAAGGCTCCCAAACCGGTAACCAAGGGGAAGAGACGTTGTTTTCATCGAGTAGTCCGCCCGACGAGTCCGACCTCAGGAAGCTGTATAACGCTACGGCTCCCATGCTCGTGCGGGTGGCCTACCGCATAGCCGGCACCGAGGAGGCGGCGGAGGACATCGTCCACGAGTCCTTCATCCGCCTCATCGAGAAGCGCATCCCCTTCGCCACCCTGGACGACG
>Ga0209098_1000330_pt1 | contig 53191 bp, 54 predicted proteins | sample AD_JPNHW1_MetaG_FD_184429 | JGI IMG/M metagenome (GOLD analysis project Ga0209098, IMG submission 184429) | Active sludge microbial communities of municipal wastewater-treating anaerobic digesters from Japan - AD_JPNHW1_MetaG (SPAdes) (version 2) | ecosystem: Engineered > Bioreactor > Anaerobic...
GTGTCGGCAGGTGCTGAAATGTAATAGCCACCCGAAGCAGCTACATCACCCATCGAAACGATAACGGGTTTTACTTTTTTGGCAAGTACCATCTCGCGCCATATAACCTCCGAAGCAAGTGCGCTTCCCCCAGGAGAGTTGACCCTAAGCACGATAGCCTTTATTGTACTATCACGACGTGCGTCGCGGATTGCCCTTGAGATTCCGTCTGAACCAATTGAACCTTCGGTTACGCTACCCATCACAATTTCACCGGTTGCATATATAACGGCAATCTTGTTTTTAGATAAACCTTTTCCCTTTAGTGGGGTTGGAATTTTTGCATAATCATCAAGACTAATAGATGGGATATCCTTCTTATCAGAGATTCCTAATTTTTTCTTAACAATATCAATAACCTGATCCTTGTATATTAAGCTATCAACCAGTTTGTTTTCGTATGTTGCTTTTCCATTTCGAATAACCATTTCGTTGGCAAATCGGTTAAGCTCAGCAACGGTGATATTTCTTGATTTTGAAATGCTTTCAACCCAATGATTCCAAATAGAACCAATGAATGTAGATATCTGCTCACGATTCTCGGGACTCATCTTATCGAGCATAAATGGCTCAACAGCACTTTTAAACTTACCATGACGGATAATCTGAGGTTCAACACCAAGTTTTTCCAAAATATTCTTATAGTACATTACTTCGGAGCGAATTCCAACCCAATCGACCAATCCCTCGGGGTTCATATAAATTTTATCGGCAACTGATGATAGAAAGTAAGCTTTTTGGCTATAAAGGTCGTTGTAGCTGATAATAAATTTTCCTGATTCCTTGAAATCGAGCAGCGCGTTACGAATTTCATCAGTTGTAGCAGCACCTGCATTTACAGCATCAACCTCCATAAGAATCCCTTTAATCTTAGGATCGTCCTTCGCATTCTCAATGGCTTTTAGTATGTCGTTTAATCCAAGAGTGCTTTTAGTTTGCATGCTAGTAATGTCAAACCCTTTGAAAGGATTATTTGCTGATCTGTCAACAATCTCCTTATTTAGATTGATATAAAGAATGGAGTTATCCTTAACATCCGGTAGCTTATTTGATGATGACATCATACTTCCAATAATTCCTAAAAAGATGAAGAATAGTAGTAAGGATGCAATAAAGAAGCCCAGAATAGATGCCAGTAAGTATTTCAGAAAGTTTTTCATAGTTGATAAGTATTATATTATGTTTATTTTTTTATGAACTAAAAGTATGAAAAAAATGTTTATTGATTAAGTTTGAGGAAAATTTAGAAGCATTTTTTTGCTTCCATCACTAAATTAGAATTGGGATGGCAAAAGTTTATTTTGTAATCGGTGGGAACTTAGGGGATAGAGAGCAATTCCTCGAACGTACAAAGTCTTTGATTTCCGAAAGGGTTGGTTTTATTCTTAGGACTTCATCTATATACGAATCAGAACCTTGGGGGTTTGAACACAACCAAAATTTCCTGAATCAGGTTATAATTGCCGATACACAGCTAAGCCCTGCTGCGCTTTTACTTGAAATTTCGTTTATAGAGGGTGTTTTAGGTAGAGAGAGAAGTTGCGCTGGATATTGCTCAAGAACTGCTGATATCGATATTCTTTTTTATGATCAGCAAGTGCTTCTAACTCCGAGTTTGATTATTCCCCACAAGCATTTACATAAAAGGCTATTCGTACTTACTCCGCTTACTGAGCTTGTTCCCGATATGATTCACCCGCTTTTCTCAGTTACAATTCGGGAATTAATGGCAATTTGCGACGATACCACCAAGGTTTGGAAGTACCAGCCTGTTTCTGTAATTGAATAGATTATTATTCCTTACTTCCGTAAGCTAGGTCGCCAGCATCTCCCAATCCGGGAACGATATACGATTTTGAGGTTAGCTCATCGTCAACAGCACCTAGCCAAATGGAAACGTTTTTCTGAGGTAGGTTTCGTTTCATATAATCAACTCCTTCCTTGGATGCAATAACCGAAACGATATGAGTGTGCTTAGGAATTCCGCGTTCTTCCAAAATTGCTTTGTAGGCAAGAAGCATTGATGCACCAGTAGCAAGCATTGGGTCGATAATTACAAGTACTTTACCGGTTGTATTTGGGCAGGAGAGATGCTCAAACTGAATCTTAAAACTACCGTCTTTGCTATACTTTCTGTAGGCTGATATAAACGCGTTCTCTGATTTATCAAAAAAGTTAAGCATTCCCTGATGGAATGGTAGCCCTGCTCTTAGAATGGTTGCCAAAACCAGCTTATCATTGCAAAGGCTAACGTCGGCAATACCTAGTGGTGTTTGAACCTGTTGGATTTCGTAATGCAACTCCTTACTAAGTTCATAAGCCAATACTTCTCCTATACGCTCAAGGTTTTTACGAAACCTCATAAAATCGTTTTGGATATTGACATCGCGGAGTTCCGCGATAAAGTGGTTTAGGACAGAGTTGCTCTCTCCAAGTATTTTGATCATGGGATTGCAAAGTTAGGTTAGCGAAGAACTACATTTTCAATCACAAAGTAGCAAAAAGAAAATCAGATTTTAATTGTCAAAACCCATTAATTTTATTGATACGAAGCTACTTTTTTATGTTTGAGAACAGCCATGGTAACAGGTCGGGCTCGGCAAATGCTGAATCCCAGCTATTATGGTTTGCGTTTGGGTATAACGTAAGTTTAATTTTACCACCATTTTTCTTAATGGCATCAACCATTTCTTCGGAATACTTAGGTGGAACAACATCATCTTTTGCACCATGGAATACCCACATATTTACTCTTTTAGCATATTTTTTTGCCGATTCCGAATTTCCTCCTCCGCAAATTGGAAATGCTGCTGCAAAGGTTTTTGGGCAACGGTAAAGTATTTCAAAGGTTCCCATTCCTCCCATTGACAGGCCACCGACATAAACCCTGTTCTTGTCAATGTATTTCTCTTTTAAAAGGTTTTTAACAAGTTTAATGGTTAACTCCATCGGTATTGAGGGTTCTCCAAAAATGTTAAAAACGAAAGGATTCGGGCTACCTATATTTCTTTCCTTTAGATTCGCCCAAAAGCTATTACTTGGGCACTGGGGAAAAACTACAATTGCAGGGTAGTTAATACGATTTTCATCTTTGGCAAACAGAGTTCCTCCATGTACAAGCTGAGCAGAGTTGTCCTTTCCGCGCTCTCCCGAACCATGAAGAAAAAGGATTAAAGGGTATTTTTTGGTTCTATCGAAGTTAAGCGGGTAAATCACCCTATATCTTAATGTATCCCTTCCAATAATGAATTCTTTTTTTTCGTACATACTCAAATCTTGGGAAAAGGTCTTAGAGGTAATAAAAAGGGTAAAAGTTATAAATGGTAGTGTTTTCATAATTAATAGCTTATTAGAAGGAAACTGTTAATTAACAGAAACATGTGAAATTAGTATTTTTTACAAATTCCCATTATCGGCAAACGAATAGCATTCCGAATCCGTAATGATAATATGATCAAGCAACGCGATTTCAAAAATTTGAGCTGCTTCTTTTAATTTTTGAGTGATCCTAATATCCTGTTCACTTGGCTTAGGGTTGCCCGATGGGTGGTTGTGGCAGATAATGATTGACGAAGCCAGTTTATCCAATGCGGATTTCATAATAAGCTTTATGTCAAAGATAGTTCCTGTAACACCTCCCTGGGTTATTCTCGATTGGTCAATTACCTTATTTGCTCGGTTTAGGTAAAGTACCCAGAATTCTTCGTGTGGTAAATCGGCAAGTTGATCTTGAATAATGTCAATTACATCTTGGCTCGACTGGATTCTTGGGCGCGAAAGCCCTTCGGTTTGCTTGCGTCTACGGCCTAGTTCAAGTGCGGCCATTATGGTAATCCCCTTGGCTTCACCAATCCCTTTGGTGGTGATAAAGTCTTTGAGTGTAAGTTTGCCCAGCTCGTTGAGGTTGTTATTGGCTGAGGAAAGAATTCGTTGCGCTATGGCAACCGCATTCTCGTTTTTTGTTCCAGATTTTATAAGGATTGCAAGTAGTTCGGCATCGCTAAGGCTGCTAATCCCCTTTTTAATCATTTTTTCGCGAGGACGATCCTCTAATGCCCAATCTTTAATGGTAAGGTTTTTATACTCTTCTGGCATGAAATTATCTATTTGTTGTAAAACAAGTTACAAAAAAATTAGATAACCAGAATGGTTGAGGAAGGGCTAAACAAAAAAAGCCCCGAAAAATCGGAGCTTCAATATTTTGAGGCAAAACAATCTACTAAAGAGTGTTTACGTGCTTTGTAAGAGAACTCTTTAAGTTAGCAGCCTTGTTCTTCTGAATGATATTCTTTTTTGCAAGTTTATCAAGCATTGAAGAAACTTTAGGTAGCAATTCAGTAGCAGCAGTCTTATCGCTAGTTGTTCTTAGCTCTTTGATTGCATTACGGGTAGTTTTAGCAAAATACCTGTTGTGCAGTCTTTTTTCTTCAGTCTGCCTGTTTCTCTTTTCTGATGATTTATGGTTTGCCATTGTAGTAACTATAAAAGTTTGTAGCCCGTAGGGGAATCGAACCCCTGTTACCAGGATGAAAACCTGACGTCCTAACCCCTAGACGAACGGGCCTTGATAAAAATTGCTTAACCTTTATTAGTTAAGCGGGTGCAAAGGTAGCTGAATTTTTATACCTGCCAAAAATTTTGAAATTTTTTTTTCTCTTTCTAAAAAACTCATTTCTATAGCGCAAATGATCCAAAATCAGGATCATCTCAACCACTATTCCTGATCATGTATTGGATCAACTTCAAGGTCATCCATGCAGGGTTCGTCGGTATAAATTGTTTTATAATATTTTGTTGGAGTAATCTCTTCCTCTTCATCCACAGGTTGCTGTTTAAAACCTAGTTTTCGGAGCGAAGCCATTGCTGCTTTATTCTGCAAATCGGCTTCTATGAAAACCTTTTTAAAGAGTTTGGTTTTACAACCCCATTTCATTATCTCAAGCATAGCTTCGTAAGCAATTCCTTTTCTACGGTAAGGCTTTTCAACCATAAAAAAAATTTCAACTTCACCATGTTCATTGGGGTGTCCATTGAATAAGAATTGGCCAACAATTGTTCTCGTATCTTTTAAAATCATTAGCCACATGGTATGGAAAAGGTATTCTTTGTTCTTGCTAGTCCAGAATTCAGGATCTTGCTTGATCATCTCTTTAACCTCTTCCTTGTAAAACTCAGGAACTTCCTCGCCAGTAACCTTTAGGTTAGCATGTTTCTCGTAATCACTTCGTGATTTAATGAAAATCCTCATCTCGTGAAGAGTAAGTGGGATAATCTCTATTCGCTTCGATTCGAGTTTCATAGCTAAAAGTATTTAGTTAGGTACCTTGTATTATCTCGTCGGCTAATGCTTGTAGGTTGACCCCCGAAAAGTTTCCCGAGGTCATTATGAGAAGGTTTTTATCCTTCCAGTCAAGGCTTTTAAGTTTTTCTAGTACTAGTTTTGATTCGGTTAAAACTTCAACCTTATCGAACCCAAAGTTATCCTTAACATCTTTAGGGCTAATAGGCGAAAGTTTTTTATGTGCAATTGTTTCGGGATTAAAGTAAACCAAAGGAATGTTTGCACAATCCATTGTTCCATTGTATTGATCGAGAAATTCTGCGTTAAGACTGCTGAAAGTGTGTAGTTCTAAGCAGGCTACAAGTTGCTTCTCAGGATATGCTTCCCTAACAGCCTGAACCGTTGCTTTAACTTTTGATGGAGAATGAGCAAAATCCAAGAACACTTTTGTGTTTTGGTTCTCAGCTAAAAGCTGAAGTCTTTTCGAGGCCCCCTTAAAAGTTGAAATTGCTTTGTAGAAAACATCATCGTTAATCCCAACTTGGTTGCAAACAGCTTTAGCTCCGCTAATATTTTGCATATTATGTTTACCGAAAACTTCTAGCTGAAATTTTTTACCATTCACAATTAAACTTGCATGTCCATTGGCTGATTCAAATTGATGAGTGGAGTATGGTATCTTATTAATCTTATTGGAGTTTTCCTTTGCCAATCCAACAACTTCAGAATCTTCTGCACAATACACAAGCGTTCCCCCTTCAACAATTCTATCAATAAAAATTGAGAACTGTTTTATATAGAGATCGTAAGTTGGGAATGCGTTTATATGATCCCAAGCAATACCAGATATCAAGGCAATATTGGGTTGGTATAAATGGAACTTTGGACGTAAATCGATAGGAGAGGTTAAGTACTCGTCGCCCTCAAAAACTGCAATTTTGGTATTCTGTTTTAGGCTTACCATGTTCTCGAAACCTTCGAGTTGCGCACCAACCATGTAGTCAAATTCAATCCCAGCACTTCTTAAAACATGCATTACCATCGAGGTAATGGTGGTTTTTCCATGGCTTCCACCTATCACAATTCGGATTTTGTCTTTGGTTTGCTCGTAGAGGTACTCCGGGTAAGAATAGATTTTTAAACCCAGTTCTTTCGCTTTAATTAGTTCAGGATTATCGGCACGAGCGTGCATGCCAAGCACAATGGAATCGAGGTTATTGTTAATTCTATTTGTATCCCAACCAATGGTTGGTGGTAAAATTCCATGTTTTTTCAAACGGCTTAGTGACGGTTCAAAAATCTCATCGTCTGAACCAGAAACATCATAACCCTTCTCTTTTAGGGCAATTGCGAGATTGTGCATGGCGCTACCGCCAATAGCAATGAAATGAATTCTCATACAAAAAAATTATAAGTCAAAGTTAAGCCATTATTAGGTTAAGTGCTATTTTGTGAACAACATTTTGCTGTGATTGTAATAGGTTATTTCATGGAAACAAGTAAGCATCTTTTGTATTACTAAAATGTTAATGAGCATATTAATTCAATAACTTTAGGCATTTTAAGTACTTAAAACTCTAAACTTATTTATGAAACTTCATTCATTTAATATTGAGAACTTTAAAGCCGACGGGGGAGCAATGTTTGGCGTTGTTCCAAAGGTGCTTTGGAGTAGGGTGTACCCTTCGGACGAAAACAATTTAATTCCTCTGGCTTTACGTTCTATGATTATTGATACCGGGGATAGAGTGGTTCTTATTGATGATGGTATTGGGAGAAAGCAGGACGCTAAATTTTTTAGCCATGTTTATAATTTTGGTGGCGAAGGGTTGATCGAAGGTCTTGCAGCAAGAGGTTATAAACCTGAGGATATTACTGATGTTATTCTTACCCATTTGCATTACGATCATTGTGGAGGTGGAGTTATTAAAAATTCCGACGGAACTTATGCTTTGACTTTTCCTAATGCTAAGTATCATATTTCAAAAGCGCAGTGGGAGTGGGCTATTAATCCAAACTCTCGAGAAGCGGATTCTTTCTTGCCCGAGAACCTTTTGCCAATGAGAGATTTAGGCGGGTTAAATTTAATTGAAAAGGAAGGAGAACTGATTCCTGGAGTTTATTTAAGATTTTTTAATGGTCACACCCGTGGGCAGATTGTCCCAATGATCTTATACAAGGGTAAAACAATTGTGTTTGTTGCCGATCTTTTCCCTTTCAGAACACATCTGCCTTTGCCATACATTATGAGCTACGATGTTGAACCCCTGATTACATTGAAGGAGAAAGAAGAGTTTTTAGATGAAGCGCTTAAAGGTGATTATATTTTCCATTACCAGCATGACTTTTACAGCGCGTGCAGTAGGGTTATGAAAACACCACGAGGAATTAGAGCTACAGAAGGCTTCTCTTTTGAATCGTTTTTAAAAGAGATGGGTGAATAGTTTGAAAGTATAAGCAATTAATGGCGCAAAACAGTAGGCGAATAAGGCTGTTGTTAGAACAATATCTATGATTGCAACTCTTGAAATTTTTATCCATTCATTCTTTATAAAAATAGATACTAGGATTCTAAGAAAAAGTTGAATTACAAAAAAAGAAAACACCCTTATACCATTTGGGTTAAGTAAAGTTGCTGAAATAAAGTTCCCTCTTACTATTTCAGAGAAGCTAGCCGATAAACCTTTACTTGGGGGAACCAATCCAGTTAATCTTGTTAGCAATGCTGGAATTGGATGATTGTTCCCTCGAAATAGCAATGAGTAAAGCAGAATTCCTAACACTAGTATTACAAAACACAGGTTTATTATATGGTAAGTGCGTTTATTCATAAATGTTTTACTCTTCTGTTGCCTCACATTGCATTTTAAATTCGCTAATATACTCCCATACAACCAACTCTCTCTTATCTTTTATTTTTCTTATCCCTCCATCATAAATTATATAATACTGATTTGCAACCGCAAGTACATTTCGATAATCATGGTCAGTAAGAATAATTCCTTTTGTACTTGATTTCTCAATGATCATTTTTTTAATTGATTCGATAAGTATTGGTGAAATACCATTAAATGGTTCGTCAAGTACAACAAACTTGGCTCCAGTTGATAATAAAAGCTTAATCTCAAGGTATCGTAATTCACCTCCTGAAAGTGAGAAAACTTTACTTTTTCTAAAACTGGTAATTACTTCGTCGTAAAAAAAATTGTCAATTGTTTTTTTCCCTATGTATAGACTTACTGCTTTTTCAACCTTCAAATGGTTTGGTAAGAAATTGTGCTGAGGCAAAAAGCAAATTCCATTTTTGACTTTATAGGTGCAATCGTAAACCTTACTATCAATACGAATAAACTTTCTTTCGGCGGACATTGTTCCAAAGAGTATTTTAAAAAGGGTTGATTTCCCTGCTCCATTACTTCCAAATATGCCTATTATATTACCTGTTTCGCACTTTAGGTATATGTCGGTGAGAAGTTGCTTATCGCCAAATGATTTGATAACACTATCTATTTCAAGAGTGCTAGCCATTTGAAAATTTTAATCAAAATTAACCCTACCAAAATATTTAAAATCATACAAGATATGACAAGGCGAACCTTTGAAACGCCTTGATTATAATAAAAGTAGAATTCGTTTTTACTTGAAATCTCTTTATATAATAGGCTAAGTAACGGTCCTCCAGTCATAACCGAAATGGATAAAGTTGTGAAAAATGTAGGGAGAAGAATTAAAGATATTGCAATAGAAAATATCCAATTAACAACCAGCGTGCTCTTATAAAACTCCCAGTATAGTGCCAGTTTACTCATTGAGTTTTATTGAAAAATAAAGACCAGAACGAAATTGCTCTGGTCTCTTGCTAATAACTTATAAACTATTTTTTATTTGTAGTGTCAACGTTTACCTCTACCTTAATTTTTATCCCCTCTGTTGCTTTTTTGATTGCTTTAGCCGCACTACTAGCAGCATCGTGAACCTTTTTCTCGTCTATTGTCCCATCAACTTTATCCATCTCCTTTTCAAGGTCGCGTAATGCTGATTCGAGGCTATCCGATGCAGCATCGATATTTATATTTTCTTTTTCCATCTCCTCCTTAAAGGATTTTTCGAACTCTTTTCCGAATTTTTCAAACTTTTCGGGGTTCTTAATTATTTTATCCGAGATGAAAGCTGCACCATTGCTAAGGACCATCAACCAAAGAGCCGCAACTAAAATAGCAACAACCGAGATAATTAGAGCGCCAATTCCAAGTCCTTTTGAGCCATAATCATTGGTAGCTTGTACTAATGATATTATACTAAATATAAGGGCAAGACCAGCTGGAATAAAAGCTACAACGCCAATACAGGGGATAAACGCTACTATTAGCGAAATAACTCCGAGCACAATCCCAATGATTCCCATTACTTGCCCTGCGGTAGATGTTTTTTCTTGGTTCATAATCTTATATTTTTATTGAATGACGATCAATTTACTAAAATTGATGCTTCGTGTAAAGCCATTTAAACCTATTTAACAAACATAAATTAATTGACCGCCAATTTCACTAAATCATTTGAGAATTGCAAATCAATGATGTTTGGCTAATGAATTCAATTATTGAAATTGTTATCCTGTGCGAAAACGAAGGAACTCATAATAATGCAGGTTACGAGTTACTTGTTTCAGGTTACAATAAGTGATGTTTCGCTTTGATTGTCTTTTTGTAGGCAGGTTCAATAGGATATAAAAACTGAATAAAAAAATGTTAATATTAATGTTTCTTAATAAAAAAGCGGAGATCATAACCTCCGCTTTTTGTTTCTATTTTCTAATGTCTAAAGTCTGACATCTATAGTCTATGCTTCGTGTCTTTCAATTAGAATCTCAAGAATCTTAGCAGCTGCATCGGATACCGATGTCCCAGGGCCAAAGATACCTACAACACCTTGATCATAAAGGTACTTGTAATCTTGAGCAGGGATAACCCCACCAACAATTACCATAATATCATCGCGTCCTAGTTTCTTTAGCTCTTCCATTACCTGTGGAACTAAAGTTTTGTGCCCTGCTGCAAGGCTTGATACGCCAAGAACATGAACATCATTCTCAACGGCCTGCTTAGCAGCCTCGGCTGGGGTTTGGAAAAGTGGGCCCATATCAACATCGAATCCGATATCGGCGTAGCCGGTTGCTACAACCTTAGCGCCACGGTCGTGACCATCCTGACCCATCTTGGCAATCATAATACGTGGTTGACGACCCTCTAGCTTTGCAAATTTTTCGCAAAGTGCGCGAGCATTTTTGAATGTTTGATCTTCCATAGATTCTGATGAGTAGATACCTGAAATGGAACGGATAACCGCTTTGTAACGGCCAGCAACTTTCTCACATGCATCGGAGATTTCGCCTAATGATGCACGTTTCTTGGCTGCATCAACCGCAAGGGCTAATAGGTTTCCTTCACCTGTTTGGGCTGCCTTGGTAATTGCTGCAAGCGCTGCTTGCACTTCAGCGTTATTCCGTTCTGCGCGAAGTTTCTTTAAGCGCTCAATCTGCGATAAACGTACTGCAGCATTATCAACGTCAAGAATTTCAATTGGATCCTCTTTCTCTAAACGGTATTTATTTAACCCAACGATCACATCTTTATTTGAGTCGATACGTGCCTGTTTACGAGCAGCAGCCTCTTCAATACGCATTTTTGGAATACCAGTTTCAACTGCTTTCGACATGCCGCCCAGCTCTTCAACCTCTTGGATTAGCTTCCAAGCGCTTTGAGCAATCTGGTGAGTTAAGTATTCGATATAGTATGAACCAGCCCATGGGTCAACGGCTTTACATACGTTGGTTTCTTCTTGAATATAGATTTGAGTGTTACGAGCAATACGAGCCGAGAAATCGGTTGGTAGAGCGATAGCCTCATCCAACGCATTAGTGTGCAAGCTTTGAGTGTGACCAAGTGCAGCAGCCATAGCCTCGATACAAGTACGAGCTACGTTGTTGAAAGGATCTTGCTCTGTTAAACTCCAACCAGATGTTTGGCAGTGAGTACGTAAAGCCATCGATTTAGGATTCTTTGGGTTGAACTCTTTAACCAATTTAGCCCAAAGCATACGAGCCGCACGCATCTTAGCAATCTCCATAAAATGGTTCATGCCAACTGCCCAGAAGAATGATAGACGTGGTGCAAACGCATCAATATCAAGACCTGATTTTACCCCAGTGCGAAGATATTCCAAACCATCGGCTAAAGTATATGCTAGCTCAATATCAGCAGTAGCACCAGCCTCTTGCATGTGGTAGCCAGAGATTGATATGCTGTTGAACTTAGGCATGTTCTTAGCGGTGAACTGGAATATGTCGGCAATAATTCGCATTGAGAATTCAGGAGGATAGATGTAAGTGTTACGCACCATGAACTCCTTAAGGATATCGTTCTGGATTGTTCCTGTTAGCTGTTCCAAAGTTGCTCCTTGTTCAAGTCCTGCAACGATGTAAAAGGCAAGTATTGGAAGAACGGCACCGTTCATGGTCATCGAAACCGACATCTTATCGAGAGGAATACCTGCAAACAGGATCTTCATATCTTCGATGCTGTCGATAGCAACACCCGCCTTACCAACATCACCAACTACGCGCTCATGGTCTGAGTCGTATCCGCGGTGAGTTGCAAGGTCGAATGCTACCGATAAACCCTTCTGACCTGCAGCAAGGTTGCGGCGGTAGAAAGCGTTTGATTCTTCAGCAGTTGAGAAACCAGCGTACTGACGAACAGTCCAAGGTTTCATCACGTACATGGTGCTGTATGGTCCGCGAAGGAAAGGAGGAATACCTGCAGCATAGTTCAGGTGCTCCATATTCTCAAGGTCATCGGCAGTGAAAACAGGCTTAACGGCGATCAGCTCTGGAGTAGTCCAGTTTGATTCAGTATTAAGTTTTCTGTTACTGCTTTTTGCTCCCTTAATATTTATTTTTGAAAAGTCTTTTCTCATTGTCTTTAAGTTTAGATTCTAGATTTCAGACGCTAGACGTCAGATTTTAATTTTGTTTGGAACCCAATCATCATTTTTTGAAGCTCATGAAGTGATTCAATTAAAACAGAAATCTTTTCGTCAGAAAAGTAGTTTAAATCAACACCGATCAAAAGTAAACTTTCAACTTCGTAAGAGGAAGAAATTGCGATGTCGAGAAAACGACAAAATTCTTTATTTGTTCCTCTTCCAGAACCTTCAGCAATATTACTTGGTACTGAAATTGCAGCTCTTTGGAGTTGAGATGTGAAAGAAAATTTCTCAGCATTTGGCAAAACCTCAGAAAGAACATAGATGTCCTTTACAAGAACTTTTGCTTTTTGCCATATTTTCAACTCTTTGAAGTTATGCATTCAAATTTTCTTTTGTCTGATGTCTGATATCTGACGTCTGCTGTCTAATTTCTTAGATATTTAAAAGTTTCTGATATTCTAAAAGAGTATCAAGAATGTTACTCTTAGTGCTGATGAAATTTTTAATTCCTTTAGCCTCTAATTCTGCTTTGCAAGCAGGTTCACCAGCAACAACGTATATTGCCTTGTTTCCAAGTTTCTCAAATGCTTCAGGAGCAAGTGTTACATACTCATCGTCGGAGCTACAAATAACAACGATATCTGATTTAGCATCAATTGCAGCCTTAAGACCCTCTTCAATAGTTTTGAAACCGATGTTGTCGATTACCTCAAACCCTGCTACTGCAAAGAAGTTGCAGCTGAATTGAGCACGAGCACGACGCATTGCAAGTCCACCAAGGGTTAGCATAAATACTTTTGGACGCTTGCCGCTAGCATCAGTTCTGTAACGAAGTTCTTCAATTGCTTGAGCACCACGGTAAGGAACAAGTGGCTCGGCAATCATCTCAGCAGTTTTTTGAACAACAGGACGTTTTACGGCGCTCTCTTTAATAACTTTTAGATCGGCGTTCTCGGTAAAGTTTGGATACTGGTTAGTTCCCAAAACGGTATCGCGACGTGAGGTGATATTTGCATCGCGCTTACGAGCAACCTCTTTAATTTGATCTTGGATAAATCCTTTTGTGAAAGCTGCTTGGTAACCACCCATCTCTTCAATCTTAAGGAAAAGTTTCCAAGCCTCTTGAGCGATAGAATCGGTTAGGTTTTCGATATAGTAGCTTCCTGCTGCAGGATCTGCAATTTTATCAAAATATGATTCCTCCTTTATAACTAGCTGCTGATTGCGAGCAATACGCTCAGAAAAAGCAGTTGCGCTTTGATAGGTTGTATCGAAAGGAAGAATATTCAATGAATCAACTCCAGCAATAACCGCCGACATACCTTCGGTAGTTGTACGAAGCATGTTAACGTAAGCATCGTAAACGGTTTTATTCCAAGTGCTAGTCTCAGCATGAATGTTCATGCGTGATGACTCAAGCGATTTTGGTCCGTAAGTTTCAACCACTTTTGCCCAAAGCAATCGAGCTGCGCGGAACTTAGCAATCTCCATGAAGTAGTTTGCTCCAACCGCAAAGTTGAAACGCATACGATTAGCCGCCTCATCAACAGAAACACCTCTATCGGTTAGAGCCACTAGGTAATCGTTGGCCATTGCAAGGGCAAATGCTAACTCTTGAGTTAAGGTTGAGCCGCTATTATGGAAAATATAACCATTAACACCAATTACTTTGAATTGAGGGAATTCGCGAACAGCCTCAATAGTTTCCTTCATTCTGTTGAACGATGTTTCAGCATCGCAGCAGAATTTGCCATTAAGCGAAAATGATGAAAGTGGGCTATAATCAATTGATGCCTTTACTTTCTTGGTATCAGCCTTTGATTCTTTAATCTTTTGGATGAAGAATGGTAATGCTTTTCGAGAAGTTCCACCACCAACAAGGTTCACTTCGAAGTTTTGAAAATCGATGCCATTAATAACTTTTCCAACTCCATCAAGTGAGGGTTCGCAACCTTTGCAGAGCCTAAAACCAACTGAGTTTGCTCCTTTTGATAGAATTTCAAGAGCTTTTTTGTTAGTTTCAGTAGGGTTTTCGCCATTCACATCAAGGTCTTGACGGATTAGCCACTCGTTCCCCTTTTCTTTATTGCCTCGAACATAAGGGAACTCACCAGGAAGTACCTTTGTGAAATCAATATTCTTTAGGTCTTCGGCGCGATAGTAGGGCTTTACATTGATGCCCTCTATGGTTTTCCAAACCAACTTTTTTTCATAGTCGGCGCCTTTCAGATCTTCGCGTATTACCGATTCCCACTGCTCGGTTGTAACCGGGGGAAACTCAGCGAATAGCTTAGTATCCTTTTTGTTTTCTGCCATAACTAGTCTTTTAGGATTTTCGGAGTGCAAAGTTAAAAAATGATGTATATGCGAGTCCAATTTTGGGTGACAAATAAGACAATCATGCTGTTAAGCATAAAGAGAAACAGAAAATTGAGAATGTATAATTAATAATTGATAATGAAAGGTTTATCTAATAATCAACAATCAACCAACAACGAACAACCAAATCTAGAGTTTTTTTACAAATTTATTGTGGGTGTGCTCAAATCCGTATTTTCGATAGAAATTTTGCGCTTTATTACGGTGGATCTTAGTGGTTAATTCAATTTCTTCCAGACTCAGTTTTCTCGCAATCTTTTCTGCTTCTTCAATAAGCATTCCTCCAATCCCGCTACCTCTAAGCTCAGGAACAATGTTTAGCTCTTGCAGTTCACAAGTGGGTTTTGAATGGTGAAGAATATGTTGAACATGAAGGCTTAAAAAGCCTACAATTCTCTTATTGATTTCAGCTACAAAATAAAAAATATTAGGATCAGATAGATTTTTGATAAAAACTTCACTGAACGCATCACCATCCATATGGTGATCCTCAAGGTCGCAGATTAAGATATAAACTGCCTCAAGATCTTCAATCGCTGTTTTCCTGATAGTTACGTTCATATTATTAACCTTATTATTACTCCCTACTTCCCTTTGATCGTTTAAAGTGCTGTTTTTGCTCTGGTTTCATTTTCTCGGTTGCATATTGGAAAATGAGCCGAGGTGCGGTATCCTTCCATTGCATTAAAAACATTTCTGTTGATTCAGGACTTTTTTTCCATGCTTCCCTTAAAAACCAACCAAGTCCTTGATGAACTTCTCGCTCTTCGTCCATCATTAATGGTTCAATAAAGTTGAAAAAAGGTTGATAATCATTGGTGTACTTCAACATTTTAATTAGTGCAACAGGCACAGCCCTTCTTTGATATTTATTTTTTGAGGTTCGCCACCCCGACATTGATGTGTATTGTACTATTTTTTTTTCAAGAAAAACTGAAATCAATTCACTGCAAATCACATCGGTATGAGCCCAGTTTCTAATTCCAATATTAAACCACTTTTCAATTTCGTTAAATGATTCGGGGGTGAACTGTTTCCTAAACTCTTTAAAAAGAATTATCGCAAAGCTTACTTCTTCGTACTTATCCGAAGGAATTAGCAAATAGCTGGTTTTTATTACAGTATTAAAATTAACTTTTTTTTCGTTAATAAGCTCATCAACCTTTTTGATCATGAGCTCGTGCGATAACCCATAGGCATCGTATCCCTCCTTAAAATAACGCGAGTATTTTTTTACTAAAGCATCATTAGCATTTGATTTGCAGTATTCCTGTAATTCATCGAAGAGATTTGAAGGAGTCATTTTTTTCAAAATTATAATGTAAACTTACGAAAATGGATTATATAAATTGAGTCTATATTATTAAAGTTAAAAGATATAGATAAATGAAGCACGGATAATGATAATCAATTTATATATATTTTATTAGATACAACACTCTCTAATAGAGGTTTATATGTAAATAATTTATATAAAAAGAGGTGTTAGATAATATTTTTATAACTTGGCGGTGCAAAAAAAAGGAAGAAAACAAACCCTTAGCAAATCAAGTAATATACTATTGCCCAGAGGTTCTTCTTTATAAATTTTTGAAAAATGGATAGCAAATCAGGTCAAAGTGGTTATTTATTCTCAAGGAGCTATACCAACTACATCTTTACTCTACTTTTTCTTTTATACATGTTTGACTACATCGACAGGATGATAGTCACATCGCTTTTCCCTTTCATTAAAGTAGATTTAAACCTAACAGATACTCAACTTGGGGCTTTAATTTCTGCGGTTTACTGGTCAATCGTAATTTTGACAATCCCCGCCTCAATTCTTGTAGATAGGTGGAGTAGACGCCGAACAATTGGGACAATGGCAGCGTTATGGAGCATTGCAACAGCTGCAGCATCGTTCACAAGAACTTTCCCTCAACTATTTCTTACCAGAACCTTTATTGGTGTCGGAGAATCGGGGTATGCTCCAGGGGGAACTGCCATGATTTCGGGTTTGTATCCAAAAGAGAAGCGTTCGTGGATGATGGGAATTTGGAATGCTTCTATTCCGCTGGGAAGTGCTATAGGGGTAGCTCTTGGTGGTTACATTGCTGCAAAATGGGGTTGGCGTAGCGCTTTTGGTATAGTTGCTTTGCCAGGATTAATTGTAGCAATTCTATTTTACTTTATTAAGGATTATAAAACAATTGGTCTTGTTAAAAGTAGTTCTTCTGTTGATCATTCATTGGCTAGCAATGGAGGTGGTCTTGATGTCGAAGATAAAAACGAACAGGTTAAGATGTCATTTAAAGATATTATAAAGGAATTTACCTCAAAGCCATCGTTGATACTTACATATTTTGGGATGACAGGGATAATTTTTGTTACAACATCTTTACTTTCTTGGCTTCCCAGCTATTTTAGCCGCTTAGATAATATTCCTCTTCAAAAAGCAGGGGTAAAGGCTTCACTGGTTATGTTATTAGCAATTATTGGAGCACCTCTTGGTGGTTACATTTCAGATAAATGGAGGAAAAAGAGAGAGAATGCTAGGATGGTTCTTCCTGCAATAACTACAATGCTTGCAGCAATATTTGCATTCCTTGCATTTGTTGTTTTTGATGGAACCTTGCAATATATATCATTGCTAATGCTTGGTATTACGGCAACAATGTTTCTTCCAGCAGCGGGTGCAGTAACTCAAGATTTAGTTCACCCTGGATTAAGAGCAACTTCTTACGCCATTGCAGTAATTACTCAAAATTTACTGGGAGCTTCTGCAGGTCCATTAGTTGTGGGAATAATCTCTGATAAAACCGATATTGGAACAGCTCTATCTTTCCTACCAATATTACTTGTTCTATCCGCTGTCCTGTTCTTTATAGGCTCTTATTACTATAATAGAGACTTGGAGAAAGTTGTTGATGTTCCTTTAGAAGTTTGGGCTTAAAGAATAAAAAAAGGGTGCTTAAAAAGCACCCTTTTTCTTTTCTCACAAGCTCTATTTTAGACCCCTCTTCTTTAGTAAAGGTTCAATAGAAGGATCTTGTCCTCTAAATTTTTTGTACTGTATCATTCCCTCATCACTTCCACCTTCGGTAAGGATATACTTTCTGAACTTTGACGCAATTTCCTTATTGAAAATATCGCCTGAGTCAACAAATGCTTGGAAAGCATCGGAATCAAGAACCGCAGCCCATAGGTAAACATAGTAACCAGCGGCATAACCGCTTCCAATAATATGATTAAAATAAGTTGTGCGATAGCGAGGAAGTATTTCCTTCATTAGCTTAAGATTATCCATCGATGTTTTTTCGAATGCTAATACATCTACCTTTTGAGGTTCGGTGAAACTATGCCAATCCAAATCAAGTATTGAGGCAGCAATATATTCAACAGTTTCAAATCCTTGGTTAAATTTTAAACTGTTCTGGAGTTTTGCAAGAAGTTCATCAGGTATAACTTCCCCAGTTTTGTAATGCTTTCCGTAGTATTTTATTACCTCTGGTACTTCAGCCCAGTTTTCCATAATTTGAGATGGAAGTTCAACCATATCCCTTGGTAAACTTCCAGCAGTTCGGTCATATTTTCCATCAATTGAGAAGTTGTGAAGACCGTGCCCAAATTCATGGAACATGGTGTTAACATCATCCCAAGTTAAAAGAGCAGGATCATTACCTACTGGTTTTGGGAAATTGCATACAATTGATACAATTGGAGGAATACGTTTTCCATCTTTATACTCTTGGTCTCTAATTGTACCACACCAGGCACCTGGTCTTTTACCCGCGCGGGTAAAGAAATCTAAATATAAAATGCCAGCATATTTACCATCAGCTTCATTTACAACATAAGTTTCAACATCAGATTGGTAAACGGGAATATCTGTTTGCCTTGTAAAGGTCAACCCGTATAGTTTATTAGCTACATAAAACATTCCATCCCGAACATTGCTTATTACAAAGTAGGGTTTTAGCTCAGTTTCATCGAGGTCGTATTTTTCTTTCCGAAGTTTTTCAGCGTAATACCACCAATCCCACGATTCTAGCTTAAATTTCCCCCCTTCTTTATCAATGATTTTCTGCATTTCAGCGCAATCCTTTTTAGCAACCTCTTGCGCTGGGGTAAAGATATCTTTTAAGAATTCGTATACCTTTTCAGGGGTCTTTGCCATATTCTTACTTATGGAATATTCTGCATAAGTTTTAAAACCTAGAAGGTTAGCGCGTTCAGACCTGAGATTGACTATTTTTATTACTATTTCTTTGTTGTCAAATTTATCATTATTGTTACCTCGCATAAAATACCCGCGGTAAAGCTTTTCGCGTAGACTTCGATTCTTAGCATACTGTAGGAATGGAATCATACTGGGTTTTTGTAAGGTAAAAACCCATTTCCCGGTAAGACTATCGTTTTTTGCCTCTTCTGCGGCAGCATCAATAATATTTTGAGGAAGACCATCGAGATCTTCATTTTTATCGATTACTAGCTTAAAATTTGAGTTTGTTTCTGCAAGAAGATTCTCATTAAACTTAATGGAAAGTGCAGAAAGCTTTTGGTTAAGCTCACGTAATTTCTCCTTATCTGTATCGTTTAAATTTGCACCACTTAAAACAAAGTCCTCATAATATTTCTCGACAACCCTTTTTTGATCAGCATCAAGGTTGCTGTTTTCACGGTTCTCATAAACAGCTTTTATTCTTTGAAATAGCTTTTCGTTAAGAGAAATATTGTCGCGGTGTTTAGTAGTTAGAGGAGCTATTTTTCTATTTATTTCTTGGAGAGTTGGATTTGTATTTGCCCCATTTACTGTACCAAATGCCGACCTTACCTTGCTAAGTAGTTTCCCCGACTGATCATATGCTAAAATGGTGTTTTCAAAAGTTGGGGATTCGACATTGTTAACGATAGCATCAATTTCTTTTTGTTGCTCTTCAATACCCATTTTGATTGCCGGGATGTAATGGCTTGTATCAATTTTATCGAATGGGGGAACATTATACGGCGTATTGTATTCCCCAAGGAATGGGTTTGATGATTCTTTCTGCTTACATGCAGAAAATAAGAATACAGGCAGAACTAAAATCATAATAAGTTTTTTCATAGGTTGTATTGTTTGAATATGCATTAATCGGTTCTTATTCGATTTGCAAAAATCACTTGGGTTTAAAGTATTGCAACAAATTTAAAATTTTGCGTATAGATTATACTAAACTTTAATCCATTTGTTATCTATTGAATTAGAAAAATCGACCTTCGCTGGAATATTCAAGAAAGGGTATGTAACTTTTGATAGGTAAAGTCCTTGTGGATATGCTGGAATAATTGTTTTTGGGGTTGACTTTAATGTTAAGAAGCTCTCAAACTCCTCAACGGTTAGTTCTCCGGTTCCAACATCAATAAGCTTGTTAACGATAATCCTTACCATACCCTTTAAAAATCGATTTGAAGTAATCTGAAAGCGTATTTTATCTTTTGTCTTGTTTGTGAAAAGTTGAGCGGAAGAAATTTTGCATATATTACTTGGATTTTTATCCGGGCTTTTACAGAATGCACAAAAGTCATTGTTTCCAACAAGGAGTTTTACGGCAGCACTCATTTTCTCAAAATCTAGTTCCTCTAAAGGATAGTATGCGCTAAGATAGAACAGGAATGGATCTTTATAGGTATGTATATAATAGTTGTAGGTTCTCGAAGTGGCAGAGAGCTGTGCATGGGGATAGCCTTCAACCGGAATAATATCGAAAAGTGCAATATCTTCCGATAGCATTTTGTTTAACCTAAACTTTAGGTCGAAGGTCCATTCCTTTTCAACATCCATGTGGAAAAAGTACTGACTAGCGTGAACCTGAGCATCGGTTCTTCCGCATCCCAAACAGGTTATTTTGGTTTTAAGTAGTTTGCTAAGATTTGTCTCGAGGACTTCCTGAATGCTCAACACTTTATGCTGTCGTTGCCAACCACGGTAGTTGTAACCATTATACCCTATATGAAGAAAGTACCTCAAATCTTAATTTTTTAAATTGATTTGCAAATCTAAAGCAATTTTAAGAATGAAAAAACCGCCATTTTTTTGATGGCGGTCAATAATCTTTTCAATTCGTTTTTATTCAATTCCAGAGTATAATTTCATGAATTGAACCCTTTCAATTGCAGCTGGAAGCCATATTGAAATTAATAAAGTTTTAAAATGATTTCTTAAAAATCAAGGGGTCACTTAATAGCTGCATTTATTGTGTTTGCTATATTAGTGATATCTACATTAGATGCATTTATGGTAATTTTTGCTTTTTCGTAGTACTTCTTTCTTTCATCTAACATTCTTAGAATATATTCATTGAGCTCCTGCTCGGTTTTACCCCAAAGTAAAGGTCTATCAGTTTTTGATTCAATAAGTCGAGCAACGAGTTCTTCAACCTCTAATTTTATGTAAACAGTAACGCCGGTTTTATTCATAAAATCTATACTATTGTAAAAGCATGAGGTACCACCACCTGCGGCTATCACAATATTGCCTTCTATTGAGCTTACTTCACGTAATGCTTCATTTTCAATAATTCTAAAGTGATCCTCCCCTTGTTGCTCAAAGATTTGCTTGATCGATTTTTGATACTTCTGTTCAATATAATCGTCAAGATCAACGAACTCGTAATCTAGCGTTTGAGCTAGTTTTTGTCCAATAGTTGATTTTCCACTAGCCATGAATCCGATTAGGTAGATTCTCATCGAAGTAAAATTGATTTTGTTTGATAATCTTTCTTTGGAACAAATTTAGCTAATCGGATTGATTAAACTTACAGTTAAGGCTAATCAACTTCAACTTTTTCTCCACTAGATTAAAAAAATAGAAATATAGATAGGGTTCTTTTAACGATTGCGGTCATATATGTGAACAGTGAAATTAGGTTTAACATTTTAAATACAAAAATTATGAAAACTTTTATGAAACGAATGATGGCTTTGAGCATTATTACCTTACTAATATTAGGATTGGGTAGTGCATTTGCTCAAAACGGGAATTATACTTCCGTAAGCGGTGTAGTTAAAGATTCAAAAACAAAGCAAAAAGTTGTTTTTGCAAGTATTTCTGTTCCAGGTACAAATATTGGAACTGTAACCAATTCAGATGGGGAATTTACTTTAAAGATTCAAAAATCTCTATCGGCAACCGAATTTGAAGTTTCTCATTTGGGTTACCAGAATAAGAAATTCAAAATAATGGAAAACTCAAGTACAGATCAAGTATATCTTCTCGATCCTTTTTCTGTAGAACTTCAAGAACTTGTTGTAACACCAGGAGATCCAAGAAGCATAGTATTAGGTGCTATTGCAAAGGTTGAAGAGAACTATAGCAGTACTCCAAATCTTCTTACTGGTTTCTATCGCGAGGCTATAAAACAACGTAGAGATTATGTATCAATTTCTGAGGCTATTATAGATATTTACAAGGCTCCCTATACCTTCAATTTTGATTCTGATAGAGTAAAGGTACTTAAAGGAAGAAAAGGCGGAAACGTTAAGAAGTCAGATACATTGGTTGTAAAACTTGTAGGTGGCCCTAATATTTCTTTAATGCTTGATATCGTTAAAAACCCAGATGTTTTACTATCGAGGGAAAACATTGACTACTATATGTACGAATTACTCAATGTTGTTAACATTGACGGAAAGCTTAACTACGAAATTGGTTTTTCTCCTGTTATGAATTTAGATTACCCACTTTACTATGGTAAGATATATATTGCAAAGGACAACCTTGCAATTACAATGGCTGAATTTAACCTTGACTTGAAAGATGAAGATAAAGCAGCACAATACTTTGTAAAGAAGAAACCAATGGGCTTACGATTTGTTCCAACAAGCACAAGCTACTTTGTAACCTATAAAGAGCAGGATGGGAAATATTACTTGAACTATGTTCGTAATGAGGTTAAATTCTCCTGCAATTGGAAACGTAGAATCTTCAAAACTAACTATACTGTAATGTCCGAAATGGCTGTTACCGAAAGGAAAACCGAAAATGTTGAGAAAATTGCAATAAAAGAATCTTTCAAACAATATGTAGTACTTGCCGATAAAGTTCAGGATTACTTTGATGAAAATTACTGGGGTGAATACAATACTATTGTTCCCGATGAGTCAATACAAAACGCAATTAATAAATTCAATAAAAGGTTTAAGAAGCAATAATCTAAAATTCTATTCAAAAACTAACTATCCTGTTAATCAGGTACTATAAAAGGATAAAAAATTGTTAGGTGATTATGAAGCCCCGCGGGAATAGGATACAAAGAAGAGCGGGGTTTCTTTTAAGGTCTAAAAAATTAGGGTTTAAATTAACAGGATAGTTTTTTTGCAGATTATATTTTAATACTTTTATACGTGAATTAATAGATAAGAGCAATGCAACTGGTAGGATTTGTAAAACAACAAAGAATAAAGGGGAATGACATAGAGGAGTTTGAAAAGCTTTTTAAATCATACTACTCACCGCTCTGCCATTATGCAAATAAGTTTTTAAAGGACATGGATTTGGCGGAAGAGATTGTTCAAGAATTTTTTTACAACTATTGGAAGAACAGGGAAACAATGGTAATCCAGATATCTTTAAAATCATATATGTTTCGGTCAATCCGAAATAACTCCTTAAAGTATCTTGAGCACCTTAAGGTAGTTAAAACCTATGAAAAGAATTTTACAGAAACCAATAGTTCCGATCAAGGATTTGTTTCAAATGAGTTAGAGGTTAAGGAATTAAATGAAATTATTGAGGCTACTCTAAATGAACTTCCTGAAAGATGTAGCCAAATATTTAAGCTGAGCCGATTTGAAGGGTTGAAATATAACGAGATAGCAGAGAAACTATCAATATCAGTAAAAACTGTGGAGGCAAATATGGGTAAAGCATTGCAGCTTTTCCGTAAAAATCTAAAACAGTACGAAGAACTAGCTTGCTAGTATTTCTATAACAAACGAAAGCCATGAAACTAGATACTAACAATACAAAAGATTTTGAAATCATAGCCAGATACCTTTCAGGTGATATGAGCGATGATGAGGTTTCTCAGTTCGAGAAGCAACTCGAAATCTTTCCCGAGAATAAAATTTTAGTAAACGAGATGAAGAAACAGTGGGCGCAAATTGGTAATTACCAAAGTAAGAAGGAAGTTGATGTGGAAAAGGGTTGGCATGCTTTGTATGGTCGTTTAGACTCTGAGCAGCTAATTCCAAGTAATAACGTAGTAGAGCATCGCTTGTCTCCGGTATGGGTAAAGTGGGCTGCAACAATTGTAGTATTATTTACTATAGCTAGCATATCTTTTTACTCAATTTATAAGAATACAACAAACCTATTGAGTTTGCAAACAGGCAGCGAGTCAAATACTCTTATACAAACCCTTACCGATGGTTCGGTTGTTTACCTTGCAAATAATACTACACTTTCATACCCTGAGCAATTTGCTTCAGATGAAAGAAAGGTTAACCTAAAAGGGGAAGCATTTTTTGATATTACTCCAAACCCAAAAAAACCTTTTAGAATTGAGACCGATCAAGTAATAGTTGAGGTTCTTGGAACAGCATTTAACGTAAAATCAGAGAATGGGAATCTCTTTGAGCTTGCGGTTGAAAGGGGTAAGGTAAGGGTAACCTTAAAAAGCGATCCATCACAATCTCAGATTGTCCTCCCAGGTGAAAAAATCTCAACTAGCCAACATCAGCTTGTAAAAATAAAGAACGAGAATGCAGACTATTTCTCTTGGAGAACCCAACGCATGCAGTTTAAGGATGAGTCGTTAAGTAATATCGTAAAGGTTATAAACAAGAACTATCATACAAATATTCAGCTAAACAATCAGGATTTGGGCAATAGAAAGTTAACGGTTACTTTCCATAATAATTCTTTAGAATATATAACAAAACTTATCTGTTTATCATATAACTTAGAGTTGGAAGTTAAAGCTGATTCAACCATTATAATTAAGCCTGTTGAAAAATAGAGTGGCTGAGATAAATAACACAAAACAATTAGAAGCAGGATATAGCCGGATTCATTCGGCAATCTTGCTTTTTGTTTTTTTACTAGTAAGCCATATCGCATTAGGACAAGAATCAATCCTTGACCAAAAAATCAAACTTAAAGATCAAAACTCATCGGTTTATGAGGTCTTAAATCAGATTTCCGATCAAACAGGGTACTACTTTATTTACGATAGTAAGCTGGTTAATAGCGATCGAATAATCAAAATTACTTCTGACACGAAATCGTTAAATGATTTTTTAAAAGAAATTGTAAATGATGGTTCACTTAAATTTAAGGTAATTGAAAAGCATATCCTTATTTATCATGATGATCATAAAACAGAGCTCCCTATAACAAATTCTCCGGTAAAACCCGATTCGGTAAAACTGTTGACAATTAAAGGAAGAATCTTAGATAACCAAACAAAGAATCCGCTACCCTTTGTGAGTGTTGGTTTATTAGAAGTTAACCTCGGGGCAATTACTAATTTTGATGGAAAATTCTCAATTAAACTGCCTGCTTCCCTTATCAATTCATCTCTTGTAATATCGCATCTAGGTTATAAAACCCAACAATTACCAATCAACCTTCTTATAAATCAGAAAAACGAGATATTAATGGAGGTAAACTATATTTCTATCCAGGAAGTAATTATAAGAAATGTTGATTCAAGGGAGGTAATTAAAAAAGTATACCAGAATCGGCAAACCAATTATTGCCAACAACCTGTTTATTTTACTAGTTTTTATCGCGAAGGAGTTCTTAAGGGCTCAAAGTACCTTAACTATTCTGAAGCAGTGGTAAAAATCTACAAAACATCTTATATAAAAAGCATTGAGTCTGATCAGGTAAAGCTGTTTAGGTCTCGAAAAGTGATAAACGTTGATCAGAAGGATACCATTGTACTTAAGCTAAAGGGGGGCTTACATAGCTGTTTGGCTCTTGATCTTATCAAAAACACACCTGATTTTATCGATCCTCAGTTTATTGACAGCTATAATTTCACCAAGGTTGATATTGTATCGATAAACTCTCGTAATGCATACGCTATTGCTTTTGAGCAAAAAGAAAATGTGATTGAACCACTTTATAAAGGAACTCTTTACATTGATATGGAGAGTTATGCGTTAATAAATGCCGAATTTGAGATTAACCCCAAGTATGTTAAGGATACCGATTACCTTTTTGTGCTTAAAAAGAGTAGGAAATACAGGGTTACGCCCGAGAAGATAAACTATTCGGTTAGTTACAATTGTATAAATGGTAAATACTACATAAATCATATTCGAGGCGATTTAACCATTAACTATAAAAAAAGGTATCACATTTTTTCTGACAATTTTCATGCATTTCTTGAGTTGGCAACCAGTCAGATTGATACTTTGAATGTTCAAAAATTTAGTAGGGACGAGGTTGTTAAAACCAACACCATTTTTGTTGACTCAAAATTCAGCTTCGATGAAACCTTTTGGGGCGATTATAATGTTATTGTTCCTGAGGAAAAGTTGAGCCAAGCGCTTTCCAGAATAAATGCTAAAATGGAGTATGAGAAACCTAATTAGCTTTAAATAACGCTTAATAGTTGATTCTCAAACTAATTGATATCTACCTTACTTAATAACCAGACCTGCTTAAAATCATTAATAATCTATTTGTTTCTTCAATCTGCTTTTTCTACCTTTGTCAGCCTTAAAAAGGATTATAAAACTGAGATTCAGTCAGATATAAGCCTTTGTTTATAGGGTATTTACATTCTTATTAACATTGAAGTTGATTCAGTAATTAATATTTAACTAGATGAATATTTTAAAGGAAGAAATTGATGCGCTGAACGCAGTGCTCAAAGTAAAAATCGAGAAAACTGATTACGATCAGAAGGTAGAAGATACATTAAAAGATTACCGCAAGAAGGCTGCAATTAAGGGTTTTAGACCTGGTCATGCACCTGCTTCGCTAATTAACAAGCTATACCGCAAACCTATTATAGTTGATGAGGTTAACAAGCTAATTTCTGAATCACTATCAAAATATTTAGTTGAGCAGAAATTAAATATCCTTGGTGAGCCAATTCCAAGTGAAGGCCAAAATTCAATTGACTGGGATACTCAAGAGAACTTTGATTTTGCTTTTGATCTTGGCTTAGTTCCTGAGTTTGAGTTAAAGCTTTCAAAGCGCGATAAGGTTCCATACTATGTTATAAAAGTTGATGATAAGCTTCGCGAAATCTATTCCGATAGCTATCGTCGTAGGTTTGGTAGCTACCAACCTGTTGATGTTGCAGCTGAGAATGATTTGGTTAAAGCAACTCTTAATGAGCTAAATGCCGATGAGACTCCAAAGGATGGAGGTATTTATGTTGAAAATGCATCTATTTCAATTGCATTGGTTGCTGATGAGGACGAAAAGAAAAAGTTAATTGGATTAAAATCTGGCGATGTTGTAACTATCAATACAGCAAAAGCATTCCCAAATACTACTGACAGAGCAGCCCTACTTCATACTACAAAAGATAAGCTAGGCGATGTAGAGCCTTTATTCCAAGCAACTGTTACCGAAACCATGACCTTCCAGAAAGCAGAGCTTAACGAGGAGTTCTTTAATAAAGTTTATGGTGAAGGAACTGTTTCTACAGAGGAAGAGTTCAATGCAAAAATGGATGAGGAGATCAGTAAAAACCTTGTTCACGAAAGCGATTACCGTTTTATGGTTGATGTTAAAGATAAACTTATTGATAAGTTTAAAATTGAATTACCAAAAGAGTTTCTGTTACGTTGGTTAGTAATGGTAAATGAGGGTAAACATACTCGCGAACAAATCGAATCAGAGTTTCCTCTATTCGAAAAGGATTTGAAATGGCAATTAATTCGCGATAAGGTAGCTATGGAGAACAATCTAGCCGTTACCGAAGAAGAAATTCATGGCTTTGCAATGGACTTTGCTCGCAATCAGTTTGCATCATATGGTATGGCCAACATGCCCGATGAGTACTTAGCTAGTTACGCTGATAGCGTTTTAAAGAAAGAAGGTGAGAAGCGCAAAATTCAGGAAAAACTTCTTGAAGATAAAGCCGTAGCTATTATCAAGGAATCAGTTAAACTTGATGAGAAAGAGGTAACTACCGAAGAGTTCAATAATCTTAAATAGATCACCCCTTGTGGGATAAAAAGAGAGCCGACTCAACTGAGTCGGCTCTCTTTGTTTTTGTATATAAACTGGAATTATTCGGCAATAACCTCAAATTCAATTTTTACCTTAACCTCGCGGTGTAGTTTAATTTCAGCTTGGTATGTACCAACCTCTTTTACTTGATCATCTTGAATGCTAATGATCTTACGGTCGATATCGAAACCTTTTTGTGTAAGCGCTTCAGCGATCTGGATTGTATTAACTGATCCAAAGATCTTACCTGTTGAGCTAGTTTTAGCACCAATAGTAAGCTTAACACCTTCAAGTTTCTTAGCTATAACTTCAGCATCAGCCTTAACTTTGGCTTCTTTATGTGCACGCTGCTTAATGTTTTCAGCAAGAATTTTCTTAGCTGATTCAGTAGCTGTTATTGCTAATCCGTTTGGAATTAAATAGTTGCGAGCATAACCGTTTTTAACCTTAACAATCTCGTCCTTGTTACCTAGGTTTTGTACGTCCTGTTTAAGAATGATTTCCATCTCAAAGTCCTCCTACCTTTAATTATTTCAATAAATCGGTTACGAATGGCAGAATAGCCAAATGACGAGCCCTTTTAACAGCAGTAGCAACTTTTCTTTGGAACTTCAAAGAGGTACCAGTTAAGCGACGAGGTAAAATTTTACCTTGCTCGTTGAGGAATTTTTTAAGAAACTCAGGATCTTTATAATCAACGTATTTAATCTTGTTTTTCTTAAAACGGCAGTATTTTTTCTTCTTAATCTCAACGGTTGGGGGTGTGAGATATCTGATTTCTGATTGATTCTGGTTCATGGTTATGCCTCCTTAGCTTTAGATTCAACTTTTGCACTACGCTTTTTCTCGGCGTACTCAAATGCATATTTATCCATCTTAAAGGTTAAGAAGCGGATAATACGCTCGTCGCGGCGATACTGAATTTCCAGTTTTTCAATCAGAGCACCTTCTGCTTTAAACTCAATTAGATGGTAAAAGCCAGTGGTTTTCTTTTGAATGGGGTAGGCCAACTTACGTAATCCCCAGTTTTCTTCGTGTACAATCTCACCGCCATTGTCGGTGATTATACCTTTGAATTTGGTAACCGCTTCCTTCATCTGGGCCTCAGACAAAACGGGAGTTGCAATGAAAACGGTTTCGTAATGGTTTAACATAGTTTAATTTAATTAAGTTATAAATTATGAGCCCGCAAAAGTAGATAAATTTACTTTAACTCGCAATACGCTCAATTGAAATTCTTTTAGTTGAAATTCTTATTGTTAAGAAACAATTTTTTGGATTAGGCTAAGGTCATGAACCTTGTCGAGGTTTCCCGTTTTCTCATAAGAGTGAGATAAGCTTGATATAAGCTGAGAAATTGTAACCTGATTGGAGCAGGGTAGGAAATACTCTTCACGCAGTTCTATATTTTGTTGTTTAAGGAAATACTCAATTTCCTTTTGGCCTAACACGGCACCTTTGTTAAATGGGTTAATATAAAAGAGAATACTGTCTAGTGGATTGTTTGATAATGACGATTTGAAGCGATCTTTATAAGCAAGTATAAAGTTTTTGGGAAGGTTTACAGGGTAAATGGGCAGTCCTAGCCTTTGAGATACTGTGGCGTATAGGATAGCAAGAGAAATGGGTCCACCTTTTTTTGATTCGATTACCTGGTTGATATAGCAATTTTGAGGGGCAAAAAAGTTCGAAGTATTGCCCGAATACCCATGAATTTCAAAAAAGATATGATTAATTATCTTTACTTTCTCAAGCGCAGTGAGGTTTTCGTTTAGTTCAACCCAAATATCCTTCCGAATTTTTTCAATTGCCTTGTCTGCTGCTTTATAATCAATCTCAGGAAATTGATATAATGAAAGAAAAAATGCACCTTCAAGCAGATCATGAGCCCCCATTTCAACCCATTTAGTTAGGTTATCCATTGTGCTATTTAGCTGAATGGAATGGATAAGGGACTCAATTCGCTGTTGAGTAAGTCCGTTTGATGATTCCCAAGCCTTTTCCAAAATTGAAACAACACTGGTACCATGACTGATAATACTTTCCGAAACAGCATTAAAAACCTCTTTATCTGGATCGTCTAGCAGAGCAATTAATGCATTTAGCTCATTATTACTCATGGTAAAGGGTTGGTTTTTATTGAGATAGTTTTATTAACGATTGCTCAATCAGATTTTTAATTGCTGGTCTATAATCCTTGGTTGCATCCTTAACTACCCTATTTGCAATAATTGCACAAATAGTTACTGAATCATGCCCCATCAATTTTGATAGTCCGTTAATAGCCGAACTCTCCATCTCAAAGTTAGTGATTCTGCGACCATTGTAATTAAACGACTCAATTTTTTCGTTAAGCTTTGGATCGGCAAGTGGCAATCTAAGTACGCGCCCTTGTGGTCCGTAGAAACCAGGAGCAGAAATAGTAACACCTTTAATGGTGAAATCTTCGAAAAGTTTAACTAAACGATCAGCGGAATATGTAAAATAAGGTTTTGCACACTGATCATTCCAATTAGTATGTTTTAGGAAAGCTTGTTCCATTTCTAGCTCACAAACTTTATCTCTGTTTGCATAAAAGTTAAGCAGTCCATCAAAACCAATACTTATCTCAGTTAATACGTAGCTAGCAAGAGGAATGTCAGGTTGAAGTGCGCCAGAAGTGCCTAGTCGAACCAAAGTAAGCTTTCGGTGTGAATCTTTTACAGTTCTAGTTTTTAGATCGATATTTGCCAATGCATCAAGTTCATTCACAACAATATCAATATTGTCGGTTCCAATACCAGTTGATACTACTGTTATTCGTTTGCCGTTGAAAATGCCAGTTGTAGAAACAAATTCACGATTTGAAACGGTGAACTCTTTCTTGCTAAAGAAACTTGAAACAGTTTCAACCCTGCCTGGATCACCTACTAATAAAATATTATCAGCAATCTGCTCGGCGTGAAGATGTAAATGGAAAATACTCCCATCGGGGTTGATTATAAGTTCTGAAGGCTCAATGATTCGCATAAGATAAAGTATTAAATAAGTTGCAAAGGTACAGTAAAAAATAGGAAAAACAACCGTGCTAAACTCTAGCAAACAACACAATCCATCATATTTAGAACATTTAGCTTTTATTAAATAAAAATTGACCTAAAGAATGTACCTAATTAGATTATCTTTGCAAAAAAATGGAAAAAAATAATGATTCAACGAATACAAACAATTTACTTACTTATTGTTTCCATCCTAATAGGAATTTTTTTCTTTCTTCCTTTTACGTCATTTGTTCTTGAAGGAGACATGTCGGTTTGTCGACTATCAATTTTTGGTCTTATCTCTGATGCTCCTAGCGCAAAGATTCTTTTTAAGGCAATCCCGCTTTTCATTTTGGTTTTGGTAATTTCAGCATCGAATATTGCTACAATTTTTATGTATAAACGTCGGATGTTGCAGATTCGTTTTTGCATTGCTAATATTGTTCTACTTTTAGGTATGGGGGGTTTAATGTACTACTTTGTAAGTGTAGCAAAGAATCAGCTTGGAAGTCATCCTTCGTATAGTCTTATTTTTGTCTTTCCAATAATTTCCGCCATCTTTATATATATGGCAATTCGAAGAATTGCAAAGGATGAAGCATTGGTTCGTTCAATGGATAGGTTGAGGTAGTTGCCCAATTCATGCGGAATTAGTATTATTGCATTACAGTAACCACAAATAGTAAACTTTAGCAATAACTATATGAGCCAAAATATGAACGAATTCGAAAAATACGCTATCAGACATCGTGGTATAAGTAGTTTAACGCTTCACAACTTTCAATCGATGCATAGCAGCTATATCTCTCCTACAATTATTGAGGAGCGTCAGCTAAACATTGCTACAATGGACGTGTTTTCGCGCCTTATGATGGATAGGATAATTTTCCTTGGAGTTCCAATCAACGATGATGTTGCAAACATTATTCAGGCACAGCTCCTTTTCCTCGAATCAACTGATCCTTCAAAGGATATTCAGATTTACTTTAATACTCCTGGTGGCTCCGTTTATGCAGGATTGGGAATATACGATACCATGCAGTACATCAGTTCCGATGTAGCAACTATTTGCACGGGTATGGCTGCTTCAATGGGCGCTGTACTTCTTACCGCAGGAGAGAAAGGTAAACGTACCGCATTACCTCACTCAAGGGTGATGATACACCAACCTATGGGTGGCGCAGAAGGACAAGCATCGGATATAGAGATTACAACTCGTGAAATCCTAAAACTTCGCGACGAGTTGTACAATATAGTGGCAAAGCATTCTGGTAACCCATTCGAAAAAATCCAGAAGGATTCTGATCGTGATTACTGGATGACCGCACAGGAAGCAAAGGATTACGGTATGATTGACGAGGTGCTAACTAGAATCGAGAAGAATTAGAAAAGACTTTTTCTATAAACCTAACCCTGTCAGAATATCAACTCTGACAGGGTTTTTTGTTTGGTTGAATCTCTGTTAGAATTTGCAAAAAGTAACAATTCTTACTCAATTCGGATTAAACTTAATTATGAATTAGGTTTAATATGCATATTCTTAAATTAAACAGCTACTTAGCGATTCTTGATTCTCTTCTTCAGCAAGAATGTACTGGCACTGCAACCGAATTTGCCGAAAGAGTTGGTGTAAGCGAACGAACCCTCCAAAACCACCTTCAACAGCTAAGGGAGATGGGAGTTGAAATTGTATACGATAAGTACAAGAAAACCTATAAATACGCTCAAAAAGGCAAGATTACTTTTGGATTTACCCCCTTAGAGATGTCTTAAATTTAGGAGGCTGTTTTTCCCAGAATGAATATGCTGATTACGAACTCAACTATACCTGCTATTAAACATGAAAATAATTATCAGAGTGCAATGGGGTTGCACTCTGACGGGCTTACTTTGAAATAGAAAATGATTAACCGGTTAAAATTTTCTGGGCGATAACCGAAAAGCCCGGGATAGTCCCAATGAGTAGGATTAATATTTTAGTTATGGAACCACTAACTAATGAAGAAATGATTTATTTACTAGGAGGTAGTGCAATTTTATTGAATGAGCTTGCTTGCATTGATATTAATAACACAAATTCAGTAGCAACTTGTGCATGTACCTACAAAAATAAAAGTGTTATTTCAAACGATAATTCTGTGTCTGGTTGCAGATGTTTATGTATGTAGGTCTATAGCACTTTTCTTAATAATTAAGCAATATTCACTTTAAAACTTTTAAAAATGAAAAAAATTGAGTTAACAAAAGACGAGATGACTCTATTGATTGGAGGGCTACTAAGTTTAGCCAAATTGCAAGATGATATACTAAATAAGAATTCTATTGCGGGTTGTAACTGCACATATAACAATCGCGCTACAATAACAAATGATAATAGCGTGGATAGTTGTCGCTGTACATGTATTTAAAAAATTAATAAAAATGGATAAAACAATTGTTTTAACTAATGAGGAATTATGCCAACTTGTTGGAGGAGGTATAGTTTCATTACAAGAAGTTGTTCAACAAGATGTAAACAACTTGAATAGAGTAACTTATTGTGGGTGTATCTATAATAACAATTCTGCAATATCTAACACCAATTCAGCAGACAAATGTGCATGTGTTTGCAGATAATTGTGTTTTTTAACTTAAGCATTTGACAACCTTATTTCCTGCTTTGCTTTGAAGTAAGGTTGTCTTCTTTTGATAACCTTTAATTTTTTTATTATGAAATTTAGTAAATACAACTACTATATTTATTTTGACAATAATTATATTGGCATAAACATGATATCTGAGATTATTTTTTGTCTAAATCAAATCAATTACAACAAGTTGTTGAAATATAATGACAATCCAGATCTTTTAGAAAAAGATGAACCAAATTTATTTTCTTTATCTAAAAAATTAGGTTTAATTATAGAAGATGATGTTGATGAATTTTTGTCAATTAAAGCAAGATACAATATCAATACTTATAACGATATTACTTATAGACTTACTGTTAACCCAACTCTGGATTGTAATTTTAATTGCTGGTACTGCTATGAAACACATACCCCTGAAAAAATGGATGAAACAACAATTAGCAGCATCATTAATCATATACATAATGTGACAGAAAATAGGAATATTAAAGTGTTTCAGTTGGATTGGTTTGGAGGAGAGCCTTTACTCCTTTTTGATGAAATTGTATATCCATTATCCAAAGAAGTCTTAAGAATTTGCAATGAAAAAGGAATATCTTTTTCTAATACAATTACAACAAATGGATTTCTTATTGATGATTTAATGATTAGTAAATTCGAAGAAATTAAGTTGTTAACATTTCAAATAACCTTTGATGGTTCAAAAGAAAACCATGATAAAGTAAGAAAAACTAAGGATGGACTAGGATCGTACGAAATAATTGCAGCTAATATTAATAAATTGTGTAAAAAATTAACTAATGTAGAAATTTGCTTGAGAATTAACTATCAAAACTCATATTTAGTCAGTCTTAAAAATATTATTGACTCATTTCCAGAAGAGAATAGGTCAAAAATTGAAGTTTTTTTGCAACAAATATGGCAAATGGAAGAGAAAGAAAAACAGCAAGATTTGTCTGAAATCAAAAAGATATTTGAATTAGCGGGTTTTAGAAAAAAAAGAACAAATGATTGTTTTAAGGGCTATAGATGTTATGCAGACAAATTTAATCAAGCAGTTATCAATCCTAATGGATCGGTTTTCAAATGTACTGCAAAAGATTTCAATCACGAAACACCTGATGGAAATTTAATGAGTAATGGTCAGATTGAATGGAATTTTAGTAAAATAAGTAAGCGTTTTGGACAGACTCCTTTTGAGGCAGAAATGTGTGCTGATTGTAAATTTCTACCTTTATGTCTTGGCGTTTGTTCTCAGAAAATGATTGATTATGGATTAAATGGACTTTCAAAGAAATATTGTTTAGAGGAAGGGGTTAAGATTGCTTTAAACGAAAGATTGATGGAATTCTATTCCGAGATAATGAAAGAAAAAGTTGTAAGCTAGTTTTTGAAAAATTAAAATATTGATTAAAGTGCCAATGATTAAAATACTATGAAGAAATTTTTATTATTGCTTTTATTTCTTAATGTGTTGAGATTACAGGCTCAGAAAAATGATTGTCTGTCAGATTTTGAGTTTCTTGTAAAGAAAATTAAGAATGACTACCCTGGCTATGACCAAAAAGTCACTAATGAAAATAGGAACAAACTGCTTGTGCTTGAAAAGTCTATTAGGCTCAAAATTGTTGCCCATCCAGATAGTTGCTATAGTTATTTAAATGAATATACAAGTTATTTTAGGGATTTGCACTTAAGGGTAAAAAAATCGAGTAACGACAATATTTTAGTTAATAAAGATTCTGACAATTTGGTCGATATAATCGCTAATTTGAATTATGACAGCCTTAAAATGGCGACAATAAATTCTTCAGGCATAGAAGGTATTTGGCGGACTTACTCAGAAAAATTTGCAGTAATAAAAAGATCAGATGGAAACTATGTTGGAGTTGCCTTAAATATATATGGATTTAAAAAGAATCAGTTAATGTGGAAATTCGTTAAAGAAGGCGAAAACAGTTTTAAAGTAACGGAATGCACTAAAGAAAACTGTAATAGAACTTTTGATTACATCGCATCCTTACACCTTAAAGGGAAGGTGCTTGAAATACATGAATATTCTAAGTATGTAAGAGTTACAGATTCAGAGGCATACAACATTGCACTTTTGAGTTCTTATATTCCTTTTTACCCAAATGGAACCAATACTTATCCAGTTGCTCTGAACATTAGCGATAGTACTTTTTACTTGAGATTACCAAATTTTTATGGAAAAACTACAGAAACATTGGTTAAAAAGTATTGGTGCGAAATTATTTCTAAGCCCAATTTGATTATTGATATTAGGAATAACGGAGGTGGTCTTGATGAATATTACCAAATTCTTTTAAAACTGTTGTATACAAAGCCTTATGAAAGTAAAGGAGTTGAATGGTATGCTTCGGAAGGAAATATAAAAATTTTTGAAGATGCTCTTGAAAAAGGAGAAGTTCGTAATGGAGAAGAAGGAGTAATATGGATAAAAGAGTTATTAAAAGAGATGAATGCTCATAAAGGGAAGTTTGTAATTCATCCCCAAATGGGTGGCGATGTAATTATAACAAGGGATACAATTCTCAAATACCCACGTAAAATAGGAATAATTATAAATGAGAATAATGCATCTTCTGCTGAACAGTTTTTACTTGCCGCTAAAAATAGTGACAAGGTTATTCTTTTTGGGAATAAGAATACTGCTGGTGTTTTAGATTATTCAAACGCAGATCAGATTTATTTTCCTTCAGGTAATTATAGTTTAATTTACCCCATGACTCGCTCTCGAAGATTGCCTGAGCACCCAATTGATAATGTTGGAATTGCACCAGATATAATTATTCCATTAAACGAAACAGTTCAGTTATTTGACAGAATTGATGATTGGGTATATTTTGTGAAGAACTATTTGGAGTTTAAAGAAAAGTAAGTTATTTAAACTACATTTATTAAATTTCTATTTTGATTATTTAGATTAATGCACTCTTTCCCTCACTACCACCAACCCGATGCTATGGACTGCGGACCTACTTGTCTGCGGATTGTGGCTCGGTATTATGGCAAGTTTTACAATATTCAAACCCTTCGCGAGCGGAGTCACATTACCCGCGAGGGGGTGAGCATGCTGGGAATAAGTCGTTCAGCTGAAAGTATTGGTTTCAGAACTATTGGTGTGAAGATTAGCTTTGAGCAGCTGCTTACTGAAGCACCGTTACCAACTATTGTACATTGGAACCAGAACCACTTCGTAGTGGTTTATAAGATTACCGGTAAGAAAGGACACGAAATTGTACATGTTTCTGATCCTGCGGGGGGGCTTGTTAAATTTACTCGAGAGGAGTTTATTCGTTGTTGGGCATCAACTGTTGAGGAGGGTGAAAAAAGAGGAGTGGCATTACTTCTTGAAACTACCCCAGATTTCTATGCTTCCGAGGATGAAAAGCCAAATAAGAAGAGTTTTGTTTATTTATTCCAATACCTTCGTCCTTATAAAAAGTTGATAGTACAACTTTTCTTAGGGCTATTACTTGGAAGTCTACTTCAACTTATTTTCCCTTTTTTAACACAGAGTGTTGTCGATAAGGGTATTGGAAATCGAAATATTGCTTTTATCTACTTAGTGCTAATTGCTCAGCTTGTACTAACGCTTAGTCGAATATCTGTTGAGTTTATCAGAGGTTGGATTCTTCTCCATCTTGGTACCCGTATAAACATATCGTTGATCTCGGACTTCCTGATCAAATTGATGCGTCTCCCGATGCGATATTTCGACTCAAAGATGACAGGAGATTTGCTTCAAAGGATTAATGATAACAAACGTATCGAGACATTTTTAACCAGCACAACACTTACCGTAATGTTTTCGCTGGTTAATCTAGTGATCTTTGGGGCGGTTTTACTTTTTTATAATTGGTTGATTTTTCTAATATTCCTTGTAGGCAGTGCACTATATGCGATTTGGGTATGGCTTTTCATGAAGAAACGCGAGGAGCTCGATTACCGTCGTTTTGCACAGATGTCGGCAAACCAAAGCAACGTGATTCAGCTAATACAGGGGATGCAAGAGATTAAACTTAATGGTTGTGAACAGCAAAAGCGTTGGGAGTGGGAGCGAATACAAGCAAAGTTGTTCAAGGTTAGCATTAAAGGGTTGGCTCTAAGTCAGTATCAGCAGAGCGGTGCGGTTTTTATTAATGAGGTTAAAAACATCCTAATTACAGTAATTGCAGCCAAGAGTGTAGTAGATGGCGACCTAACGCTTGGTATGATGCTTTCAGTTCAGTACATTATTGGACAGCTCAACAGCCCAATCGATCAGCTAATATCTTTCTTCAACCTTACACAGGATGCAAAAATCAGCCTTGACAGGCTGGGCGAAATTCATCTACGTGAGGATGAGGAAAACTTTGATCAGTCAAAGATCAACGATATTCCCGATGCGAAGAACATTGAGGTTGCAAACCTCTCGTTCCAGTATGAGGGTCCTGATTCGGAGATGGTTTTAAATGATATTAATCTACTAATTCCTAATGGCAAGCAGACTGCTATAGTTGGAACATCGGGGAGCGGGAAAACAACCCTGGTTAAGCTTTTACTTGGTTTCTACCCACCAGTAAAGGGAGATATTCGTTTGGGTGAGAATAGCATTGATGCTTTCAGCATTAGTAGTTGGCGTGAGCAGTGTGGCGTGGTAATGCAGGATGGCTTTATCTTCTCCGATACAATTGCCAATAACATTGCACCAGGAGTCGATACCATTGATAAGTCCCGATTACTTCAGGCAGCTAAGGTTGCCAACATCGATACCTTTATCGATTCACTTCCGCTTGGGTATAACACAAAGATTGGTGGCGAGGGTCATGGTTTAAGCCAAGGGCAAAAGCAGCGAATACTAATTGCACGTGCTGTTTATAAAAACCCAAAGTTTATATTCTTTGATGAGGCCACAAACTCATTAGATGCTAATAATGAAAAGGTAATCCTTGAAAATTTACAAGAATTCTTTAAAGGACGAACTGTTGTTGTGGTTGCACATAGGCTAAGTACCGTGAAAAATGCCGATCAGATTGTTGTGCTTGAGAAAGGGAAAATTGTTGAGGTCGGCACTCATAAAGAGCTTAGCGAGCTAAAAGGAGCTTACTATACGTTGGTGAAGAATCAGCTGGAATTATAAAACAGTGACAGAGTGACGAGTTACGAAGTGACAAATGAAAATTATGAAAACGCATAAAGATTTAGAGGTTTGGAAAAATTCAATTGAACTTGTTACTGATGTTTACAGCATTACTGCAAGTTTTCCTAAGGAAGAGCAATATGGAATTATTAGCCAAATGAGAAGGGCTTCGGTTTCAGTTCCTTCTAATATTGCTGAAGGATTTGGTAGAAAATCAACTGGAGAATTAAAGCAGTTTATTGGAATTGCTAAAAGGTCATTATCTGAATTAGAAACACTAATCATTATCTCAGCAAACCTAAACTATATAGATAAAGATAGAAAGCTTAGGTTAGAAAAAATGATCACCGAGTTGTTTAGAATAATTGGAGGTCTTAATAGAAGTTTATCATAATTTCTCGTCACTCGTCACTATGTCACTCGTCACTATGTCACTCGTCACTATTGCACTTGTTGCTTATGGAAACAAAAAATATAGATAATAAAACCAATTCCCAAAACATCAACCTTCGCTCCGAGGAGATACAAGAGATTCTTGGAGTCCCTCCAAAATGGATAGTTCGATGGGGTATAACCCTAATTTTTATAATTATTGCTGTTGTTTTTATTGGAAGTGCTTTCTTTCGCTACCCAGATATAGTTACAGCTCAGGCTATTATAACGTCTGAGAATCCTCCCTCTGTTATTATCTCAAAGGCAAACGGGAAAATTACTAGCATTTTTAATCAAGATGGATCAATGGTGACTAAAGGTGATACCATTGCTGTGATTGAGAATCCTGCAAAACTAAGTGATATAAAATACTTGTCGGGTTTACTACTTGCCTTTGATCCACAAAAAGCCAAACTTGATACTCTTCACGATGCTTTGCGTTTGGAAAGTTTGATTTTGGGTGATATTCAAGGGCAGTTTAATTCGTTTTCAAAGGCCTTTTCTGAGTATAAGCTTTTTATTAAGCAGAACTATCATGAAATAAAAATCAAAGCAATAGAATCAGAGCTTAAACAGTATAATCAATACTATAACAGATTAATAAGCCAAAAAAATTTATCACAACAGGATTTAGATCTTTCAAAAAAACAATTTGCAAGAGATTCACAGCTGTATAAAACTGGAGTAATTTCAGCACTTGATTTTGAAAAATCGCAAGCAATACTACTTTCAAAGCTACAATCGCTTGAGAATGCTAGGCTTAATCTTGCAAACACGGCCATCGACATCGAGAAACTTAAACAAAGTGTAATAGATACAAAGCTTGACAAAGAGAGTCAGACCAAAAAGCTTAAAGAAGAACTTGTAACCAGCTATAATCAGTTGGTAAGTAGTTTAAATGCTTGGGAAAAAAACTATCTTTTAGTTGCACCATCATCGGGACGGCTAACCTATATGGAAGTTTGGAGTAATTTGCAGGAGGTTAAATCAGGGGATAAACTTTTTACTATAAATCCTGAGAATCGAGGAAATGTATTTGCTCAGCTTACCTTACCCTTTGAGGGTGCAGGAAAAGTAAAACCGGGTCAGCATGTAAATATTAAGCTGGATGGCTACCCCTACCTTGAGTTTGGCATGGTTGAAGGGGTTGTACAATCCGTTTCGAGCGGATCGCTTGATAAAGGTTACCCTGCAATAGTATCGTTACCTAAAGGTGCACTTACATCATATAACGAGAAACTGAATTTTGAACGTGACCTTACGGGTATTGCCGAAGTAATTACCGAAGATATGACCCTTCTTCAGCGGTTATTCAATCCGCTTAAATATCTTATTAAGAGTAAAGGGCCAAAATAACGTTAGTTCAATAAGGAGTTAGCGTTTTATTAAATTTCACTTTAGAAAAGAAGTCTGGAGTTATGGAGAAATGGAGTGCTAAGTCACAATAAAAAAATCCATTACTCTAACGACAGTCTATGTAAGGTGTCATCCTGAGCGCCCGCCTACCAAAGCGAAGCGGTGGATAGGCAGCGAAGGATCTAATTATTTAGAAAATAGATGCTTCACTTCGTTCAGCATGACAAAGCAACAAACTAATTTCACTCTGAAAATCAAAATATTATGCTGATGTTGAACTGATTTTAATCTAGTATTGCAACATTCCAATATAACTTTTCCCAGTTTTTTTATCCTATCATTATTCTTACCTTTGCCCCTGTTTAATGAATATGAGATTCAAGTAGATGAAGAATACCGATAAATGCTCGTTCTGTGGGCGCGATCGACGTGAGGTTAACCTGTTAGTTTCGGGTGTAAATGCTTTTATCTGTGATATGTGTGCAGAGCAGGCAAACCTTATTGTTCGTGAGGAGTTGAAGAAGAAGGGGGAGTTTAAGTTGAATAAAAGCAAGCTTCAGAAGCCTGCTGAGATGAAGAAGTTCCTCGATCAGTATGTTATTGGGCAGGATGAGGCAAAGAAATACCTTTCTGTTGCAGTTTACAATCACTATAAAAGGTTGATGCAAGCCAGTAGGGGTGAGGATGATGATGTTGAGATTGAAAAATCAAACATACTTCTTGTTGGCGAAACCGGAACCGGTAAAACATTACTTGCTCGAACCATTGCCCGTATGCTTCATGTCCCTTTTACCATTGTTGATGCAACGGTACTAACAGAGGCTGGCTATGTTGGCGAGGATGTTGAGAGTATACTAACTCGGCTATTACAGGTTGCTGATTATAACGTAGAGGCTGCCGAGAAGGGGATTGTATTTATCGATGAGCTCGATAAAATTGCCCGCAAAGGTGATAACCCATCAATTACGCGCGATGTTTCTGGTGAAGGAGTTCAACAAGGATTACTGAAATTGCTTGAAGGCTCAGTTGTAAATGTACCCCCACAGGGTGGACGTAAACATCCCGAGCAGAAGATGATTGCAGTTGATACCAAGAATATTCTTTTCATCTGTGGTGGAGCCTTTGAAGGCATTCAAAAGAAGATAGCATTACGACTAAATACCCAGATTGTTGGTTACGGAGCAAGCAAGAACCGCGATTATATTGATAAGGATAACCTGTTGCAGTATATAGCACCGCAGGATTTGAGGGCTTTTGGGTTGATTCCCGAAATCATTGGAAGGTTACCTGTTTTGACTTATCTAGATCCTCTCGATCGCGAAGCATTACGGAATATTTTAACAGAACCCAAGAATGCTATAGTAAAGCAGTATATCAAGCTGTTTGAGTACGATAGTATTAAACTCAAAATTGATAATGATGTGCTTGACTATATTGTTGATAAAGCGATTGAGTTTAAGCTAGGTGCTCGTGGTTTGCGCTCGATTTGCGAAGCAATTATGATCGATGCAATGTTTGAGCTACCCTCTGGCGAGCAAAACGAGATGTTTATAACCCTTGAATACGCTCAAAAGAAACTGGAGAAAGTAAACATGAAAAGGTTAAAAGCTGCTTAACCTCTATCTCGGACTAAGTTTATAAAAGTATATCCAAGCTCACCTTCACCGGTGGGCTTTCCTTTTATCATACTTTCAGTTGTCCATTCCGATAAATTTAGCTCAGGGAAAAAAGTATCACCAGGAAAGCCTGCATGTACACGAGTAAGATAGATTTTATCGGCTATTGTTAATGCTTGCTTATATATTTCGCCCCCTCCAATAATAAAAGCTTCGCTATCATTTTTTGCAAGTTCCAAAGCGCTTTCAAGAGAGTTGGCTACAAGGCAATCGCTTGCCTTAAAATCACTCTGTCTCGAAATAACAATGTTGATTCTTCCGGGTAGCGGTTTCCCAATGCTTTCGAAAGTTTTACGTCCCATAATAATATGGTGGCCAAGGGTAAGGGATTTAAACCTTTTCAAATCCTCTGAGATATGCCAGAGCAGGTGGTTGTCGAACCCAATCGCCTGATTTTCTGCTACCGCTACTATTATTGAGACTATCATTAGTTGTTTGTTGTTCGTTGATTGTACTTGATTGCTTAAACTGCGATTGCTCCCTTAATATGAGGATGCGGATCATAACCTTCTAGCTTAAAATCATCAAACTTAAAGTCAAAAATTGATTTGACATCAGGGTTAATAACCATTTTGGGAAGTTTTCGTGGTTCCCTTGTCCTTTGTAGGTTAACCTGCTCAATGTGATTTAGGTAGATATGGGCATCGCCAAAGGAGTGGACAAACTCACCAAGTTTTAATCCTGTTGCCTGTGCCACCATCATGGTTAGTAGGGCGTAGGATGCAATGTTGAAAGGAACACCAATGAAAACATCGGCACTACGCTGGTAGAGCTGGCACGATAGCTTTCCATCGGCAACGTAAAATTGAAAAAGGGCATGGCATGGCGGTAACGCCATATTTTCTATCTCCCCAACATTCCAAGCGCAAACTATATGGCGGCGAGAATCGGGATTCTTAGTAATAGAATCAATAACCTGTTTTATTTGATCAATGTGCCGACCATCGGCAGTTGGCCACGAGCGCCACTGATAGCCGTACACGGGACCGAGATTCCCATTCTCATCGGCCCATTCATCCCAAATCGTAACCCCATTGTCGTTTAGGTATTTCACATTGGTGTCGCCATTTAGGAACCATAGTAGCTCATGGATAATCGATTTTAGGTGAAGTTTCTTAGTGGTTAATAGCGGAAATCCTTCGGCCAAATCAAACCGCATTTGGTAACCAAACACGCTAATAGTTCCTGTACCGGTTCTGTCGGTTTTTTTAGCGCCATTCTCTAAAATATGATCAAGAAAATCAATGTATTGCTTCATCTTATGAATTATATGAATGAATGGTTAAAGGTAATTTCATATTACGAGATAGCAAAAAAGTACATTGGCATAAAACCATAAAAGTTGATAAGTATTTTCTTGTTGTTTAGATCTGATACTTTAAAACTGATTTATCTTTATCGATGTTCTCAAACATAAAGAATATATAGCCATATGCCTTGAACAGTTGTTTAATATAGTGTAACTTATCCATATTAAAGTAAGATTATGTCATACAAAATTTACCATAATACACGCTGTAAGCATAGTAGAGCCGGTTTGGATTATTTAAAAAAACTGACCTCTGAATTTGAAGTAAGGGAGTATACAGCTGATGCTATTACACCCCAAGAAATGAAAGAGATTTTAATGAAGCTTAATCTTAAGCCATTGCAAATTGTTCGAACCAACGAGGAGTACTATAAAACTTACCTAAAGGGTAAAACATTCAATGATGATGAATGGATAAGAATACTTGTTGAAAACCCAAAACTTATTCAACGCCCTATAGTTGTTGGGAAGTATAAAGCGGTTATCGGAAATCCTCCAGAGGAGATTGATATACTTTTTAAAAAGTAAATAAGTGAAAGAAATTATAAAATAACAGGAATTGACATTGCGTGAGGGAAGGATGGCAACTTTGTTTTACCCAAATTCTCTTGTTAAGCAACTTTAAAAAATAATAGCTATGGCAGCACCTGAGTTTAAATTTCAAGATCCTTTTCCAATTGGAGAAGATAAGACTGAATATTGTCTTTTAACAAAGGATTACGTGTCAATTTTACAACTTGAAGGTCAGGAAATACTGAAGGTTGAATCCGAAGGACTATCCTTGATTGCAAAAACTGCCATGCATGATTGTAACTTTATGCTCCGGACGGAGCATATTAAACAATTGGCTGAAATTCTTAACGATCCCAACGCAAGTAAAAACGATAAGTTTGTTTCACTTGTTATGCTCCGAAATGCTGAGATATCAGCTAAGGGTGTTCTTCCGTTCTGTCAGGACACCGGTACCGCTACTATTGTTGCTAAAAAGGGGAATCAGGTATGGACGAATGGGGAAGATGAGAAGGCTTTATCGTTTGGTGTTTATAAAACTTATACTGGAGATAATCTAAGATACTCTCAAACTGTTCCTTTGGATATGTATAAGGAGAAAAACTCTGGAACAAACCTTCCTGCTCAAATTGATATCTACTCAACCAAAGGAAGCGAGTATAAGTTTCTGTTTATAGCAAAGGGTGGTGGTTCGGCAAATAAATCAATGCTTTTTCAGGAGACTAAAGCATTGCTGAATCCACAAAACTTGGAAAAATACCTTCTCGAAAAGGTTAAATCATTAGGAACCGCTGCTTGTCCACCATACCATATTGCATTTGTTATTGGAGGAACCTCGGCTGAAGCCTGCTTAAAAACCGTAAAGCTTGCATCGGCAAAGCATCTTGATAATCTACCTACCGAAGGAAATGATCAAGGACAAGCGTTTAGAGATGTTGAACTGGAGAAGAAAATTCTTGAGGCAGCAAACGGAGTCGGACTTGGTGCTCAATTTGGAGGAAAGTATTTTGCACTTGATGTTAGAATTATTCGTTTACCTCGCCACGGAGCATCATGCCCAGTTGGTATAGGCGTTTCATGTGCTGCGGATAGAAATATCAAGGCAAAGATAAATAAGGATGGAATTTGGATTGAAAGACTTGAGAACAACCCTGGAAAGTATATTCCTGACCAGTATAGAAAAGCAGGGGAGAGCGAAGCCGTTGTTATTGACCTTAACAAACCAATGAAGGAAATTCTTGGTGCGCTTACCAAACATCCTGTTGGTACTCGACTATCTTTAAATGGAACAATTATAGTGGGTCGAGACATCGCTCATTCAAAGTTAAAAGAGCGTTTGGATAAAGGTGAAGGGTTACCCCAATATTTAAAGGATCACCCTATTTACTATGCTGGACCTGCAAAAACCCCAACAGGTATGGTTTCAGGTTCGTTTGGGCCAACCACTGCAGGACGTATGGATTCTTATGTTGATCTTTTCCAGTCGAATGGTGCAAGTCTGGTTATGATTGCCAAGGGCAACAGAAGTCAAGCAGTAACCGATGCATGTAAAAAGTACGGTGGTTTTTACTTAGGAAGCATTGGTGGTCCAGCTGCTATTCTTGCTCAAGAAAATATTAAAAAGGTTGAATTGCTCGAATACCCTGAGCTTGGGATGGAAGCTATTTATAAAATTGATGTTGCTAACTTCCCAGCATTTATTTTGGTTGATGATAAAGGAAACGATTTTTACAAACAGATTGTAAGTTGATTTGCTAAAAGGCTAATTAATAACAAAAGCAATCACTGATTGCTTTTGTTATTTTCTAAACTATCTATTGAAGTTTTAGTTTGCTTGCGTATGGTTGAATTTTACGCCCGTCTTCTTTATTAAACCAATGTAATTAATGGTGGACTTAATAGTTAGCTTAACAATAACATTCGATTCAGATTTTATTGTATCAATCCTTGTCTCGGTTTTTTCGAAAGGGACACCCTCTTTTACCAGTGTTTCTTTATTGTCAACATTAATCAATAGGCCTTTACTGCTAACCTCCAAAAAAGTAACCTTATTTAAAGAGTAAGGTAGTTTGCTTAGCCCCGTTAAACGTGATGACATACCTGTTCCGGCATCACCCTTTAGAATCTTGCCATTCCCAATTATCACTTTTAAAGTATCAACTGAGAAATCGGGTTTGCGTAAAGCCTCCAATACTTTAGTTGTTTGATCGAATCGGTAGGTTGGGCTATCTATTCTCCGACCCTTAGGTACGGTGCCACTAATAACTTCCCCAACGAAAGTTTGATAATACTCAATAAAAGCAACCTCGTCTGATTTGATGGAATCTGATTTGGAATTTTGCTTATTAACGCTGCAACTCAATGCAATAAGCAAAAATCCAATAATTGATATTTTCGAAATTGTTTGCATGCCTTTTTCTATTTGTTTGCAAGGTATTAAAAAATAGAGTAATCAAAAAGTTTAAAATTCAATAGGCTTAGAATCTAAAGTAGATGAAGGGCTGAATTTCAGATGCTTTAAATTGGAAAATTATAAATATTATTATTAATGTAGCGACAACCTTTAGCACTAGCGAAGATTTGATGAATATACCCCTATAATTCTCTTTGAATGAAGATGGTAACCAGTGCACTGTAAATCCTGCAGCAATTAGCCCATATATTATTGGCTGACTATAAATGGCTGAAAAAACTGAACCAACACCAAAATGGTTATAAATCTGGCTAAACATTTCTTTTACTTTACTCATGTCTGCCGATCTAAAGAAAATCCATGATAAGCAAACAACCTGAAAGGTTATAAAACCTGCGATAATATTTTTCAAGTACGATTTCTTTTCCCTATTTGATGGGAATATGCTTGTCCATACTTTATGAATAGCCAGCGAAACCCCATGAATTCCTCCCCATATCACAAAACGGATATTTGCTCCGTGCCAAAGACCTCCAAGAAGCATAGTGATCATTAAGTTAATGTAAGACCTTACTTTACCCTTTCGATTTCCTCCAAGCGGTATGTATAAATAATCCCTTAACCACGACGAGAGTGATATGTGCCAGCGATGCCAGAAATCAGTAATGTTTACAGCTTTGTAGGGCGAGTTAAAGTTAATAGGAAGTCTAAATCCTAGCAGCAAGGCAACCCCAATGGCAATATCGGTGTATCCTGAAAAATCGCAGTAAATCTGTAAGGCGTAGCCGTATGTTGCCATTAAATTTTCGAAACCAGAGTAGCTTAGCGGGTTATCAAAAACCCGATCAACAAAGTTGATTGAGATGTAATCCGATATCAGCATCTTCTTTATTAACCCGTTTAGGATTAGGAAGTAGGCATGACTGAACTCGGCCCAGCTTAGAGCAAACTTTCTATAGATTTGTGGTACAAACTCTGCAGCACGAACAATAGGACCAGCAACTAGCTGTGGAAAGAACGAAACGTAAAAAGCGAAGTCTAAAATATTTTTTAGGGGATCAAGCTTGCGCCGATAAATATCTACTGTATAGCTTATCGTTTGGAACGTGTAGAAAGAGATACCAACAGGAAGTAGAATTGTTGAGCTGTCAAAGTGTGAACCAATAAGCTGATTTGTCCATAGCGATAGATAGTTTACTACCTCAAAGTGGGTTCCAAATACGCTGTTGATGCTGCTTGTAAAAAAGTAAGCGTACTTAAAATATGATAGCACCCCAAGGTTTATTGAGACGCTGATTCCGACAAATAGCTTTCTTGCCCACTTTTTGTTCGAGGAGGCAATAAGAATACCCGCGGTATAATCGCAAATTGTTGCGAAAATTAGAAGTACAAAGAATAACCCACTTGATTTATAGTAAAAGAAAAAGCTGAAAAGTAAAAGGTAAATTGTTCTCAGAAAATGTTTTTGGTAGATAAACGAGAAACCAAATAACAGTATTGAAAAGAATACCCAAAACGAGAATTCTGTAAAAATTATTGGCCTATTTTCGTAGTAGGTAAAAACATTGATAATATGTTGCCAAAAGTCAAACATCTGTCTAGCTAATTCCTAATTAATGGTTTTTAATAGAGTATCTGATTGCACTGCTATTTGTTTATTTGTTTTCCCTTTATCAAGAAGATATTTTTCGTACTCGTACATCAGTGCCGAGTAGAACATCTCCGCAATTAGATTTGCCCCTCTATATGTGAAATGGATAAAATCCTTTGAGGCAAGTGGTGGCGTTGTATTCTCCCAAGCAGCCATTGAGTTTTTACCTCCCATGGCCTTAAAGCAGTCCCAAAATGCTATACCCGCCCTGTGAGCAGCATTTCGTTGAGCATCCCTTATTTTTTCGATGTTTGGGTACGATGTGTAACGCAAGCCTTCTTTTCGTGATACATCCGAAACTCCAATTAGGATAATTGAAGCTTCAGGTGCTGCATCTAAAAAAGCTTTTAGCTGATTGTATAGCTGGTTTTCATAGTAATGATAGTTATCAACCACATTTGGAACCACATTTACTCCAAACTGAAGGATAATAAGCTTAGCATTGAGGATTTGAAGCATATCCCTTGTAAAGTTCATATCGGTTTTTGTGAAATCGGTTCCCGAACTGCCCCGAATCGGAATGTTATCAACCAAAATACCTTTCGCCGATTCAAGCGATAGCCCAAAAACCAAGGGGCTTTCTTCGCCTTTAAATTTTAGTAGAAAAGAGTTTACAGTTTTGTCTAAATCCCAGGTCAATGTTTTAAGGGAATTGGTGGCGGGCATTATCTCAGCATCATTGGCTTTGCCATCGATATTTAATTCAAGAATAAAAGGCTTTGTGTTAAAACCATAGTAAAGGTTTAGCCGTTCGAAGTTTCGAGCGGTAAGGTTTACGCTGCCATATCGTTGTATTTCAATCCATGCTTCATTTGAGGATTTAGAAAATAGGTTTCGGCTTTGAGTGTACATTGAATATCCTCCAAGCGCACCATATCGACTAATGCCCGAAAGGTTCCTATCGTGATCGGCCAATGTTACTCGCTCCCAGTTTGATGATGATGATTGCATTACCCCAGTTGGCTGACTACTTTGAGGAAGTGCGGGAACTAAGCCAACCCCTCTACCTCCGAATTTTGCCTGTAATCGTGCTCGAATGTATGAGGTTATTCGGTCCCCTTCAATCTGTGAATCACCGTAGTGGAGAACACGTATCGGTTTCTTATTATACAATTTGTTCTTTAAGGATTCAAAGAACTGGACAAGCGAGTTTTGATTGCTATCAGGGAATTCTATTCTACTTAGCCTGCTTCTAAGTACATCTGTGGTTATCTTACTGATTGCAGTTGAATCAACTGCTTTTGTTGTATCTTGATTTGATGTGGTATCTATCTTTAGATTTGGCGAAAAGTTAATAATCTGAAGAGTACTCATGGTGCTATCGACGAGTCTATCCAGGTTTTTTATATCGGGGTCTAGTAATTGATGGTTTGATGCTGTATCAACATTTAAAAGTTCACTAATATTGGGGTAGCGAAGGGTTTTAGTAAATACCTTGATGCCATCTTTTGGGAAAAAAATTGATGGGAGTACTGCTAATGAGAATACGAGAACAACAAGAAGAAATATCTTATAAGGTTTTACCATGAAAAAGGGTTTTCTACAAAGCTACTTGGTTAAAGGTAAAAATATTTTGTAGAAAATCTTCTAAATATGTTCTGTTCCTAATTATGGAAAATTCAATTTGAATATATTGTCATGCTGATCCGACAGTTGCCGGAGAATCATCTCTTTTGTAATTTTTAACCCGTAACTTGTCACTGTCATTACTTCCTTCGCATTGCCTGTCTAGCAACAGGCAGTCTTAGGGTGACAAAGTGTACAGAGTTTTAGGTTTTAGCCTTAATCTTTAAAACTTGGCCTGGGTATACCCTATCACTTTTTAGATTATTGATCTTAATAATATCCTCACCGGAAACACCAGGGTATTGGCGGGCAATTGTCCATAGGGTATCACCTTGTTTTACGGTATGAGTGATAAACCCGGCTTCAACATTTTGGGCTGTTTTGGTGGGGCTAATAATACCAAGTTGGGTTGCCATCCTTTGAGACAAGAAAACAACTAAGCGTTGGTTAGCACGAATCATATTCCCATACATGTTATTCCATGAGCGGAGTTGACCAACTGTAACACCAAACCGTTCTGCAATAAATCCAAGGTTATCGCCAGATTGAACTTTGTAATCATATCTAACACTTCCTGCAGGAACATCGTACTGGTATGATGCTCTGTATTTTATTGGGTCGATAAGGTTCTTCCGGTTAAAGAATATGCTATCCTTATAGCTGAATATCTCTTTCTCTTTATCGATAAATGGACCAACGGCATCAAGTGGTATTTTTAGTGACCAAGTTCTATCCTTTGCAGGTATAACATCTAGCTTGTACTGAGGATTCATGTCACGAAGCATGTTTAAAGGAATACCTAATACCTCAGAAACCTGCTGGAGATGAAGCATATCCTTTACCATTAAGGTATCAGTTGTCATTGGCATATTAACCAATTGTGGCTTAATATTGTGCTCTTTGTAATAGTAGTAAACATAGGTGGCTGCAATAAAAGCTGGAACGTAACCTCTAGTTTCTCGTGGTAAATAGTAGTAAATATCCCAGTAGTTTCTTTTTCCTCCTGCTCTACGAATTGCCTTATTTACATTTCCAGGTCCGCAATTATATGCTGCAATAACTAAAGTCCAATCTTTGTATATTGAATATAGATCTTTTAAGTAGCGTGCAGCTGCTTGGGTTGAGGCAACTGGATCGCGACGCTCATCAACGTATGAGTTGATAGTTAATTTGTACATTCTGCCTGTTCCGTACATAAACTGCCACAGCCCTGTTGCTCCAACCCGTGATACTGCACGAGGGTTTAAGGCTGACTCAATCATTGGGAGGAATCGAAGTTCTTGTGGTAGCTGGTAAACATCGAGTACTTCTTCAAAAATTGGGAAATAGTAGTCTGATAATCCGATCATCACCCCAACCAGCTCTTTCCTGTTTTGGGTGTACATCGATATAAAACTTTTTACGATGCTATTGTATGGAAGCTCAATGACCGAGTTAACTTTAGATAAACGTTTAGTGTATATTGAATCGGGAATGTTTACGATTGGTACAGTACTATCAATTTGTACCCCGCTAATTAAATTGTTCGAATCAACAGATTGTTGAACATACCAAAGGTTAAGAAGGCTATCAAGATTGTTATTGAAATCGACTGATAGTCCAATGCTCTCAAGGGTAGAATCAGGTAAAGCAGGTTTTGTAACTTGAGCATTTAATGAATTGCAAATCAGTGCGATAACAAGAGTAAAACCGAGTGCTCTTAGTGTTTTCATCTTCGATAGTTAGAAGTTAAGCTTTAGCGTTAAACCGAAAGCGGGTTGATTATATGATGAATACGCAAAGTTAGTATTTAAAATGGATGGTTCAACATGTAATGAAAGATCGTCGTTCACATTCCAGTTGTAAAGATTGGCATCTACGTTGGCATCAATTATGTTTAGTATGTAAACACCCACCAATCCAACGAACGCAACATCCCTGTTTCTGTGGTATAAGTCGCGATAAGTTTTCATTTCATCTGTGCTACGTTTACCTCCAAATTCATCATCTGGATATTGTCGAATTGCTCGTTTCATTCGAATATAACCTCGATTATTCCAATCAACAATAAAGTACAAAGTACTTAGACCGCCATAAACGATCGGTACTTTCCAGTATTTATGGTTATAAACCTGACCTGAACCAGGAAGTATCGTTGAAAGTATTGTTGCAGTAGCCGGGGAATGGTTTGCTTTGTTATAAACGGTTAGGGCATCAACCACGCTTGCTATATAAAACGCACTTGCCCCAAGATAGTATAGATTCCGATGAATTTTAGCCTTTGTATATTGCTCTTCGTAAAAGATTTTATTTACGTTGGCAGAATCCAGGTTGCGATAAATTGCTCTGTACTTCCAATAGTCTTTATTTGCATCTATCCCCATTGCTAGCATACTTCCCATTCCAGCATAGAAGATGGGAATTTTCCAGTATTGTTTATTTACGATTTGTCCTGAACCGGGAAGAACCTGTGCCAAAAGCCAAAGCTGCCTAGTCTTTAGGCTATCTTTTAAAACAACTTTTAGGGTGTCTTTTTGTTGAGTTGCTTTTTGGGCACTGCTGGGTTGACCTGAAAAGACTAGTAATAAAGTGAACAGTAGTGCTAATCCACTTTTAGAAAATCTGTAGATATTTTTAAGAAGAAATCCCCTCAACGTTTTTGTTTTTTAGAGAATAACAATGGAGCAAAAGTATTGTTATTCTTCCAAATTCCTAAATTTCTGAATAATCTCTTGAAGTTCGTCCTCGTTATGGTAAGAAATTACAATCTTACCATCGCCCTTTGCGCCAGGTTTAATATCGGCAGCCCATCCTAGCTTGTTGATTAGGTGATTTTTAAGTTCGGATTCTGTTTCGGGAAGTTCACGATTCGATTTTAGTTTCTGTGATTTCTCAGGATGTCTTTCTTGGATTGCTCTAACCTCCTCTTCGGTTTTACGAACCGAAAGTTCTTTTTCAATAATATTTCGATATATCTTAAGCTGAGTAATAGGATCGTCAATGGTAATGAGGGCACGAGCATGGCCCATGCTTAAATGAGATTCGCGTATCCCAAGCTGAATCTCAGCAGGTAACTTTAGCAAACGTAGGTAGTTCCCAACGGTTGCACGTTTTTTCCCAACTCGATCGGCAAGTACTTCTTGGGTAAGGTTACACTCCTCGATAAGGCGTTGGTAGCTAATGGCCACCTCAATTGCATCGAGATCCTCGCGCTGTATGTTTTCAACTAGGGCCATCTCAAGCAACCCTTGATCATCGGCTGTGCGGATGTATGCTGGAATTTTCTTTAATCCGGCAATTTTTGCTGCGCGCAAACGACGTTCGCCCGATATAAGCTGGTAGCTGCCATTGTTTGAGCGTAAAGTAATAGGTTGGATAATTCCTAACCTTTTGATTGACTCAGAAAGTTCATTTAAAGCATCTTCGTCAAACTTTGTACGGGGTTGGAAAGGGTTAAGTTCGATCTTCTCAACATCAATCTCGTTAACCAGCTCGCTGGTTATTTTATGCTCAATATCACTACTTTTATTAATTGGATCGTTTGCATCTTCAATAAGTGCACCTAGTCCGCGCCCTAGCGCCATTTTCTTACTCATATCTTACTGTTTTCCTGAAAAGGCTGTTATTTCTCTGTTATTTGTTTCTCTTTGCT
>Ga0209098_1000331_pt1 | contig 53186 bp, 21 predicted proteins | sample AD_JPNHW1_MetaG_FD_184429 | JGI IMG/M metagenome (GOLD analysis project Ga0209098, IMG submission 184429) | Active sludge microbial communities of municipal wastewater-treating anaerobic digesters from Japan - AD_JPNHW1_MetaG (SPAdes) (version 2) | ecosystem: Engineered > Bioreactor > Anaerobic...
GAGAGCCGCAGCGTGCCCGCCGCGAGGGTCGTCGCGCCGGTGTAGCTGTTCGCCGCGACGAACCACACCGTGCCGGTCCCGGCCAGCGCCGCGCCGCCGGGGCCCGCGATGCCGCCGGTGACGAAGAGCGCGTTGGTGCCGCCCGCGACCGAGACCAGCTGGAGCGTGTTGCTTGCGGTGATCGGCCCGCTGAAAGTGCAGTTGACGTTGGAGACGCTGCCGATGGCGGAGGCGCCGCTGGTCGCAAAGGTGACGATGCCGCGCGCGAAGGTGAAGGCGCTGTTGGCCGGACCCTCGAAGGCGAAGGCCGGGGTGTCCGTCGGCTGCGTGCCGACGTCGCCGAGCTGCAGGGCGGAGGTCGAGTTTCCGAGGACGCTCTTGCCGCTGGCGGGCACATTGGCCGTGACCATGATCCGCCCGCTCCGGACGGTGGTCACGCCGCTGTAGGCGTTCAGGCTGCTTCTCAGCCGCAGCGTGCCAGCGCCGGTCTTGCGCAGGTGGCTGTTGGCCAGGCTGGTGTAGATGTTGAGCTCGCTGAAGAGGTCGAGGTCGACGTCGTCCGCGCCGTCGTTGATCTCGAAGATGTGGGTGTTGGATTGGGCCGCTGTAGAGGTGTTCGTGGGCCCGCACAGCGTGAGCTGTCCGCTGGTGATCCGTGCGCAACTCTGCGTACCGACATAGCTGAGAATCATCTCGGCGCCGTTGACATAGCTTTCCATCGGGGCGTTGTACCCGAGCACCGCGCCGTCGCCGAAAAGAAGCGCGGGGCCTTGGCTGGCCAGCGCGTGGACATTCTGCTGAATGGTGTTGCCGGCCTCTGTCAGCAGAGAGCCGCTCAAAATATGGATCGCCTTGAGTGCGAAGTTATAGCCGCCCCCGCTCCCTTTGGAGAGAACCAGCGTGCCGGGGCCGGTCTTCATGATCGTGGTATTGTTCCCGTCGATGACCGCGTTGGTCACCGCGCCGAACGTCAAGACCGTACCCGCCTGCGCGACGTCGAAGGCACAGGTATTGGTGGCCACGGCATACGTGAATCCTTTGTCGGTCCGCGTGCTCGGCCCCGTATAGCGCAGCACGCCGCCGTCGAACACCAGGTTGGAGCGATGGCTGCTCGCTTGCCCGAGCGCGCTCGGCAAACCGCCGTTGGTGAGGCTGTTGACGCTGAGCACGCCTTGGCTGATCTTGGTGGCGCCCGTGTAGGTATTCATGCCGGTCAGCGCAAGTGTGCCGAGCCCGAGTTTCTGCAGGTTGAGGCCGTGCCCGCCAGAGGGATTGCCGAGCGTATCGCTGACCTCAAAGGTGCCGCCAGGCGCGTTGGTCGTATTGAGCGCCAGCCATGAACCGGGTTTGAAGCCCGTCGTGGCGGTGCCGAGCGAGGCGATGGCGCTGATGTCTGCGGAGGAGAATTCTCCCGCGCCGCCCACGTTGAGCGAGAGGATCGCCCCGCTGTTGACCGTGAACCTTTCGGCCGAAAGCGGGCTGCCGTTGTAGAGTGCGCTCTTTTGGCCGACCTGCAGCGTGCCGGCGCCGACGGTGGTGACTCCCGCGTAATCGTTTATGCCGGCCAACGTGAGCACCCCTGCGCCCGCTTTGGTGAGCCCGCCCGCGCCGGTGATGCGGTTCGAAACGGTCATGTCCGCGCCGGCGGCAGTCTCGAAAGAGCCGTTGCCGGTCCCCAGCGTGATGCCGCGGGTCGCGTCGTCGAACACGCACGGGCCGACGGCCAGCAAGGTGGCGCCATTGCTGATGACCAGGTGGTCCGCCGCGAAGGAGGCCGGAGCGAGGCCGAGGGTGTTTTCGGAAAGGATGCGGAGTTTGCCGCCGCCGATCACCGTCTGTCCGGTCTGCAGGCAGTTGGTGCCGGAGACGGTCAGCTGTCCGGCGCCGAGTTTGACGAGGCGCAGCGAGCCGGCGAAGTTGCTGTTGTATTCGGTCGTTCCGCCCTGATTGACCGTGAGGGTGGCAGGCCCGGTGGAGCTGGTGAGGGTGCGGACGCCGTCATTGGTGATGACGCCGGTCAGCGTGCCGACCGTCTGGTCGTTGCCCTGCAGATCGATGTGGCTGTTGCGGGCGTAGGAGACGCCGACCTCCAGCGTCAAGGTGGCGGGCCAGGCGTTCGGCACTTCGAGCCGCAGCGTGCCGCCCGAGACTTCCAGCGGGCTGAACACGTTTCCGGCCGCAGCGAAGATCGCCGTGCGCGAGCCGTGGACGAAGCACTTCTGGCCGCTCGCCAAGATCGGCTGGCCGCTGATGCGCAGGGCCGAGTCGGCCGCGCCGTTGCCCGTGTCGAGGATCACGGTGGAGTTGAAGCTCGTGATGCCGCCGGTGATGTGGGCGTACGGGGCCTGATTGGAGATGCGGGCCTGTCCGCCCGTGATCGTGATGAGGCCGCTGTAGAGGTTGGAGCCGCTCATGAAGTTCATGGAGCCGGAGTTCTGATTCACCAGCGTGATCGGCTCCGCCACGGCGAGGCCGCCGTGGATCTCGATGCCGGTGCCGGTCGCGATGGTCGTGCCGGCGGAGGGTGAACCCAGCGCTTGGCCGTGGGTGATCAAGAGGCGACCACCGGCGTTGACGACCGTTTCGCCCCCATAGGTGTTGGCTCCCGCGAGGGTTAGGGTTTTCGATCCGGTCTTGGTCAGGCCGCCCGAGCCGCTGACCACATCCGCGAGCACCAGGGCGCCGCTGGCGGCATTGATGGTGCGCGGGCCGTCGAGGATCAGGGGCAAGGCGATCGTCTGTGTGTCGGCGTCGTTGTTGACGAGGTCGCCGCCGAGCGTGACGGCATTCCCGCTGAGCAGAAAGGCCCCGGCGCCGCTGCTGAACGTGAGCCCCGCGATGGAGGTCCCGGCGTCCAGGTCATTCGTATTGTTGAGCCCGGCCGAGCCGCCGAAGAAGAGCGCGTCGCCGGCCGAAGGATAGGTGGCGTCGCCGTCCCAGTTGGCGGTCGTCTTCCAGTTCGCGTCGCTGCCGCCGCCGTCCCACGTGCGGTCGGCCGCGGCGGCGGTCGCCGCCGCCCACACGCACAATCCTCCGAGCGCAACGCCCAGATGCAAGCTTTTCATCCGTCAGGGTCCTTTCCTTCTCGAAACAGGGATCTTTCTCAGGTCTCGTCCGCTCACAGCAAGCTGAACAGCGTCCCGGATTTGCTGAACCGGACGGTCAGCACCCCTTTGCCGGCAAAGAGGGTGTCGTCTTTGTGGGCGGCGCTGCTGCTGGACGAGCCGTAGGTGCCGGCCCGCTGCATCTTGCCGCCGTAGAACAGCCAGCCGACCTTCTCGTTGACGCCGTCATTCAGATTGATCTTGGCGGTGCTGACGCCGGCCGGCGGCATCCACACGGTGGCGGTGTCGGCGATCGCGACCGAGTTGGAGAGCGCGAGCGTGCCGGCGCCGAGGACGAAGAGGTTGGTGCTGTTGGGGCCGAACGTGCCGTCGCGCGTGACCGCCAGCGTGCCGTTCGTGACGGTGAAGCTGCCGGTCGTCGAGGTGAACGCGTTGGTCAGCGTGAGCGTTCCCGAGCCGGCTTTGAGCAGACTCACCGCGCCGGTGAACCGCGCGTCGATCAACGTATTGTCGTTCTGGTTCACGGTCAGGCAAGCGGGTGTCGCGCTGGTCACCGTCCGCGAGGCGGACACGGACGTTTCGAGATAGAACTTACCCACCGTCTGGTCGTTGCCCCGAAGATCCAGCGTGCCGCTGGGCGAGTACCAGACGCCGAGGCGGAGCATCGATGACGGCGGAAGCGCGTTGGGCACTTCACATCGGAGGGTGCCTCCCGCGAGCATGGTGTCGCCCCACGTGTTGCCGGGCACGGCCAGCACCGTGGTCCCGCCGGAATCGGCCCAGAACGTGCGCGTCCCCAGATTGAGCGGCTTGTCCGTGAACGTGACGGTCGCGCCGGCGTTGATGACGAACAGCCCGTTGTTGTCGGCCGTCACGCCCCCCGACACGACCAAGGGGTTGCCATTGTTGTTGAAGCGGACCTGGTTCGAGCAAACGAGGGCACCGCTCAAGACATTGCTGCCGCTCACGACGTAGAGCGTGCCGGCGTTGTTCCTTTCGCCGTTGAGGATCAGCGGCTCGGTGATCGTCATGTTGCCGTTGAGGAAGAGTCGTCCGCCCATGCTGCCGTTGATCACGGTGCTCCCGTTTGTGCTGCCCAGCGCCTGCGCGTGGCTGATCGTCAGGTCGCCTTCGTTGACGGTGAAGCTCCCGTCGAAGGTGTTGCTGGCGCTCAGCGTCAGCGCGCCGAACCCGCTTTTGAGAATGTTGCAGGGCAGCAAGCCGTCGTCGATCACGCCGCGCACGCTCAGGGCCGTCACGCCCGGCGTGTTCGTCCCGACGAACCACGTCTGATGATCGGTCAGCACGAGGTCCTCAAGAATCGTATAGGTCCGCGGCGTCGTATTCGGAGCCGAAGCGAAGAGCCCGCCCGCCGCATTGGAGATCACGCCGGAGCCGGCCCCCAGCGTGAAGGCCCCGTCGCGATTGAAGGTCATGCCATAGAACGTGGCCGCCACGTCGACGGTCGCCGTGGCGCCCCCCTCTGCGAAGACGGCGCGGTTGGAGCCGTCGAAGGCGGGGACAGCGTTTCCGACCCAGTTGTCGGCGGTGCTCAGCAGCAGGTTTTCGCCGCCCGCATCCCACGTGACGGCCGTCGGCGTGAGAGGCGGATTGTTTGACACGTACAGGAGCCCTGTGCCGTCGAAGTGTGCGTCGTCGACGAACATGGCTCCGGCGCTGTCAGGCGAGCCGTAATACCCGCGCGGCTGCGGCACGCCGTTCAGGATCAGGTAGCCGACCGTTTCGGTGACGCCGCCGGCGAGCGACACCGTCGCGCCGTCGTCGATGCGCAGCGTGGCGTGGTCGGCGAGGGCTGCGGCGGTCTGCAGCGCGAGCGCGCCTCCCGATACCGTCACATTCGTGGCGTTGCCCAAGGAGGCGCCCGAGGCCAGCGCCAGCGTGCCGTTGCTCACGGTGACAGGCCCGATGGTGTCGCTGAGGTAGTTGCTGAGCGTCAGGGTGCCGGCCCCGGCTTTGACCAATCCGAGCGCCCCGGTCAGCCGTCCGTTGAAGAGCGTGCCGGCGGCCTGGTCGACCGTCAACGTCGCCGCCGTCGCGCTCGTGAGGATGTTGGTATAGAATGCGTGCGAAGGGGTGCCGGAAAGCTGGCTGACGGTTTGGTTGCGGCCGTTCAGATCAAACGTCGCATGGTTGGCGAAAGACCATCCCGTGGTGCAGGCGAATGCCAGGGCCACTTCCGGTGCGAGCGAGCCGCCCGCGCCGAACCTCAGCGTCCCGTTGAGGAGCACGATGCGACCTTGGAAAGAGTTTGCGGCGTTCAAGGTCCAGGAGCCCGCATCCGACTTGATAAGCGCGGTTGCGGCGCCCTCCGCGATCACGCCGCCGATCGTGCCGGCACCGCCGCCGCGCAGATGCAGCGTGTAGGTGTTGAGGTCGATGTTGCCGTTGAGCGTCACGTTCGCGTTGTTGCCGTTCGGCATCGCCGCGAAGATCGGCGAGGTCGCGAAAAGGCTGATGGGGTTGGTATGCGTCGTGGTGTTGTAGAAATTCAGTCCGCCGGGGTTGACGAGGTTGGTGGCCAGCGACCCGCCGTACAGGCTCACCGGCCCCGTGCCCATCGCCTGGCTGGCATTGATGTTGACCTTGGCCCAGTCGCCGTTGTTGGCCCTGACGATGAGCCCGCCCGAGAAGGTGTTGGCGCTGCTGTTGAGCGAAAGGCCGCCCGCATTCGACTGCTTGTCGATCCCGCCGCCGCCCGTGACCGGACCGCGCAGTTCCACACCGTACGTGCCGATCTCGGCGAAGAGCGTAGTCCCGTCCGGAATATCGACCGCGTTGGTGATGACGCAGGTGGCGTTGCGGTTGAGGTAGATGCGCGGGTGCGTCACGCCGTTCGTCACGAACTGGAGCTGCCCGCCGCCGATGGTGAAGGCCGTCGTGTAAGTGGCTCCGCCCAGGAAATCCAGCCGGTTCAACAGAAAGGGCGCCGCGATGTTCTGCACCGGCTGCAGGCGAGCGCCCCCGTCAAATTTCAAATAGGTGTCGCTCGCGCTGACCGGCGCGCCGTCGGGACTCCAGTTTTCCGCCGAACTCCAGTTGCTGTCGACGGTGCTGCCGCCATCCCACGTATTGGTTGTCGCGCAGGCGACGGACGTCAGGAGCATACAGCCCATGACACATGCGGTCTGTTTCATATTTGTCTCACAGTGCTCGCCCGGTGTGCCGGGCATGGGGTTACCGAACCGTGATCAGCGTGCCCAGCGGCAGGAGGACCACCTCGCCGTCGGCGCGCTGGGCGGCTTGTTGGCCGCTCGGCGAAAGGATCTTGGCGAGCTGCGCCTCGCTGAGCGTGGCGGAGGTGCCGACGTAGAGGTGGTCGGCGCCCGACGTCCAGTTGCGCAGCAGCACGGTGCCGCCCCACGTCTCCGCGGCGCTGTCGGCCAGCCGCAGGGTGGAGGCGCCGCCGCCGAAATCGATGACGGCCGCGCCGTCCACGTCCAGGCTGCCGGCGGTCTCGGAGAGGCCGTTCAGCAGCAGCGTGCCGTTGACGAGGCGCAGCGGGCTGGCGTCGTCGACGCGCTCGGAGGCGGAGAGCCGCAGCGTGCCCGCCGCGAGGGTCGTCGCGCCGGTGTAGCTGTTCGCCGCGACGAACCACACCGTGCCGGTCCCGGCCAGCGCCGCGCCGCCGGGGCCCGCGATGCCGCCGGTCACGAAGAGCGCGTTGGTGCCGCTCGCGACCGAGACCAGCTGCAGCGTGTTGCTCGCGGTGATCGGCCCGCTGAAGGTGCAGTTGACGTTGGAGACGCTGCCGATCGCGGAGGCGCCGCCGGTCGGGAAGGTGACGATGCCGCGCGCGAAGGTGAAGGTGCTGTTGGCCGGACCCTCGAACATGAAGGCCGGGGTGTCGGCCGGCTGCGTGCCGGCGTCGCCAATGAGCACGTCGTCGGTGCAGGCGCCGAGCACGCTGTTGCCGCCCTTGGGCACGCTCGCGGCCGCGAGCAGGCGGCCGCTGCGGATGACCGTCGTTCCGCGGTAGGTGCTCGTGTTGCTGGCGAGCCGCAGGGTGCCAGCCCCGGTCTTGCGCAGGTGGCTGTTGGCAATGGACGGGTAAATGCCAAGGGCGCCTCGGAGGTCGAGATCCACGGCGTCGGCACCGTCGTTGACGTCGAAGACGTGCGTGTTGTACAACCGGATGCCCGCCGCGTTGGTGGTCGGGCCGCAGAGCAGCCACGAGCCCGCCGTGACGCGCGCGCAGGTCTGGGTGCCGATGTACTGGATCATCATCTCATCGCCGTTGACGTAGTTCTCCACCGGGTTGTTGAAGCCCATCTCCGCGCCGTCGCCCAAGACGAGCGCCGGCCCTTGTCTGGCCAAGCTGTGCAGGTTGTGCTGGACGACGTTGCCTGCCTCCGTCAGGAAACTCCCTTCCAAGATGTGGATCGCCTTGACCGGGAAGTTGTAGGTTGCTCCGAGGCCCTTGCCGAACACCAGCTTGCCGGGACCGGTCTTCATGATCGTGGTATTGTTACCGTCGAAGACCGCGTTGGAGAGCGAGCCGAAGGTCAGCGTCGTACCGGGCTGCGCCACGTCGAAGCTGTAGAAATCGTTGGAAACCGCGTATTTGAAGCCGCGGTCGGTGCGGGTGCTGGGCCCGGTGTAGCGCAGCGCGCCGCCCGCGAAGACGAGGTTGTCGCGGTGCGCGCCGGACTGGCCGAGGCCGCTGGCGAAGCCGGCGTTGGTGATGCTCGACACGCTGAGCACGCCGGCGTTGAGGCGCGTGGGGCCGGTGTAGGTATTGAGTCCGCCGAGCGCGAGCGTGCCCGCGCCCTGCTTGGTCAGTCCGCGCACGTTGCCGGCGGGATTTTCGAGCACGCCGTCGTATGCGAAGGCGCCGTCCGCGGCGAACGAGGTGTCGAAGGCCCAGACGGAGCCGCTCTTGAAGCCGCCGGTGGCCGAGCCTAAAGGATTCAGCACGTCGAGGTCGGCCGCCGTGAACTCGCCTGCGCCGCCCACATTGAGGGCGAGGGTGGCGCCGCTGTTGACGATGAGGTTGGCCTCGGACCACAGGGCGGTTTCGCCGCCGTACAGCGCCGCGCGACGGGCGAGCTGCAGGGTGCCGGCGGCGACGGTCGTGGGGCCTTCATACGCGGCGGGCGTCGACATCACAAAGGAGCCTGACCCGCTCTTGGTCAGCCCGGCCGGCCCGCTCAGCGTCGCGGTCAGCGCGCCGCCGCTCACGACGCTCGTGGAGGTCGCGTACAGGGTGCCGTTGCTGGCCGCGCCGCCGCTCAGCGCGAGGCCGCTGTTGGTGACCGTGAGTCCGTTCAGGTCCAGGAAACCGCCCGTGACCGCGAGCGGCACGGCCGGGTCCAGCGCGGCCGCGGCGCCGAGCTTCAGCACGCCGCCGCCGACGGTGACGCGGCCCGTGAAGGTGTTGGCGCCCGACAGCGTCCAGGTCGCGGGGTCGGACTTCAGGAGAGCGCTGGCGCCGGTTCCCGAGATGACGCCGTTGACCGTTCCGCTGCCGCCGCCGCGCAGGTGGAGCGTGTTGGTGCCCAGCGAGACCGGGCCGTTCAGCGTCACGGCGGTCGTCGCGTTGTTGGTCATGCCCACGAAGATCGGCGAGTCCAGGAACAGGAAGATGGGGTTGGTGTGGGTGGTCGTGTTGTAGAAGATCAGGCCGCCGGGATCTTTAAAGGTGGTGGCGAGCGTGCCGCCGTAAAGGGATACGGGGCCTGTCCCCATCGCGTTGCTGGCGTTGATGTTGACCTTGCACCAGTCCTTGTCCCTGGCGCGGACGGTCAGACCGCCCGAGAAGCTGTTGGCGCCGCTGTTCAGGGTGAGGCCGCCGTCTTGGGACAGCTTGTCGATCGCGCCGCCGCCCGTGACCGGTCCGCGCAGCTCCACGCTGTACGTGCCGATCTCGGCGAAGAGCGTAGTCCCGTCCGGAATATCGACCGCGTTGGTGATGACGCAGGTGGCATTGCGCTGCAGGTAGAGGCGCGGATGTGTGACGCCGTTCGTCACGAACTGGAGCTGCCCGCCGCCGATGGTGATGGCCGCCGCGTAGGTGGCGCCGCCCAGGAAATCCAGCCGGTTCAACACAAAGGGCGCCGCGATGTCCTGCACCGGCTGCATGCGGGTGTTGCCATCGAACTGCAGATGGGTGTCGCTCGCGCTGACCGGCGCGCCGTCGGGATTCCAGTTTTCCGCCGAGCCCCAGTTGTTGTCGACGCTGCTGCCGCCGTCCCAAAGAAACGTCTGTGCAGACACCGGCGACATCGTCAGGACGAAAATGCTCATCACGGTCACTGCGCATCGATCGGTGATCATCTTAACCTCTTTCAAACCTGTCGGGTTGTTGAGCTTCATCTCGCCCGAGCCTCCGTAATTAGCCATCTTCTCGCACCACTACCGCGCAAATCCCCATTCAACCGTAACCATGATAGGGGTATTGCCGATATCGCCTCAATAGTCATTTCATGCAAAAGTCGGACATTTCATGCATTTCGGAGGTGTTGGCAGCCGATAGATATGATAGCGTTAAAGCATGAAACGCCGGAAACAGATCTTTTTTCTGTTGTCGTGGAACGATTACCGCATCTTTCAGGGCATCAGCCACTATGCGCATGAGGTCGACTGGCTGATGGACACGCGCCATTTCTTTACCAATCAGATTCCGCGCGACCGCGTGTTCCACGGCATGATCGCCATGGGGCACCGCGATCCCGCCGTCAACGCGTTTGTGCGGGAGAAGGCGCAAACCGTACCCACGGTCATTCTGGGCACCGACTCGCCGGGGGTCAAAGCCCCGATGGTCGTGCCCGACAACCGGCAGATGGCCCGCCTGGCGGCGCGGCATCTGTATGACCTGTTCCACAAGAATTACGCGTGGTTCGCGTGCGACGTGTCGCCTTCCGGTTCGGAGCGCAAAGCGGCGTTTCAGCAGCAACTCGCCGAACTGGGCATGACGTGCGCCGATCTGACGGGGGCACGCACCCCCTATCATCCGTCCGTGACGCTGGCGCTGCTGAAGGCCTGCCGCAAGCCGATCGGGGTCATGTGCCGGGACGACCATGACGCCGCCGTTCTGCTGGAGCTCTGCCTGGAGGCGCGCCTGCAGGTTCCCGAGGAGGTCGCCGTCATCGGCGTCGGCGACCTGGAGGCGCTCTGTTCGTTTTCGCCGGTTCCGACCACCAGCATCTCACCCGATATGCACGCGCTGGGCTATCAGGCGGCCTCCGTCTTGGACCATCTCATGCGCGGAGAGCCGGTGCCGGAGGTGACCGTTGTGCCGCCGGGGCCGCTGATCCGGCGTCTGTCGACGGGGTGTCTGGCGATCACTCACCCGCGCCTGAAACAGGCCGTGAGCGTGATCGATTCCCGCTTCAGCGAGGCCTTGACCATGGAGGGAATCGCCGCTGCGGCGGGCATATCCCGCCGCCAGCTCTATATCCTCTTCCAGCAGGAGATGCGCGGTCCGCCCCATCGCTATATTCTGGACGTCCGCTTGGAAAATGCCCAAAAAAGGATCATCGAAAAAGTCATGCCGCTGCACGAGGTCGCGCGGGTCTGCGGATTCAATACCTCCCGAACCCTTAACCGCGTGTTCCAGCAGCGCTACGGGGTGGCCCCGTCCAAGTGGGGCAAACCCGTCTCCCCCAAGCGCCCGTGAGGCGAGCGGCCATGCGACGTCTCCGGGAAAGGTCTGCCACCCCGCCCGGGATTGCACGAAATGTCCGTCATTTGCATAAAATGCCACTTGTCGCGCAAGGTCAACGGGCCTATTCTTTTGGATGAGATGCAGTCGATCAACGGCACATCGCCGTCATTTAATTAGGAGGATGTGATGGACAACACGATTTGGCTCAGCAACGGATTTCCCAAAGTCGGTATCCGACCCATCATCGACGGCCGTCGGCGCGGCGTGCGCGAGTCGCTGGAAGACCAGACCATGAACATGGCCAAAAGCGCGGCCAAGCTGATCGCCGAAAATTTGAAATATCCGGACGGCACGCCGGTGCAGTGCGTGATCGCGGACACGAACATCGGCGGCTGCGCCGAAGCCGCGGCGTGCGCCGCGAAGTTCGAGCGCGAGAACGTCGGCGTGTCGCTGACCGTGACGCCGTGCTGGTGCTACGGTACCGAGACCATGGACACGAACCCCTACACGCCGAAAGCGGTCTGGGGCTTTAACGGCACCGAGCGGCCCGGCGCGGTCTATTTGGCCGCCATGCTCGCGGGCTACGCGCAGCGCGGTTTCCCCGCGTACGGCATCTACGGACGCGAGGTGCAGGACCGCACCGACACGTCGATCCCGGCGGACGTGAAAGAAAAGCTCCTGCGCTTCGTCAAAGGCGGACTCGCGGTGGCCATGATGCGCGGCAAGTCCTACCTTTCGGTCGGGACCTCGTCGATGGGCATCGCGGGCTCGTTCGTCGATTCCGACTTCTTCCAGGACTATCTGGGTCTGCGCACCGAGAACGTCGACATGTGCGAAATCGACCGCCGCATTTCCGAAGGCATCTACGACAAGGCCGAGTATGAAAAGGCCCTTGCGTGGACCCGAAAGTTCTGTAAGGAAGGCAAGGACTACAACAAGAAGGAGCTTCAGAAATCGCGTGCCGCCAAGGACGCCGACTGGGAATACGTCGTCAAGATGGCGATGATCATGCGGGACCTCATGGTCGGCAACCCGGTGTTGGCGAAGATGGGCTTCGGCGAGGAGGCGCTCGGCCGCAACGCGATCGCCTCGGGTTTCCAGGGGCAGCGCCAGTGGACCGATTACAAGCCCAACGGCGATTTTATGGAGGCGATGCTCAACAGCTCGTTCGACTGGAACGGCATACGAAACCCCTATATCGTGGCCACCGAAAACGACTCCCTCAACGGCGTCTGCATGCTGCTCATGTACCTGCTCACCAACCGCGCGCAGATCTTCGCGGACGTGCGCACCTACTGGAGCCCGGAAGCGGTCAAGCGCGTGACCGGCAAGAAGATGACCGGCCTGAACGCCAGCGGCTTCATCCACCTGCTCAACTCCGGCGCGGCCTGCTTGGATGCCTGCGGCAAGCAGCGCGAGAAGGGCAAGCCCGCGATGAAGCCCTTCTGGGACATCACGGCGAAAGAAGCCGAGGCCTGTCTCAAGGCAACGCGGTGGGAGTCGGCCGACGTCGAATACTTCCGCGGCGGCGGGTTCTCCTCCAGCTTCCTCTCGGAGGGCGGCATGCCCATGACCATGACGCGCATCAGCCGCGTCAAGGGGCAGGGCCCTGTCCTGCAGATCGCCGAAGGCTGGTCCACCGAATTGCCCGCCGGCGTCTCCGAGAAGCTGATGGACCGCACGAATCCGACCTGGCCGTGCACGTGGTTCGTCCCGCGCCTGACCGGCACGGGCGCGTTCCGCGACGTCTACAGCGTGATGAACAACTGGAGCGCCAACCACGGCGCGATCAGCTACGGCCACATCGGCGCGGATCTGATCACGCTGGCGGCCATGCTGCGCATTCCTGTGGCGATGTCCAACGTGCCGGAAGAAGAAGCCTTCCGCCCGCACGCGTGGGGGCTTTTTGGCGTCGACGATCCGATCGGCGCCGACTACCGCGCCTGCAAGAACTTCGGCCCGATCTACGGGTGAGATCGCGCTGAATCCACTTGGGTCAACACAAGAAGCGCGGGTGCCGTGGCGCCTGCGCTTCTTGCTTTCTGAGGCGAGGTAACGGACGTCATTTCGACGCGGCGTTCTTCAGGTCGGATTCCGTCACGATCTGAGTCGTATACGTTCCGTCCGCCTTGAGCGTGAACACGCGGCAGCCGGGATTGTTGTCGTTGTACGAGCACAGCGTGGCGGCCTTCGTGTAGCCGAGGCGGATGCCGTTCGCGTCGGTGCCGTCGAACGTGTTGGGATGGTCGTGGCCGAAGTAGGCGCCCGCGAGGTTGCCCGTCTTGAGCCAGCTCGCATAGAGGGTGCGTCCCTGATACGTGTGCGCCGCGTTGGTGTAGGCGACGCGCCTCGTTGGGCTCGGAACCTCCCTCAGAAGGCCGGCCGCGCGCGTGGCGTCGAGCAGGTATCCCTTGCCCGCGTACTCGCCTTTCGTGTGGAAGTAGCAGTTCGGCGTGTTGGTCGGGACGGCGACGAGCAGACCCGTGTCGAAGAAGTCGGGGACGGGAATATGCTGGAACCACAGGCAGGGCGTTTTCCCGCTCACGGACTCGTACCACTGGATCTGATCGATCCGGATGCCGTCGTAGCCGCCCTTCACGTAGTCGCCGGAATCCATCAGAAAGACATTGAAGCGGACGGCGTCGCCCGACGCGGCGCGGATCGGAATCACGCCGCTTCCCGTGCCGCTGAGGGCCGGGACGTCGTAATCGACGAAACAGTCGCCGCCCAGCTGCTTGTAGAGCGCGTACTGTTCGTCGCGCGTGTAGAAGCCGTCGCCCTTCTTCTCGGAGTCGTGGTTGCCGAAAGCGACGGCGAAGGGCGTGTGTTGCACCTTGAAGATGTCCACGAAGGCGGAGGCGGACTTCTCGAACGCGCCTTTCCGGCTGCAGCAGTCCGTGTTGTCGCCCGTGAGCACGATCAGCTGGGGGCGGCAGCGTTTGACCGCCTGGTCGATGAAGGCCGCCACGCGGGGCTTCGGCTGGTCGTTGTCCTGAATGTCGCTGAGCTGCATGAGCGTGAAGGAGCCCGACGCGTCGAACCGGAAAACCGGAAGCGTCTGGGCGTGAGCCGCAACGGCGGCGAAAACAGCGAGGCAAACGGCGGCGTGTCGCATGTGAGAAGGATCCTTTCTTAAACGTTATTGGACGATGAGCTGGGTGCCCGGTCGGCGGACGAGGGTGATGTGGACCTTTCCGGCGGCCGTGCGGCCGTAGACGAGCGCATATCCTTTCGGGCTGCCGGCCACGCTGGCGAAACGCGAGCCCGTCAGGCTCGCGCACTCGGCGAGCACGTAGACGGGATCGTCGAGCGTGCCGGTCACATTCAGGGCCACACGCGCCTCCGAAACGTCGAGGCCGGCCGCATCGATCCGGCCCGCAGAACCGGCGCCGTCGGCGCTCACGTCAAACGTGTAGAGGTGGTCCGCCGACATGCCGTAGGTTGCCTGCGCGGTCACGTCCAGTACGGCTCCTGACGCGAGGGTGACAGCCGGGCTGGCGAGTGAGCCGTCGCGGCCCAGCTTCAGCGTGCCGGCGTTGACCGCAGTCGCGCCGGTGTAGGTGTTGGTTCCGAGAAGCTCCAAGGTACCGCTGCCCAGCTTGACCAGATTCTTGCCGGGGCCGGACACCGCGCCGGACAGCGCGACGCGGTTCGTGCCGGTGTTGATCGGGCTCGGCGCGTTGACGAGCTGCACGGGGTTCGGCAGCGTCGCCGAGACATCGAAGCGCAGGTCGCCCAGCGTCGCGTTCCCGTTTCCGTTGAGGGAGACGAGGTTGTCGGGACTGCCGAGCCCCTGCGGGTGTGCGACCACGACGCCGCCGCGGTTCAGATTGATCGTGGCCCGGAACGTGTTGGCTGCCGAGAACCGGTAGGTGGTCGTCGTATCGCCGCTCGTGTTGCTGTTCAGAAAGAGCGTCGCGGTCGCGTTGCCGCCGCTGATCGTGCCGGCGAGGTCGAGGGGCGTGCCCGCGCCGGTTCCCGCCGCGTGTTTGAGTAGCGTGTAAGTCTGAGCCGTAGCCGGAGCGGGCAATGCGATGGCGTTGGGGAGCGCGACGGCTGCGGCGTTGGAGACGGTGAGGAACGTGCCTCCCGAAGCGAGGTTGATGGCCAAAGGGCCGCTGCCGAGGGCGCTGCCGCTGCTGATGGAAAGCGTGCCGCCGTTGAGCGCCGTGCCGCCGCCGTAGGTGTTTGTTCCCGTGAGCGTCAGCATTCCCCCGCCCGTCTTGGTCAGGCCGCCGGAGCCGCAAAGCGGCGCGGACACGACGGTGCTGCCGGAGCCTTCGACGGTGAGGAGGTGGCCGTTGTTGTCGATTGCGCCGTCGAGCAGCAGGGAGCCGCCGGCGGCCGACACCCGGCAGGCGTTTCCGAGCGCGACGGGAATTCTCCACGCGGTTTGCCCCGACGCGGCGGCGCAGGCGAGATTGCCGTTCAGCGACAGCGCCTTTCCGGTCAGCGCGAAGCCCGGGGCGGACACGATGATGCTGCCGACGGAGGCCAGCGCCGCGTTGCTGCACGACAACCGCTGCGAGCCGGCGAACAGCAGATCGCTTCCCTCGGCGGGGGCGACCCCGCCCTCCCAGTTTCCGGCGGTGTTCCACGCGCCGTCGGCTCCGCTGCCGCTCCAGATGCGCATGGCGGCAGCGGGCGCAGACAGGTCGACCGCGTCGAGCGCGCCGATGTAAGAGCCGTCGGCGTTAAAGGCCCGGCACTGCAGCGAGAGCGTGGTCCCCCGTACGGAGGCCAGCACGTACTCGTTGAACAGTCCGCCCGAGATGGGCAGGGGCGCTCCCAGCACGCCCTGCGAGCTTTCTTTGGCCCAAGACCCCGGCACGTTCTGAGCGCCGCCCACCGTCATGTGCGGCCAGTCTTTGACGATGGGCTCCGCAAAGTCGAGCCAGCTGCCCCCGCCCGAGATGACGTAATAGACGCCGTTTGTCGCGCCCCGCTCATATTCGTGGGTGTGGCCGCTGAAGCAGACGGCGACACGGTAGCGCTCCAACAGCGGCACCAGCTTGTCGCGCAGCGCGCCGTCGCCGTTGATCCAGCGCTCGCAGTACGGCGGCACATGGTTGACCACAAAGCGGAAGCGCGCGCGCTGCGCGTCAGGCGAGCCCAAGGTCTGCTCCAACCAGCCGTTCGCGATCTCGGGCTGATAGGCATAGTCGAGGCAGACGAAAAAGCAGCCGCCGTACGTGAACGCATAGGAGCCGTGTCCAGAGCTGAGGCCCTCGCGGTGCCGGCTGGGCAAGTCGGACGCGCGGCGGATGACCGCATTGGTGGCGGAGGCGTCGTGGTTGCCCCAGGCGACGTACCACGGGACGGATGAGCCCAGATGGCGCGCCACCCGGTCGAGGTAGAAGCTGCGCACATAGCCGTACGACGAGCCGTCTTCAGCCAAATCTCCGGACGTCAGGCCGAAGGCCGCCCCCGAGGCCACCATGTGTTTCATCATGCTCACGGTGGGCTCCAGCGGATCGGCCGTCCAGGCGCCGCCGTTATTCCCCTGGCTGTCGCCCCAGACGCCGAAGGAAAAATCGACGCGTCCGGTGGCCGCCGTTTGGAAGGCGAGGTCTTCGCCGACGGGCTTGCCTCCCGCCGTGAACAGGCGGCAGTGGTAGCCGGCGCCCGGCGCCAGCCCGCTCAACAGGGCTCGGTGGAACCACGACGTGCCGCTTCCGCTCGCCTGGCGCACGGTGGACGCGCTTGCGCCGTAGGCGTCGGTCGCGCCGTAGTCCACGCGGAGCGGGACGTCCTCGCCGCTTTCGCACATGACGACCATGCCGGTGGGGGTCATGTTCTGAAGGTAGGCCGGCGTGACCAGCGACACCACCACTTCGCCGGTCACCGTGAGCGCTTGCACGGTTGTCCACGCCGACGTCGCGCCGAAGCCGTCGCGGGCGACGGCGCGCAGCATGCAGGACGTGGGACTGCGATACGTGTGCGAGGCGGTGAAAAGGGCGGAGGTCGCGGAAAACGCGCTCCAGTCCGACACCTGTCCGTCGCCCCAGTTGATTCGAGTCTGAATGGAATCGCCGTCCGCGTCCGAGCCGCGCACGGCGAAGTCCGTCGCGCTGCCCGTCGCCACGGTGTCCGGCCCCGCCGGAGCCGAAAGAACCTCGGGCGCGTGATTGGCGTCATTCGCGGCATAAGGCACGCCAAGGGCGGCGACCTCGTTCGCGGTCAGGGCGTAGTCGTAGACGGCGATGCGCGTGAAGTCGAGGGGGAAGTCCTCGCCGTTGTCGTCGGCCGCGAACAGGACGTGGGGGCTCAGGGCGTGGCGGCCGTCGACGGGCTGCACGGTGCCGTTCAGCAGCAGGGCGCCGTTCAGGTAGAGGCGGAACCAGGAGCCGTTTTTGACGGACAGCGCCAGCCGATACCAAGTCGCGGGCGCCGTCGTCGTTGAACTGTAGCCGACGGCGCCGATCCCCACGGCGCGGTCCGGGCTCCGGATGCAGAGGTCGGTGTCGTTGGTGTTCGCCTCGTTCGTTTGCAGCAGCGAGATCCAGTGCCCCGCGCTGCTGTCGGGGTAGCAGAAATCCCAGACCACGCTGTACTCGTTGACGCTGGCTCCGCCGCCGTTGGGTGCGATTCCGTGCGCGCACCGCAGAAACGAGCCGACGCCCACGCGGACCGCACCGTCGGACGGCGTCGTGCCCGTGACCGCCGTTGCCGTTCCCGCCAGGGTCAGATCCTGCCCCAGCGCGGCGCGCAGCGGATGGGCGGGATCGTCGAACTGCCATTCGCCGACCGGCGCGCCCATCGCCGAAGAAAACAGCGCCACCGCCCCTCCGATTCCAGCCAGCAGCGCCCGCGCCGCGCTTCGGCCACTGTCCGCTTGAGTCACCGCTTCCCCCCCCCTGTCATCGGCTACCTCTCCTTCGCGCGCGACTGCGCACGGAACCGCTACCGCCTCAGGCCGTCCGGTCTACATGGCGGAAACGTGAACGTACGATCTCGGGCGGCTCCGCCTGCGCCGATGCGGAACATTCGGAACTCCCCCTTTTCCGGCTTGATCGCGGCCACGTCGATCAGCATCGCGGAGGCGCGGCTGAACGGCGTCACGACGCAGCCCTCCGAAAGCTCCTTCGGGCTGATCCCGCCGTACCCTTGGGTGATGACGTAAGTCACGCCGTTCGTCGTGAGCTGGCGGTCGAAATGGCTGTCGCCGCTGATGCTGCCGACCAAGCGGGCGTTGCGGTTTTTCCGAAAAGCCCAAGAGACCGTTTCCAGTGACCCCGCTGCGCCTGCGGCGAAATCCTCAAGGATTTTTGTATAGACGGCGCCGTGCGCCACCCGGTCGGGGTACGATTTCCAGCGGCCGATCGCGTTCACGCACAGGTGCTGAAGGACGACGGCGCTGTGGCCGGCGGGCAGGCGGAGGTTGTCGGCCAGAAACTGAAGCTGCGGCAACGAGAAGCCGTAATACGCGCCGTCGCTCGAATTGAGAAAAAAAACGCGGCACCTCTTTTCCGGCACGTCAAAGCACCCGTAGTCGCAGTCCGGGCCGGTGACGCATGTCGGAAAGCGCTTCTTCATCGGGCCGTTGAACAGCTCGCCGTACAGCTTGTTCGTGACGCGGAACTCCTGGCGGCCGTGGTCGTGGTTTCCCATGGCGAACAGCACCGGGACCGGCGTGTGGCCGAAGAGCTGAACGTTCGCCTGGAGGCGCGCCTGGGCGTTCGACGGAGCGGCCGTCGCGGGCGTGTCGAGGCCGATGTCGCCCAGGTCGGCGATGAAGTCCGCTTTGAACTTTTCAGCAGCCCGGCAGGCGAAGAGGATGTGCATTTTGGAGTCGGAGAAGTCGGGCGGTTCGGCGATGGCGGGACGGGAGGAATGGACGTCGGTCACGATCGGGAACACGACGGCCTGATCTTGGCCTCGCCACGCCTCAAACCGCTGCTGGGACTCCGCGATCTGAGCTTCGGCCCAATCCGGAATCGGGACAGGCGGTTGCGCGGCGAGCGGGAACGCCGATGCGGCCAAAGCCGCAAGGGTCAGGCGGAGTCTTTTCATTCGAACGGTTCTTTCATCGCATGCGCCCGCCGGCCGTTCACTGAATCTTGATCAGCAGGCCCACATGCCGCACGAGGGCGATTTGTTTCGTGCCGTTATAGCCATATTCGAGGAGATAGCCCTCTGGACGGCCGGAGACGCTCGCAAAAGCCGAGCCCGTCAGGTTTGTGTAGGTGGCGACCGTGTACACTTTCTCCGTGAGCGCGCCCGTCGCGCTGAAGCTCACGCGGGCGTTGCTGATGTCCAGCCCCGAGGCCGCGAGGCGCCCGACACCGTTCGAAGCCGCCGGGTTGATGCCGAAGACGAAGGCCTGATTCGCGGCCATGGCGTACGACGCTTTCGCGGTCACGTCGAACGTCGCGCCCGCCGCAATGGAAATGTTGGTGCTGGCCAGCTTGCCGTTCGCGCCGAGGGCCAGCGTGCCGGCCTCAACGGCGGTAGCGCCGGTGTAGCCGTTCGTCCACGCGAGCGTCAGCGTGCCCGTGCCGCTCTTCGTGAAGGCGAGCATACTGCCGCTCGTGTAGAGGTTTTTCGCGTTCTGCTGCGTCAGCGTGCCGGCGAACGACGTGTCCGCGTTCTGGAAGACGGTCAGAGCCGCCAACGGTCCTGAGCCGGAGACCAGCGCGTTGATGCCGCCGCCGGAGAGGGCGCCGATCGTCACGCGCTTGTTCCAGATGCGCAGCGCGGCGTTCGTGCCGGCCCCCGGCGCGGCGAGCTGCACGGCGTTGGCCGCAGTCAGGGCGTTGCTGTGGTTGAGGAACAGGTCGCCGCGCAGGATCGTCACGTCGCCCGCGAAACCCACGTTGTCCGCGTTCAGCATGAACGCCATGTCTTCGGCGGCGTGCGGATAGCCGTAGAAGCAGAGGTTGCCCGCACCGGCGATGTTCCCGTCGAACAGCAGGTCGCCGTAGCCATTGTTGTTCACCCAGTTGAACGGGTTGCAGTGCTGGTTGTAGCCGCAGATGTAGCGCGTCGTCCCGGCGGCACCTGTGTCGAGCGGCGTGGCGATCCGCACGCCCCACTGGTTGACATCGTTGTTGGGCGCGAAAATGTCGGGCGAACCGGCCGAGGCGCCGGACGCGCGCAGGCGCCAGGTGCCGGCTCCGCTCGCGAATGTGGTATAAGGGCCCGGCACATTGGCAGTAGGAACTTGGATGGAGCCGGTCGACGTGAGGGTCGCACCGGAGGCCACGGCCACCGTCTTGGTGGCGCTCACGGTCCATGCGCCGACCTGCAGGTCGCCCGCAGCGACGGTGACGCTCGAGTCTGCGGGCAGCGCGTTGGCGGCGGTGAAGGACAGATTGCCCGCCCCCGCCTTTGTCAGAGGGTCCGCGCCGGCGACCGTGCCCGACAGGGTCAGAGTCTGGTTCGCGGCGGACACGTCCACCGTGGCGCCGCCTGAGCCCAGAGTGAAGCCGCGGTCGCTGGACGCGCTGTTGCCGGTGTACTGGAGCGTGGCCCCGCCGCTGAGGCTGAGGTTGGCCGCCGCCGCGGGCGCGGCGCCGATGCCGCTCGGCTGGCCGCCGTTCGCCAGCGCGGCGACCGAGAGTGTACCGCCGGAGATGACGGAGGCCCCGGCGTAGGTGTTGGCGGTGTTCAGCGTCAGCCGTCCGCCGCCCGTCTTGGTCAGGCCGGTTTCGCCCGCGATCATGCCGCTTCCCGAGACGGTGTAGTCGTGCGAGGCGTTGCTGGCCGTCAGCTTCAAGGGCGAAACCGTAGTGTCCAGGGTGATGGCCGTCGGCGAGGAGATGTAGGTGTCGTCGAGCACGACGCTGTCGCCGACTGCGCCCGCCTCTTGGTAGGCCGTGACGCCACCGGCGTTGTCCTTCCAGTTCTGCGTGGCGTTCACGTCCCAGGCGCCGCCGCCGGCGAGCGCCCACCGCAGCGGCTCCGTCGCCGCTGTGACATTCAAATAGAGCGTCGAACCGGCGACGCTCAGGCTGCCGGTGACGTGCGGCGGGAGGGTCACGGCGGTCGGCGCGGTTCCGGAAAGGCTCCCCGTCCATGTGACGAGCGGGTATGTTCCCACCGGCAGGGTGAAGGCGGTGACCGTGACGGCGGGGCTGCCGTTGAACGTGAGGTTGCCTCCGAGCCGCAGCGGGGCCACACTGGTGCTGGGCGTCACGCCGCCGAACGTGAACTCCAGCGTCGTCGCGCCAGAGGCGAAGTCCAGCCCGGCGCAGGCCCACTGTTTCGCGGCATCCGCGGTCGTTACGCGCAGCGTCCCGTCCGCCTGGACGGTCACCGCGCTGTTGGAGCAGGCGCCGCCCGCCACGCCGACCAGCCTGCCGCCGCTGACCGTCGTCGCGCCGCTGTAGGTGTTGACGCCGCTCAGCGTCAGCGTGCCGCTGCCGGATTTGGAAAGCGTGCCCGAGCCAGAAATCACTCCGCTCAGCGTCTGCGTGGCGCTGCCGGCGAAATCGATGGTGCCATGGTTTACGACGGCACCGGCATAGGTGCCGCGACCCAGCGAGCCTGCGCCCGCGATCCGAAAGATTCCGTTGCTGACCGCCGTCGCGCCGCTGTAGGTGTTGGCGCCGAGGAGGGTCAGCGCGCCGCTGCCCAGCTTGGTCATGTTGTTGCCCGAGACCGCGCCCGCCAGCGTCACGTCGTGGGCGTCCGTGTTGATTGGGCTATGGGTGTTCACCAGCTGCACCGGGTTTGTCAGCGTCATCGGGATCGCGAACCGCAGGTCGCCCAGCACGGCGTTGCCGTTGCCGTTCAGGTAGATCAGGTTGGCCACATCGCCGAGGCCCTTCGCGTTTGCGACCACGATGCAGCCGCGGTTCAGGTTGACGGTGGCACGGAAGGTATTGGCCCCGCTGAGACGGTAGGTCGTCGAATTGTCGCCTGCGGACGAGCTGTCGAACTGGAGAATCGTGTTCGCGTTGCCGCCCGTGATGTTGCCGCTGAGCGCGAGCCCGGTGCCGTTGGTCATAGTCGCCGACTGTTTGGCGAGCCTGTACGTCTGCGCCGTGGGGGGGGCTGGCAGGACCATGGCGTTCGGGAGCGCGACCGCGTTGGTGTTCGCGACGGTGAGGAAAGTGCCCGCGTTGGCGAGGTTCACCGAGAGCGCGCCGCTGCCCAGCGCGTTGCCGTTGGTGATCGTCAGCGAGCCCTCTTTCAGGGCCGTGCCGCCGGAATAAGTGTTGGCGGCCAAGAGCGTCAGCGTGCCGCTGCCCAGCTTGGTCAGCGACTGGTTGCCTGTTCCGGACACGACGCCGGCCAGCGAAACCGAGTTCGCGGCTGTGTTGATGGGGCTGGGTTCGGTGCTGAGCGTGATGGCGTTCGTCAGCGTCATGGAGACCGCGAACCGCAGGTCGCCCAGCATCCCGTTGGCGTTGCCGTCCAGATAGATCACGTTGGCTGTGTCGCCGAACCCCTGCGGATTCCCGACGACGATGGCGCCGCGGTTGAGCCGCACCGTGGCCCGGAAGGTGTTAGCCCCGTTGAAGCGGTGTGTCGTGGTGTAATCGGACAACGTGTCCGTGTTGAGAAAGAGCGTGGCGCCTGCGTTGCCGCCGGAGATGACGCCGTTGAAGGCCGTTTCCGTGCCGCTCTGGTTATTAACCGCGTTTTTGACGAGCGTGAACGTCTGCGCCGTGTCGCCCAGCGCGACCGCGTTCGGCACCGAAACCGCCGCGGTATTGGCGATCTGCAGCGTGGTGCCGCCGGCATTCCAGATCAAGGCGCCGCCGCCCAGCGCGCCGCCGTGGCTGATTTTCAGCGTGCCCGCGCCGAGCGCGGTGCCGCCCCCGTGGCTGTTGGCACCGGTCAACACCAGGGTACCCGCGCCGGCCTTGGTCAGCGTAAACCCGCCGTCACCGTCGTCGACCGCGCCGTCAATCGTCAGCGTGCGGCCGCTGGCCACCGTGAACGCCTGGCTGCCGCCCAGCTTGAGCTGAGCCGCCACCGCAAAATCGGCGGCGGCCGACGACAGGTCGATGCCGATGCCTCCGATACCCATCAGCGTCAGTGTTTTCCCGGAGGTCGCGCCGATGGTTCCTTTGTAGGCGCTCGTGGTTTTAATGCCGCCCCACGTCAAATCGTCACCCAATAGCGCGGTCTTTGCACTCGTCTGCGTCGTGTCCCACGTGCCCCAGCCGGACGCATCGGGCAAGGTTCCGTTCAGCCAGGAGCCTGGCAGGTTGAGGTCATGGGTGCTGTCGGTTTTCGTCCCGTCAGCCGCGTCCGCCGGATGTACGGCGCCGGACAGCGCCAAAAGGATCGCCGCCGTGGCGCGCAGCCGTGCCGGGTCGGGGCGACGGCGCGCTGTTGAAAGAAAAGAGACCGGGCCATCCGCCGAAATCGTGAACTTGCCTTGCATACGCTTTCCGCCTCCTGTTCCGATCAAAAACGACAGCGATTGCGACAATCCTGGAAACGCGCCTGCCGTCCAAGAATACGTCATTAAACTTTAAATAACATAGCAGAACTGCGTCAGTTTTGTCCTTGTGGATAGGCGTCTTTCATGTTAATTTTTGCGACAAGATGAGGAAGGGTAAACCACATGTCTTGCTGCTGATGGGACGGCATGGAACGTGGCATGACTTGTTGCTCGGTTTGACCGAATACGTTTCGCGGCACACGTCGTGGGTTCTCGATCTTGTGGAGCCGACGCCTGCGAATGTCGCGGCGCTCGGCTCACGCGCGTGGGACGGCGTGATCGGCCACATGAACATGCGCGAGACATACGAGCGCGTCGCCGCGTGGAAAGTGCCGACGGTCAACACGTCTCAAGACATGCCGCTCGAAGGCATGCCGGACTTCGCGCATACGGCTACGGATAACGTCGCCGTGGGCCGGCTGGTCGCCGACTATTTCCTCCAGCGCGGTTACGACTCGTTCGCCTATCTGGGCTGGGAGGGGCACTGCAACGCGCAGCTGCGCGAGCGGGGCTTCGCCGATCGCTTGGCGCAGAGCGGGAAGACCTGCCGGGTCATGCGCATGACCGCGCCTCCGACCTTTGGGCCTTGGCCTCTCAACGCCAACGATCTCGACCTGCTCGAATGGCTCAAAGGCCTGCCGCCGCCCACCGCGCTGTTTGCCTGCAACGACTCTTTCGCATTCCGTACGAGCCAGATCTGCGTCGAGGGCGACATCCGCGTTCCGGAGCGCCTCGCGATTATGGGCGTTTACAACGACCCGCTGATCTGCCGGCTGGGGCGGCCGCCCCTCTCGAGCGTGGCGCTGCTGGGCCTGCGCGAGGGCTGGGAGGCCGCCCACCTGCTCGAAGGGCTGATGAGCGGTCGCGTCGCGCCGTCCACCGTCGTGCAGCTGCCCCCTTCCCACATCGCGACGCGCCAGTCCACCGACCTCCTGGCCATCGAGGATGCCGCGCTCTCAAAGGCGCTGCGGCTGATTCAGTCCAAGGCGGCGGCGGGAATCGACGTGACAGACGTGGCCAGGCACACGGGCCTGAATCGTCGCGCGCTGGAGCGGAGGTTCACGGCGCGGCTCGGCCGAAGCCCGGGCCAGGAGATCCGGCGGGTCGCTCTCGAACGGGTGAAGTGGTTCCTCGCCCACAGCGATCTGACGATGGAGGAGATCGCCGACAAGAGCGGGTTCTGCGGGGCCCAGTGGATGTCCGTCGTTTTCCGAAAGGTTGAGGGAACCACCCCGACCGCATATCGCCGCCGCTACGGGCTTCCGCTTTTCAGGACTGACCCATGACGTGTCACGAACAGAGCGCACAGCCTGCCGGGCCGCTCGCGTCTCCTCGCCGGCCCCTCAGCGGATGGCTCGAAACCGTGCCGTCGGCGGTGTTTGTCCTGTACGCCGGCATCGCCGGTTTCGTCACCTATTTCTCCATGTACGCCTTTCGCAAGCCGTTTCTCGCCACCGTTTACGAGGGTCCAGAAATGGCGGGGCTGGATGCGAAAGCGGTGTTCGTCATCAGCCAAGTCGCGGGCTATACGTTGTCCAAATACATCGGCATCAAGGTCTGTTCGGAAACACGCCGCCGCTATCGGCTCCCGCTCCTGCTCGGCTTGGCGCTGGCCGCTGAAACGGCGTGGCTGCTCTTCGCGGTTCTGCCGCCCGCGCTTAAGCCGGTGGCCGTCTTTGCGAACGGGCTTCCGCTCGGCATGGTGTGGGGAATCTGCGTGCTCTATCTGGAGGGGCGCCGCGCGACGGAAATCCTCATTGCCGGCCTGAGCTCCTCGTATATCATTTCGAGCGGCGTGTTCAAGGATATCGGGCGGGTTTTCTTGCACTCCGGGCTCGTCGGCGAATACTGGATGCCCTTTGTCACGGGGCTCTGTTTTCTTCCGCTTTTTGCGGTGGCGGCCTGGATGTTGGACCAGCTTCCTCCTCCTACGAAGGAAGACGAGGCTCAGAGAGCACACAGAGAACCCATGCGTGTGATCGAGCGACACCGCTTCATCCACTGTTTCGCGCGCGGCATCGTGCTACAGCTGATCCTTTTTATAGCGCTCACCGCGTTTCGGGACTTCCGCGACTGCTTTGGGCTCGAGATCTTCCAGGGGCTCGGCCTGGACGGGGTCCCCGGGATTTTCAGCCGCACGGAGGTTTGGGTGGCCTTGATGGCGATGGCCGCCCTCAGCAGCCTGAAGTTTTTCGACGCCAAAAAATGGGGCGTCGCGCCGAACATGGTCTGCATGGCGGTGGGCGCCCTCTTCATCGGCGGCAGCACCCTGCTATTCGACGTGGGCGCCGTCACCGGGTCCACGTGGATGATTTGGGTGGGCATGGGAAGCTACCTGGCCTATGTCGCCAACGATACGATCTTTTACGACCGCGTTCTCGCGGGAAGCCGCTGGACGGGCACCGCCGTGTTCATGACCTACGTGATGGACGCGGGCGGACAGACCGGCTCCATCGCCCTGCAGCTTTACAAGGGCCTCGAGTCGGGAAACGTCTCCTACCTTGGTTTCTTTCACCACATGACCTATCTTTTGTCAGCGCTGATCGTGCTGATTTTGGCGCACAATACGACGTATTTCTCTCCCCGGCGGCTCGCCGCGCGCGCGGCCGCGTACCGTCAGTCCTTGTGAGGCGGGGGGAAAGCGGGCGACCGTTTGCGATCTGACACGCGCGCTTGCTTTCGGGCTGCGGGCCAAAATATAATCGTCACAAGCTGAATTGAGCCATGCGATACGAAAACCTGAAAATACTCGCCGCACCGATTCTTCGCGCCATCAAGCACCGGATGCCGGAAACCTACGGCATAGCCGTGATCGATGAGAAACGCGCGGTCGGTGTCGTTCTTGACAGCGTGGGCGGGCCCGACCGGTTCTGTTACAACATCGCGGTGGGCCTTGGTTTTCCCCTTCACACTTCGGCGCCCGGCAAAGCGTTCATCGCGGCACTTCCGGAAAAACGCCGGAGCGCATTAGTGGGCCGGCTCGCGTTCAGGCGGTTCACGCCGAACACGATCACCACGCGCGGCGCGTTTGAGGCGGAGGTCTCACGCATCCGTTCAGTCGGATACGCAACCGACTTCTCGGAGGAGATCGAGGGCTGCCACTGCGGCGCCGTGGCCGTCCTCGATCCGCGCAAAACGCCGGTGGCCGCCCTCTGGGTGACCGGCATGGCTAAGCGACTTCCGGAAAGGCGGCTTCTCGCCTGCATCCGTAACCTTCAAGAGGCCGCCCGGCACATTGAAGACGGGCTGATTGGCATGGCGGCGCCGGCAGGGAGCGGCGTGGCCCGTTCGCCCTGTGTCGCCGCCGCACTGGCGTCGCTCGCCGCCCGGCCGTGCGAACCGGCCGACTACGCTGCGCTCGCCAAGTCGTGCGGGACAAGCTACTCGACCCTGCGGGCCGCTTTCCGCGCGGAGACGGGCACCTCGCTGGGCCAATATCAGCTCGGGCTGCGCCTCGGCGAGGCGCGCCGGCTACTGGTGCAGTCCGACCTGAGCGTCACCGCCATCGCCGAGCGCATCGGCTTCTGCGATCAGAAACATTTCTCGGCGATTTTCAAACGTAAAATAGGTGTGACGCCTTTCGCTTATCGGAAGACAGGCGGCTAACGCTCTGATAACAGGAGCGCCATCGCTTTCTTGCGCCTCTTGGACGCGATATCAAATAACAAACTTTCCGGCCTGCTTAATTATCACGGGACGGGTAGACCGGCGCTCGTCTTTTGTGTTTTAATGAGTCCCATATTAAGAGTTTGTTTTAACCATTTCTGTCAAACGGTAGTTGCATGTAAAAGCAAAGGTGGTTTGTTTATGTCAACTCTGCGTTCGGACTGGGTTTCTGTCGCCGCTTCACTGAGTCTGTGCGCCGCATGGGAGACATCGGCTGCGGCTTTAACGCCTGTTAAGATCATGCCGCTCGGCGACTCGATCACCTTAGGAGCGAGCGTCGCGGGCGGTTACCGCGCGCCGCTGTACGCCAGCCTGACCGGGCTGGGCTATGCGGTAGACTTTGTGGGGACACAGACGGGCAACGGCACCGCTTCCTTGCCGGACTCCGACCATGAGGGGCACAGCGGCTGGACGATCAGTGGCATCGACGCTTCCGTCAACGGTTTCTTGGACGCCGTCGCCGAACCGGACGTGGTGCTGCTTCATATCGGCACCAACGACGCGAACACGCCGAGCACCTTCTCCAACGCCGTCGACCGGCTGGATGCGCTGATCACCAAGATCGCGCTCAAGCGGCCCTCCGCGCACATCATCGTCACGTCGCTGCTTCCTCGCGGCGAGCCGGCGATCAACCTGGCGATCACCAACCAGTTCAATCCGGCCGTGCCTGTCAAGGTCGCTGCGCAGGCCGCATTGGGGCGGCGGGTGACCTTTCTCGACATGTACGCCTACCTGACAACGGCGGACCTGGCCGACACCGCGCACCCCAACCAGACCGGCTACAACAAAATGGCGGCGGCCTGGGTGCCCGCTATTACCAACCTGATCACGCCGGTGGCCGTCTCCACCGGCGGCGCCTCGCGCGGCTATGAAAATAATGTTGCGGATTCGGCCGGTTATGCGTTGGTCTACAGCTTGGATATTCCTAACTCTGCCAACTACTCCGCTGCCGCGCCCGTCTACTCCGTCGACAACCACGCCGCCATCGGCGCCTTCAGCCGGGTGGCCTATTACATGGAGCTGCAAAAGCCGGGCGGCAATCTCACCTTCGTGTGGGCCTCGATGGACGCGTTCACGAACAACCCGGCCGCGCTCGGCGTGCCGACCCCGCTCTCCGGAGCGGTGTATCAGAGGTCGGTCTCTCACTTGACGGTCGAGTCGAACGACCCGGATATCACCTCCGGCTCCGACTTCACCGGCAACCTCGAATTCTGGCCGAACAGCTACGTGTACGCCAATTCCGCCAACGTGCCCGGCGCCAGCACAACCACCTGTGATTTCGGCGACGGGATCGCGGCGGGCAACTACGGCTCCATGCAAGTGCACAACACCACCCTGGGAAAGACCCTGTTGGCTTTCAACGGGTGGTGCGTGTCTGGAGCGTGTTCGATCGGCATCGGCAACCAGCCGACCGGTCAGCCCGACTGGACCTTTAACAACAACGACAGTCAGTATAGCGTCAAGACGCTGCAGGTGCTTGTCTACGTCGGCGACGACACCACGCCGCCAACCTTGACCTCCGCGCTGCCGGACGCCGCACGCACCAACGTGACGGTGCGCTTCTCCGAGCCGCTCGCGCCCTCGTCGGTGAACGGCGCCTGCTTCTCGCTGAACAACGGGGTGCAGGTCATCGGCGCGACCCTGGCGGCGAACCGGCTCGACGTGGTCCTGCTCACCACGCGCCTGCCGGACGGCGTCTCGACCCTTTCGGTGACCGGCGTGCGCGACAGCGCCGCGGGCAATCCCATCGCGCCCGGTTCATCGATAGCCGTGGATTGCGGCGCGACCTTGTTTCCGCTGCCCGCCGAAGTGGCCGCCAACGTGCCCCAGGCGGCGGGGTACCAGCTGGTCTGCTCCGTCACCAATATTCCGGTGCAGGGTTACTTCAACACCACCTCCTACTATTCGACGGACAACCGCGCGTCCATCGGCGCCTTTTCGCGCGTCGCCTATTACCTCGAGCTGAAGAAGACTGGCGAAGAGCCGTCCTTCATTTGGACCTCCATGGACGCTTTCACGGCCGATGCCATGAAGCTGGGCGTTCCCGTGGTCGGCACGTTCTTCCAGCAGAAGGTCACGCGCCTGGACGTGCGGTCCAACGTGAGCGGGGTCACAAACGGCACCGGCATCGCGACCGGCAACATCGAGTTCTGGCCCTCGGATTACAGCATGGGCAATGGGCTGCCCATTCCCGGTGCGAACGCAAACGCCTTTGATTTCGGGGACACGGGGGGCAACTCCAACTCCGCCGGGCACGCCTGCATGCAGGTGCACAACTACGGCGCAAGGCAAACCCTCTTCGCCGTCAACCACTACAATAAAGGCAACACCGTGGCTCTGGGCATCGGCAACAATCCGACGCCTGATGTGCAATATCCCGATCCCGACTGGACGGCGACGTACAACGCCGCAAGCTACGAGCGCCGCGTGCTGCACGTGTTCGTGTTGCCCGGCACCGTCACAGGCGCCGACACCAACGCGCCGACTCTGTCAGGCGCCTTGGCCTCGACGGCCCTGAACAGCGTGCTGGTCTCGTTCAGCGAAACCGTGGCCGACTCGGCGGCGTCGGCCGGCAGCTACAGCCTCAACAATGGCGTGACCGTGACCGGCGCCACGCTGCTTCCGGACGCCAAAAGCGTCTGCCTGACCACGACCGCGCTCACGCCGGGGCAGACGTACCAGGTGAGCGTTTCCGGCGTGCGCGACCGCTCTTCCAGCGGCAACCTGATCGCCGCGGGCGCCTCCGTTTCGTTCGCGGCTCCGTCCGCAGGTCTGCCGGCCATCCTGTCCGGCAACGTTCCGGAGTCTTCAGAGTACGACCTGATTTATCAGCTGGCGATTCCGAGCTACGCGTCGGACCTCGTGGGGAAAGGCGCGCCCTATTCGATCGACGAGAGCCTGTTCCAGCAGGCGAAGACGCAGCCGTTCGACCGCGTCGCCTACTGCCTAGAGCTCGTCACCAACGGCGTCACCCAATGGGCCTACGTCTCGATGGACGCCTTCACGGGCGACATCGCGAAGATCGGCGTGCCCGTCGCCGCCCGCGGCGCGGCGTTCCAGACCTATGTCTCGAACATGAACGTCTACGCCTCGGCCAACGCGCCCGTCACGAACGGCACCAACATCGTCTCCGGCAACATCGAGTTCTGGGCGAGCAACTACACGGGCCCAAACAGCAAGAACATCCCCGGAGCGGTCGGAGACAAGACGTTCGACTTCGGCGACTCGGGCGGCACGGCAACCGTGGGCCACGGGTCGATGCAGGTCCACAACTACCTGGCCGGGCACACGATTCTGTCCTTGTCCCGCTTCGGGGCGGCCACCACCACCGAGCTGGCGCTGGGCATCGGAAACAACACCGAATTCACCTATGGAAGCGGCTATGAGGACCCGGACTGGAGCCTCCACCCGAACGCCCACCTTTTCAGCGCGAAGAACCTCTATGTTCTGGCCCGCTGGGGCGGCGCCCGGCAAGGGACCGTCCCCGTGCTCTTGGCCCAGCCTGTCGGTCGCACGGTTCTGATCGGCGAGCCGGTCCGGATGTATGTTCAGGCCAGCGGAGCGACAGCCTACCAATGGCGGCGCGACGGCGTCGCCATTGAAGGCGCCAACCAGGCCTGGCTGGAGATCGGCCCGGCCGCCCAGACGGACGCGGGGACGTACGAGGTTCAGGTCTTCGGCTCGGGCACGGCCTGTGCGACGAGCCAGGCCGCCGTCCTCCGTGTGATCGCGCGCGGCACGCTGATCAGGCTTCGGTGAGACGTGTAGCAGAGGCTTTCTTCCTGGAGGGTTCCACTGTCCGTGGCATGGCCAGAAGGAATGCCGAAATGGATCGGGCGACGCCTCCTGCGGCGTTGTTAGGACTTCCGTTTTCTGATAATCTTAAAACTCATTTTATGGCGAACGACTGAGGGGAATAACAGCATGAATAACAGGCTCCGGGGATTGGGTTTCGCGTGTGCGGTGACGGCGGCTTGGAGTGCGGTCGCGCAGACGCCGGTGGCCGGGCGCTATGTGCGCGTGGAGATCCCGAAGGAGAAGGCCACGCTCTCGCTGGCCGAGGTGCAGATCTACGTCAAGGGCGAGAATGTCGCGCTCAAGGGCAAGGCGCAGCAGAGCGCCGACGCCAACGGCGGCGTGGCCTCGCGCGCCATCGACGGCAACACCAACACCTCGTGGGGCGGCAACTCCATCACCCACACGCCCGAAAACCAGCCCAACCCCTGGTGGGAGGTGGACCTGCGCGCCGAAGTGCCGATCGAGCGGCTTGTCGTCTGGAACCGCGCCGAGGAGGCCAAGCGGCTCTTCGACGCCTCGGTCATGATCATCGGCGCCGACCGCCAGGTGAAGTGGGAGCAGACGCTGAGCAACCCCACGCCCACCTCAAACCCGCTGACCGTCGACGCCGCGCAGAAATCCGCAGCCGTCGGGAAAACGATCCCCCGCAAGATCGAGCCCGCGACGGACGATGAAATACTGGCGGCTTACGAAAAGAAGGGCACGTGGATCGAGAGCGTGCTGGCGGCGCAGGTCAAGCTGGAGGCCTTTCACAACCTGAAGCCGCTGACCCGGCGGCTGCTGGAAGACTTCCCGGCCGCGAAGCAGGAGATCGTCGAAGAGTTCGCGGGCTCCTACATTTACACCGGCAAGCAGTCCGGGGCGCTGCCTGAGCTCGCCAAGCGCTACGCCGACCACACGCCCGACGCCTTCCGCAAAGACCTTGGCAAGCGCGCCGCCGAGGTCAAGTCAGTGGTTGATCTCGCTCCATTCCAGCAGGCCTTCCGCGACGGCCGCCGGCAGATGCTCAAGCTGACCGTGCTGAAGCAGTTTAATCCCGAGGCGCTGGAGCGCGCGATCAAGGCCTTCGCCGTCAGATATCCCGAGGTCTACAAGGACAAGGACGCGCTGCTCGCGCGCGTGGCCGAGCTGCGCCAGACGGTGTCCGCCGCGGGCGGCGACGTCAACGCCAAGCTCACGGCGGCGCAGCAGGTCGAGGCGCTCAACGACGCCGTCTATCTGAAGCATCCGGCCATCGATTTCAAGGAGCTGCTTTTCGTGCGTCGCTCCTTCGGCTCGGTCCACAGCGGCCTGCCCCAGAACTGGCAGGGCAACTCCTCCGTGCCGCTGGAGGGCTACGTCAACGACGTGGTGCGCGCGCCGCTCAAACAGGGGTCGGGCTCACCGAAGAGCGTTTACGAAAGCGGTTGCTTCATCGGCGATGTGGACCTCGATTTCGACGCCGACAAAATCATGTACTCCTGCGGCAAACCGGGCGAAAGGGGCTGGCGGGTTTTCGAAACGAAACTGAGCGAGCCGGGCACCGCGCGGGAGGTCACGCCCTCCGACCGCCCGGACATCGATTACTATGACCCCTGCTACCTGCCGGACGGGCGCAGGCTTTTCGTCGCGACGAGCGGCTACCAGGGCGTGCCCTGCGTCGGCGGCAGCGACTACGTCGGCAACCTGCACTCGATGGACCCCGACGGCACCATCCGCCGCCTGGTGTTCGACCAGGACAACAGCTGGTGCCCGACCGCGCTGGTCAACGGCCGCATCCTCTACCTGCGCTGGGAGTACACCGATTCCGCGCACTATTTCTCGCGCGTGCTGATGAGCATGAACCCGGACGGCACCGATCAGAAGGCCTTCTACGGCAGCAACTCCTACTGGCCGAACAGCCTCTTCTACGCGCGCCCGTTGCCGGGCTCGGCGACCAAGTTCGCGGGCATCGTCAGCGGCCACCACGGCCACGCGCGCAAAGGCGAGCTGGTGCTCTTCGACGCCTCGCGCGGCCGCCACGAGACCTCCGGCGCGGTGCAGCGCATTCCCGGCTACGGCAAGCCGGTCGAGAACATCACGCGCGACACGCTGGTCAACGGCTCCAAACCGCTCTTCCTCCACCCGTTCCCGCTGAGCGATGAACTCTTCCTCGTGTCAATGGAAGGGGACAACGGACTCTTCTATGTCGTCCTCGCGGACCTTTACGACAACCTCATCCCGCTTTGGCAATCGCCGTCCGAGCACCTCTATGAGCCGATCCCGCTCAAGCCGCAGCCGCGTCCGCCGCTGCCCGCCGACCGGGTGGTGAAGAGCTCCAAAGAGTGCATGGTCTACGTGGTCGGCGCGCAGTTGGGCGAAGGCCTGCGCGGCCTGCCGAACGGGAAGGTCAAAGCCTTCCGCGTCTATCAGTACGAGTATTCGCCGCGGAATGCGGGCGGTCATTACGACATCGGTTTCGAGGGGCCGTGGGATCCTCGCGTGATTCTCGGAACGGTGGACGTCGAGGCAGACGGCTCCTGCCTGTTCAAGGCGCCGGCCAATGTCCCGCTCGCGCTGCAGCCGCTGGATGAAAACGGCAAGGCGCTGCAGCTCATGCGCTCTTGGTTCGTGGGCATGCCGGGCGAACGGGTCTCGTGCACGGGCTGCCATGAACAGCAGAACAACTCGCCGGTCAGCCACGCGACCCAGGCGGTTCTCAAGAAGCCCCAGCCCATCAAGCCGTGGTACGGCCCGCGCCGCAACTTCGCCTTCGAGCGCGAGGTGCAGTCCGTGCTCGACCAGTCGTGCGTCGGCTGCCACAACGGCAAGGCCGCGGCCAAAAACCGGCTCGGCCAGCCGCTGCCGAACTTCGAGAACACCCGCGGCGACGGCGGCTTCTCCACGGCCTATGTCAGCCTCCACCCCTACGTGCGGCGCAACGGCCCCGAAGGCGACTATCATCTGCTGACACCTCTTGAGTTCCATGCCGACACCTCTGAGCTGATCCAAATCCTCAAGAAGGGTCACCACGGCGTGGTCTTGAGCCCCGAACAGTGGGACCGGCTGGTCACCTGGATCGACCTCAACGTGCCGTACTGGGGCAGCTGGACCGAGCGCACGCACGGCGGCAAGCAGGAGGTGCTGGCGCTCCGCCGCGAGATGGCCATCAAGTATGCCAACGACGACTTCAACCCCGAGGCCGTGGTGAACCCCTACAAGCCCGCTGAGTTCCGTGCGCCGCAGAAGCCCGCCGATCCGGCGCCCGCGCCGGCGGTCGATGGCTGGCCCTTCGACGCGGCCGCGGCCAAGGCCAAGCAGGGCGCGGGAACCGAGCAGACGCTCGACCTCGGCGGCGGCCAGACGCTCAAGCTCGTCAAGATCCCGGCCGGCGCGTTCGCGATGGGCAGCAGCGACGAGACGCCCGCGGAGCAGCCGGTGTGCGCTGTGACCGTCGGAAAGCCGTTCTGGATGGGCGCGACGGAAATCACCATGGCGCAGTTCCAGCAGTTCGACCCGACCTTCGAGAACGGCGTGTACGACAAGCACTATAAAGACCAAGTCAACCGCGGCTACTTCGTCAACGCGTCCAACTTCCCCGCGATCCGCGTGACGTGGGAACAGGCCAACGCCTATTGCGCCTGGCTTTCGAAGAAGACCGGCAAGACCGTGCGCCTGCCCAGCGAAGCGCAGTGGGAGTGGGCCTGCCGCGCCGGCAGCGCCACCCCGATGAACTACGGCGGGCTCGACGACGACTTTTCCAAACGCGAGAATCTCGCCGACTACATGCTGATCGAGATGGCGGTCGAAGGCGTGGATCCGAAGCCGATCGCGCGCGGCGATGATCCCAATCCGGCCAAACGGCCTTCGCCGCTTTACGACTACGAGCTGCGCGACCGCCGGTTCAACGACGGCGTGCTGCATCTCGCCGCCGTCGGCCGTTATGCGCCCAACCCATGGGGCCTGTACGACATGCACGGCAACGTCGCGGAATGGACGCGCTCCGCCTACCGGCCCTATCCCTACCGCGACGGCGACGGGCGCGATAACGCCGCCGTCGACGAGCGCAAAGTGGTCCGTGGCGGTTCGTGGTCCCGTCGCCAGCACCGCGCGACCTCGTCGTGGCGCTGGGGCTATCCGGGCTGGATGCGCCCCTTCGACGTGGGTTTCCGCGTGGTGGTCGAAGAGTGAAGAGCGGGTGTGACATGAAAAAGAGCGAAATGAAAGCCGCGAAATTCGCTTTAATTCCATGAAGCAACGCCTACAGATGCTGGCGGGGATGTGCCTCGTCTTGATGGCCGGAGCAGTCCGCGCCGCCGCGCCGGACGCGTCTTTTTCGGCGCAGGTCCGGTCTTGGGGCCGCTGGGAGCGTTGTTCCGGAGCGCCCGGGTCGTTGCCGATCTCGCGCGCCGATTTCCGCCAGCTGGCTTTCGAGCTGCAGAATTCGCGCGCCGCCGCGGGGTGCGCGGCGGCGTCGGCCGCGCAGCGCCGGCCGTACGACGCGCTGGTCGCGCCGCGGAACAACCTTCGCCGCGAGGTCCCGCTTTGCGTGATCCACTGGGAACGGACCGTCGCGACGGAGCTGACGAACGCGCAAGGGCGCACGCTCGCGACTGCCGGGAATGCGGCTGAACCGGGTTTGACCAACAGGACCGTATTCGCCTTCTCGCCCGTCCGTCCGGAAACCTGCCGGGGCGCGCAGGCCGTGTTCACACTGAACGCGGACGGTCTGTTCGAAGAGGGCTTGGACGAGAGCCGCGCCCTCGCCGCGCTGCGCGTCGACGCGGGCGACGGGTCGGGATGGCACGCGATCGGCCAGGACCGGCCGGTCGCCGTTTCCTACACCTCAACCGGCATCCGGACGGTCACGCTGGAGGGCACCTTGGCCGACGGGACGGTCTTGCTGGCGTCGGCACCGCTGGAGGTCGTCGCGCTCGCCACGCCCGACCCGAGCGAGACCGTGCTGCTTTCCTCGGCGAAGCTCTACACGTACAAAGCGGGAACGCATGCCGGCTACCGGAATCCGGTCTTGGTCTGCGAGGGCTTCGATCTCGACAACGCGATGGACTGGGATGTGCTCTATGCCCTCCTCAACAAGGAGCAGCTCGTCGAGACCCTGCGCGCCTATGGCCGCGACCTCGCCGTCGTCGACTTCAACGATGCGACCACGAATATTTATTCGAACGCCGCGAACGTGATGGAGGCGATCCGCTTCATCAACACCTGCCGCGCCGACGCCGCCGACAAATTCACGGTCATCGGCGCGAGCATGGGCGGGCTGGTCACGCGCTACGCGCTCGACCGGATGGAGGCCGAGCCCGCGCTCTACGGGCCGCACGACGTCGACACGTGGATCAGCTTCGATTCGCCTCAGGAGGGCGCGAACATTCCGCTGGGACTGCAGGCGTTCTTCAGCTTCTTCGGCGGCTACGGCGACGACTACAGCAGTCTCGCCGCGGCTCTCGAATACCGCAAAAAAATCGACACGGTCGCGGCCCAGCAGATGCTGCTGTGCCACTACAAGAACACCGCCGCGCAGGCGGGCCGGAGTCCGGCCTATGCCGGTTTCGAAACCGAAATGCGCGCGTACGGCTATCCGTCCGGATGCAAGAAGGTGGCCATCACGAACGGCTCGAAGTTCGGGCTCAAGCACCCTTTCTCGCCCGGCGATCAGATCATCAATTGGTATCTCGACAGCTTTACGCTCGGCGTCAGCAGCCGGATCTACGCGCTCTACGACGCCCCGACGCCCGTCAGGCCCGTCTTCTACGGTTGGTTCGATCCGTGGGATTTCTGGGACGAGATCGACGACACGGTCACCGAAAACCGCTATTACCCGTATTCGATCGACAACGCGCCCGGCGGCACGCGCGCCTCGTTCCGGGAGCTGTTCGACACGCTCCCGTCGGACATGAAGGACGCGGACGACTATTGCGCCTATCCCGACCACTGTTTCATCCCCACCGCCAGCGCGCTGGGCCTCCCCAGAGAATACATGGAGCTGAACCTCGCGACGAACGCGGCCGTGCTGGCGCTCTCGCCGTTCGACGAGATCCACTGCGCGGTCACCAACGAAGCACACATCGACATCAATCTCCACAACAAGCGGTGGTTCATGCGGGCGGTTCTGGAAGGCAACGACGAGGACGGCGACGGCTTCGACGATTATCGGGAATATCTGATGGGCACGGACTACGCTTCGGACGCGAGCCGGCTCGACATGGCCATCGGCTTCAGCATGGACGCGGTGCCCGGCGCTTCGACGCTCTCGTGGCCCGCGCTCCCGAACGTGCGCTACGACATCTACCGGACGGACGCGCTCGATCAGGCGTGGACCTTTGTGGAATCGGTCAGCTGTCCCGCCGCGACGGCGGCGTCAAAGACCTATCCGATGGACGCGCAGAAACGGTCGGCCTTCTACAAAGTGGTGGCGACGGTCGTTGATCCCGTCGTCGACTGAGCCTTACGGGTCCGTGCGGTGGGCGGACAGGAGAAAGGCGCGGGGCGAAATGCCGTATGCTTTCTTGAAGACCCGCGAGAAGTGGTAAGGATCGGCGAAGCCGGTCGCTTTGGCCACCTGCTTGATGAGCGTCGGCGCGCCGTTGAGCAGGTCGGTCGCATGGCGCATCTTCAGGCGGATCAGCATCTGGTAGGGCGATTCGGCCCCGTAGCGCTTGAAAAGGCGGCACAGATAGGGCGCGTTGACGTGGCTCGCCCCGGCCACGTCGTTCAGCGTGTGCAGTTCCAGAAACCGGCTTCCGATCAGGTCGCGGCAGCGCCGGTAGGTCTGCTGCGCGGGCGATTCGGACTCCGCCTGCGTCAGGGCGTTTTCGGCCGCCTTCAAGATCAGCAGCTCGAGCAGAGACGCGCAGATTTCCGGCGCATGAGCGCCGGGGGCGCGCCCGCTCTGCTGAAGGTCCGCGAAGATCTCGCAAATGTGCGACGCGGAGGCGAAATAGCACGGCGCGTGCCCCGCGAGCGGGTGCGGCTTGAGCAGGCGCGTAAACCGCGGCCCGCAGAAGTCGACGAAGTATTTGACCAGCGGTTGCCGCGGATCGGTGACGATCTCATGCGCTGTCGTCGGGCCGTAGTAGAAGATCGCGCCGGGCCGCAGCGGATAGCGCCGTCCAGCCGCGGCGAACTCGCCCTGTCCCGCTTCCACGTATTCGATCGAGTGGTATTTGAAGCGTTTCCGCGCGATCCGGTACTGGGGGCCGCACCGCTCCAGCCCGCCGCACACAACCGTCCCCGGCGTGTCCCGCGGCGGATTCAGGTTGAGGTAGTAATACTCGTCCGAAAGCACCTGCGGAGAGATGAAAAGCGCGGTTTTCATAAGACAATAATATCCATCAAGTGGTCAATTTCGTCCATTCTAAAATGACTCGGCCCTCGCTATCATAATCATGTCTAATCGCGGGAAGACGAAATAGGTTTCGAAACCGGGCGCGTTTCCGGACCGCGCAGCCGACGGTTCCTGCGGCGGCCCTCAACGGTGAGGCGGGTGCAAAAAAGCGAGGTGGCACGATGACAGCTCAACCGATCACGTTGGCGGCGGACGGGATCGATCCCAAGCGGGTGCCGACACGGACGCTTGCAAACGGCACACAGATCCCGGTCGTGGGCCTGGGCACGTCCGGGTCGGACAAATACAGCGGGGAGGTGGTGGCCGCGGCGGTCATCGAGGCGGCGTCGCTCGGCTACCGCCACTTCGACTGCGCCTCCGAGTACGGCAACGAGGAGCAGATCGGCAAAGCCTTGCGCCTGATCCAGGATGGTGGAATCCGGCGCGAGGAACTGTGGATCACCTCCAAAGTCTGGAACGATATGCACGGCGACGGCGATGTCATCAGGGCCTGCAAGCAGTCGCTGAAAGACCTGCAGCTCGACGCGCTCGACCTGTACCTCGTACACTGGCCCTTTCCGAACTTCCGCCCGAAAGGAGTCTCGGTCAACGACCGCAACCCGGACGCCAGGCCCTACATCCATAAGGAATACATGCGCGTCTGGGAACAGATGGAGGAGTTGGTCCGCATGGGCTTGGTCCGGGCCATCGGGACCTCGAACATGACGGCCGCCAAAATGAAGTGGGTGCTGCGCGACTGCGCGATCAAACCGGCGGTCAACGAGATGGAGCTGCATCCGCATTTCCAGCAGCCGGGGCTGTACGGCTACATGGTCGAGAACGGCATCCAGCCGATCGGTTTCTGCCCGGTCGGCTCGCCCTCGCGCCCGCCGCGCGACCGCACCTCGACCGACACGACCGACACCGAGGATCCGGTGGTCCTGAAGATCGCGGACCGGCTGGGTGTGCATCCGGCCGTCGTCTGCATCATGTGGGCCTTGAAGCGTGGCCACGTGGCGATTCCCTTTTCCGTGAGGCGGGAACAGCTCCTGGGCAACCTTCGGGCCGCCGTGGAAAACCCGCTCACGCCGGACGACATGCGCGCGATCGGGGACATCGACCGGAACGGCCGGCTGATCAGGGGCCAGGCCTTCCTCTGGCGCAAAGGCCTGACGTGGCGGGCGCTGTGGGACGAGGACGGCGTGATCAAACGCTGAGCAGGCGAAAACGGGCTTTCTTTCCCCGGGCCAGCGCACCGACGGTGCGCCTGAAGGATGCTGCCGTTGAATTTTTTCGTCTTGTTTTCGGATGGTGGCGCTTCTATATTTAAAATAATTGGATATATCTGACGGTTTCCTGTTCATGCGAACCATTCGAAAGGGGTGCCCGATATGATGACCTGTCGTTCTGTTACATGGACTCTTTTTGCGGCCTGCGTCTGGGCTGTTCCGTTCGGTAAAGCGCAACCTCCGCCGATCCGCATCATGCCGCTGGGCGATTCCATCACGTATGGACAGAACGTGGCCGGCGGCTATCGCCTTCCGCTGTACACGGCGCTGACCAACGCCGGCTACAACGTCGATTACGTGGGGACCCGCACCGACAACGGCGCGACGGGACTCCCCGACGCCAACCATCAGGGGCAGCCCGGTTGGAAGATCTCGGATGTTTGGAGCGGGCTCTACGAGAACGTCATCGACTGGCTCTATGCGGTCAAAGACCCGGATGTCGTGCTGCTGCACATCGGCACCAACGACTCCGGCGGCGGAACCTTTTTCACCAATGCCGTCGACCGGCTCGACAACCTCGTCACCCGGATCGCGACCAACCGGCCCAGCGCGCACATCATCGTCACCACGCTGTTGCCCCGGAAAGACGCCAACTACATCCCGATCACGAACTATTTCAACCCCTATGTGGAAGGCAAGGTCGCCGGGCAGCAGGCGCTGGGCCGCAAGGTGCATTTCCTCGACATGGCGGCGTATGTCACCACCAACGACCTGTCCGACAGCGTCCACCCCAACGCCGCCGGCTACGGCAAGATGGCCGCGGCGTGGTTCACCGCCATCACCAACGTGATCGGCGCCTATGGCGACACCAACGCGCCGGCGCTGGCGCGCGCCGTCAACCTGCCGAGCCTGCAGGGAATCGACGTGGTCTTCAGCAAACCCGTGGATCGCGCGACGGCGACCAACACCGCCCATTACGCCGTGAGCGGCGGCGTGACGGTCTCGGGCGCGACGCTCAGTTCGGATCTGCGCACCGTGACGCTCGCGACTTCGCCGCTCACCCGCGACGCCGTGTATACGCTGACGGTCAACACTGTTCAGGACCTCAGCACGCCCACGCCGCTCACGATCGCGTCCGGCAGCGCCGACGCGTTCAAGGCCACGGTCCGGGGGTATCTGAACAACGTTCCCGAGTCGTCCGGCTACCAGCTGGCCTACACCTTGAACCTTCCCTATGCGGCGGGCTACGGCGGCAGCCTGGTGCCGTACGCGACGGACAACGCCGTCGCGCTCAACGGGCCGCTCGCCCGCGTCGCCTATTATCTCGAGCTCCAGACGTTGAACGGCGACCTCAAATACCTCTGGGTTTCCATGGACGCCTTCACGAACGACGTCACGCGGATCGGAGTCCCGGTTTTCTATAACCGCACGGCCCTTCAAAAATACGTCTACAACATGAACGTCGTCTGCAACGCCGAGAACGTCACGTCCGGGACGGGGCTCACCGGCAACATTGAGTTCTGGCCTTCCAACTACGACAACGACAATACCGCGGGATTCCCCGGCGCCAGCAACGACCTCTTCGATTACGGCGACAACGCCTTCTCGACCTCGACGGGCTACGGCTCCATGCAGGTCCACAGCGTTACGGCCCGGCAGACCCTTTTCGCGTTCAACAACTGGGGCGGGGGCGGCGCCACGCCAGACCTCGGCATCGGCAACAAGCCCGAGGGCAACCCGGACTGGACCTTCTCCAACAACGCGGGCGAATATCCCATCCGCACGCTCTCTGTGCTCGTCACCCTCGGCGACAACGACGCCACGCCGCCGACCCTCGTTTCCGCCCAGGCCGGTTCCGCCGGAACGCTCATCGCGGTCACCTTCTCCGAGCCGGTCGCGGCCGACTCGATCGGCGGCAGCGGCTTCGTGTTGGACCACGGCGTGAATGTCATCTCCACCACCCTCCTGCCCGATCTGCGCACGGTGAACCTGACCACCACGCCACACCCGGCCGACACGCCCCTCACGCTGACGGTGACGGGCGTGCGCGACAGCGCCGCGGGCAATCCCATCGCGCCCGGCTCCGCCATCGCGGTCACGCCGGCCTCCGTCCTGCCGCCCGAGATCACCGCCAACGTCGGCGCGCTGGCCGACGGTTACCGGCTGGTTTACACGCTGGACATCCCGGCCTACGGCACGTTCAACGGCACGCCGGATCCCTACCGGCTCAACCAGAGCCTGGCCACCGGCGCGTTCGACCGCGTGGCCTATTATCTCGAGCTGGTGACCGCCAGCATCACAACCCAGTACATCTGGACCGCCATGGACGCCTTCACGCCGTACCTGAAGCAGATCGGCGTGCCGACGTCCGCCTCGAAGGCGGTCTTCCAGCAATACGTCTCCAACCTCGTCGTGAAATCGAACGTGTCGAGCATCAGCAACGGCACCTTCGAGACCGGCGGCAACCTCGAGTTCTGGCCCAACGACTACTCGCAAGGGAATGCCCTGGGGATTCCAAACGCGAACAGCAGCAACTACGATTTCGGCGACACGCGTTCGACGGGCGGCGGCCACGGCTCGATGCAGGTCCACAACCACGTGGCCAAGCAGACGCTCTTCGCCATGAACAACTGGGGCTCCGACGGCCAGCCCATCGCGCTGGGCATCGGGAACCGCGGCGCGGGTGATCCGGACTGGACCTTCGCGGCCAACGCGGGCACGGCCTATGCGCGCCGCACGCTTCACGTATTGGTGCGGCCGGCGGCACCCTCCACCGCCGGCCTGCCTGCGGAGATCGCCGCGAACGTGCCGGCGGCGGCGGGTTATCAGCTCGTCTGCTCCATCACGAACATTCCGATCCAGACCCGCTTCCAGGATGCGACCAACTACTATACCTACGACCGGCGCGCCTTCATCGGGGCGGGCTCGTTCTCGCGCGTGGCCTACTACATGGAGCTGCAGTCCAGCACGGATGCCGTTCCGCGGTACGTCTGGACCGCGATGGATCCGTTCACGACCGACGCCACCCGCCTCGGCGTTCCCGTCAACGGCGTCATGTATCAGCAGAAGGTCAACCGGCTCGACGTGTTCTCCAATGTCGGCGGCATCATCACCGGCAGCGGTCTCGCGACCGGCAATATCGAGTTCTGGCCCAGCAGCTACTCGACGGCCAACTCGATCTACATTCCATACGCCAGCGATGCCGCGTTCGATTTCGGCGACGGCGGCGCGTCCAGCGGCGGCGGCGGTTACGGCTCGATGCAGGTCCACAATCACGGCTCCAATGCCAAACAGACCCTGTTCGCGATGAACAATTTCAACACCACGAACGCCGGAAACACGGTCTGCCTCGGCATCGGGAACCAGCCCTCCGGCAGCCCCGACTGGACACACGCGCAAAACGCCGCCGCCTACGACCTGCGCCGCGTCCTGCACGTCCTCGTTCTGCCGGGCGGGGAGCCGAACCCCGACCTGGCCGCCCCGACGCTGGGCGCCGCGACGGGCGCGCAGTCGCTCGACAAGGTCACGCTTTTCTTCAGCGAGACGGTGGCGGACAGCGCGGCGACCGCGTCGTACTACACGTTGAACAACGGCGTGGAGGTCCTCGGAGCCCGGCTTCTGCCGACCAAGCGGGGGGTGATCCTGACCACCTCGCCGCAGACGGCCGGCCAGAGCTACACGGTCTCGGTCACGGGCGTTCGCGACCGCTCGCTGAACGCCAATCCGGTCGCGCCCGGCTCGTCCGTTTCGTTCACCGCGCCCGGGACGGAGCGCCCGGCGGTACTGGCCAACGTGCCCGAGGCCGAAGGCTACGCGCTGATCCATCAGCTCGCCTTCAACAACACGGTCAACTACGCATACGGCTGCAACTACGCGGTGGACGAAAGCCTGTACCAGACCCAGACGTTCGACCGGGTCGCCTACTTCCTTGAGCTGGTCGGCACGAACGGGATTTCCAAATGGGCGTACGTCTCGATGAATGCGTTTACGCCGGAGCTCTGCAAAATCGGCGTGCCGACCGCCAACCGGGCCGCGATGTTCCAGCAGTACGTCAGCAACCTGAACGTATACGCCTATTCGTCGGACGGCAACGTGGCGGTGACGACCGGCGTCGGGATTGCGGCGGGCAACATCGAGTTCTGGTCCGGCAACTACGGCCCGAGCAACGACAAGAACATCCCCGGCGCCAGCGCCACGACCTTCGACTTCGGCGACGGCGGCGCCGGCACGGGGGTCGGCCACGGCTCGATGCAGATCCACAACTTCGCGGCCGGTCATACGATCCTGTCGGTGACGCACTGCGGCAACAACAACACGGTGCCCGCCCTGGGCATCGGCAACAACCCGGTCTGGTCGAACAACGATCCCGACTGGACGTTCACCTACAACGCGCCCGCTTTCAGCACGAAAAACCTCTACGTGCTGGCGCGCTGGGGCGAGACGCCCGCCGGCATCCAGTCCGGGTCGCTGCCCGCGATCTACATCAATCCCAAATCGCAGACCATCCGTTCTGGGCAGAGCGCCGGCTTCTATGTCCGGGCCAAAGGGGCGAGCGCCTACCAGTGGCGGCGCAACGGCGTCTGGATCCAGGGGGCAACCTTCTCGTCGCTGGATCTGAATCCCGCCGGGCTGGACGACGCGGGCACCTATGATGTCCTGGTCTATGGTTCGGGCACGGCCTGCCTCACGAGCGAGAGCGCCCTGCTGACCGTCCGCCCGTTGGGCACGGTCTACCTGCTGAAATAGCGGCTTCGGCCTTAACGAGAACGGGTGAATGAAAACGTTGGACTTGGGCGTTCGACGTTTCCTCTCGGCCCTTTCACGTCGTTACGGCGTGATTATGCGGTGGGCGATGTTCACCCGGTTGCGGTCGTAGACGTGGGAATACTGGAGCAGGACGCGCGGCGGTTTGCCGGGTTCGTAGATCGGCAGCAGGTTGCTGTAGTAGCCGGTGCCGCCGCCTTCGGGACGGCGGTCCACCATCTTCCCTTCGTCCCAGTGGATGCCGTCCGTCGAGTGGTAGAGCACCAGCCCGTCCCCGCCGCCGCCGTTGCGCCCGGTCAGGAACCAGTCGTCGCCGACCCGTCTCAGCTGGGGGTTGCGGATCTTCTTCGCGGTGCGGGCGCGGCCGGGTGCGCTCCACGTCTTGCCGCCGTCGCGCGAGACGGTGTATTCGGGCTCTTCCTCGCGCTTCGAGTCGTAGGCGTAGGCGATGAGCGCGCCGTCCTTAGCGAATTCCATCGCGCCGTAGCCCTTGCCGGTGGCGTCGACGGGCAGGACGGTCGCGGTGAAAGGTGCGCCCGAATCGCTTTTGTAGACCTTGTACACGTGTTCGGGACGGCTTCCGAGGAAGTGTTCGTTGGACAGCATGAGGAAATAAACGCTTTTGCCGTCCGACACGACGTCGTAGATGCGTCCGGGGTCGGCGCCGAGGGTCACGCCGTCCGAGAACGTCTCCCCGTTGTCGGTGCTGACGGCCATGGTGGGCGCGGACCACGGTTCGCAGGAGATCGGCTTCGTGGCGTCGGTGATTTGGAAGAAAAGAAGGATGCGTCCGTCCGGAGCCTTGACCGCTTTTTCGCAAAGGGCGGTGTGCTTGCCTTCATCGTAGAGGCGCTTCGAATACGGCAGGACGCGCGCCGTGGAGAAGGTCTTGCCGTAGTCGTCGCTGATGCGGTATTCCATCCAGCCGTATCCGCTGTGTCCTGTGACCCTTTCGCCGTCGCAGTTCGAGTAGAAGTCGAGTATCCTGCCGCTGCCGGCGTCGACGAGGGCGTGGCCCATGTGCCCGCTGCGGCGGTTTTTCGCGTGGTCGACGAAGATCTCGCGGTCGGATACCGTATAGCCCGTCGCCGAAACCGTCACCGCAAAAAGGGCTGCGGCCGCCATCCGTGCTCTTCTCATGAACGCTCTCCTTATATGAATACTCGGACCGTTTTATCAGAAAGGAACTTCCCGCGCAAGTCGCCTGGGTACATCCGACACATTAACCGATAACTTCAAGTTGGGTTCAGGATTACGATTAGGAGTAAGATTACCAACCAACAACAGCAATAAAAAACAAGTTGTTTCTCACACGAAGCCACGAAGGGCACGAAGGTGGATGCCGGTTTTAAAGAAGTTTTTGTGGCCATTGTGCCTTTGTGTGAGATTGAATTGGGTTGCGGGCATCGCCCGCGTTAGAATGATGATGGTTTCACTCTTTTCATAATCGTAATCTTAATCTTAATCGGCTCCCTCTGGCGGACTTCCTTCGCCTGACGCAAGTCAATGTAACGGATGCCCCCAATCGCCTCCGCGAACCGGACTTTACAGATTGCATTCCCGGGCATTCCGGTTCAATATTTCACCCTAGTCAATCGGAGGTGTTCATGGGGAAGTTCGTGTGGATCGGGGTGTCGCTGGTGTGGGCGGGATGCGTATCGGCTGCTGACGTGGAAACCGTCGGAAGGCACGGGAACGGCCGCATCGTTTTGCCGGTGAATCAGGTCATCACGCCGGCGGGCAAGCAGATCGAGCTGCCGGGCATGCGCGCCCAGGCGATGGCGCTTTCGCCCGATGCCCGGTTGCTGGTCGTCTCGGGCATGACGAGCGAGCTGCTGACGCTCGACCCCGCGACTGGTGCGACGAAACAGCATGTCAAATTGCCAAAGCTCTTGAAGGGCGCGCCGCCGGAAGCGTCTTCGCCGGAGTTCCTCGACTTCGACGGCCGCAGCGAGATGAGCTATGCGGGACTCTCCTTTTCGCCCGACGGCAAGCATCTGGCGCTGAGCAACGTGAACGGCGACATCAAGCTGTTCGAGGTTAAAGACGGCGTGGTCACGCCGTGGCGCGTGATCGCGCTGCCGCCGGCGAAGGCGCCGCACCGCAACGCGGATATACCCGCTGGCCAAGTCTGGTCGGCCGATGGCACGCGGCTGTTTGTCTGCGGCAATCTCTCCAACCGCCTGTTTGAGATCGACGTGAACGCCGGCAAGGTCCTGAAAACCTACGAGGTGGGCGTCGCACCCTTCAACGTGGCGCGGGTCGGCCAGAAGCTGTACGTCTCAAACTGGGGCGGACGGCGGCCCGGCCCCGGCGACCTGACCGGCCCGGCCGGGCGCGGGATGCGGGTCCGCGTGGATGCGGAGTGTTTCATCGCCAACGAAGGCAGCGTCACCGTGATCGACCTCGCCACCGGCCGGCAGCGCGAGATCCTCACCGGGCTCCACGCCAGCGCACTGGCCGTCTCGCCGGACGGCCGCTATGTGGTCTGCGCCAACGCGATGAGCGACAACCTGAGCGCGATCGACACCGCGACCGATACGGTTGCCGAGACAATCTGGACCAAGCCTCGGCCGAACGACCTGCTGGGCGCCTCGCCGAACGCGCTGGCCTTCACGCCGGACGGCCGCACGCTCTACGTGGCGAACGGCACGCAGAATGCCGTCGCTGTGATCCAGTTCGATCCGGCCGACAAGGAGTCGAAGATGGCGGGCCTGATCCCCGTCGGCTGGTATCCGGGCACGGTCTGCTTCGACGCGCAGCGCCGGCAGCTCTGCGTGGCGAACATCAAGGGCCTCGCCGAAGGCCCGAAGCCCAAAGGCTTCAACTCGAGGCAGTTCCAAGGCTCGATCTCGCTCGTGCCGCTGCCGTCGAAAGAGGAGCTGCCCCGCCTCTCGCAGACGGTGTGGGACAACCTGCGCCAGCCGCGCATCGCCGAAGCCCTGCTGCCGCCGCGGCCGGGACAGCCCGCGCGCGCCATCCCCGAGCGCATCGGCGAGCCGAGCCTGATCAGGCACGTCGTCTACATCATCAAGGAAAACCGCACCTATGACCAGGTGCTGGGGGACATGACCAACGGCAACGGCAACGCCCAGCTCTGCCTGTTCGGCGAGCGCGTCACGCCCAACCAGCACAAGCTCGTCCGCGAGTTCGCGTTGCTCGACAACACCTGCTGCGCCGGCATCCTCAGCGCCGACGGCCACCAGTGGAGCATGTCCGCCTTCGGGACCGACTACCTGGAGAAGTCCTTCTGCGGCTGGCCGCGCTCCTATCCCGCCCCGGGGAGCGACGCGCTGGCCTACGCGCCCACCGGCTTCCTCTGGGACAACGCGCGCCGCCACGGCGTCAGCTTCCGCAACTACGGCGAATTCATCGCCACCTCCGTCAAGTGGCGCGACACAAAGAAAAAAGGCAAGCCGGGCTTCCGCGACTGCTACGAGGCGTGGCGCACCCGGAGCGACACCATCGCCTACTCCAACGAGCCGGAGATCGAGTCCGTGCGCGCCGATTCGGCGACCAACAGCTTCCTCGGCTGGGCGCTGGAGGTTCCGGACCAGCTGCGCGCCGACCTGTTCCTGAAGGAGCTGAAGGATTTCGAGTCGCGCGGCGAATTCCCGCAGCTCGTCATCCTCCGCCTGCCCAACGACCACACCAGCGGAACCAAGCGCGGTACCCCGACGCCCGATGCCCAGGTCGCGGACAACGACCTCGCCATGGGCCGCATCATCGAGGGCCTGAGCCATTCCCGTTTCTGGAAAGAGATGGCGGTCTTCGCGATCGAGGACGACCCCCAGGCCGGCTTCGACCACGTGACCGGCTACCGCACCACCGCCTATGTGGCCGGGCCCTTTGTCAAGCGTCACGCCGTGGTCAGCACGCAGTACAACACGACGAGCCTCCTGCGCACGATGGAGCAGATCTTGGGGCTGCCGCCCATGAACCAGTTCGACGCCAGCGCCGTGCCGATGAGCGACTGCTTCACGGACGTGGCCGACCTCACGCCCTTCGTCGCCGTGCCCAACAACGTGCCGCTCGACCAGATGAACCCGGACGTCAAGGCGACCTTGACACGGCAGCAGGTCCGCGACGCGGTGGCCAGCGAGAAGATGAACTTCACCGTGCCGGACAAGGCCCCCGAAGACACGCTCAACCGCATCCTCTGGCGCGCCATGCGCGGCGAAAAAGCGCCGTATCCCGAGTGGGCCATCACCCTCGCGGCCGACGACGACGATTGAGGCGAAGCGGTGGGCTGTTTAAGAGAGTAATGAAATCACAACTCATTCATGTTCAGAGTTTTATGTGGATCGTAAATGGAGGTTTTGTTTTGACGGCATGTTTTGACGGTCACGAGCGGCTATGGTAACATTGATAACATTCTGCGGAGAGAGAATGGCTAAGCAGTACGAGATACGCGATCCCAAAACCTAAATGAACAAGTGCCGTCGAAAGGGGTGTTGAAAATGACTCGTTTGCGTGGATGGGAAAGTGCCGGATTCGGTCTCGCTGTCTTGGCCTTGACGCTGGCAGCCGGGCTGGCGCGGTCCGCGGACCAGACGTGGATGGATGGCAACGCCAACAACGACTGGAGCACGGCGGCAGCCAACTGGGATGCCGGAAGCGTGTGGGTGAACGGCAACAATGCGGTCTTCGGCGGCGCCGGCGAGGGGGTCGACGTCAACGGCGCGGTCTCGGTCAAAAACATCACCTTCAACACGTTCGGCTATCAGATCGGTGACGCGGCGGCGGACGGCACGTTCACCTTGGCGGGAACGCCGAGCGTCATCGCCGTTTCGGTGTCCGGAACCAACGAGATCAGCGAAGTGCTGGCCGGCAGCGGCGGTCTTACGAAGAGCGGCCCCGGCGTCCTGTCGCTGACCGGCCCGGACAGCCCGTCGACCGGAAACACGCTGATCCAGGCCGGACGGGTGCTGTGGGTCACGAACGACGTGTTGCCCAGCGGGTCGATCACGGTCAGCAGCGGCGCCACGCTCGAGTGGACCGCAACAGTAAGGACTAACACCAACAGGCGCACCATCATCGCCGGCGGCACGGGAGACGACGGGCAGGGGGCCCTCGTGAACAACGCGCGGGATCACGGCACGGACTTGTTCAACTCGCTGACGCTGACCGGCGACACGACGTTCCGGAACGGCCGGCGCACGGACGTGGGCAGCCTCAACGCGGCGGGCTACACGCTGACAAAGAAGGGCGTGGGCAACTTCAATATCCGCAGCGTCGCTGGCAGCGGCTTGCAGAAACTGGTGGTGGACGAGGGGCTGGCCCAGTTCGAGGGCTTGGACGCGGTCGTCCCCGGCGGCATCGTTGTCCAGACGAACGCCTTCATGAGCGTGATGGCCAATAACACCGACCGCAAAATGACGGCCGAGGTGACGCTGAACAGCGCCAATCTGGTGGCCAACTGGTATTTTACATCGGCGACCAACGTGACCGATCGGTTTCTCAGCCCGGTCACGGTCAACGGCAACAGCGCGCTGATCATCGGCGTCAACTCGCCGGTGGTGCTCGACGAGAACAGCGGGCAGGCGAACATGAATATGGAGGGACCGCTCGTCGGCTCCGGCAACCTCACGCTGAATCCGGCCGCCGGGGGCCTATCCAATCCGGGCGCCTACCGCCTGCGGCTGCTGAACGATAACAGCGGGCTGACCGGCACGCTGACGGTCGACTCGGGCAACGTGGACATCGGCAGCACCACGGGAGGCGTGACGGGCACGCTGAGCAGCGGGCCGGTGGCGGTCAGCGCGGCCGGCACGCTGTGGCTCAACCGGAAAGACGCGCAGACCTACACCAACACATTCTCCGGCACGGGGCGCACCGTGATCCGCTACGACCAGGCGGCAACGTTCGACGGCAACGCGTTCGGCGGCGGACCGCTGGATGTGGCCAACGGCTCGCTGACGCTCACGAACGGGGCGGCCGTGGCGCTGACCGGGGATCTGACCGTGGCCACCAAGGTGCAGCAGACTGACGACAACACGATCCGGGGCGAGGTCACGCTGCCGGCCGGGTGTTCGGTCACGGCGCGGGCGATCGTGGGGGGCAACGACACGGGGTCGGCCACCACGGAGCTGCGGGCGACGGTCAACCAGACGGGCGCGACCGTGGCGACCACGGGCGACGCGACCGAGGGCAACGGCCTGCGCCTGGCGCACTATCCGAAAGCGGTCAGCGTCTACAACATGCTCGGCGGGACCCTCACCATCGGCGGCGGCTATGACCTGTGCGTGGCGACCGAAGGCAAGGGCTGGTTCAACCTGGCGGGCGGCGAGGTTTTTACGACGCGCGTGATGCTGAACGAGCGCGCCGATACGGGCGGATACGGCAAACTGACCGTCTCCAACGGGACGCTGAACGTCGGCGCGGGCGGGATCACGGTGGACGCTCCCGGCCCGTACAGCGTGACCTATGGCGGCGGGGGCGGCACGGTCAAGGCGACAGCCGATTTCGCCTCGCCGCTGAACGCGGTGCTGCTGGGTACGGGTGCGGACGCGGCCGTTTTCGACCCGGACGGACACACCATCACGCTGTCCGGAATCCTGCAGGGCGCGGGCGAGCTTGTGAAGGCGGGGTCCGGCGCGCTGGAGCTGAGGGGCGGGAGCGTGTTCACCGGCGCGACGCGGGTCGAGGCGGGAACGCTGCGCCTCGCCGGGAGCGGGCGGCTGCTGGGCTCGGCCAACGTCCAGGTGGCGGCGGGCGCGACGCTGGACGTGCAGACGATCGGCAACGCGCTGTCCGACACGCTGACGCTGACCGTGGCGAACGACGGCGACAGCGGCACGGGCGTGGCTTTGGCGGCGGGCGTGGCCGAGACGGTGGGCGCGCTGGTTCTCGGCGGCGTGCAGCAGTCGAGCGTCGGCACGTACGGCAGCTCCGCCAGCGGAGCGGACTATCCGATGGACGAGTATTTCTCGGGCGCCGGCGTGGTGGTGCTCGGCAAGGCCCATTACTGGGACGGCACGGACGCGACGGCCAATGCCGACGGCGGTAACGGCCGGTGGGACGCGTCGGCCGCGAACTGGGACGATGCGCCGGTGGGCGGCTCCGCCGTGACGTGGCTGAACGATCCGGCGCCCAACGCCGTCTTCGCCGGAGCGGCCGGGGTGGTCAATGTGGACGGCAGCGTCGCGCTGGGCGGCGCGGCCTTCATGACGGGCGGATACACGATCGGCGACGCCGAGGACGACGGCACGCTCACGCTCCCGGGCGCCTCCACGCTGTGGGTCAACACCGGGCTCGATGCGACCATCAGCGAGAAGCTGTCCGGAACCAACGGTTTCGTCAAGGCGGGCCCGGGACGGCTCACCTTGTCCGCAACCAATTCGTTGACCTTGTCCGGCGCCGTGGTCGTCGGCGAGGGCACGCTGCGCTGGGGCATGAACAACGCGTTGCCCGCGACGCCGTCGGCGGCTTTCCCGATCACGGTGTTGTCCGGCGGCGCCGTGGATTTCGGGGCTCTGGCGAGCCCGACCGTCAACACGCCGCGGCACTATCTTGTTGCGGGCTCCGGCGTGAACGGGAACGGGGTTCTGCTCAAGACCGGGGCGGGAGAGATCTACGGCGGCACCGTCATCAGCAGCATCAAGCTCATGGCCGACTCGGCCTTCGGCGGCAGCTCGCGCTTTGATGTTTTTGGACTGGACCTGAACGGCTACAAGCTGACCAAGAAGGGCGCGAACGCGATCCGCATGGACCTGATCGCCAACACCTCCGGCGGCTTGGACGTCGCCGAGGGGTCGCTGTACTTCGAGGGCGTCCATCAGGTGTTCGAGGGCCCGGTGACGGTCTCCGCCGGCATGTACCTCGGTATGTACATTTACAGTGCGCCGCAGAGCTTCACGGGCAACATCACGCTGAACGGCGGCCGCATCTACATCGGCGGGTACACGAACATCGTCAGCGGCAGCTGGTACGGGACGGTGACGGTCAACGGCGACGGCAGTATCCTGACGGGGGCGACCGAGTCCGGCAAGAACTTGCCCGGAAGCCCGTGGGACGTGCATGTGTATAGCGTGATCTCCGGGAGCGGCGACCTGTACTTCAACCGCGCGTCGATCACGCCGGCGAGCGCTTCGAACAAGGTGGTCAGCGTGTACGCCGATAACCCCTTCGCCGGGCGGGTCCACATCCAGCGCGGGACCTGCCGGCTGACCGGGGACGGTGCGCTGCGCTTCGCGACGGGGGTCGAGGTCACGGCCGGCGCCACGCTCGAGATCCTGAACAAGGGCGACACGCTGGGCGAGACGGCGGTGATCGCGGTCTCGAACGACGTCAACACGGCCACCGGCGTCTATCTGGCAGACGGGGTCGAAGAGCACGTGGCCCGGGTGATCTTGGGCGGGACGGTCTTCGGCGAAGGGGGCGGGACGCACGGCAGCAGCGCCAGCGCGGCCGATCACAAGAACGACGAGTACTTCAGCGGAACGGGCATTCTGGTTTTGCCGCGCCGGCGAGGGACGCTGGTTCTGATGAAGTAGCGGACTGTTTGCCGGCTCGGCGGTCCGACCTGCGAGGGGTGCCGTTCCGTCTTCGTTTCGCGGTAGGGCGCGACCGCCGGGCGCGCCGCTCCGCAAGGGGCGTCCCTATCCCGATGGGGACTATGCGCTGTTTAATGCCGCTTCTACTTCGGATATCAGCAGCGGCAAATGCCCGGACACAATACCCCATACGATCGCATCATCAATGGAATCGTAGCCGTGTGTCAGGCGATTGCGGTCTTTCTGATAATCGTCAAACGTTCGTGTCGCGCACGTCGTCTGGATGAAACGGCAGGAATCCAGAACATCGGCCAGATTAGCGCGCGTCGTCGGAATCATAAACCAACAACCTTGTCTGTTCTACCGTGTTTCTGAAGCCAGAGGATTTCAGGCCCTCAACGGTCAGCAAATCCACTGGACGTTTAAAAACCGATTGAAGAGCCCCTTCAAGTCCCAGAAAGCGTTCGGCATAATTCGCTGTCGGCGCCCGATCTTTAAACTGTGCCAGGAAATCTATGTCACTGCGGGTTGAATCAAAATCGCCGTTGACGACAGACCCGAAAATATACAGTTTGGCAACGCGATAACGTTCACAAAGCGAAGATAATTCACGCCTGTGTGGTTCGATGATCGTGTTAACTGAATATGTCATGACGGCGATCATTTTAACCCCTCTACCCATGCACTTCAATAGGCAAAAAAGAAAACACCCGCGCCCCGCGAAGCGCAAAATGAAACGCACGCGTCGGAAAGAAAGGCGGCTCCGACTGAGGAAGCGGAGGTGGCCCGGGGACCCGGGGCGTCCGGAGGACGCTCCGGGCGGGCCTCCGTAGCAGCCCCCATGG
>Ga0209098_1000333_pt1 | contig 52961 bp, 57 predicted proteins | sample AD_JPNHW1_MetaG_FD_184429 | JGI IMG/M metagenome (GOLD analysis project Ga0209098, IMG submission 184429) | Active sludge microbial communities of municipal wastewater-treating anaerobic digesters from Japan - AD_JPNHW1_MetaG (SPAdes) (version 2) | ecosystem: Engineered > Bioreactor > Anaerobic...
TATTACAGGCATCAAAGCTTTTGTTCTGCATAAACAAAATTTGATGCCTTTTCTCTTTGTTTTACAATTACTAATTTTAAGTTTTTTACATACCTTTGTTAATATCTATATTTTTACCGAACTATTAATTAAATAGTAAAATGATAAAATATTTTTTCGATTGCCAGGATCTGGATCAAATGAAAATAAAAAGGGGGCAATACTTCTGCCCCCTTTGAAATCATTAATGATATAATTTATTTTATGATGGTAATATTTTTTGTGAAAATACCTTTTTCGGTTTCTATTTGAATGTAATACATTCCTTCAGCAAAATCGGATGTGTTAATTGCAAAAGAATTATTGTCTACATTGCTTGTAAATACTATTTGTCCGAAAACATTCGTCATTTTTATTTTTGAAATATTTTCAGTTGCAAAAATGTTTATTATATCTTTTGCAGGACTTGGAAATACATTAAATGATGACGAACCGGTTTCATTTTCTTTGATTGATGTAGGATCACAAATACTTGATAAGGTAGCCGATGAAGTAAACTCTCCGGTATTTACACCTAAAGAAATAGTATCCCATACAATTTCATAACTTCCACTGCCGTAGTCGCAGCAGTTACCATCTCCATAACTATCATATATATTAAAGGTATAACAATCTGTTGATGAAATACAAACATTTGTTGAGTATAGCTGAGGTGAACTGTCTACATAAGGACCGCCAGTAGCAATAACTTCAGACGTTGTGTTGTTAATCAATTCCCATGTTGTTTCACTGCCATAATCATCGGTTTGAACATTAACCGTTACTGTAGCATCAGAACTGATTACTGTTTTTGTTGTGGTATCATTGAGTATATTAAAATCTCCTGGCATTGAAGAATATGATTTAATAATGTATGTTCCGATTGCTGATAAATCTTCTGTAGTGGAAAATGTATGTGATAATGTACCAAATGGAGGAATTGAACCGGTTACGGTTTCTGTAACAGGTGTGCCTGAATTTATCTGGTAAGAAACACTTATATTTGAAATAGCAGTATTACCAAGGTTTCCGATTAAAACAGTAATATTTGCATTTGAGGGTAACGAACAGCTTGTTTCATTAGATGGAGAAATTATAGAAGAAATACTAGCATCAGAAATAGTAGCATTACTTGTATAAGGTATTGCAAATCCTGTAACTTCTGCACCACCTGCAAATGATCCTATAGTTGTAGCTGCACCGGTTAGGATGTTAACTAAACTGATATCACCTGCTGAAGTTGTTGCATTATAGTCGGCCATGTAACATAAATTTGTATTATGGTCGAATTCCATGTCTTGTGCATAACTTGCATCAAATCCAATAGAGCCGATTGATGTAGCTGTTCCACTGGTTTTATCTACAGAGTATAGAACATCATCATTTATACCAACGGAATATAAATTACCGAGAGTATCACATGCAAGATTAATTAAAAGATCAGTTGAAGAGGTACCAATTAATGTAGCATTTCCGCTGGCAGTATTGATACGATATAAACTTGATGCAGAAGCTGAACTATTCCAGTTTACACCAAAAAGTGTATTGGTAGTATAATCGAAAGCGATACCATTTATATCAATACCGGTATTACCAATTATGGTTTTTTCACCGGTAGTAGTATCAATGGTTACAAGATTATTATCAGAATAAACTACACCATACCATCTGTTTCCTAAACCCCATGTTCCTGCCTGAACAAAGTTATCACTAGATTGATCTGCCAGTGAAACCATAGTTTGAGGAGTTTGTAAATAAGTATAAGCAGGGCCTACAGGTAGAGTGCTTGTTGGATCGTATGCTATGTAACAATATGCTTTTACAAGATTCTGAACAGAGATGGCTTGTTCAATAGTATCATTAGCATTATTCATATCGTTTAAAAGTTGTGTATACATTTTAATGGTGTAATCTCCAACAGCAGCGGTCCATGCATCAAAAGTAACCTGCATTGAATTTCCTGGAGTAAGCGTTACAGCTTTTGTTGAAGTATAGGTGCCAATATTCATAGTTACATCAAAAGTAGCATCGATAGTACCTGTATTTTTTACTGTAGCAAGTGGGCTAATACTTCCCGGACCTACTATTGATGCCATATCAATACTGATTGATGAAGCATCGATATTGTTGTAAATAGTTGTATTTAAAGTATCATTTGTAGCATTACTGTCAGCAGGGAATGAAGTATAAATTTCAACATTATAAATATGACCAATTATAGAAAAGTCCCATGTTTGAGAGAATGTATGATTTATTGAAGCATGTGCAGGAATTGTATCAAAAATGGTATCTGTTACAGCAGTTCCGCCATCGATTATACAAGTAACAGGGATTTTAAAATGGTCAATAGAATCAAGGTTAGCAATATTAACAGTAACTGTATCTGTTGCAGTTAATAAATCAGAAGGTAAAGGATAAACAATACTTAAAGGACTTATGTCATTAGGAAAAATCGAAGTACTTCCGGTTGAAAATAAATCAAGAGCAAAATATCCTCCCATATTCTGGTTATCGGTAACCCTTTCTCGGAATGCGATATAAATCTGTTGACCTGCATATGGGGCAAGGCTGTATGCATATTTGAACCATGTACTTTCAGAAGCAAGTTCAGCATTGTCAATTAAATCAAGTTGAGTAGTAAAGTCAGTTGTTGAATTTCCAGTAGTTGAAATTAATACTTCTAATGTATCAACATATTGAGCACCTCCGTAAAACCATAAATAAAATGAAAGGCTGTCGCTAGAAATAACAGATATTTGAGGAGAGATAAACCATTGGTCATTAGATGCACTTCCACCTGTGTTCCATGTGCAATATGCTACATAATCACCACCGCCTGTAGGAACATCTTGTGTCCCGCTATTCCAGCCACTTAAAGCATCTCCATTTGCTGCCTGTGCCCAACCTGTTCCACCGTCAGGATTTTGCTTTGTCCATCCATCAGGAGGAAAAGAACCTTCAAAACTTTCAGTAGTGAGCGTCCTGATTTGTTTTGCAGCATAAGCGCTGAAATTGGTTTGACTTTGAACTGCTTTATCATTTAAGTTTCTTTTTGTTGCTTCAAATTTTACTTTTGGAGCTTTGCCATTAATTAATGAAATTTGTTTTTTTTGAGCAATCCCACTATAACCTAGCAAGAATACCAAACTAATTAATAATGTAATTTTCTTCATGTTTTATATTGTTTTTTAGAAATTTATTTTTTGCGAAGTTAATCATAAAGTTAAATGAAAAAATCAGGGTTTTTACTAATAAAATTGCTCGAAGAAATTATATAATTTTTAATAAAAAAATTCCTGTTTTATTTTTTGTTTTAAATTATTTAAAACAATTGTGAATTTGATTCCCCTACACCTTTCGAAAAATAATCCTAAACTGAATATTTTTCATAGGAATTAACTAATACGACTTTACTAAAATTTTTGGTTCCATCATGTCGAGCATAGCATATTTAACCCCTTCGCGTCCAAGCCCTGATTCTTTAACTCCACCATAAGGCATATGGTCAACCCGAAAAAGCGAAACATCATTATGTATAACACCCCCAACTTGAATATTCGCAAATGCATAATTCAGTTCATTAATATTATTTGTAAATACTCCTGCCTGAAGCCCAAAAATACTATTGTTCACTTTATTTACTGCATCTTCAAATTTTTCAAATGAATCAAGAATAACTACCGGGCCAAAAATTTCCTGACAACTAACTTTCATTTCATTTTTAGTATTAGTCATTACAGTAGGCTCGAAAAAAGTGTTATTTCTTTTTCCTCCGCATAAAATTTTTGCCCCATCGGAAACAGCTTCACTTACCCATTGCTCCACGCGTTGTGCATTTTCTTCGTCGATCATCGAAGTAATATCCGTTGATAATTCATTTGGTGGACCTGCTTTTAATGCTTTGGTTTGTTCAATGAATTTTTTGGTGAATTCATTTATAATTTCTTTTGCTACAAAAATTCGTTGTGTGTGAATGCACACTTGTCCGGCATACGCAAAAGCCCCTACAATACAGCGTTTCACGGCATGTTCAATATCGGCAGATTTTGTAACAATTACCCCTGCATTTCCACCGAGTTCCAGAACAACTTTTTTCTTTCCCGCGTCAGTCTTCATTTTCCAGCCTACTGCAGGTGAGCCGGTAAATGTTAACAATTTAAATCTTTCATCAGTTACCAATTGATTTCCTGCAATCCTATCCATCGGAAGTATTGAGATTGCGCCTTTTGGTAAAGCGGTTTTGTCAATAATACCTGCAAGCTCTAATGTTGATAAAGGAGTTGACCTTGCCGGCTTCAATATTATCGGGCATCCTGCGGCAATAGCGGGGGCTATTTTATGAACGGCCAGGTTCATGGGAAAATTGAAAGGAGAAATTCCTGCGACTAATCCAACGGGGAAATATTTTACAAGTCCTTCTTTTCCTTTGCCTGTTGGCTCCCAGTCGAGGCGCATAAATTCCATTGGCGGACGTTTTGCTTCTTCGGCTGCAGCAACAAAAGTGCTATATGCACGCTGAATTTCTGCAATAGCGTATTTCAAAGGTTTTGCAGCTTCCATTGCCAATATTTCAGCCAGTTCTGCTTTCCTGTTTTTTATTTCATCAGCAATTTGCATTAGAATTTCATAACGTGTATAGGCCGGTAATTCTGCCAGTTCGCGCTCTATCGCTAGTGCTTTTTGAATTGATCTTTCAAGGATTTTTTTATCTGCCAGGTATGTTTCAGCTATTAATTTATGATCATACGAATTATAAATTCCAATTTTTTCAGAAGATGTAATAAATTCTCCGCCGGCATAAATTTTATATTCTTTCATCTGTATAAAAATTTAAATGTGTATAAAATATGTATATTATCAGAAATGATATTTTTTGTTACCCGCCTTGCCAGTCGGGCAGGCTCGCTCACACCCCCGATATTTATCGGGGCGCAACAAGGGATTGCTCGTGAATATTCATGCTTTTTAAACTTCATTTAATTTAATCATTTGTTTGATGTAAATTTTTTGGTTGCAAGGATATTTCATAAATATTTTTTTTACAAAAATACATTTTAAGATTTATTACAAAATATATTCATATGCTTTAAATTGTAATTTTACGACGGATTTATGAAAACACAGAACCTGAAAAAACTTTGGAAATGGCCTATAATGGTAGTTTTAGTGATTACCTGGGGCAGTTCATATATTTTAATGAAACGCGGACTTGAAGAATATTCCGCTATGCAGGTTGGTGCATTAAGGATTAGCATTGCATCCATTGTTTTATTTCCAATAGCATTAAGAAAAATAAAACATGTTCCCAAATCAAAATTCTTATTATTAGTTCTGTCATGATTTCTTGGAAATGGAATCCCTGCATTTTTGTTTACGCAGGCTCAAACAGGCATAGATAGCGAGATTGCCGGTATCCTTAATTCTGTAGCTCCGCTTTTTGCTTTAATGATGGGCGTTTTATTTTTTAAATTAGAAACAAAATGGTTTAATATCATCGGGGTATTTATAGGACTGTTTGGTGCAGTGGGTCTTTTATCGGTTGGAATAAAAGGATTTGATACAAATTTGAGTTATGGTATTTATATAATTATCGCCACTATGTTATATGGTACAAATATTAATATAGTAAAAAATATTTTAAAGAAATAGATCCCATAACTATTACCTCGATAGCTTTTATCGTTATCGGTATTTTTTCACTGGTTTTTTTATTGACAGGAACTGATTTTTTAAATCGGACAGGAAGCAGCTCATCAATAAAAGCATTAGGGTATATTATCATTCTGGCAGTATTGGGTACTTCAATAGCCGGAATATTATATAATTATTTAATAAAAATATCGTCGGTTTTGTTTGCCGCTTCAATTACTTATATTATTCCTGTTGTGGCAATAATTTGGGGAATTATAGATGGCGAAGTTCTTTATACCGAATATTTATTATGGATTGTAGTAATATTTGCCGGTCTTTTCCTGGTAAATAAATGAAAAAGAAAGACAACAGATTTATAAAAATCACTTCAAAAAAGGATTTCCTTTTTATTTTATCAAAAATTCATTATTTTTGCTGACCTTGTTAATAATAACTTAAATATCTAATACATAACAATTTTATACATATGAAGGTATATCAAACAAATGAAATCAGAAATATTGTTCTGATAGGTGGCGCAAAATCAGGTAAAACCACACTGGGTGAAGCAATGCTGTTTGAAGGCGGCGTTATTACCAGGCGTGGTAGCGTTGAAGATAAAAATACAGTTTCAGATTACAGGGAAATTGAACTTGAACGTCAGAACTCCATTTCTTCAACAGTACTTTATTCTGAATTTGAAGGAAAGAAAATAAATATCATCGATGCTCCCGGTTTCGATGACTTTGCAGGTGAAATGGTTGCAGCATTACATGTTTGCGATACTGCTTTAATGTTGGTAAATGCACAAAACGGTGTTGAAGTAGGAACTGAAATTACATGGCGCTATACCACAAAACATAAATCGCCTGTGGTTTTTATAATGAACCAGCTCGATCACGAAAAAGCAAATTTTGATGAAGGCATCCGCCAGTTAAAACAATATTTTGGTGATAAGGTTATACCTGTTCAATATCCTTTAACAACAGGAACTGCATTTAACAGCGTTATTGATGTGCTGAAAATGAAAATGTATAAATTTACTCCGGGCTCTGCAAAAGCTGAAATTACTGATATACCTGAAGCAGAAAAAGCTAAAGCAGCAGAGTTACATGGAAAAATTGTTGAAGCAGCAGCAGAAAGTGATGAAAAACTGATGGAGAAATTCTTTGAAGAAGGTTCTCTTTCAGAAGAAGAATTATTAAGAGGTTTGAAACAAAGCATAATGAAACGCGAAGTATATCCGTTACTTTGTGTATCAGCAAAACAGGATACAGGAGTTGCAAGGCTTATGCAGTTTATCAATGAATTTATTCCGGCTCCGAATGAAATGCCTTGCAGAAAAACTACCGAAGGTAAAGACCTGAAATGTTCAACAACTGAACCTGCTTCGGCTTATGTTTTTAAAACAACCCTCGAACAACATCTTGGCCAGATGACCTTCTTTAAATTATACAACGGCGAGATTGCTGAAGGAATGGATATGGTAAATGCAAATACCGGTTCAAAAGAAAGGTTATCACAATTATTCATAGTTGCCGGGAAAAACAGGGTAAAAATTGAAAAAGTTGTAGCAGGAGACATTGCTGCAACAATAAAACTTAAAGATGCTCATACTTGCAATACATTGGATACTCCTAAAAATTCAAACGATATTGTAACTCCTGTTGAATATCCTGAACCAAAATTCCGTACAGCAATAAGGGCAAAGAACCAGTCGGATGATGAAAAACTGGGAGGCATACTAAAATCAGCACATGAAGAAGATCCTACCATTATTTTTGAACAATCGATGGAATTGAAACAGGCAATTCTTCAGGGACAGGGTGAACTTCAGCTTACCGTACTTAAATGGAAAATTGAAAATCTTGATAAAATAGAAATTGAATATTATCCATGTAAGATTCCTTACAGGGAAACCATTACCAAACCTGCAAAATCAAGTTACCGTCATAAAAAGCAATCAGGCGGCGCCGGTCAATTCGGTGAAGTATATATGATGATAGAGCCTTGGTATGAAGGAAAACCCGATCAGAAAGAATTCCCGATAAGGGGTCGTGATGAAATAAATTTGAACTGGGGAGGAAAATTATTTTTCCACAATTGCATCGTAGGTGGAGCTATCGACGCACGTTTCATGCCTGCCATCCTGAAAGGTATCATGGAAAAAATCGAAGAAGGTCCGTTAACAGGTTCATATGCTCGCGATATTGTGGTTAGCGTTTATGATGGAAAAATGCACCCGGTTGATTCCAATGAAATTTCTTTCAAACTGGCAGGACGTAATGCTTTCAAGGAAGCATTCAAAAATGCCGGTCCAAAAATCCTTGAACCTATTTACGAAGTGGAAGTTGTGATGCCTTCAGAAAGAATGGGTGATGTAATGACGGATTTGCAAGGAAGAAGAGCAATTGTATTGGGTATGGATAGTGAAGGAAATTATCAGAAAATCAAAGCACGTGTTCCACTGGCTGAATTGAACCGTTATTCCACTTCATTAAGCTCCATAACTAGCGGTCGCGCAACTTATGGGATGAAGTTTGCCGATTACCAGCAGGTTCCGGGAGATGTTCAGGAGCAACTGCTTAAAGCATACGAAGCTGAATCGAAAGACGAAGAATAATTTTTTTATAATAAAGTATTTTTTTATGGTTGGCTGAAAAGCAAACTTGCTTTTCAGCCAACCATTTTTTTATACTTCAACTGAGTTTGTATATTTCGACTACAGCCAATATATACAGAATCTTAGCAGATTTGTAAAGCAAAATGTGCTTAGATTCTGTTATGCCGATTTATCCCAACTTGTCGTGGATAGGAAATTTTGTAACCGAACTTGTGAGCTCATGAATACCTTTAAAATAATACCAATTGTTAATTTAAAATAGTCAAAAGGATATTTTAAATTTTACAATGGTTATGCCGATGACATAGATGTTATAGTACAATTTATTGGACTATTACATCTATACAATCGGTATAAAATAAGTTATGAATAAATCATTTCTGTATCGGTATACATGCAACCTCTAACACTCAGCATAAATATGTCTCATAAATATTTTGTAATGCCTGATAAACTATATAATTTTGTAACTTTCGGTTCGTTAGTAGTGATATAAAGTTTAGAATGGACCCACATTTAGAAGACGAAATTTTATTTAAGCATCGTAACAGATCATACGGCGCTTATTTATTACGTCGGAGCTATATTCGTAACCTGACTATTTCGGTTGTTTTAGCTTTAATATTTTTCTTTACAGCTTTTATGATTGCTGTTGAATTAAATAAAAATATTGAAGAAGAAGATTATTATGATTTTAGTAATGTAGTTTTTGAATATTCATCACTTGAATATGCACCGGGCGAAATTCCTAAAGCTCCTGAAAATACTAACCCACCTGAAAAGAAATTAAATATTGCGAAAACAGAAAACCTGAATGAAATTAAAGTAAAAGAAACAGTTGCAAATACCGAAAATACTTTAGAAGATAATTCTACATCAGATGCTGATAGTTTAAATGGAAATCCTAATGGAGAAGGTAACGGTTCTGACACAGGGCTTGTTTTTACACGTGTGCAGGAAATTCCAATGTATCCCGGAGGTGAAGATGCAAGGAAAAAATTTATTAAAGAGCACTTTAATTATGCAAGCCTCGGACAAAATGTAAAAATTCAGGGTGTAGTTTGGGTTTCTTTTATTGTTGAAAAAGACGGTTCATTATCTGCGATAAAAGTTTTGAATGGAATTGGTGCAGCCTGCGATGGCGAAGTAGTTAAAGTAGTTAAGAAAATGCCTAAATGGAAACCGGGAAAACGAAATGGCCTTCCGGTGCGTGTAATTCTTAAAATGCCTATACGGTTTGAGAATGCTATATAAAACGATTACGATTCCTCTTTTTTCATTTCTTCATAACCTTCATCAACCAGTAAATTCGGCATTTGCGAGGTGGCTACGGCAAGTTTATCACAAATTTCATTTTGCGGATTGTTTGCATGTCCTTTGATCCAAACAAAATTTACTTTATGTTTTTTATAAACTTCAAGAAAGCGTAACCAGAGATCTTTATTTTTTTTCTTTTTAAAATTTATTCTAACCCATTCATGTAACCAGCCTTTTTCAACAGCTTCTACAACATATTTTGAATCGGAATAAATTGTAACCTGGCTGTTTTCAAACTTTAATGCTTCGAGTGCAACAATAACACTAAGCAGTTCCATTCTATTATTCGTTGTAAGCCTGTATCCCTGCGAAAGTTCTTTGCGATATTTCCCTGAAATTAATACAACTCCATACCCACCGGGACCCGGGTTTCCGCGTGCACTGCCGTCGGTATATATGGTGATGGAATGGGGCATCTTAATATAGTCCCCCCTTGAGGGGGGCAGGGGGGTGAGAAATTCATCTCACACTTTATTATTATTTAAAATTATTTTTCTGTTCGAAATTATCAATATAATTTTCTATTTCTGCACTTACATTATCAATATCATATTTCACTTGTTGTTCGCTAAATCGTAATATTGAGAATCCCAGTTGTTTTAAATTTTTATCTCTTTCAATGTCTTTTTCATGTTTGAATAAATGTGAATAACCATCAATCTCAATTATCAAATTCAAATTTTTACACATGAAATCTGCAATATAGCTATCAACAGGGCGTTGTCGTAAAAATTGATACCCACGCATTTTTTTTGCTCTGAGTAACTCGCACCAAATCCTGATTTCTCAATCAGTTGAGTTGTTCCTGAGTTTACGGGCTAATGGTTTGAGATTTTTATTATAAAAATTGTTCGAGTACAACATGAAATAATTCATCCCCCTTAATCCCCCTTTCAAAGGGGGACAGGTTTGTACTAAAGTTTTGTGACTTTTGTAAGCATGCTGTATCCCATTAATTTTCCGTCTTTGTTATACGATTCGGTTTTTACAGAACCAACACCTACTGCATGATATTCAACACTTTTTATATTTACAGGGATTGTGATACCCATTGTTATTGTTTCCATAGTCATATCCTGGGTAATTTTATAACAAGTGTATGTTCCGGCGGTTGTAGTAATGCTTTCCTGGCTTTCAACTTTTCTATTGCTTACAGTAATCTTCATGGTTGAAAATAATGTTCCGTTGCTGTACATACTTATTGTTCCGGTTGCATCCTGTAAAGTCATACCAACAGTTAAATTTTGAGGAAGTTCCATCCATGTAGCATCCGATTTAATATCCATGCCTTCGAATTGCTTTGAAGATTGAGCCGGAAGAAAACTTTTCATTTCGATATACATTTTATCACCATTACATTTTATTGAAGAATTGGTAGTGGCTTCAACTTCATCTTTCTCGTTTTTTGTAGTTGTTTCTACCTTTGCCATTGTGCCTTCTGTAGTGGTAGTAACATCCGAAATTTTGTTAATGGTTTTTCCGGTAACTTTATCTTTTGCATTATAGTTAGTCATTTCAAATTCATTTCCATTTGAAAGAGAATAATAAGCATTGCAAGTTTGTGACTTTGCAAGCATAGTTAAAGCTGATACAAATAAAAATGTAAATAAAACTGATAATAAATTTTTTGATTTCATAATGGTTTATGTTAATGATTACTAAATGCAAATATCAGAAAAATATTCGAAATATCTATGATTTGACTATTCGAACATTAGTTTGAGTATTTCGGATAAATCGTCGTTGCTTAATTTGTAATTCATTCCCGATACTTTATTCATAAGCATTACATCAAGAATATGCTGTTGGTTTTCTTTACCAATGCCGCATTCAGCAAGCTTAAGTGGACATTCAATTTTTTTGAAAAGTTCTTCGAATTTAGAAATTGTTTCATCAGCATTATCTACTGCGAATAATTCTTTGCCAAGTTCACAAATCCTTTCATTGGCGCGTGTTTTCATGACTTTCATCCAAGCAGGAAAAGCAATGCTTAGCGAAGCACCATGAGGCACATCAAACAATAGTGATAAAACATGACCGATATCATGAACACCCCAATCGCCGCCATTACGGCCGGCTAAGGTAATACCGTTTAATGCTAAGGTTGATGCATAAAGAATTTTTTCACGCAATTCATAATTCTTTAAATCATTCAAAAGCTGTGGGCCATATTCCATGGCTTCACGAATAATCGAATAAACAATTTTATCGGAAAGGGTAGCATCACCTTTTCCGAAATAAGCTTCGAGGCAATGTGCAATTAAATCTGCAATTCCGTAAGCAGTATAATTTCGCGGAACTGAAAAAGTAAATTGCGGGTCGAGGAAAGAATGTTTCGGATAACATAAAGGATTGCCCCAACCTATTTTTTGTTTTGTTTTATGATTTTGCAAAACAGCAAACGGATTCATTTCTGTTCCGGTTGCAGCCAATGTAAGCACTGCAATTAATGGGATTGCTCTTGTCGGTTTTTTTAATCCGCTGTAAAAATCCCATGCGCTATGCGAAACAGGAATTGTTATTGAAATGATTTTTGCCGAATCAATAACACTGCCACCGCCAACAGCAAGCACAACATCAACATTATTATTTCTTCCCAGTCGTGCTGCAAAATCAACATCTTCAACAACCGGGTTTGACTTAATGCCACTATATTCGTACACCTCGGCATTTATACTTTTTAATTGAGTAATAATGTTTTCGTAGATGCCATTTTCTTTAATTGAATTTTTTCCGTAAACAAGCAGCACTCGTTTCCCATATTGAGAAATAGTTTTAGCAAAATCGTTCAGGATATTTTTTCCAAAATGTAGTTTTGTAGGATTATATAAAACAAAATTTTCCATGTTTAAAGTTCTTAAAAAGCAAAGTTAAATAAAATGCTTTTTCTCTTTAAAAAATTATCAACTTTAATGCAATCATTTGCCCGAAAAATTTATATTTGTTTATTATTAACCAATTAAACCCACGGAGGTGTAAGATGTTTAGAAATGCTATTGTTAGAACGCCATGCGAGAACATGGTAAATGGAATTACCAATGCAAAACTTGGAGCTCCTGTTCATAAAAAAGCTTTAGCGCAACATGAAAAATATATTGAAGCTTTAATCAGTTGCGGTGTTTCTGTAACAGTGCTTGAAGCGGATAACGATTTTCCCGATTCAACATTTATCGAGGATACGGCTTTGCTTACACCTCACTGCGCCATTATTGCCAATCCCGGCGCAGCAGCAAGAAAAGGTGAGACCAAAAAAGTGGAAGAGGTCTTAAAAGATTTTTATAAGAATTTTGAATACGTGAAAGAACCTGATACTGTTGAACCCGGCGATATCATGATGGTTGGTGAACATTTTTATATCGGGTTATCGAAGCGAACAAATAAAAGCGGTGCCGAAAAAACAATTTCAATATTAAAAAAATATGGAATGACAGGTTCTGTAGTTACACTCGAAAAAGTGTTGCATTTAAAAACAGGGATGTCGTATCTTGAACACAATAATCTTGTTGTTGCTGGTGAATTTATTGAGAAACCGGATTTGCAAAAATTTAATTTATTGAAAGTTGATGCAGACGAAAGTTATGCGGGAAATTGTATTTGGGTAAATGATAAAGTGCTTGTACCTGCTGGTTTCCCTAAGATTCGAAAGAAAATAGAAAACGCCGGTTACGAAACCATTGCTCTCGATATGTCTGAATTCCGTAAGCTTGACGGTGGACTGAGTTGTTTATCGTTGCGATTTTAATAGAACACGGATGATACAGATAATACTGATTTAAACGGATTAATGGTTATGTATTTTTTTCCGTGTTATCCGCGTGAAATCAGCGTTTTATTTTTTAAAGAATTCAAAAACAAATTTTCCTTTGTGTTTTCCTATTGCATTTTGAATTTCTTCGAGTGTGGCTTTTTTAATATTGTTCACCGATTTGAATTTTCGAAGTAAGGTTTGAATTGTTTTTTCACCGATATTTTCTATTTCAGAAAGCTCTGATTTTACCAATGCTTTTTCTCTTTTCTTTCGGTGATGCGTTATTCCAAAACGATGTGCTTCATCGCGCATTTGTTGTATCAATCGCAGTGATTCCGATTTTTTATCGAGATAAAGCGGAACGGAATCGTTGGGATAATATATTTCTTCCAGCTTTTTTGCAATGCCGATGATATTTATTTTTCCGTACAATCCAATTTCTTTCAAACTTTTAACTGCCGAACTTAACTGTCCTTTGCCGCCATCGACAATGATTAGCTGAGGCAGCGACTGATTTTCTTCAAGCATTCTTTTGTATCTTCTTGAGATCACTTCTTCCATCGATGCAAAGTCGTTGGGGCCTTCAACAGTTTTAATATTAAAATGACGGTATTCTTTTTTATCGGGCTTGGCATTTTTAAAAACCACTAATGCCGAAACAGGGAAAGCTCCCTGAATATTAGAATTATCAAAGCATTCAATATGTGTGGGTAAATTATTCAAACGAAGATCGTTCATCATTTGTGAAAGAATTCTTTTGCTGTGGCGTTCCGGGTCAACCAATTCTTTTTGCTTTTGTTTTTCTTCCATGAAATATTTTGCATTCCTTTCAGAAAGTTCAAGCAATTGTTTTTTGTCGCCTTTCTGCGGAACAGTATAATTTATTTCAGGAATTGTAATCTGCGGAATAAAAGGAACGATAAGCTCTTTGGCGTTGCTGTCGAAACGTTGACGAAAATCAGTGATTGCAAATGAAAGTATTTCTTCATCCGTTTCATCAAGTTTTTTGCGAACTTCAACCGAATGTGTAGTTACAATGGCACCATCAATAATTTTCAGGTAATTTACATAACCGTTATTTTCATCACTCACAATCGAAAGAACATCAACATTGCTGATGGCTGGATTTACAATTGTTGACTTACCTTGATATTTTTCAAGCAACTCAATTTTTTCTTTTATGATTTGCGCTTTCTCAAAATCAAGATTTATGGAATGGTCGTTCATCAGTGTTTTCAACTGCTTCAGAACATTCGAAATATTTCCTTTGATGATATCTTTAATTTGTGAAATGGTTTTGTTATAATCATCTTCATCCTGATATCCTTCGCATGGGCCTTTGCAATTGTGAATATGATATTCCAGACAGACTTTAAATTTTTTTGCAGAAATATTTTCTTCAGTAAGTTTCAAATTGCAATTTCGTAATTGATACAATTGTTTAATCAAATCGAGCAACGTGTGCAAAAGCCTTACAGACGCATAAGGACCGAAATATTGCGAGCCATCTTTAATGATATTTCGTGTTTGAAAAATGCGTGGGAAACGCTCGTTTTTAATGCAAATCCAGGGATAAGTTTTGTCGTCTTTAAGAAGAACATTATACTTGGGTTGTAATTCTTTTATCAGATTATTTTCAAGCAGCAATGCATCAAATTCGCTTTTAACAACGGTATATCGGATGTCGGTAATTTTTTTTACCATCACATTTATTTTTCCGCTAATCTGTGTTTTAGAGAAATATGAAGTAACTCTTTTTTTCAGACTCTTTGCTTTGCCTACGTAAATGATAGTTCCGGAACTATCAAAAAATTGATAGATGCCGGGATTATCGGGAAGATTATTAAGTATGTGTTGTATGTTTTTATTAATTTCTAACATTTTTTAATTCAGCATTCAGAAGTGAGAAGTCAGAATTTTAATTTTATTCTTCAAATTCAGCATTCAGTATTCTGAACTCTGCATTCTGCATTCTTAATTCTGCATTCTTAATTCTGCACTCTTAATTTTGTTTTCTAAATTCTATAAAGTTTTACAACGTACAGTTTATTTAATTACATTTTTTAATTCAGCATTCAGAAGTGAGAAGTCAGAATTTTAATTTTATTCTTCAAATTCAGCATTCAGTATTCTGAACTCTGCATTCTGCATTCTTAATTCTGCATTCTGCATTCTGCATTCTTAATTCTGCATTCTTAATTCTGCATTCTTAATTTTGTTTTCTAAATTCTATAAAGTTTTACAACGTACAGTTTATTTAATTACATTTTTTAATTCAGCATTCAGAAGTGAGAAGTTAGAATTTTAATTTTATTCTTCAAATTCAGCATTCTGCATTCTGCACTCTGCACTCTTAATTTTGTTTTCTAAATTCTATAAAGTTTTACAACGTACAGTTTATTTAATTACATTTTTTAATTCAGCATTCAGAAGTGAGAAGTCAGAATTTTAATTTTATTCTTCAAATTCAGCATTCAGTATTCTGAACTCTGCATTCTGCATTCTTAATTCTGCATTCTTAATTCTGCATTCTTAATTCTGCATTCTTAATTACTTTTTAGATTTTGAAGTAATAATTGATGATGTAAAAATAGAAGTTAATTCATTTGCTTCTTTTATTAAAAGATCGAGTTCGGGATTATCGGTTATATTTAAATCCTTAATGAATTCAAGCCAAAATAATGATTCGTCACTTTCTTCCTGAACAACATTTAATTTATTTATAAAATCTGCTTTTGATTTTGCTCTTTTAGTTGCCCTGTGATTTGCTGCAACTGAGCTAGCAGCTTTTAAAAGTTGATACGAAATAACATCTGTTCCTTTTGATTTAGGAAGTGTTTCAATAAATTTAAAAACCCGAATTGCAAAATTTTTACTTCTTTTATAAAGGTCATCTATTGACATAGTATTATGTTTTAATTCAGAATTCAGAAGTGAGAAGTTAGAATTTTAATTCGGTACTTCAAATTCTGCATTCTTAATTCTGACTTCTGCATTCACTTTACTTTTTCCACTTTCAATCCAACTTCCATCAAACATACAGTTGGAGTTTTAGGCATATTATTTTCAATAGTGAATTTAAATGTTCCCAAAGAATTGAATTTTATTTTTTCCATAATAGGAACATCTATATCCCAAATATCACCACCGGCATCACCTTTGAAATTTCCATTATCATCGCGTAATTGAAGTTTGTAATTTTTTGTACGTTCTTCACCTGAAGGAGTGTCCATGGTAACATTAACCAGTAATCCATCATAAGGATAATTATCAATATGCCTGACGGGAATATATACATTGTAAAATGATGACGTATCATCAATAGGAACATCGAATGTAAGTTTTTTATCCATAGTCCATTCGTAGTTATCCATCTCAATGTTTTTTTCAAAGACTTTTTTCTTCCCGCATGAGCAAAGAAGAATAATACAAAAGATGATTATAATATTTTTCATGTGAAATTGATTTTATTCAAAAATAAAGAAAATAATTATATTTGAATTGTTATTTATCTCGATTTTAAAATGAATTAAGAAATTATCCAAAATAAAATTTATGAAATAAGGATTACAATTTCGAAGAATAAAGGGCTAAAGCCCTGCCAGTTGAGTGTTACTCGGTTATTTACCACGCCCTTAAGGGCGTGGTAAATAGAATTCTCGGAATCATATAGGGCTTCAGCCCTTTTAAATCGTATTATTATTCAATTATAAAAATTATATTTGTAATCATAATATTAACCAAAAACAAAAAATATAGAATAGAAAAATATAAATATATCTAAAACATAACGTTGCTATTGAATTTTAATATCCACTTGATTTATCCTTTCAGATTTGAAAAAAAAAATACATAAAAATATCCCTGTAAAGAAAGATATTAACAGTATTGAAAACCTTGTTTCTAACATATTGGTTACAAATTATTTTTTCTTTCAGCAGGCTCAGAAACAGGTAAACACGGCGCTGACGATGCGCAATTTTATTATCGGGTATATTCTGACAGAGTTCGAATTGAACGGTGCAGAAAGAGCAAAGTATGGCAAGGGGTTATTTAAGGAAATCGCTCAGCGCTTGGAAAAACAAGGCTTAAAATACTTACGTGAACGACATTTATATTTATGCAAAGATTTCTATTTAGCATATCCCGATATTTTGCGGACAGCGTCCGCAAAATATTATTTAAAGGATACGCAGAAGGTTGACATTTTGCGGACAGTGTCCGCAAAATCGAAAACCATTGAAAAATCATTGGTTTCAAAAAAACATACGATAACCTCAATAATTGATTTGGATAAACTGATCAACCGGCTTAGCTTTTCGCATATAATTGAATTGCTGAAAGCCGATAAAGGATTAAAAAGGAATTTTTATGAAACAGAGACTATAAAAAACAACTGGTCGGTAAGAGAGCTGCAGCGGGCAATGAACAGTATGCTATATGAACGTACAGGCTTGAGTAAAAATAAAAATTCAGTTATTCAAAAAAACATAAAAAATATTTCAACCGTTCCGGAAAATGTATTTAGGAATCCTTACATTTTGGAATTTTTAAACATAGAAGAAAGGGTTGAATTTTCCGAATCGGATTTAGAACAAGCTATTTTAAACCATATTCAGAATTTTTTAATAGAACTGGGCAAAGGTTTTTGTTTTGAGTCGCGGCAAAAACGCATTACTTTCGACAATAAACATTATCGTATTGATTTAGTTTTTTACAACAGGATATTAAAATGTAATGTTCTATTCGATTTAAAAATAGGAGAATTTGAGCATGCCGATGCAGGACAAATGAATGTTTACCTGAATTACTTCAGGGAAAATGAGATGTGTGAAGGCGATAACCCGCCAATAGGTATAATCCTGTGCGCTCATAATAATGCTAATTTAGTTAAGTATGCAACGGCAGGTTTATCGCACAAAATATTTGTAAATAAATATCTCGTAAATTTGCCAAACGAAGATGATTTAAAAAATATTATTGAAGAAGAACAAAATAAAATTATTAACCTAAAACAAAAAATATAGAATAGAAAAATTGTAATATAAAGTTATTTAAAACATAGCGTTGCTATTGTTTCTCATTAGATAAAACCGCGAATTTTATTAGAAACGGAGAAACAGTAAAGCAGACGCGCCTGAATGGGCGTTGTCTTCTTGCTGTTTTCAGTCGTTTCGAGGCCCTCGCGGTGCCCTTCTGATGCTGGAACACATGCGGAGGTTCAACGCCCTGTTTATTTCTACACACATTATGTCATTTGAACCTCGTGGCAAATATATTTTAAACGAGGAAAGCATGATAGTAAATAAATTAAAAACAGATTTAACAGAAGTTTTAAATAGAGCACTTAAACGCGAACCCAACTTTGTTACTGATGATGGAGAACTTAAGAAATGGGTGGTAATAAATAAAGCACAGAATTACGATGCCGAAGTTATTGAATTGCTTTTAGAAGAAAAAGAACTAAAAGAAAAATTCTTTATTAATGTTAAAGGAATTTTGGTTTTTAACCAAAATTTATTTGTTCAGTTTCTGGAGCAAAAAAAATATCTAAACGACAGTTATACCAAATACAAAAATAAAGTAGGCGTAACAATAAACGGAAAATATTTAAAACAATATAACGAAGTTTCGTTAGTATGGCCTTTTAAAGATTGTGTGTTGGAAGGCGGACAAAGCCGTGAGGAAGACAAACGGGAAGAAATATTTTTTAATGAAATACTTGCACAAGATGAGATTACTCAACTATTAGAACCAAAGGTTTTAACCAACGCCAAACGCTACACAGTTAAAGGCGAAAAATCTCTTGACAAATTTAACCGAAACGAAAAGGGCATTATTACGGACAACCTAATAATAAAGGGCAATAACCTTCTTTGTTTACATTCAATAAAAAATCAATTTGCTGGTAAAATTAAATTCATTTACATAGACCCTCCATACAACACAGGCGGTGCAGCAAACACATTTAAATATAATAACACATTTAACCATTCAACTTGGTTGACTTTTATGCAGAACCGTATTTCGGTAGCAAGACAATTATTAGATGATAATGGTGCGATTTGTATTGCAATTGATGATGAAGAATATGCACACTTAAAAGTTTTATGCGATGATGTTTTAGGAAGAGAGAATTACATTGGAACAATAATAGTTCAAAGTAATCCACGAGGTAGAACAATTAACTCTCATTTTGCGACTTGTCACGAATATGCTTTGTTCTATGCAAAAAAAATTAGCGATGTTGTCGTCAATAATCAAACATTGACAGATGAGCAAGAAGGAGATTTTGATAAATCAGACGATGATGGGAAATTTAGATTTTTACCATTCAGAAGAAGTGGTGGAACTTCTACTCCTGCAGAACGCCCAAATTCTGAATTTACATTATATTACTCTAAGAAAGCAAAGAACATAATTGCTGTGGGTGGCGAGATATTAGATGATAGTTCAAGCGAATACCAACCAAAGGAAATATTGCAACTTGACAAAGATGGAGAATTAATAGGCATAGAGCCATATGATTTTCTTAAGAAAAATATATCTGATATTATAGAAGTACTTCCAGTTGACGTTTTGGGCAAAAGAAGAGTTTGGCGGTGGTCAGACAGAAAAGCCATTTTAAATGCTGCAAAAAATGGTGATTTTAATGTTGTGATAAGTGGAGATAAATATACCGTCCAACTTAAAGACAGAATTAAGGAAGGAAGAAAACCAAAGACTATTTGGAGTGATTCTAAGTATGATGCTTCCGCCAACGGAACAATGCTCTTGAAAAAACTATTTAATGGAGATAAGCTTTTCAGTTATCCCAAATCAATTTACACTGTAAAAGATGCCGTTGAGATTTTTACAAATTCACAAGCAAATGATATTATCCTTGATTTTTTTGGCGGTAGTGGAACAACTGCACACGCTGTTTTAGAATTAAACAAAGAAGATGATGGAAATCGTCAATTCATTATTACCGAACAGTTAGATTACATTGAGACTGTAACTTCAAAACGTATTCAAAGGATTATTGAGCAAAATAGTAATGGAGATTTTGTTTATTTAGAACTTAAAAAATATAATCAATCATTTATTGAGCAAATAGAAACAGCAAAAGATACAAAGGCATTATTAAAAATTTGGGAAGAAATGAAAGCAAAGTCATTTCTTAATTACAACGTAGATATTAAAAAACAAGAAGAACATATCGAAGAGTTTAAAGCATTATCTGTGTCTGAGCAAAAGCAACACTTAATCGAAATATTAGATAAAAACCAATTGTATGTAAACCTGTCTTCATTGAATGATAAGGATTTTGCAATGAGCAAAGAAGAAATGAAAGTAACTAGAGATTTTTACCAACTATAAATAAATACACTATGAGTTTTTTGCATGATACATTTGATAACCCATTTGGTAAAAAAGAAATTTCTAGAGTTTTCTTACCTAATTATATTTCTGATAATCTTAGATCGGGCTATGGACAAAGACTTTATCAAATAGAAGCGTTCAAACGATTTATTTATTTGAATAATGAAGATTTTGAAGGGAAACCCCCAAAGCCGTTTCATTTATTATTCAATATGGCAACAGGAAGTGGAAAAACACTTATAATGGCGGGTTTGATATTGTATTTGTATGAAAAAGGTTATCGTAATTTTTTGTTTTTTGTAAATTCAAACAACATAATAAAAAAAACAAAAGATAATTTTTTAAATCCAACTGCTACTAAATATTTGTTCAATGAAAAAATAGTAATCGACGGGCAAGAAGTATATATAAAGGAAACCGACACTTTTGAAAGTGCTGATGATAAAAATATCAATATAATTTTTACCACAATTCAGCAGTTACATATTGACCTGAACAACACTAAGGAAAATAGTGTTACCTATGAAGATTTTAAGGATAAGAAAATAGTGCTTATTGCCGATGAAGCTCATCATTTAAATTCAGCAACAAAAAGTAATGGAGATTTATTTGGTAGTTGGGAAGGAACAGTTTTAGAAATACTGAGTCAGGATTTTGATAATTTACTTTTAGAGTTTACGGCTACATTAGATTATGATAGTCGCGAGATTGTCAATAAATATCAAGACAAGGTAATATTTAAATACGATCTTGCACAGTTCAGGATTGATAAGTATTCAAAAGAAATAAACCTTATCAGGTCGCTGTATAATGAGAAAGAAAGAATCATACAAGCTTTAATATTGAATTTATATCGTCAGGAATTAGCAACAGCAAACAATATTAACTTAAAGCCGGTAATATTATTTAAGGCTAAGAAAACAATAAAAGAATCGGAACAAAACAAAGCAAACTTTCATAAACTAATTGATGAATTTTCATCAGATATGGTTGATCAAATAAGAGTTACATCAACCGTTGATATTGTTCAAAAGGCTTATGCGTTTTTTGATTCGAAAAACATTACATCATCAGAAATTGCAAAAAGAATAAAATTTGATTTCAAAGTAGAAAATTGTATTAGTGCAAATAACGATGAAGAAGCAGAATTAAATCAAATCAGATTAAATACATTAGAAGATGAGAATAATCCAATCAGAGCCGTTTTTGCAGTTCAAAAACTTAATGAAGGTTGGGATGTTTTAAACCTTTTTGATATTGTGCGTTTATATGATACCAGAGATGGAAAAGATGGAAAGATAGGAACTACAACACTTTCAGAAGCACAATTAATTGGTAGAGGTGCAAGATATTTTCCTTTTGCATTAGAAAAAGGGCAGGACAAATTCACTCGTAAATATGATGATGAACCGGCTAATGATTTAAAAATATTGGAAGAACTATATTATCATACTAAAGAAGATAGCCGATATATTTCTGAACTAAAGAAAGCCCTTATTGAATCAGGTATTTATGAGGATGATGATAAGCTGGTAACAAAACAACTTATTTTAAAATTAGATTTTAAACAAACTGACTTTTACAAAACTGGACAAGTCGTTTTTAATAAGCGAAAAGAAAAAAGCTATGATAATGTAAAATCATTCGCCGATTTAGGTGTTTCAAAAAGAAACATTACTTATACATTATCTTCAGGAATAGGGAAAATGACAAGAGTATTCAAATCAGAAGAAGAAACAGCAAAAGAACTAATTGAAAATATAGATATTAAACTTTCTGAAATACCAACTCACATTATTAGATATGCCCTTACTCAAAATCCATTTTTCTATTTTGGTAATTTAGAAAAGTATTTCCCTAATGTTGGTTCTCTTTCGAATTTCATTGTAAATAATGACTATTTGGGTAATTTGGAAATTACATTTAGTGGTACAAAAACGAGACTGAAAGAAATTACAAATTCAGATTTTTTAATTGCTACTCAAAGTTTATTACAAATCATTGAAATGGAAATTAAATCAAATCTGACAGTTTACGAAGGTTCAGACTACATTAAGGATTACATCCATAATGTTTTTATTGACAAACCAATTAAAGTTTATAAAGACAGCGAAAGATCTGATGGACAGGAAGCGCTTGTAGCAAAAGAACCATGGTATGTTTATAATGCTAATTATGGTACTAGCGAAGAAAAAGCATTTGTTTCAATGTTTGCAAAACGGTTTAAAAGCTTAAATGAAAAATTCAAAAATATTTATTTGATTCGTAATGAAAGAGAGATTAAAATTTTTGACAACAATGGTAGAGCTTTTGAACCAGACTTTATTTTATTCTGCAAACAAAAAGAAGGAGATGAGCTGACTTATCAGGTTTTTATTGAACCTAAAGGAAATCACTTAATAGGTTTTGATAAATGGAAAGAAGATTTTTTAAAAGAAATCAGGAAAGAATCAAAAACAATAAAAATACATACTGATAAATATATTATTACAGGTGTCCCATTTTATAATAATGATAATGAAAATGAGTTTAAGAAAACATTAGAAGAAACTCTTTTATAAATTGTCTGAGCATAGCAGTCGCTGCCATTTAGACTTTCCAAGTTTCAAAAACTTGGAAAGTCTGTAAATTTAAAATCTTCTGGATTAAGGTTGAGCGTCTGTTGCAAATGATACATCAGTTTTGTTGTTACGTTCATAAAAATATTATCTGCAATTTCTTTTTCCTCCTCGTAAAAATCAAATTCATATAATGGCAAAGTACAGGCAACAGCATTATGAATATCATTTTGCTCGATATAGCAATCTGCCAGATGCTTCATAAATGATACAAATTCATAAATAGTGAAATTCTTCCTTGAAGGAAACAGAGTGGGCAAGCCTCCTTTTGCACTAATAAGCTTGTCTGCTTCTTCTTTCCTGTCGGTGTTCTTGAGCATATTCAAATAATTGCAAAATGCAATTACTTCATTAGGAAATTTGAAGTACATTTCTTTTGATAATTCATACAATTCAGCATGTGCTCCAATTTTAAAGAGATAGTCGCCTTTAAGATTCCAGAAATTATAAGATTGCGGATATTTTTTTATAGCTGATTCAATTTCGGGAAGAGCATTGTAATAGGGCATATCACATTTATTATAAAGAAATTCGTACTCTTCTTTTTCTTCCTTATTTGTAAATGGCTTGTTTTCGGCTTCATCATCATCAACAATTTTCCATTTTAAATATTCTGCTGATTTATTTTCTATGATTTTTATCTCTTTCTTTTTTAGAGATGACATATACATTGCAACAGTCATTTGAAGCGTTTGTGTAATGTCGGTATTCTTTTTCCCATTTAGTATATCATCGAGGTCATGTTCTGTCCATTCTGAAATGGGTTTGTTAATATAATTTTCATCATCATTATCGAATTCCTTTTTATCTGAATCTGAATAAAAATCTTCAAATTCCTCTTCCTGTATTATTGAAAAATTATCTTTTCCTGCTGTTTTTTCTAATTGTGAAATAATGTTTGAAGGATGTTTCTCTTTGCCCACAAAAACTGCAGGTTTGCCTTTAAGCCCGAATTCGATGTCAATAAATTCAATATGGTCATCATCTTCTTCAAGAATAAATTTTGTTAATTTGAAATCCTTATGTGGCTTGAAACCATACTCTTTAGCATACTCAATTCCGCCAAAAATAATATTATGTACCAATTCATATTTTTCCTTAATAATTTCAAGTTGTTCCGAAGTTTGTTCTTTTATTTCTTCAAATTCACTATTGGAAATATTGAAAAAATAATGTGTGTCTTTTACTCCGAGGCAGTATGTATCTACAAGATAAAGACCGATGGTTTTATTTCCATTAGAATGTTCGCGTGTAACAAAAATGTTAGCCATTCCCATTTCGTCCCATTCTTTATTAATATAACAATCACCTATTGGAAGATTACGAACCCTTGTTTTTATATAATTTTCAGGTGAAAGTGGTAATTGAATGATTTTATTATTTTTCTTTGCCATATAAAAAATTTGAAATAATTATTTTCAAAAATATATGAAAAGATTAAAATAAAATATAGATGTTAATATTTATTGATATTTTCATAAAATATCGAAAACTCCTTTTCAATCTCATCTCTTACTTTCCGATACACAAATAATTTTTCTTCATCGCTGCCTGTTGCATTGGCAGGGTCTTCAAAACCTATGTGCAGCCTGTGTTTTACATTGCTGGTAAAAACCGGACAAATTTCTTTTGCGCCATTACAAACTGTGATAACATAATCAAACGAATCTTTTAAAAATATATTTACGCTTTTGGGAATTTGCTTTGAAATATCAATTCCTTTTTCCTTCATAACTTTTACAGCATAAGGATTAACAAGGGTTTCAGCTTTTGTGCCGGCAGAATATACTTCAAGATCTTTATCGAATGATTTTAGAAATCCTTCAGCCATCTGGCTCCGGCAGGTGTTTCCGGTGCAAATTATTAGAATCCTTTTTTTCATATGATTTAATAGAATTTTCAGAAAATTAAAAAAACTTTATTTATAAAGGTATAAGGAAATATGGTATATGGTATATGGGAATATATTTTTATGATACAAAAATATCTTATACCCTATACCTTTATCCCTCTATTCCTTTTTTACTTAACAACAATTACTTTTTGAAGAAGAACAATCACAACTCGGTTCAGTCCCTCTTAGTAAACCATTGATAATTCCGGCTGCACAGCCAACACCGGAGCGTACATGAATTGCACCTTCAGGACAATTTTTTTCACAGGCTCCGCATTCCATACAATAATCTTTATTTTGTATTATTGCTTTACTGTCTTTTACAACAAACACCTCATGCGGACAAACTATTGTACACATCTTGCAGCCATTGCATTTCTGCTGGTCGAGCTCAAGTGTAACCACATTTTTTAAATAAGTAAATCCGTTCATATTATAAAAATCTTGTAATAATCCAACCAATTAATCCAATACTTGCTGCAATAATCTGAATGGGTAATGATAATTTCATTTCTTTCTGAACACCGCTCAGCGAGGTAAACGTAGAAGAACCCGTAAAATTCATCGCAAGAAATGATGAAATACTTCCGATGATTAAAAACCATGAAATGATTTCGAGAATATTATTCCCTAAAAATTGAAAATACATTAAAATATAACCAATAAGCCATCCAATAATAAGTCCTTTTAATGAAAATCTTTTGAATGGTATCCATGGCAGTAATATTGGTGTTAAGGCACATCCGGCAAAATAGGCAGAGAATAAATTTATAAATGCTTTACCTCCGTTTTGCCATGCAAGGTCGACAGAGTACCCGTGAACGTTTAATCCTGAAAGAATAAAAAATAATGCTGGAATAAAAATCAAATAATATTTTCCGTAGGTGATTTCAACAGGGATTAATTTTAATCTTTCAACAAGAGGGAATTCAACTTTTCGCATTTCAGCAGTTGCTTTAAACCCGGCATCAACAAATGCTTTGATATCTTCAGCGCGAACGGGTCCGTAGATAACATTGAATCCGGTTTTGCTTTTTACTTCATGAGCCGAAACGCCTGTTGCTCCTAATTGCGGGACAATAATTTTCCGGTGTGTTACAATTTTTTCAAGTTCATGTGCTTTGATCCGGTATACTAATTCTTTTGTTCCGAAAGTTCCTTTTCCCGCTGCACACCAAACATTCACGCCTTTTGTATCAAGTACAAGTATCCATGCATTCATGTTTTGTAATGCGCGACGCAAGTGGTCGAAACTTAATTTAAAATTTGCTGTAACAAAAATATTTGAATTTTCATCAGGATTGCCAACAGCGTACAAACCTTGTTTTACCTTGTAGTCCATGCGCCCTATTGACCAGCGTACTTTTATCGTACTCAATATATCATTGGTTGACCACACTGTGGAAACCTGTGCTACCGAGCCTGCTGAAGTATTTAGTTTGCCAATGATAAAATCTTTTAACATAGGATTAAATTGTAAGTAAAAAATAAAATCCAATTACCAGAAGTGAAATTCCTCCTGCATACTTAATCACTTTTCCAAACATTGATGCTTTCTTTGAAATCTTTCCAAACCCTAAACCTATACCAACCATTGATGCAGCCAAAGGCAAGCCATAACCTAAAGCGAAGGCAAGCAATAATAATATTCCCCACAACATATTTCCTTTTACAAATGTTGCTGCAAGAACTATCGGGAAAACCGGATTACAGCAGGTATTGAAAGCTGTTGCAAGTCCGCCTACCGTTAATCCAAATATCATTGAAGAAAAAATACTTCCGGTTTTATTTTCTTTATTAAGTGAGATGCTGGGAATTTTAAAAGGTAACAGTTCAAGTGTGAAAAGTCCGAAAAATATCATGATCAATCCTGCAATTATCTGCCAGTATTTTCCAAACGAATCGCTTATCAGGTTACTTGCATATCCAATGATTCCACCAATAATAGCCATTGCAATCATATTTCCCAAAAGGAAAAAAATGCCACTCCAAATTATGGCTTTTGTTTTTCCTGTTGAACTTATCGTTCCGGTATAACCAGCTACTATTCCAATGATAGCGTAATTACAACCGCAGGATACAACACCAATTGCACCCAAAAGAAAAACTGCTATCAATGCCGCAATTCCTGCCTGCCCGCTGTTCAATGCATGACTGATAAACTCTTCCATAATTATTTATTTTTTGGACAGCATGAATGTGTTTTTTCGGAAACACAAGATTTTGTGGTATCGCTAATAGATGTTTCTTCTTTAGTTACTGTTGCGCCTTTTGATTTCGGACAACAAGATGGATTTTTTTCGCTATCGCATACTTTTGCTGAATCACCACACAACGAATTTTCGGTTGAATTTGAAGTGTTGTTAGATGCATTGTTATTATTGGCCAGTTTGATGGCAACAATGATAATGGCTGCAACAACAATAACAATGAATATTATTTTCATCCATAAACTATTTTTCTTTGGAGTGCAACAATCCGTTCCACCACATCCGCAATCCGATTTTGATTTGTTTTCGTTTTCCATTTTTAATTTTATTTATCATGTTTAAATTTCTTTTTTGGTCTGAGTTGACAAAGGCATGAACCAGTAAGCATTTCATCTTTATCAATATTCATAGGGAGCTTATCTTTTTCCCAATCAACAATACCGCCATTAAGGTTTGCAACTTTAGTAAAACCCTTATCCATTAAGAACGAAACAGCGTCTTTACTGCGTATCCCAACAGCATCAACAACTATATAGCTTTTATCTTTTGATAACTTTTGATATTTTTCAGATAAAAAATTATAAGGAATATATATTACTTCTGTACCTGTAATTTTTTTTCCTGCTATTTCAAAATCCCTGCGAATATCAATAATACAGGCATTTTTGCTAATTACCTCAAATGCTTCTTTTGGTGAAAGGTGAAGCATGCCGTTTATTTCAATACCGAGATTCGAAAAATGTTCTTTCATAATTTTATTTTTTCTATAATCTAATGACCATTGCCCTGACTAGTTGCCTAGCCAATCAACCTACAACTAATGATTATATTCACAACTGTTGCAGCATCCGCCGCAACCCATACTTTGTGATGTACTTTGTTTTTTCTGTGCATTTGGGTCACGGTATTCATCGCATTCTGTTTTGCATTTAGGGCATGATGCAACAAATTTCATACAAGGACCGTAAATAGGGTCGTTCCACTCTTTTTTATCTCCTTTTGCTTCAAAAATATTTTTACACGAAGCACACCAGAATTTTTCTTTCATAAATTTTATTTTTCAAATTGGAAATATTTTTTCTTAAACCAAAATGCTACATTCACTAAACTTATTAAAACAGGTACTTCAACCAAAGGGCCTATCACACCTACAAAAGCTTCACCTGATTTGATTCCGAAAATCGCAATAGCAACGGCTATTGCCAGTTCAAAATTATTGCTTGCAGCGGTAAACGATAGCGCGGTTGATTGCCCATATGTTGCTTTTGCTTTTCTGCTTAACATAAATGATACAAAGAACATGATAATAAAATAAATCGTAAGTGGAATTGCAATGCGGATAACATCAAACGGAAGCTGCACAATATATTCTCCTTTTAATGAGAACATAACGATGATTGTGAAAAGCAGCGCTATCAGGGTAATAGGACTTATCTTAGGAATAAATTTCGTGTGATACCATTCTTTATTTTTTACACGAATTAGAATTGTACGTGTTAAAAACCCTGCAATAAAAGGAATTCCCAAATAGATGAAAACACTTTTTGCAATTTGAGCTATAGTGATTTTTTCAACAACTGAATTTGTTGGAAGCCCAAACCATCCGGGAAGTACAGCAATAAAAATATAAGCATATACCGAAAAGAAAAGTACCTGGAAAATAGAATTGAAAGCAACCAACCCGGCACAATATTCTGTATCACCTTTGGCAAGCTCGTTCCATACTATGACCATTGCGATGCATCTTGCAAGTCCTATCAATATTAGTCCGTACATGTAATCAATATTGAATTGAAGAAAAATTATTGCAAGCAGAAACATTAAAATGGGTCCGATGATCCAGTTCTGAACCAGTGAAAGCGAAAGCACTTTATAGTTTTTGAAAACCAATCCTAATTCTTCATATTTAACTTTTGCGAGGGGCGGGTACATCATCAGGATAAGCCCGATTGCAATGGGAATATTTGTTGTGCTGTCGGGTGATGATTTCATCGAATCCCAGAAATCGGCAATGGCAGGGAACAAATAACCTGAAAATACGCCAATGAACATGGCAAGAAAAATCCACAGGGTTAAATACCTGTCGAGAAATTTTAAACGTTTTTTCTTTCCTTCCATATTATTAAAATGAAGTTATCAAAAAATTATTATTCAACTTTTTTACAAAAACTAAAAATCTTTCTTATTCCAAATTGAAATGAAAATTTATTTGTGAGCTGATACCCGTTCATATATTTGTATACGGGAATATCTGACATAGCTATTAATGACCATTTTGTTTTGAATGTGTAAATCAACTGGGGATTGAAAAAAACAACCCGGCTGCCTGATGATTCAATTTTTATATCTTCTTCTCTTTTGTCTTTACCTCTCCATTCAAGTTTTGCATTTCCAATAAAATTAAAATTCTTTAAAAACGAATAGGAGCCTGCTAATGAGAATTGAAAATAATTTCCATAACGATAAACTAAAAATCCTTTGTTGATGGTTTGACTGAACTCAAAAAGAGCAAAACTGTTCCACCCGAATTTACGTTCACTACGTTTTCTGTTATAAAAAACACTTGCATTATATTTAAATGCACCCGATGAAGGTTGCAGCGAAATGGGAATAGTAACACCGTCAATTTCTTCTTTGAATGCACCAACCGGAGCTTTTGTGCCTGCTGAAATAACAAGTTGCGAAATTGGTTTAACTGTTTTAATAGCAATGTAGCGTATATTGAATGCCAAATCGCCTAGTCCGCCTGCTCTGATGATTTCATTTTTATTATTGATATTTACTTCCTGTGTTTTGTCAATAAAATAGCCTATTTCGGTATGTAATGAAAAACGAGAAGAAAGACCATAGGTTAAGGAAAGGTTACTGTAATCGAAATAACTTTTCTGAATGAGAGGTTGTTCATATTTTTCATCAAAATGAAAATAATCTTTTGATAAACTATTTTTAAATGAGGTGTAAATTCGTAAAGTATTTTTATTCAATCCGTCGTTTGAACCATCGCCGCCAATAGGGCTTCCGGCCGAACAACACTGTGCCGAAACATGCGTTGATGCCATGAAAAATAATAAGAATAAGATTGGGATATGATATTTCATAACTATGGATTTACGCGTATCATTATGGTATCCGAAACAGTGCCATATTCATTGGAAACCTTACATTCAATGGTGTTATGCCCCACACAGGTGCCACATGCCCAATAAAGTACCGTAACGGAATCGGTTGCTAACATACTGCCATGATTTGCACTCCAGCTATATTTTAAATTCTTACCCCTTGCATATGCTGTAATATAAATTTCTTCAAATGAAACAATAACTTTTTTTGTTGCTACCAAACTGTCTAAAGCCAGGTTATCTGAAGGATTGGGCTGTGTTGTGTCTTTCTCTTTTTTACATGATACAAATATTAAGGTCAGAAAAGCGATAAGAAGAATTGAAACAGTACCAGCTATTTCTTTTTTCATTGGGTTGGAATATGATTTGCAAAATATATTTTTCATATTATAATGTTTTCAGAATTTTATAAATCTCATCTTCATCTCCCGGCGAATATGTGGTTTTTTGCCAGGTAATATTTTTGTTTTTATTTAGTATAAAAATATGAGGCGTAGCTACAACATTCATTGCTCGCTTGAAATCGGAATTTACATCAAGCCACACATTAAACTCCCAACCTTTTCCATTCACTAATGTGACAATTTTTGAAGATGTACGCGAATCATCAATAGAAACGGAATAAAGCACAACACCTGTTTCTTCCTGCCAGTCAGCATATACTTCATGAATTGCATCCAGCAATTTTATATTTGGCGGGCAACACGATTTCCAGAAAATTATTATTATTGGTTTTCCTTCATTTGTTATTTGAGAAGTGTTGATGTTTGTACCATCCAGTTTTTTCAGTGCAATAGAAGGAAGCGAGAAAATGGAAGAATCAGCATTCTGTGACAATCCATGAACGCAGAGTGAAAACAAAACAAAGATGAAGAAGATATTTTTTTTCATACTTTAATTTATTGCATTGTGTTTTTTGAGTTCAATCGCTATACTGTCGTATGGATAATAACCAACATGCCTGAAAAATTCATTGCCTTTATTGTCGAGTAATACCTGAACCGGAATATAATCAATGCCATAATATTTAACCAGAACTTTATTTTTTTTGTCACGAACATTGTAAAATACAACATTGACAGAAGAACTGCATTCTGCTTTCACTGAATCTAAAACACTTTCCATCATTTTGCAAGGGATACAATTTTTTGAACCAAATTCAAGAAAGGTAAGCCTGTATGTTTTATGATTGGAAGAATAATCATACAACGATTTAAGGCTATCTGTGAGCTGTGATAGAGAGTCATTATTGTTTTTCTTTTCAGAATTATTTGAACATGATGAAAATTGAAAAGATGCAATACTTAATAAGATGGTTATAAAGAAAAGCGAAATAATTCCTTTGGCAATGTATCTGCGATTATTATTTAATTGTGACATATCTGACATATTTTTTTAAAATATTAAGTTAAAAAGAAAACCAACAATCATAATTCCTATTCCAACAACACCAATGAATGTGAATATCAAAGGAAGTTTTAAGACTTTTCTGAGAATGATCATTTCCGGTAAAGACAGGCCAATGACAGACATCATGAAAGCTAATGCTGTACCCAGCGACGCTCCTTTTTCAATCAATACTGAAACAATTGGAATAATTCCGGCAGCATTGGAGTATAACGGAATACCAATTAAAACAGAGAGAGGAACAGCATACCATACGTCCTTACCCATAAATGAAGCCATGAATTCAGCAGGAACATAACCATGAGCACCTGCGCCAACAGCTATACCTAATGCAACGTAAAGCCAAACTTTCCCGACAATATCTTTTACCGCATCATATCCGAATTTGATCCTGTTACTGAATTTTATTTTTTCTTCATCCAGAGAATTTTTTCCAACTTTAGTTTCGTATACCCAGGGTTCAATCCATTTCTCAAGCTTCAGTTTTCCGATAACCCAACCAGCAAGTATTGCTATAAATAAACCAGTCCCGACATATATTAAAGCAGTTTGCCATCCAAACATTCCATACAAAAGCACAACCGCAACTTCATTTATCATAGGTGCTGCAATCAAAAATGAAAACGTAACTCCCAGTGGAATACCGGCTTCTACAAAGCCCAGAAACAAAGGTATTGCAGAGCATGAACAAAATGGAGTAACAATACCAAGCATGGAAGCCATCACATTTCCTGTAAATGTTTTTTTACCTTCTAATGCTTTGCGTGTGCGTTCGGGGGTAAAGTAAGTTCTTACAATTCCTACAAAGAAAATAATCAGTGTTAGTAATAATATTACTTTGGGAAACTCAAAAATGAAAAACCAGATCGCTTCTGCAAGACTATTGCCTTTAGTCATTCCAAGTGCTGAGAAAACCAGCCAGTCAGTAGAGGGTTGTAAATAATGATAAATCAAATACCAAACCGGCAATAATAATATTGCAATCTGAAAATTACGTGATTTAATAATTTGAAATTTCATTGTATTAGAAATAAAAAATATAGACGTAATAAATGCCAACAATAATAAATGCAACAGCAACAACTCTTCGGAACCATTTTTCAAAAGCCTTGATTTTATTGTAGAATCCGCCAACACTGGAAATACTGAAAGCAAGCAAATAAGCAACAATAATTACCGGAAGTCCTGTGGCTATTGCAAAAACAAATGGAAGGTATAACCCGCCAGGACTGGCTATTGACATAGGGATAAGCATTCCGAAATACAACACACCGCTGTAAGGGCAGAAAGCAAGTGCAAATACAATTCCTAGTATTAATGCGCTCCAGCTGCTTCCTGTTTTACTTTTCTTTTCAATGCTTTCTGAAATTTTATTCAATCCCGGAATTTTTATTTTAATAAGGTCAAGCATGATAACACCTATAATTATAAGAAGTGGTCCTAAAATGCGTTCACCATACATTTGGAAAAATTTTGCAACATGAAATTTACTTGCGCCAAAATATAATATAACACCAACACCTGTATAGCTTATGGCTCTGCCTAATGTATAGAGCAATCCGTTCAGGAATATTTTCTTTTTATTTTCAATATCCTTGCTGATGAATCCAATGGCAGTAATATTTGTAGCCAAAGGGCACGGACTAATTGCGGTCATAAGCCCAAGTATAAAGGCATACCAAACAGGAGCTGTTGTATTATCAAGTAAATTTTGAAGGAATTCCATTTAAACTTATTTTAATAATTCCTGAATTTTTGATTTTAATTCTGAAACAAAAACTTTTTCATCATGAATTTTTGCAAAAGCAAAATTTGTCAGATCATCGGTTTTTTCTTTAACACCAACAACTTTTGTTACAGCCAATGTTGCTCCATAAGCCTGGTACTTCTCGCTGATGGTCTTGTTTTCGGGAAGCTCGCAATTCAAAATATATAAATCTATTATTCCGCTATCTAATTCTGTTTTGAAATTTTCGTCAATGGTTTTTCTTACTGCAGCTTCAATTGAACGACAGGTATTGCAGCGGTTGGTTATATGAAAATATAAAAGCTTAACTTTTAGTTTTTGAGGATTATTTGAAATCACAGTATCCGTATCTTTTTGAGCAAATACCTGGAAGGAAAAGAAAAGACCGAGAAAAATGAATGCGATATTTTTCATAAAAATTATTTTAAGTATTCTGATATTTTGTTTTTTAATATTTCAATAAATTTTTCTTCTTTATTCTTGGCATATTTGAAACCATCACCGGTTAGATCGGTTTTTGTTTCTTTACCGTTGAAAATTTGTGTAACAAATAGTGCTGAGCCAAAGGCTTGGTATTTCTCAGAGATAGCTTTATTAGCATCTTCCTCAACATTAATGATTTTAAATTTTATTGTTCCCTTAGCTAATTCATTTTTAAAATAAGTGTTCAATGTTTTTTTGGTTGCATCTTCAATAGCGATACACGACACACAACGATTTGCACCATGAAAATAATACACTTCAACTTTTGGTTTTGCTATTTTTGTGTTTGAAGCAGAAGTATTGTTCACTTTTAATGTATCGTTTTTTGTTGTGCTGACAGGTGATGTTATAGAATCATTATTCCCGGAAATGCTATCCGAAACAGCATTTACTTGTTGAGTACTGTCATTATTGGTTTTGTCAGATTTGCCCGAACTTCCGCAACCGGTGAGGAGCAGGGTAGTTACAAAAACTACAAAAAGAATAATTGCTGATTTTCTTAACATATTTTTTTCCCTGTTTTAGGTGGATTCGAAAATATTTCAATAAATAAATTTTTTGCCTGGTTCCAATTCTCGTGGTTGATACAATACTTTATTTTCGGAGGTTTTATTTCTCCTTGTATCAGTCCTGAAATTTTCAATTCTTTCAGATGTTGCGATAATGTAGAACGTGCGATTGGAATTTCTTCGGCCATATCGCCACTATAACAACAACTTTGTGAAGCCAGTTTTTCTAAAATTGAAATCCTTGCCGGGTGACTTAATGCTTTTGCAAAAAGGGCAAGTTTTTTTTGAGTTTCGGTATATTCAATTTTTTTTACCATTATGCATTTTGATTTTTTAATATAATCTCTTTTAATTCGTTCATCGACGGAACCCTTCCCGAAAGAACAACTTTTCCATCGATTACAATACCCGGTGTGCGCATTATTCCATATGACATTATTTTAACAATGTCTTCAACTTTTTCCACATTGGCGCTGATGTTTAGTTCTGAAAGTGCATTTATCGTATTTTTTTCAAGAGTTTTGCAGTTTGGGCAACCGGTACCTAAAATTTTTATATCCATAACGATTTCATTTTTATATTTCGCAAAAATACGAAATGAAAAAATATAAAAAAATTATTTATAAAAATTTTAACAAAAAAAAATCTAACATTTCATCGCTATGGATGAAAGTTAGATTTAATAATTAAACAAACTAACTAACTAATTTTTTTATGAGTTACCGCAACGGCTTACGCACTCAAGAATCTGGAGGAGCGATTCATTCTTTAAATAATAAAAAGTTTGCTTTCCAGCGCGTTTAGAAGCAAGAACGCCTTTATTTTTTAAAATATTTAAATGATGCGATGCTGCAGCCTGTTCAATTTTTAAACGTGCATATATTTCTGTAACGTTAAGTTTTGGTGTAGCTTCTAATAAACCAATAATAGCAATTCTCATGGGATGAGCTATTGCTCTTAGTCTGCTTGCTGCGTCTTCTAATTTTTTAATATCGATTTCCGTTTTAGCCATGATAAAATTATTTGGTGCAAATGTATATATAAATAATATATAAAAACAAATATATTAGATAATTTTTTAAAAAAGTTCTGTAAAACTGAATTTTGTGCCGTTAAAAAGTCCTTTGTCGCTTAACTTTAATTCCGGAATAACCAATAAAGCCATAAATGATAATGTCATAAAAGGAGATTTTAACTGAGTGCCAAGCTCTTTAGCTTTATTATCAATGAGTTCATACATTTTCGCAATTTCAAAACCATCTTTATCGGACATCAATCCGGCAACAGGTAAGGGAAGTATGTGTTCCCAATTTTTATTTACGGCCGAAATACCACCTTTGTTTTTAATTACAAGATTGATCGCATTTACTAAATCATCATCATTAGTTCCAATTGCAATGATGTTGTGACTATCATGAGCAACGGTTGATGCAATTGCTCCATCTTTAAATCCAAATCCTTTGATAAACGCAACAGCAGGTTTTGAAGGCTGGTAGCGATTCATTACAACCAATTTCAAAATATCATTTTTAATGTCGGATTTGATTTCGTTATTAACGATATTTGCTTTTACCTCGATACATTTTGTAATAAGCTGTCCTTCGATTGCTTCAATAACTTTTATCTTATCACTTTTTGCATCAACGCGAATATCATTTTTTGAAATAGCTGAACAATTAAAATAATTGACAGGTTTTTCATCAATACCTTTAATTAAAGTCGTTCCATTTTCTGCAACTTTGTTTCCTTTAATGTAGGTTGATTTTACATTAAATTCTTTTAAGTCATTGACTAAAATAAAATCCGCATCATCATTTTTCTGAAGAAGCCCAACATCAAGTTTATAATGCTTTACAGGATTTAAAGTCAATGCAGTAATTACAGAAAGCGCGTCATAACCTTTGGCAACGGCACGTGCTGCAATAGCGTTCATGTGGTTTTTTGCAAGTTCATCGGGATGTTTGTCATCTGAACAAAACATTATTTTATCAGAATAATTTTTCATCAATCCGATAAGGTCTTCAAAATTTTTTGCAGCGCTACCTTCACGGATTAAAATTTTCATTCCGAAATTTATTTTATCGATTGCTTCTTCCATTGTGAAACACTCGTGGTCAGTAGTGATTCCGGCTTCGGTATATTTTCTTGCATCATCGCCTTTTAATCCGGGAGCATGACCATCAACAGGTTTGTTATATTTTTTTGCAAGCGCAAGTTTTGAAATGACATCTTCGTTGTTAAATAAAACTCCTGGAAAATTCATCATTTCGGCGAGATAATAAATATCATCCATTTTCAAAAGTTCTTCTGTTTCGCTTACGCCTAGCGATGCTCCTGAACTTTCAAAAGGTGTTGCGGGAACACATGAAGGTGCTCCGAAATAAAATTTAAAAGGAACTTTTTTCCCATTTTCAATCATGAATTTTACACCATCAATTCCCAAAACATTTGCTATTTCATGTGGGTCGGAAGCTGTTGCAACGGTTCCGTGAGTAACTGCAAGCCTTGCGAATTCTGAAGGAATCAGCATAGAGCTTTCTATATGAACATGTGCATCAATGAACCCGGGTAAAATATAATGTGTTTCCGTAACAGGTTTTTCAATGATGTTTTTAATTTTCCCATTTTCAATTTCAACAGTACCGCTGTAGATTCGTTGTTTTACAACATCCACAATATTTCCGTTGATAGCAAATGATGATGTTTTCATATAAATTTTTTTTTGGGAGAGCAAAATTATAAAAAAAGGTCTTTAAAAAATTTTTTAAAGACCTTTTTATTTTTTAATCAATTTTGTTATTCAACAATAAGCTTTTTCCGTGAAGCTAATTTTTTATCAGATACCTCAACAATGTAAACACCTGCGGGAAGTTTGTTAATATTGAGTGTTGTTTTATTGTCAATGATATTTTTTTCTAAAATATGTTTTCCCGAAATGTCAAAAAGTTTTATTGTGAGATTATTTTTGTTGTTATGTATTGTAATGATTGCTTCTCCTTGCGCGGGATTTGGCGATACATCAAAGGAAATATCATCAGAATTAAATTCTGGAATACCATTAATCAGGTTATTTTTATAAAAAATAAAATTACCTGTAGTGTCGCCAACCATTAGATCCAAATCGCCATCGTTGTCAATATCACCAAGCGTGGGTGCTGCAATTCCAGCAGCGGCGCTTAAACCAAAGGGATTAAGTAATGGAGCGGCAAAACTTGGTGAAGTATTGCTTCCGGAATTTCTGTAAAAATAGATATTCCCTCCGTTATCCCATGAACCAACAAGAATGTCTAAATCTCCATCATTATCTAAATCACCAACAGTAGGATTTGCTTCATCTATTGATGGAACAGTAAGTCCATAAGGATTCTGTGTTGGAGCTGCAAAATTAGGGCTTGACGCTGTTCCTGTATTTTCATAATATTTAAAAACTCCATAGTATTCATTTGACAACATATCGGGATCCCCATCGTTGTCAAAATCAGCAAAAGCAGGAAACCCTTCTTCAAAAGCTGAATCAAGTCCGAAAGGGTTTGTTGTTGGAAGCGCAAAAGCAGGATTGGCTGGCGTTCCTGTGTTTTGAAAATATTTGAAGGCACCATAATATTCGCCGGTAAATAAATCCTGATCCCCATCGTTGTCCATGTCGACAGTAACGGGCCTGAGTCCTAAAGCCGGGTACGATATACCGAAAGGATTGGTTTGGGGTGCAGCAAAAGCAGGATTGGTAGGAGTTCCTGTATTTTCAAAATATTGAATCTGTCCATAATAGGTTAAGGCTATTATATCAAGGTCGCCATCGTTATCAAGGTCAGTAAAAGATGGAAGTAAAACGTAGTATCCTGGATTTGAAAGCCCGAAAGGATTGTTTACTGCAGGAGCAAAAGTTTGAGCATTTGTATTTCCTACATAAATCAGGAATGCAGCAGCAGCAAGGATTTTTTTCAATTCCTTTTTTTGTAAAATATTTTTTACAATAGAAAAGAGGTTGTTCAGTTTCCATTGCAGTTGCTGCTTTTGTTTATCTGCAATGGTTTGCCAACTGTTGGTTTCAATCAGATCATTTATCTGACGTGCTGTATTTTTAAATTGATTGATTTTTCTGGAGTAGGGATGTTTCATAGCGATATATTATTTGTTTTCATTTTCAGGTAATGACCAGAAAGTGCTTCCCGGAATCGAAAGCCCCATCTTATACTCAGGTCGTATTGTATTTAAAATATTCGGACGAGTAATATTGGGTAGTACATGAACATCATAAATTTCTTCAACAGATGTATTGTAAATTAGTTCTCCGATAATTTTTCCGGTACTGAGTTGTAAAATGCAAACTCCTGTATTCATAGGCTTTTCGGCTATTTCAAGCTTTGAAAAAGTGGATGAACTTTTCCTGAGTTTTGATAAACCAATAAATAAATAATCATTGTAATGTGCCATTCCGCGGACAAACCCATTCATTTTAGCAATTACTTCATAATTTCTTTTTTCAATATTTATTTTAACCAACTCTGAAGTTGCCGATAGAAGAAGATAAATTTCACCATTAATCATTCTTGGAGAATGAGGCATAGGAAGGTTTTCGATAATTGTTTCATTTTTCTTAATATCGAAAAGTATTCCGCTTTTTGTAATATTTTCCCGCCATCCCTGAAATGTATCACTGTTGCTGAAACTTGTTGTATAGCGGGGTTCGCCGTCAATGAGGATCATTCCATTAAGATGGCACCTGTCTTCAGAAACTAATTTTGAAATAAATGGAGGCTTCCAGTAGGGCGTGAAATTATAATTGTCATCGAAAGTTACTATACATGAGAAAAGTGTATTAACTGCAAAAAGTTTTTCGTTGCCCCATAACAAATCATGTATATCAACATTTCCGGTGTGATACGTTAACCTTGGAGTGAAAAAAGCATCATAAGTTTTTGGTTTTGCAGGATAATGAAAACCAAGTTTAGAAGAATTTGAAAAAACAATTATTTCATCTTTACATGCAATTGCAATTTTTGAATTATCAGTATTTACGGCAATCCCCATAGGTTTTGAAAAAGTGCGGGGGAGTTGAACCATCGAGCCGTTTTTTTGTGGTGAAAGAAAAATTATTTTCCCAGCCTGGTATGTGCTGATAACAAGACTGCAATTCAGCCTTGATAAGAGCTCAACAACTTCAGTATTATAGGTGCATTGAAATGCTTCAGCCTGAGAAAAATTATTCATTAAAAAATGTTTAAGATAAACCTGTTGTACTAATTTAGACTATAAATATTGAATGTCAGGTTGAGTTTATCGAAGCCATATTTCGACAGGCTCAATATGACAATTAATTATCAATAAAAGAAATTCAATAGCACAAAACGCTAAGATTAATGTAAAATTAAAAAAAATTAACAGACAGAACTATTTTATTTTTTCAAAATCAGTTAGAGTAAATTCGGCAATCACTTCGGCAGGAATACGGTTGTTGTGTTCTATTATTTTTTTTCCTAACCGAACGATGACCATATTTTCCTGTGGAAGCACAATGATGTATTGTCCTTTGATTCCGCGGGCATAAAAGAATTGTTTGCCAAATGCTTTTGCCTGCCACCACGAATATCCATACTGTTCATTGATGTTTCCATCTTTTAATTCAGCAGGTTTTGTTGATTCATTGATATATGATTCGGAAACGATTTGTTTATTGTTGAACTTTCCGTTGTGAAGTGCAAGCAGTCCTATCCTTGAAAAATCTCTTGCATTGGAGTTAAAACAACAATAAGCTTTTTCCATTCCGTCTTTTCTGTCGAGGCTCCATAGTGCGCTATTTCTTGCTCCCAAAGGTTTCCATAATTTTTCGGAAGCATAATCACTCAATGTTTTTCCTGTAGCTTTTTGAAGAATATAAGCAAGCACCAACTGATTTGAGCTTTGGTAATTGTAACGATACCCGGGTTCTTCAATGACTTTTAAATTTTTAATGATACCAGGAATATCATTTCCAAAATAAGCTTTTGCAGTTAAGCTGAAAGGATTGTTATAACTTTCTTCCCAATCGAATCCTGAAGTCATAGTGAGCAAATCGCGAATAGTAAGTTTTGCATTCATTCCATTTTTGTACTCAGGAATAAAATCAGAGACAAGTTGATTGACGCTATTGATTTTTCCTTCGTCGATTGCAATTCCTACAAGTAAGCTGACAATACTTTTTGCAACAGAAAAAGAACCGGAATAAGAATTGGTATCATAACCATCCCAGTATTCTTCATAAACAACGGAATCATTTTTTATAACCAGGTAAGCAATGGTATTAAACTCTTCCAGGATTTTTCGAAATGAAGTATCAATTTTTATTTTGTTATAATTCTTTGCATCAGGAATGGGAATGTATGTTCCTGCCTGAATAGTCCTGTTGTCGAAAAATTTATAATCATCAATGGATGAACCGAAATGATAGAAAGTGCTGTATAGATAAGAATTTCCGGTTATAAGAACAACGATATTTATTATTACAATAATTCCAATGAACCAGAATAATATTTTTTTTAATATTTTCATTCTATTGAGTTGGTGGAGAATTATGAGATGTTACTTTTTGTTTTTTCTGTTAAAGAAATTTTTTCGATCAACATTTTTTTGTCAACCGCTTTACACATATCGTAAACCGTAAGAAGTGCGACACTAACGGCTGTGAGAGCTTCCATTTCAACACCGGTTTGCCCGATGCATTTTACTTCAGAAATTATTTTTACTCCGTCTTTTTCAAGCATTGCTTTTACATCGACTTTCGTAATTTGAAGAGGGTGGCATAAAGGAATCAAGTCGGAAGTTTTTTTTGCGGCTTGTATGCCTGCGACTTCAGCTAACGTAAGTACGTCGCCTTTTTTAATATTATTTTCTTTGATGAGTTTTATAGCTTCTTTTGAAAGTTTAATAAAACCGGAAGCTTTCGCAATCCGAAGCTGGTCGGGCTTGAGGCCAACATCAACCATATTGGCTTTGCCTTTTTTATCAACATGTGAAAGTTTTTTCATATTAGAAAAATTCAAATTTTTACCACTAAGACACTAAGGACACAAAGTTCGCCGCGGCGAACACTAAGAAATTTTATCCTCCGATTTCATTAAATTTATTTTGACTACTTGCGGTTCCGCATTCTGGTTTTAATTCAAGCGCCATTTCAATTGCCTTGTCATATCCATGTTCCCTGATATCGATTGAAATATCATCGAACAAACATGGCCTTAATTTTCCATTGCTCGATAATCGCAGTTTGTTACACATGGCACAATTACCGCCGGTTCCGCCTTCAACAACAGTAAAATGTCCTTTTGATAAATTCATGCGATGAATAAAACGAACATCAATGTTTTGTTTTTCACAGAACGCTTTCACGGCTACAGCATCGGGCTCTTCAGACGATTCATCAATCACGCAATTGATTTTTATGGGAAGCAAACCGTAATTTTTTGCAGCTTCAATTCCTCGAAAAACTTTATGAATATCACCACCGCGAGTTAATTCGTTGAATTTATTTTCATCAAGTGTGTCAAGGCTTATATTCACCCGATGCAATCCTGCTTCTTTCAATGGCTGTGCAAATTCTTCCAGAAGTATTCCGTTTGTTGTCATTGATAAATCCAGGATTCCTTTTATTTGCGAAAGTTCTTTTATAAAACTCACAACGCCTTTTCTTACCAGAGGTTCGCCACCTGTAATTCTGATCTTGTCAATTCCTTTATTGACGGCTATTTTAGTGAATTCAATAATTTCTTCGAAACGTAAAATCTCATTATGTCCAATCAATTTAATTCCTTCTTCGGGCATACAGTAGGCGCATCGCAGGTTGCAACGATCGGTAATTGAGATTCTCAGGTAATTTATCTTACGATTAAAGCGGTCGTACATCAACAGGTTCTCCTTTTTTAATTTCACTAATTCCAAAAGGAATTATCATAATACCATCGGCAAAGCAAAGCGAATGAATATGTCCTGAGCCATGGTACTCAATGGTTGCGACTTCACCATTTTCATTAAAAATAACAGGTATCCAATTAAGCCTGTCGAATTTTTTTCTTTTGAAATCAGCCGCAATAGGAAATTTCAAATTTTTTATTTCACTGTTATTTCCAATAATTTTATTTAAAAATGGTTTCACAATCATTTCAAAAATGGTGAAAGTTGAAACAGGATTTCCGGGCAAACCGAAAATCCAGCAGTTATTGCTTACACCAAAAACAGTAGGACTTCCTGGTTTAACAAGAATCTTTTGGAACTTAATGTCAATATTTTTCTTTTTTAATATCCCGGGAATAAAATCAAAATCACCCATGGAAACTCCACCCGTTAACAGAATTACATCTGTTTTTTTAATGGCTTCCGAAATAATTTTATTTGTTTTTTCGGGATCATCAGGCGCTATACCCATATAAACAGGAATGCAATTTAATTTTTTTATTTGAGCGATAAGCTGGTAAGCGTTGCTGTTCCTTATTTGCGAAGGTCCGGGAATTCCATTGGGTTCAATGATTTCATCCCCTGTTGAAATGACTGCAACTTTAGGTTGCTTTGTAACCATTGGTTTTACTACACCTACAGAAGCAAGCACTGCTATATGCTGTGGCTGAATAAGTGTTCCTTTTTTTAAAACGACTTCGCCTTTGTTTACATCTTCTGCTTTGTAAGCAATGTTATTTAACGTATCGGATGCGGTGAAACGAATTTTATTTTCGGAAACTATTTCAGTTTGTTCAACCATAATCACACAATCGGCACCTTCGGGAACCGGTGCTCCGGTCATTATTTTTGAACATTGATTTTCTTTAATGATTTTTGTTGGCGCTTGTCCGGCTGGAATAATTTCAAGCACATCGAGAATATTTTTTAAATCACTGCGACGACAAGCATAGCCATCCATTGCCGATTTATTAAAAGGAGGAATGTTTATATCAGACTTAATATCTTCAGCAAGTATGCGGTTTAGTGAATCATTTAATGATACTTCTTCAATGCCAAGTTGCTTTACTGATTCTGAAATAATTTTATATGCTTCTTCAAATTTTATCATTACTTATTTTTATTTCTCGCAGATAAGTGCAGAAAATTACGCTGATTTCCGCTGAGTTTATAATATTTTAATTGTTTATGTTCATCTGCAATAATCTGCGTTTTAATCAGCGTTAATCTGCGAGAACATTTTATTTTAAAATCCATTTTCCTTTCTCGATTTCAATTTTTGAAATATCAAAATTAATAAATTCTTTTCCATTGAAATTAATAATATAATCAGCTAAATTAAGAACTTCTGTTGCTGTATTTTTAATTTCTTTGTTTAGATTTTTTATCATGATAAAAATATCTGGCTGCACCAATTTTCTTAAACTATTGGATTCGCAAACATAAAAAGAATTTTTATCAAGCATCGGCAGAAGCTCTTGAAGCGCGATATTCAGGAATTCAGCTTTTGTATGAATCCAGAATGTTTCCTGCGCACCCGATGAAATCATACGATCGGTGCTTTTTTCTTTTCTGGTAACAGTATTTTTTTTAATGGTAAAATTTTCATTTAAACTTTCAATATTTCCATGAAAAGAGTTATCACCTTCATGAATAGTGCTGATTTTAATTCCTGTAATTTTATAATTATCGCTGAAATTTTTTATAATGGATGATGCAAGCTCTGTCTTGCCCGAATGACGAGCTGTTGCACCGATGATTATCATTCTTTCTATTCGTATCATAAATTAGGACCTGAACAAAATTAAGGCTTTTAATTAAAATTAAAGAAAAATATTTTTCAAATTATTATTGCTATTAATTTAAAAAACTTTGAAGAGAATCAATTTATTTATCATTGCAACCTTATTAAGGTGTGTCATTAAAAATTAAAATGAATAACCCAGCGAAGCAATGAAAAATCTTCCGGGTGGCAACAATCCTTTGCTGTCGAGGTGGATAGTGTTGAATATATTTTCGCAGGTTAATGATGCATTAAAACTTTTAAAGAATTTTTTAGAAACTTTTGCATCAAATAATGCATAGTCGTCAACCTTTATGGTGTTTTCATCATCTGCCCAGGTTGATGAAGCGTATTTGTAGATAATGCTGAAGTTAATAAATTTTGATTTGTAAATAATTCCAGAGAAAATGTGATGCAATGGAACATCAATTAAAAATTTATTGGTAAGGTCTTTCGATACAAAAAGAGTAGTGTCGAAATCTTTTATTTGTGAATGATTATAAGAGTAATTTAAAAATGCTGAAAGGTGTTTATTTAATGTGTAATTTGCAGCAAATTCAATTCCGTAAATTTCAACTTTGCTAATGTTTTCGCGCTTTATAACAGGTTGTTTTTTTGTTTTGGTTGTGTAAATAGAATCACCGGTTCCAACAAAATATTGAAAGTCTTTTCCAATAGAATAAAATAATACGGGTTCAACTTCGAGTTTGTGATACTGAATAACCATGCCTATTTCAGCATTGCTAAGGTATTCCGGTTTAAGATATGGATTGGCAAGTTTAAAACCTTTGTTTACATCACCTGTTTTACACATATCGCTGAGTGTTCCTGAACGAAAGCCTCGCGAAACATTGAAATAAACAGAAAGGCTGTCGTTATATTTATAAAGCAATCCTGCTTTCGGACTTAATGCATTCCAGTTTTTTTCAGTCAAAGGTTGCAGGTATGGCAACATGAATGATGTGGTAAAAGAAGGAGCATCAATAGTAAAATCAGCATCAAAGAAATTTACTATATCATAACGCAAACCTATGATTGACTTCAACCTGTTTTTAATTATCTCTATATCGTCCTGTGCGAATAGCCCGTAATAGTCGAGGTTTCCTTTGTATGTAACAGTATCGGTTGAAGTGTGATAAACATCAGAAGATTTTGTTTTCCCTAATTTACTGTCGAAACCAAAAGTGATGGTTTGATTTTTCTTAAATGGAAATGAAGCATTGCACCAGATACCTTTATCACCAGAGTCGGTGTAAGTATTCAGAAATGTATATGCCCCGCTTTGTTTGATACTTTCTTTTTGTGCATCATCAAAATCGTATTTGTAAAAAGCGGAAGCATAAATTCGGAACTTGCCAATAAGCCCGTTATACCTGGCCTGCCAGAACTGATATATGTCGTGGTAGTAATTTCCAAGCTCTTCAAAAATTTTTTTTCCCTGACCCATTGTTGCATCCGAAGCATCGTATTCAATTTCGAGATTATTATTTTTATTGAAACTATAACCGGTGCGTAATGACCCATTGTTTTCTTTAAGATATGTTGCAACATCAGTGCTTTCGGCAATCGAATCGGGATAAAGAACATAGCCATCACTACGACGGATAAAGCCATCAGCAAGCCAATAAAAACCTTTATCGTTTTTTATTTTACTTCCGCTTAAATTAAGACTGCCACCGTAAGTGTTGTAAGTTCCGTAGAAAGTATTGACTTCAGCTTTAAAAGGTTTTGAAGGATGACGTGTAATTACGTTAATAACTCCGCCCATAGCATTACTGCCATATAGCGAAGAGTTTGGGCCTTTGATAACTTCTATTTTTCTGATGTTCTCAGGGTTTATCCTGTTCCAGTTTGTAGCACCGCCATCGACAATGCTTGCTGGGATTCCGTCAATCAGAAGTAGAGTATAAACATTTCGATTCAATCCGCGCATGGTAACATCGCCAGTTTTGTAAAAAATTCCGAAGTGACGTGTAATGTTAATTCCTGAGATCAAACTTAAATACTCATCGGCTGTAACTGCCGGTATTTCCTGTATTTCGTCGCGTGTGATGATACCAACACTTGCCGGTAAATCTTTAATTTTTTTTTCAGTTCGTGTTGCAGTTACGATTACAGAATTCATCTCATACATTCCTGAGATTAATTTAAAATTGAAATTATAAGCTCCGGCAGATGTAGTAATGTAAAGAGAAGTATCTTTATAACCCATCAACTTTACTTTCAGATTATAAGAACCTGCAGGTATTGAACTGAATTCGTAATTACCGCTGTTATTGCTAATGGCAGAAATATTAAGTTCTTTGATTGATATGGTTGCACCTTCCAGCTCTTCGTTAGATGAGGCATCAGTAATTTTACCATTAATGGAAACCTGTGAATATGCTTCAAATACTGAAACAATGAGAAAGAAAAGAAAAAAATATTTTATAATTTTTATTTTCACTTTTAATAAGGTTGCATTTTCACTTTAATCTCAACAGTGCCTGCATCAGTGCCGGTAACATTAAGCACTTTGAACATTCCCAATTTATTTTTCGCTGTGCGGAAAACATAAATATCACCTGCTACAAGATTTTTTGCTTTACGTTTTGCCAGCGTTTCATTATAAGTCGCTATCAATATGCTGTCATTATAGAAGCTTTCAAAATCAGAAGCGCTTAGTGAAGTTTGCAGGTAACGTGTTTCGTTTTTAACAGTCCAGTTTGTTAAGCCTGAAGTGCCCGGAAATACTGATGCATCTATGTTTGCATTAGGTGATGCAATGGTGTTTGCATCAGTTTGAATAGCGTCATAGAAATATAAAATCTCAATAGAATCCTGGATAGCATATGCCTGGTCTAAATTATAAACCAGTTTGTTTTTTATATCAAGAAAACTTCCAATAGAAGTATTGTTCTGAGCGCCTAAAATAATTGATGGAATTGTAACGATACTTCCAAATACAGAACTAGAATCAGCAAAAATATTAAATGATACAGAAGCTGAATTTCCGTTTTTATCGCGCACAATAAATGTCCACGTGTCTTTTGCTGCAAGACCTTTTATAATGGTTTTATTGATGTCGAGCGTGGAAACATTCATACCGGTATCGAGGTATGTTGTAGTTGAATTATTACTAACCTTAATAATGAAATTGGTGATATTCACATCCCCTTTTTGAGCAATGATGCCAACATTGTAAGTTTTACCAATTAAAATTGTGTCATCTTTATAAACAAACCCGCTGTCAAGTTTAAATGCAATAGTTGGTCCTATACCATCATCATTATTTTTTCTGCATGAAAAAATAGAAACAATGAAAAGCACCGTAAACAGTAACTTGCAAAAGATTAGTATTTTGTTTTTTTTGTTATGCATGTTGTTACATAACGATTGGTTAAATATAAAATTAAAAAAAGAAAAGAGCACTAATTATCTTTTTTCTTGTGAAACATTTTTATTCCTGAAGGAATAAGTCCGCCAATAAATCCGAAAATAAAATGAGTGAAAACCGGAAATAAAAATCCGTTAATAAAAGAACCGTAAGGGAAACCTGTAATAAGAGTGATTGCCATTCTTGTAATAGGAATCGACATATAAGCAAGTCCGCAAATCAATGCTGTAAAGAAAATATTCTTACGGAAAAAAGAAATGTCATTGTAAAGTAGATCAACAATGAATCCTGGGAAAAGATAAGTTACAGTTATGAATGGATCTTTAAAGCCAAGCGGAATGAGGAGCATAAAAGCTGCGCCAATACTTGAATAGCTTGATGCAAATTTTTTATTTGAAATTAATCTGCCCGAAAAAAGCAAAGCCATATAAATTATTCCGTTATGCCCGGGAAGTTTTAAAGGGATTCTCAGGTAAGCATGAAGCAAAACGCCTGCTGCTCCTATTCCTGCCAAAAGAATAAATTCAGTAATATCATTTAAAAGCTTAGTTGGATATGCTTTTGATATACTCTTTTGATACGACTTTCCATCCATAATCTGCTTCGTTTGATTGTTCTGCAAATATAACGATTTTATTTTTCTTTAAAACAGGTCGCCACCAGTCGGCAAGAAATACTTTTGTGTCTGGTGGCAGATCATTATTTTCTATATCTTTTATTTCATGAATCCCTGTTTTTTCTTTTATTTCAGAAACTTTGAAAACACCTATTAACTCACGCATTCCTTTAATCCAAAGAAATCGTCCATCATTGCCGCCTTTACGCAAACCTACGGCAGCAAGCGAACCGATTATTCCTCCTTTTGTGCCGGTATAACCTTCAAGAAAAATATTTTCTTCCGATGCTATTTTCCTGGCTTCTACCTGTGTGATGATTTCTTTTTTTGCCCGCAATCCCCATTGAAGGATTTTCTCAGAAACCCTGTCATATGGTGCAACACACAATCCTGCATCAGAACCATCGGCGCTTTCTTTCAGTAAATAATCAGCGCAGAATTTTTGTAAGTCATTTATTTTTTCTGATTCCACTTCGAGGCAGGCTGAACTGTTGTGCGAAGTGTAAGGTATTCTTCTGTCGAATAATAACTGGTGACGGGTAACACCAATTAATTTCGCGATTCCATTTTCTGTTAACAACCTTCCCATCTCGCGTGAACGAAAGCCTGTACCACGGCTTTCCAGGTTGTCAGTATCATCAATGCCGATAAGGATTCTCATTTATAATGATGATATTTCGTTATGAAATTTGATGAATGATTTCTGAAAAAATATTTCAAATTCGTTATGAAAACGGGTATATGCTTTTATAAGCTCCAATCCTTGTTTTGTGATCATTGAACTTCCACCGAGCTGACCGCCCCTGTGTTTTTCAATAACTGAGATACCAAGAAGTTCTTCAATTTTTTTTAGATCGCCCCAAGCCTTGCGATAGCTGATGCCAAGGTTTATCGCTGCTTTTGAAATAGAACCATATTCCTCGATAGCCCGTAGTAAATGCCATTTACCATCGCCCAGGATGCCTTCACCGTTTTTTAATGAGAGCCACAATTTATAATGTGCTTCCAATTCGGGAATTTTCGATTTCATCTTAAAAACAACCCAACTGGCATTTCATTATTTTTACTTTCATATCATCGCAGACTTTACCCACTTCTGATGTTGGAGCATGTAAGTCTTCTGCAATTTTTAATGCAGTGGCGCAAGGGATATATTGCTTGCCTTCTTTAGCAATGATCTTAGCTTTAATTGCTTCTTCAATTTTTTTTCTTTCCATAAAAACAATTTTAGTTATGAAAAATCCACAACAATGAAAATCATGTTTCTTATTTATAAAGGCAGAGGTATGATGATTCTTCTTTAACTACGAGCTGAAACTTTTTATCTTTTTCAACGATGAAGGTTTCGCCTTGTTTAAACTCTTTCCATTCGCTGCTTCCGGGAAGTTTAACGGTAAGTTTTCCTGAGGTTACTGTCATGTATTCTACAGTTGAAGTTCCGAATTCATATTCGCCAACAGCCATAACACCTATAGTTGCTGAACCTTCTTTAGTTGTGAACGCAATTGATTTTACATTGCCACCGAAATATTCGTTTGTTTTGAACATAATTATTTATTTAATTGTTATACTGTTTTATTGTTTAATTGCTAAAAAATTCATTCTTTAACCGTCAACCGTCAACGGCTTTCATCATCCTCCGCTCATTAAATGTATCACATCTACTTTATCGCCGTCGCGGATTATTATTTTTTCGTAATCATCTCTTTTCACAAGATTCCCATTCACTTTAATTACAAGCAATTTAAAAGTAAATTTCTGTACAGCTAAAAGTTCTTTTACAGAAATTTCCTTATAGTTAAGTTCTGTATCGTTATTGTTAAGGTTAATTTTCATCTTCAAATCTTCATATTATAATTCTCAAAATTAAAATTTTATTTTGATTTTAAATAGGTATATTTATAAAGAATTTCATTTATATGATAATGGCAATTGTCATTATACCGATACGGAAATGATTTATTCATAACTTATTTTATACCGATTGTATAGATGTAATAGTCCAATAAATTGTACTATAACATCTATGTCATCGGCATAACCATTGTAAAATTTAAAATATCCTTTGGACTATTTTAAATTAACAATTGGTATTATTTTAAAGGTATTTATGAGCTCACAAGTTCGGTTGCAAAATTTCCTATCCACGACAAGTCGGGATAAATCGGCATAACAGAATCTAAGCTTATTTTGCTTAACAAATCAGCTAAGATTCTATATAAATTCAAATGTTTCCGATAAATCTTTATAAAATCTTTATATTTAATTAATGATTATTTATATTTTCTTTATAAATGACACAGTATCTTTGTAAAAAAATAATAAAACATATAATAAGTGCCAGCGCTATTTACATACAAAGCTAATAAATCAAGACAATATTTTTTAAGTATTGGACTTGTTGTTGTGGTTTCAGCCATTTGTTACTTGCTATCGGATTATATGGGTTACCGTGTTGTCGCGTTGATCCTGATGGTTACCGTTTCGTTCATCGCAATGTTTTATAGCATTCTTCCTGTTTTGGTTTGTGCCATACTTAGCGCCCTGATTTGGGATTATTTTTTTATTCCGCCCTATTTTGCATTTACAGTTCATGACACTGAAGACCTGTTAATGCTGATGATGTACTTTATTATTGCTATGGTGAATGCAGTAATGACCTATAAGATACGACAAATGGAAAAAGCAGCACAGGAGAGAGAAGAAAAAGAAAAAACAGTAATGCTATATAATACTTTATTGAATTCTCTTTCACATGAATTGAGAACACCTATTTCAACTATTATCGGAGCAACGGATAATATGTTATCAGAATTAAACAATTTAACAGAACAAAACAAAAATGATTTATTAAAAGAGATATCAGATGCTTCACTGCGCCTTGACAGGCAGGTAGAGAATTTGCTTAATATGTCAAGACTTGAATCCGGTTTTTTAAAACCCAAAAAGGATTGGTGCGATATCAATGAACTTATTCATGATGTAGCAAACAAGTATACGGGTAATATTGATAATCATACTATAAATATACAGGTTAAAGAGAACTTGCCTCTTTTTAAACTTGACTTTGTACTAATAGAACAAGTGCTGAATAATTTAATTTTAAATGCAATACTGTATACGCCAAAATACTGCATAGTAACAATTATGGCAATGTGTAAAAACGATAATTTAATACTCATCATTGAAGACCATGGCAATGGGTTTCCACCCGAAGAGATTGATAAAGTATTTGATAAATTTTACCGGTTAAAAAATACAAAACCGGGAGGGACAGGGCTTGGATTGTCTATTGTCAAAGGGTTTATTGAAGCACATAATGGCAAGGTGAAACTTGAGAATATCCCTGAAGGTGGAGCCCGGTTTACTATAGAAATACCAGCAGAAACAACATACATAAACAATTTAAAAAATGAATGAGCTGGAAATATTAATTATTGACGATGAAGTCCAGATACGAAAGCTGTTAAGTATAACTTTACACAGCAATAATTACAAAGTTCTGGAGGCTGCCAATGCTAAAGAAGGATTGGCGCTGGCTGCCAGTTGCAGTCCTGATATGATTCTGCTTGATATAGGATTGCCGGATGAAAGCGGGCATATTGTACTAAAGAGATTACGTGAATGGTACAATAAACCTATTATTATCCTTTCCGTTCAGAATTGTGAAGACGATATTGTAAAAGCTTTGGATAATGGTGCAAACGATTATCTTGTAAAACCATTTCGTACAGGTGAACTTCTTGCACGTTTACGTTCAGCAATAAGAAGTACAAATATTGAAGAATCACAGCCAGTATTTGATTTAGGTGATTTATATATTGATCTTTCAACACATACGGTAAAAAAGAATAAAGAAGTTATAAAGCTCACATCAACGGAGTATTATTTGCTGGCGTTATTAGTGGTGAATGAAGGAAAAGTACTGACACATCAGTATATTTTAAGACAAGTGTGGGGTGTTGGTTATATTAGTCAGTCGCAGTATTTGCGCGTATTCATAGCACAACTCAGAAAGAAAATTGAAAACGATCCGAACCGTCCTGAGTATATCCTTACTGAATCAGGAGTTGGTTACCGCTTTGTTGCGAAAGAGTAAATCACTTTATAAAATATTTTTTAAAATGACATCGAATAATATTCATTCGAAGAGGATAACTATTGCCTCATTATTGGTGGCGCTTGGAATAATTTACGGCGACATAGGGACTAGTCCATTATATGTTCTTAAAGCAATAGTTGGAGAAAGAAAGATTGATGAGATACTGGTGTTTGGTGGAGTTTCATGTATATTCTGGACATTGGTTTTTCAAACAACCATAAAATATATTTGGTTAACACTGAAAGCAGATAATGAAGGTGAAGGAGGAATTTTTTCTCTTTATGCATTAGTTAGAAGATATGGAAAAAAATTAGTGATACCCACAATACTTGGTGCAACAACACTCCTGTTTTCCGCACTTTTTCGAGGCACCCTCTGAACCCCTTGTTAAATCTATAAAGATTTATTAATTTGGGTGCCTCAAAACACTTTTTATGTTTATCCGAAAGAAGCATAATTCTTCTGGAAG
>Ga0209098_1000334_pt1 | contig 52950 bp, 42 predicted proteins | sample AD_JPNHW1_MetaG_FD_184429 | JGI IMG/M metagenome (GOLD analysis project Ga0209098, IMG submission 184429) | Active sludge microbial communities of municipal wastewater-treating anaerobic digesters from Japan - AD_JPNHW1_MetaG (SPAdes) (version 2) | ecosystem: Engineered > Bioreactor > Anaerobic...
GCCGACTTCATCGCGAGCATCCTCAACATCGACAAGAACGACCAGCAGAAGCTCCTCGAGACCGTCAACGTGCGCGAGCGCATGGAGCGGGTCCTCGTCTTCATCAAGAAGGAGGAGGAGCTCCTCAAGATCCAGAAGCGCGTCCAGCAGGAGATCAACGACAAGATCGAGAAGAGCCAGCGCGAGTACTTCCTCAAGGAGGAGCTCAAGGCGATAAAGGGCGAGCTCGGCATGCCCACGGACGCGAAGGGCTCGGACGTCCAGCGCTTCAAGGAGAAGATCGACTCCTTCGGCTTCGAGGGCGAGGTGAAGGAGCAGGTCGAGCAGGAGCTCGAGAAGTTCAACCTCATGGACCCGAACTCGAGCGAGTTCATCGTGACGCGCAACTGGCTCGACCTCGTGACGAGCCTTCCCTGGAAGGCCTCGGTCTCGGGCGACTTCGACCTCGCACGGGCCCAGGAGATCCTCGAGAACGACCACTACGGCCTCAAGGACGTGAAGGACCGCATCCTCGAGTACCTCGCCGTGCGCAAGCTCAAGAAGAACGCCAAGGGCTCCATCCTCTGCCTCGTCGGTCCGCCCGGCGTGGGCAAGACGAGCGTGGGCAAGTCGATAGCGCGCGCCCTCAACAAGGAGTTCTTCCGCTTCTCGGTGGGCGGCATGCGGGACGAGGCCGAGATCAAGGGCCACCGGCGCACCTACGTCGGCGCTCTCCCCGGCAAGATCGTCTCGGGCCTCAAGATCACCAAGAGCCGGGATCCCGTCTTCATGATCGACGAGATCGACAAGATGGGCGCCTCCTACCAGGGCGATCCCTCGAGCGCCCTCCTCGAGGCCCTCGACCCGGAGCAGAACTTCAGCTTCCGCGACCATTACCTCGACCTGCCCTTCGACATCTCGAACGTCTTCTTCATCTGCACTGCCAACACCCTGGACTCCATTCCGGGGCCCCTCATCGATCGCATGGAGATCATCCAGCTCCCCGGCTACGTGGACACCGAGAAGATCGAGATAGCCAAGCACTACCTCATCCCGAAGTCGACGGAGAAGAACGGCATGCGGAAGGGCGGTGTGCGCTATACCCGCGACGCCCTCGTCTTCATCGCGGAGTCCTATGCCCGCGAGGCCGGCGTGCGCAACTTCGAGAAGGCCCTCGACAAGATCCACAGGAAGCTCGCGAAGCAGATCGTCCTCGAGAAGAAGGAAGGCGAGAAGTTCGTCATCGACAAGGCAGCGGTGCAGAAGCACCTCGGCAAGCCGATCTTCAGCGAGGATGAGGTGAAGCGCGCAACGATGCCCGGCATGGCCGTGGGCCTCGCCTGGACGAGCATGGGCGGCGACACCCTCATCATCGAGGCGGTGGCCAACCCCGGCAAGGAGGGCTTCAAGCTCACGGGCCAGATGGGCAACGTGATGCAGGAGTCGGCGGGCATCGCCTACACCTATGTGCGGCACATCGCCTCGGAGCGCTACGACATCGGCGCGGACTACTTCGAGGGAAGGCAGATCCACCTCCACATACCGGAGGGCGCCACGCCCAAGGACGGGCCTTCGGCGGGCATCACCATGGCCACGGCCCTCCTGTCCCTCGTCCTCGGCAAGCGCATCAGGGACCGCCTCGCGATGACGGGCGAGCTCTCGCTGACGGGCCAGGTCCTCCCGATCGGCGGCCTGCGCGAGAAGACGGTAGCCGCCAAGCGCAACAAGATACGCGAGATCATCATCCCGAAGGAAAACGAGAAGGACCTGGACGACATCCCGGAAGAGGTGAAGAAGGGCCTCACCTTCCATCCCGTGGAGAGGATGGAGGAAGTGATGGCGATAGCCCTGGGCGAATAGCCGCCCGATCCGCCGTCCTCCGGGGACTGCCTTGGCCGATGCCTGCGGGGCTCGCCGGGGCAGTCCCTCTCATGCTAGCCTTGAAATCTCGCGGGGACACTCCTCGTTGACCGAATTCCGGGGGTTGTAGATGGAAACCATGAAGACCAGGAAATGCCTTGTGTTCGTCCCCGCCCTTGTCGCGCTGGCCTTCGTCCAGGCCTGCAGTCCGGCCATCCACGAGGGCATAACGGATACGGATCTCGCGGATCGACTTGGGCAGGCTTCGACCTCGATTGACATTCCCGCCCGTTGCGCCGGATCGGAAGTCAAGGGTGTCGTACAACTTGCCGCCGGCACCGCGGAAGTCGTCTTCACCATGCCGGATGGCCAGACAAAAAAGTGGGTCTTCGAACATGGTCCGGGATCGACAGGAGTGGAGGAGTTTCCCGTGGGGTACCAGACGACCGCAGGTCCCGGGACCTATCTCCTTGCGATCAGCGGTTCGGATAACGCGATAGGCGGCTATGAGCTTTCGCTTTACAGCTATCCCTGAAATACTTGGCGGCTGCCCGATCGCCCACCGCGTATTCCTGCCAATGGCCCTATGAGCGCCCTTGAGGCGCCGCGATGTCGGGGATGAACCGTCAGTCCGCCTGGATCCACCTGCCGCTGGATGATGCGAGGCCGTATGGCCCTGCGAGCTTCCTCTCGAGGCCTGCCTTGAGGAGGCGCGAGGTCTCCGCGAAGCCCGCCGGTATCCGAGGATCGCCCATGGCTACTCCGCTCGTGAGGAGGGTCTCGGCGAGGAGCTTGGCGGCCATGAAACGGTCGTACTTGTCGACGGCATAGGCGAGGAAGGAGGGGAGGAGTCCGGTCACTTCCCAGGTGACCTGTTCCGCCTGCGAATAGCGGCCCGCGTCCTTGTCCTGGTCGCTCACGCGCACGGGGAGGCGCCGCGCGAGGTCATCGAGGCGGGGCATGAGCCAGTCGAGGTCGAAGAGGCCCGTCGCACAGTTGAAGAGGATCGACGCACCTTTTCCCTCGAGCCGCCTCACCTCGTCGAAGGAGATGGCGGGACCTATGTCGGCCACCGTGCGATGGCCGGAATCCTCCTCGACGAGGATGCCGCCCTTCACGTCGACGGGCGTCCGGAGGGAGAAGTCGAAGGCCGCGGGCCTGCCCGAGAGGGCGAGTATCGCGAGTTCGACGGGATCGGGAAGGTAGCCGATGTTGTCGACGTTGCCGAGCCATGCATAACGGATGCCCCTCGCATGGAGGCTCGCGAGGACGGGCGCGAGGATGCGGAAGCACTGGCCGTGTCCGCCGGGAAGGGCTATGGCCGTGTCGGGCCTGCCGTGCGCATGGTCGAAGATGCGCTTCGGCCTTCCCTCGCCCGAGTGCGTGAAAGCCGCGATGAGGGGCTGGACCCCGGTCTCGAAGCTGCAGGCGGCAAGGCCCGTCCCGTGCGCGAGGGGTTCGAGGAGGGGCGAGCGCGCGTAGTCCGCATAGGCCTCGCGCAGCTCGGCGTCGTTGCCCACGCTCGACATCTGGAAGAGGGGCAGGAAGTCCCCCTCGGGCCTGCCGTACTTCGCGATGTAGGACGCGGCGGCCACGAGGCGCGCGCGCGCCTTGAGGAGGAGGAAGCTGGCGCCTGCGCTGCCGTCCGCGTTGACGTAGGCGGGCGTGAGTCCCTTGGGCCTGTCCCTGCATGCCGGCGCGAGGGCCTCGAAGGAAGGCTTCAGGGCGGCGAAGGTCTCCTCGCCGAAGGCCTGGTTCTTCTTCAGGTCCGCATAACTTGTCGCGGAGCCGCCGTTGAGGACGCCCCAGGCGGTCCTGGGGAGGAGTCGTTCGCCGAGCTCGGCGAGCGCGGGCCGCGGAAAGGCGAGGCGCCCGTCCTCGCGGCGGACGGAGGCGGGCAGGGGAAGGCCCAGGGCCTCGATGCGTGCGCGGGCCTCGTCCTCGTCCACACGGTACTGAGGCGAGCCCGACATGGCGATGACCGACTCGCCGTCGATCTTCGGCACGCCCGATGCCCTGACCGGGGCGATGCCGTCGTAGAGGCCCGCGTTGATGTCGTCGAGGATCGAGAGGCTCAAGGCCACGTCGATGCCCTTCGTTTCCATGTCGGCGCGAAGCGCCGCTGTCACCCTCTCCATGCTCGCCTCCTTCCCTTCCTATGCGCGCCCGCCGCCGAGGATCACGGCCGCGTTGGCCGCGCCGTAGAGGGAAATGTCGTAGTCCTTGACGATCATGACGGGCAGGCCGCGGAGGATGGAGCGGATATGCTCGCGGTAGCTTTTCTCGAACATCGCCATGAAGCGCGAGCCTTCGAGGAAGAAGGCCTCGTTTTTCGAGGCAATGCCGCCTGCGAGGTAGACGCCGCCCTTGGGAAGGAAGGCCGCCGAGAGGTCAGCCGCTACCCGGGCGTAGAACTTCACGAAGGCGTCCATGGCCCGGGCGCAGACTGGGTCGGAGCCCGCGGCTGCAGCTATGAGGGCGGGCCTCTCGGTCTCGGGCGCGGCGAGGATGGAGGCGGCCTTGCCGCCGGACCTGCCCGCCTCGCATTCCGCGAAGAAGAGGAAGAGGTTGCCGATGCCCATGCCGGAAACGCCCGCCTCGGCGCCCGGGACGAATTCGCTGCGCAGCTCCAGCCAGCGCTGGAAGGCCCTGCTTTCGTCGTCATAGACGGGAAGCGTTATGTGACCTCCCTCCGAGGCGAAGGCTTCGGTCTTGTCCCCGTACTGCGCGACATAGCCGACGCCGAGCCCCGTGCCCGCGCCGACGATGAGCTTGATGCCGTCCTCGGGCAGGGGCCGCGATCCATCGAGATGGGGAAGACGCGTGAGCTGTTCGGGACTCTTCGGGTCGAGGAGGACGACGCCATAGGAGATGGCCGTGAAGTCGTTGATGAGCCGCGTAGGTATGCCGAAGCGTTTCTCGATGTCGGGGCCATCGATGCCCCAGGGCGCGTTGGTGAGGTCTATCCTGCCGTCTACCACAGGACCTGCGCCTGAAATGCAGCAGCCATCGGCCCTGAGGCCGGGGAAGGCAGCTTCCGCATCGGCGAGGAAGCGGCTGAAGGGCTCGGCGAGGGAGTTCTCTTCCTTGGTCCGGTAGTGACGGTCGATGAGTATCCTGAAATGCCTGTCTTTGAGGCCCACGAGGGCGAGGTTGGTGTTGGTTCCGCCGATGTCGCCGGCTATGACGACGGCATCGAATTCCCGGTTGCTTATGGACATGCGGAGAATAATAACGTCAGCGGCCGAACAATGTGAAGAGGAAGGCCTGCGTATCGGCTCAATCGAAGAGCAGGCTCCTGATCTCCCAGGCGGAAAGGGCTTCGTCCTTGGCCGTATCGAAGATCTCGAGGTGGAGGTGGCCTCCATGTCCCTTCTTGCGTGCGTTGACGCCGGTATTGCCGCCTCGTCCGAGTACTGCGCCCTGCTCTACGGCCTGTCCCCTTCTCACGGCGACCTCGCAAAGGTGGAAATACGAATAGTACCTGCCCGAGGCCGGCGAATAGACGACGACACCGTTGCCCGCCGCTGGTGAAAGGCCGCCGCCGCCCCAGGCATCTGCGCCCGCTCCGCCGCGCCAGTCGTCGGCCGAGGCCACGACGATGCCCTCCTCGAGGGCCATGATGAGGGGGCCGCGTTCCACGGCGCCCTTCCGGTCGACTTGCTTGAAGAATATATCGAGGGCGTAGGGATGCGAGTAAGCGAGGTCGCGGAGGGGCGGCGCCTGGAGCTCTCCTTTGTCGGCAAGGCTGCTGACGGAGATCTCCGTGGCCAGGATGGCATCATGGCCGTCGACCCGGTCGAGGGTCCGTGCCGCCATGCGCCGCTGCTCGGTGAAGGCGCTTTCGAAGAGCAATGCGTAGTTCTGCCGCAAGGGGCGGAGGGCCACGGCCAGGTCGGCGGCCCTGCGGTAGTGGGCGGCCGCCGCGTTTGTGCCCGCTCCCATCTCCTCGAAGTCGTCGACATCGCGGTCGAGGGCGAGCATGGCGAGGACCGAGGCCGGCCTCGGGAAAACGGCGGCGAAGGTTGCAGGGAGGTCGAGGTTATCGGTCTCGGCGCTCCTCGCGAGGTCGTGGCAGAGCCCCCCGATCTCCTTGCCGCGCGAGGCGTCGGTGACGGCCGCGAGAAGCATCGTCTCGAGGGCGTCGGTCGTTGCCGTTGCGCCCGCCGGTCCGGGCGGCGCCGCCGTGCCGAGGCCGCCGGAGGCCGCTGCAGCCGTGGCGAGGAGGGCCCCCATGGCTATGATCCTGAGGACGAGGGAGCGGTGGCTGCGCTCGGGCTCGGCAGGTTCCGCGCCCTCCGGGAGGGGATCACGAGGCACGGACGGCCCTCGAAGCGCAGAGGACGAGGAGGTCCATGCAGGTGCGGGCGTCGTCGAGGGCGCGATGTGCGCGACCGGGTTCGATGCCGAAGCGCGAGGCGAGGTGGACGAGCCTGTAGCTCGAGAGCCCGGGGAAGGCGGCCTTGGCGAGGAGCCGGGTGTCGATGACCGGGTTGAGCGGCGGGGGGAGGCCTGCGCGCGCGAGCTCGGCGCGCAGGAAGGAGAGGTCGAAGGGCGCGTTGTGCGCCACGATATAGGCCCCCGAGGCGAGGGCCGACAGGGCGGGCGCCACCTCCTTGAAGGGAGGGGCGTCCTCGACATCCTCGTCGGTGATGCCGTGGATGGCTATGACCTCGCGCGGCATGCGGATGCCCGGCTTCACGAGGCTGGCCATGGCGCCGAGCTCGGTAGCCATCCGTTCCTCCGCGCCGGACGCGCAGAGAGAGCGGGGGATGAAGCGTATGGCGCCTATCTCGACGACGCGTTCCCTCGCGGGGTCCAGTCCCGTAGTTTCGAAATCGAGGGCCAGGTAGACCGCCTTCTCCCAGTCCGGGGGCAGCATGGTGATGAGGTCGGGGCTCGCGGAGCCGAAGCCGTCGCGTCGTTCGGGGCGTTCGGCGACCGGCATGGCGGTTGCCGGTGCCGGGCCTGCCGTCGCGGCCGATGGTCTGTTCGGGGCGCGGCGGCGGAGGTCGCCGCCGCGGTTGGGACGGGGACTCACCGGTCGATCACTTTCCTCACGTCGGCCTCGATGGCCGCGGCCTTGGCAGCGGAGGCCTTGCGTGCGGGCTCGAGGCCGCCTGCCGCCTTCACGTCGGTCCTGAGGAGGATGTAGTACTTGATCTTGGGCTCGGTGCCGCTCGGGCGCACCGTCACCGTCGTGCCGTCCTCGAGGTACCACTGGATGACGTCGCTCGCCGGGAGGTCGATGGCGCGGGCAGCGGCCGGCGCCGCGGTCTCCCAGGTTTTCCCGGTCTTCACGTCGCGGATCCTGACGACTTTGATGCCGCCCAACGTGGCGGGCTGGGCCTTGCGGTAGGTCTCCATGATGCCGCGCATCACGTCCATGCCCGAAGCGCCCTCGAAGTACTTGTTGATGCCCTTCTCCTGGAAGAAGCCGTGCTCGGCATAGAGCTCGTCGAGGCGGTCGAGGAGGCTCTTGCCCTTGCTCCTCCAGTAGAGGGTCATCTCGGCGGTGATGGCCGCGGCGGAGATGCCGTCCTTGTCGCGGACCTCGGGCTCGATGAGGTGGCCGTAGCTCTCCTCGGTGCCGTAGACGAAGTCGAGGCCGTCACGCTCGAATTTCCGCATGAGGTCGGCTATCCACTTGAAGCCGGTGAGGCAGTCGTGGCACTCGGCGCCGTAGGACTTCGCGATGTACGACTCCATCTCCGTGGTGACGATGCTCTTGATGCAGGCGGGACGCTTCGGCATGCGGCCGAGCTCCTTGAGGGTGAGGAGGATGTAATCGAGGTGGAGGCTGCCGAGCTGGTTGCCCGTGATGAGGACGAACTGGCCGTCCTTGCCGGGGACCGCGATGCCGAGGCGGTCGGCGTCGGGGTCGGTGGCCATGACGCAGTCGGCCTTGAGCTTCGCGCCGAGGTCGAGGGCCATCTTGAGGGCGGCGGACTCCTCGGGGTTGGGGAAGGAGACCGTGGGGAATTCCCCGTTGGGCTCGCGCTGCTCGGGCACGGTGGCGACGTCGAGGCCGAGGTCCTTCATGACGCGTTCGAAGTGGAGGGCTCCCGTGCCATGGAGCGGCGTGTAGACGAGCCTGACGCTCCTGCCGAGTTCCTTGAAGAGGGCCGGGCGGAAGAGGTGGGACTTGACCATGGCCACGTAGGGCTCGTCGACTTCCTTGTCGATGATGGCGAGGAGGCCCTTCGCCATGGCCTCTTCCTTGCCGAGGATCTTCACATCCTTGACGGCGTTGACCCGCTCGATGATGCCTACATCATGGGGAGGCGTGACCTGGGAGCCGTCGTTCCAGTAGGCCTTGTAGCCGTTGTACTTGGGCGGGTTGTGGCTGGCGGTCACGACCACGCCGGTATCCGCCTTGAGCTGGCGGATCGCGAAGGAGAGCTCCGGCGTGGGGCGGAGACTCGAGAAGAGCCAGGCCTTGATGCCGTTGGCCGCGAAGACGCAGGCCGTATCGAGGGCGAAGCTCGCGGAGTAGCGGCGCGAGTCGTAGGCCACGCAGGCCGAAAGCTTCTTCCCGGGGAAGGTCGCGTTGAGGTAGTCGCAGAGACCCTGGGTGGCCCGGGTCACGACGAGGCGGTTCATGCGGTTGTAGCCGCCGCCGATGACGCCGCGGAGGCCGCCCGTACCGAACTCGAGGTCCCGGTAGAAACGGTCCTCGAGCTCCTTCCAGGCCTCGTCGGCGCCGGTTCCTGCGGTTTTGCCGAGGAGTTCCTCGACTTCAGACCTGAATTTCGTCTCGCTCTCGTGCGCCAGATAATCCTTCGCGCGCGCCACAATGTTGTCGCGGTCCATACCTTCTCCTTGCCGTCCTTCGAAGGGTCTTGTCCAATACTAGCGCGGGAAGGGGGAATTGGGAAATAGGCTTCGAGCTTCGGTCCGGGATGAAAGCGCTCCGGACAAGCGGCCCGCCCCGCGTAGGTCCCTAAAAAAGCCGGAGGAGCTCCGAAGGATGGGAGATCACCACTTCGGCTCCCGATTCGACGAGCTCCTGGATGCTCCTGAAGCCCCAGGCCGCGCCGATAGGCCTCATGCCCGCATTGTGCGCCGTGCGCATGTCGACGTTAGTATCTCCCACATAGAGGATCTCTCCGGGCGCTGCCCCGAGGATCTTCGCAATGTCGAGGACCGACGCGGGCTCGGGCTTCCGCGGGAAGGCGGCTGTCTCGCCCCTGACGACCGAGAAGCCGGCCTGCGGGAAAAGCCCGTTCACGACAGCCTGGGTGAGTTCGTCAGGCTTGTTCGAGAGCACGGCGCGGGGTATCCCGAGGCCGGCCAGGCCCGAAAGCATCTCCATGATGCCGGGATAGGGCAGGGTCCTGTCGAGGGGATGGGCCGCGTAGTAGGCCGTGGCTTCCTCCCTGATCTCCTCGACCAGGGCTTCGTCCTTCTTCTCCCGGGGAAGGGCCGCCACGACGAGGTTTCGGAAGCCGTTGCCGACCATGAGCTTGATCGTCGGTATGTCATGCGTCGGGAAGCCCCGCTTCGAGAGTGAGCCGTTGATCGATATGGCTATGTCGTCGATGGTGTTTGCGAGGGTCCCGTCGAGGTCGAAGATCACTGCGCGGGCTGTCTTGTGCATGGGGCTCTCCCTGCCTGGCCTGCCTTAACCGAGGGGCCTCGTGCAGGCTAGAATGCCTGCGCCCGGGCCGCCCGGCCTTCGGAAGCCGGCCCGAGCACACTAGCCCTGCCCAGCAAGGAGCGTCAATTCCCGTGAAAAAGGAAAAGCCGGCAACAGGCGGCACAGCCTTCCACGAATACTACCGCGGCATCTACGGTTCCCGCTGGGATGGCCTTGTCGCGGCCCTCGGCGGGCCGTCGCGGCCCTGCGGCCTCAGGGTCCGCCCCGAGGGGGGCTATGACCTCCTCCCGCCAGTCCTGGCTCAGACCGACCTCGCCCGCGGATGCGACGACGGCGACGGGGGGCAGGGCGATGGGGGACAGGGCTCCGCCGCCGTGGGCCTCGCTACCTTCTATCTCGACGAAGCCTCGGTGTCCGCCGCCGCCGCCCTCGTCTTGCCCGAGGAGGGACAGATCCTCGACGCCTGCGCGGCTCCGGGCGGCAAGAGCCTCGTCCTTGCGGCGCGCATGGGCCCGGAACTCCGCCTTCTCTGCAATGAGCTTTCTCCTGATCGGCGGAGGCGTCTCGTCGCCGTCCTCGACGCGAGCTTGCCGGTCGACATCCGTTCGCGCGTCTCTGTCCTGGGCGCGGACGCGGCCTCCCTCTGCCTGCGGCGTCCCGAGGCTTTCGGAGCCGTCCTCCTCGACGCGCCCTGCTCGAGCGAGCGCCATGTCCTTGCGGACCCCGCCGCCCTCTCGGCCTGGACCCCTTCCCGTCCCCGCGCCCTCGCGCGGAGGCAGTACGCCCTCCTTTCCTCGGCCTTCCTCATGCTCGCGCCGGGCGGCTGCCTCGTCTATTCGACCTGCTCGATAAATCCCGGGGAAAATGACGGTGTCGCACAACGTCTCATGGAGAAGCATGGCGACAGGCTTTCCCTGGACAGGGCCGGGATCGAAGGCGCGGAGCCCACCGGTCTCGGCTGCATCGTCATGCCGGACAGCTCGGAAGGGGCGGGGCCCATGTATGTCTTCCGCGCCCGCAAGACCTGAGACTCCGCGAGGAAGAGGCTTCCCGGTCCGGGTAAGGACAGGAACGGCCCCGATCGCGGACGGCCTTCCTGGCGGTCGCCCCTCGGCCGAGCCCCTCGGACAGCCTCGGCTTCCTCGTCTACATCTGGCGTTCCGTCGCGCAGACCTACATCTGCGGTTCGAGGTCGGAGTCCTTGCCGCCTAGCCTGCGGTAGCGGGCTTCCTTGTCGTCGATGGCAGCCTCGATCTCCTTGACGTTCGCGATGAGGGCCTTGATGGCTGGTGCTTCCGAACTGATGCTCGTCTGCCCCATCTCCGCGAATTCGGCGTAGACATGGGCTCCGAGCCGGGCGATCGTCTTTTCGGCCTGGCTCCTGAGCTGCATGATCTCTATCTTGAGGACTCCCATCTCGCCCCAGGTCTGGGCCTGGTCCTTGGCCTTGGAGACGGCGTCGCGCGATGCGTCGATGCCCTTGCTGATGATGCCCTGCATGCGTTCGGAAAAGGTCATGGCTCCTCCTTGGGATCGATACGGGCCGGCGCGATGGCGCCCTCGCCGGCGGCTTCTCGATGCACGTAATATACTACCGTGATGCTGAGGGAGGACATTGTCCCATCTGAATCTGAAAGCGATAATCGATCATCCCCTGGAACAGAGTGAATGTCAAAAACATCCAATGCCGGGCTTCCATCCTTGGCTGAGCGCAGGAGGAAGCTAATTGGCGGCGATTCTTTTCACTCAAGGAGGATAAAAATGCCACGTGGACCTTTTTCCATTGTGGATACCGGAAAATTACGTGATAATCTCTAGAAAAGATCCAAGGCTATCTGCCGTCGTCGGCGCATAGTCCATGGAATCGTAAAATCCCAGGAGGATCTCATGAAGGCCAGAAAAGCCATTTTCGTCGTCGTCCTTCTCGTGCTCGGTTTCGCCATGTGGGCGCAGAGCTACGATGAGACCATCGTCGTCTACAAGATAACCCGCGACCAGCTCTCGGGCTATCTCAGCTCCCTCAACTACAAGCCCTCCAACGTCAAGGAGAAGACCATCAGCCTGAAGATCAACGGCTATTCGGCCTTCATCACCTGCAACGGCACCAACCTCCAGGTCTACGCCTGGTTCGCCGGCCCGGCCGATCCGGACCTCGTCAACAAGTTCAATTCGAGCTACCGCTTCGCCACCGCCTATTGGGACGAGGAGAACGATATCTGCGTCCAGAGCGACATAGACATGGAGAAGGGCATCACTATCGGCGCCATCGGGGAATGGCTCGATACCTTCGGCCAACTCCTCGACGACTACAACAATCTCTGATTGCGGATGATGTACGGGATTGCATGATCCCGGCCAAGCACAGGGATCGCCCTCCGGGCGGTCCCTTTTTCATGTCTGTCGCCCTGCCGTGGAAGGTTGTTGCACAGTTCCCGTCTTGTACGGTTCCAAACGATTCTTTGCAGGTCCTTTTCATGAAACGGAAGAAAGGCCGCCCCGGCATGCGGGCGGCCTTTCTTCCATTTCCATTCGCAGCAGGTCAGGAGATGGTGAAACTGTCGGACACTTTATAATCGTTCACGGTACCGGTGAAGGTGTAGCCGGAGGTCGAGGCCTTGAAGATGACATCGATATCGGCAGTATCGCTGATGGCGCCGGATATCTTGACATCTCCGGTGAGGATGAAATCGAAGCTCGTGATGTTGAAATCAAAGCGCATGTAGACGGTTCCGTTGAGCTTATAGGTCTCGCCATCATGGGACACGGTGACATCCTTGTACGCGACCGACCAGTACGAGGTGGCAAGGAAGGAGCTGTCCTGGTCTGAAGCAGGGAAGGTCGCCGCTGAGGAGTAGTAGGTAAAGGTAACCGTGCCTCCGCCATAGCTGGCGGAGAAGCTTGTGGAAATGTCGAGACCCGCTTTCTCCTCGACTGCGACGATGGCGTCCTTGTTCTCCATGATGGTCCTGGCGAGGATGGATTTCGAGGAACCTCGGTTGTAGGAATCGGCAGAGCCAAGCCCCACAACGGCGGCCGCATCGGCCGCGTTGGCCTGCGTTATCGGCGTACAGCCGGCGACGACGAGCGTCATGGCGATGGTAAGGCCGATGATGGCGATCCCGGTTTTCTTCATGTTGCCTCCTTTGAAGAGTGAGCAAAGGCTCACTCTTTACAGACATATTTGTTCCTCAAATGATCCGGAAATCAAGATATCTCATGATGAATGATCATTCAACTAAAAAAGCTCCGTCAGCCTATCTTTTTTTGTATTGACAGCATCTAGCCCGGCCACTATATCCTGTAGGTGTCTTGTGTTTGGGCCTCAATTTATTGTGGTTTTAGCTCTTCTAGAGATAATAAAGGTGGATCATGCGTTGCCCCCACTGTGGAAGCATGGATGACAAGGTCATCGATTCCCGGACCCTTGCCAACGGCGAGAGCATCAGGAGAAGGCGTGAGTGCATCTCCTGCGGTTTCCGGTTTACAAGCTACGAAAAGATCGAGGAAAAACCTCTCATGGTCGTCAAGCGCGATGGCCGGCGCGAACCCTTCGAGCGCCTGAAGCTCGAGCGCGGCGTGATCCGGGCCCTCGAAAAAAGGCCTGTCACGCAGATGTCGATCGAGAATCTCCTCAACGAGGTCGAGGACGAAGCCGCCATGCAGGGCAAGACCTCCAACGAGATCCCAAGCCACGAGCTCGGGGAGATGATCCTCGGCAAGCTCTATGCCCTGGACAAGGTCGCATACGTCCGCTTCGCCTCCGTATACAGAAAGTTCGAGACCATGGACGAGTTCATCCGCGAGATCGAGCGCCTCGAGGGCAAGGCAGGCGGTTTCGGGCGCCGGCATCAGGAAGGCGTCGCGGAAAATGGTTCCGTGGCCGAAGGCGGGTCCACCGGAGGCATCGATGGCTGAACAGCAGGTTTTCCCCGAATGGAAGAGCTACCTTGGCGTCGAGGCCCAGGGACCGGTTCGCTATGTCGCCAAGCGTTCGGGCGAGGTCGAGCGCTACGACCGCTCGAGGATCGATGCCGCCGTCCGCAAGGCCTTCGAGGCCGTAGGCGAAGCGACCTCCGATGAGCGCGTAAGCCCTGTGGTCCGGGGCGTAGAAACCCGGCTTCGCGCCCTGATGGCCGGCCGCCATCCCAACTCGATTCCCGCCATCGAGGAAATCCAGGATCTCGTGGAGGAAGCGCTCATCGAGGCGGGCGAGGCCAGGGTGGCGAAAGCCTACATCCTCTACCGGGCGCGCAGGGAGGCGGTGCGCGATGCGAAGCGCCTGATGCTCGACATCAACGGTACCATGGATGGCTACCTCTCCCAGGCCGACTGGCGCGTCAAGGAAAACGCCAACGTCAACTACTCCCTCGGCGGCCTCATCCTCCACAACTCGGGGAGCGTCACCGCCAACTACTGGCTGAGGAACATCTATCCCGAGGAGATCGCGGACGCCCATCGCGAGGCAGACTTCCATATCCACGACCTCTCCATGTTCTCGGGCTACTGCGCGGGCTGGTCCTTGCGGGCCCTCATCGCGGAGGGCCTCGGGGGAGTGCCCGACAAGATCAGCTCGAAGCCGGCGCGAAGGCTCTCGACCCTCGTCCAGCAGATGGTGAACTTCCTCGGCGTCCTCCAGAACGAGTGGGCGGGGGCCCAGGCCTTCTCCTCCTTCGACACCTACCTTGCCCCCTTCGTGAAGAAGGACGCGATGGGCGAATCCGAGGTGCGGCAGTGCGTCCAGTCCTTCCTCTTCGGCGTGAACACGCCGAGCCGCTGGGGGAGCCAGGCGCCCTTCACGAACATCACCCTGGACTGGACCTGCCCGCGCGACCTCGCCGCGCGCCCCGCCGTCGTCGGGGGCGAGGAGATGCCCTTCACCTACGGCGATTGCCAGCCGGAGATGGACATGCTCAACCGCATCTTCATCGAGCTCATGCTCGAGGGCGACTCCGAGGGCCGCGGTTTCCAGTACCCCATCCCGACCTACAACATCACCAAGGACTTCGACTGGGAGTCGCCCAACGCGCGCCTCCTCTTCGAGATGACGGCCAAGTACGGCACGCCCTATTTCCAGAACTTCGTGAGCTCCGACCTCGATCCCGGCGACGTACGCTCCATGTGCTGCAGGCTCCAGCTCGACAAGCGCGAGCTCCGCAAGCGCGGCGGCGGCCTCTTCGGTTCGGACGAGCTCACGGGCTCCATCGGCGTGGTCACGATCAACCTGCCGCGCATCGGCTTCATGGCGAGGGATGGCAGGGGCCGGCCCGACCGCGCGGCCTTCTACGCCCGCCTCGACCGCCTCATGGATCTCGCAGCAGAGTCCCTGCGCATCAAGCGCAAGGTCATAACGCGCCTCCTCGACGGAGGCCTCTTCCCCTACACGAGGCGTTACCTCGGCAGCTTCGACAACCACTTCAACACCATCGGCCTCGTGGGCATGCACGAGTGCGGACTCAACTTCCTCGGCAAGGGCATGGACACGGAGGAGGGCAGGGCCTTCGGCCTCGAGGTCCTCGGCCACATGCGCCAGCGCCTCCAGGATTACCAGGAGGAGTCGGGCGAGCTCTTCAACCTCGAGGCCACGCCCGCCGAGTCGACTTCCTACCGCCTCGCGAAGCATGACCGCGAAGAGTGGCCGGAGATCATCACCTCGGGCGACGCCGAGCCCTACTACACGAACTCGACGCAGCTTCCCGCCGGGGCCACGGAGGACCTTTTCGACGCCCTCGACTGCCAGGAGGAGCTCCAGGCGAGCTACACGGGCGGGACGGTCTTCCACATCTTCCTCGGCGAGGCTCCGGAGGACTGGCGCGCGGTGCGCGAACTCGTCAAGGTCGTGGCGTCGACCTATCGCATACCGTACTACACGATATCGCCCACCTTCTCCGTCTGTCCGGTCCATGGCTACCTCCCGGGCGAGCAGTGGTCCTGCCCCAGGTGCAAGGCAGAGCGCGAGGCGGGCATCCGGGCCGAGATGGCCAGGGTCGAGAGGGAGCTCGCCGCGCTGCCTTGACGCGCCGCGGCTATTCAATCGGCACATGACATCGCTGCCGGGGCCCAGACCCGGCGGCGCTTGTGGCAGGGAGGACAGGATGGCGGATCGCGCTGAACTCGAGCGCAAGTTGGCTGATCTCAAGGCGGAGCTGGACCATGTCGAGGGCGGGCCTACGGAGGTCTACTCGCGCATCGTCGGCTACTACCGCTCGGTGCGGAACTGGAACGCGGGGAAGCGCGCCGAGTATTCGAGGCGTCAGACCTTCTCCATGCCGGGCCTGCCTGCGGCGGCGCCGGGCCGCATGGTCAATGAGGCACAGGCGGCTACCATGGTCGGCGCCCGCGCGGAACCGGTCATGGCCGGGGCGTCCGCTGCCGCAGGCGCCGCCGCTGACCTTTTTCCATCCGCCGCCTTTGCGGCGCGGGAATCCCGCCCCGAGCGCTCGGGCGTCCTCGTTTTCACCTGCAAAGCCTGCCCGAACTGCCCGCCCGTCGCCGACTTCATCACGCACGCCGGCCTCCCCGCGGTCTTTGTCGACGTCGACGGCGACGAGGGCCTTGCCCTCGCGAGGCGACATGGCGTCCTCTCGACGCCGACTGTGGTAGGCCTCGATGGCGCGGGCAGGGAATCCTTTCGCGCCTGCGGCCTCGCTGAGCTCAAGGAAAGGCTGCCGGGCCTCGGCCTCGGGACGTGCTAGCGAGGGTCGGCCTCAGGAAAACGAGCCTCGTCGACTTTCCGGGGCGGGTGGCCGCCGTCCTATTCACGCCGGGCTGCAACTTCCGCTGTCCCTATTGCCACAATGCGGCCCTGGTCGTCGGCAGGGAGGATGGAGGCGCCCTGCCTGATGGCGGCGCGGCTCCGGCCCCCGGCGGATCGGGCCGGGCCTCCGATGAAGGCCTCCTCGGGATCGAGGAGGCGACCCGGATCATCGAAGGCCGCGCCGGACGGATCTCCGGCATCGTGCTTTCGGGCGGCGAGCCTCTCCTCCATCCGGAGCTCCCGGGCCTCGCGGGACGCTTCCGCCGCAAGGGTCTCGCGGTCAAGCTCGATACCAACGGCTCCTTCCCGGATCGCATGACCTCCATCGGCGCGGACTACGTCGCCCTCGACCTGAAAACCGTTCCGGAGCTCTATCCGCGGCTTGCCCCGGGCCAGGAAGGCGTCGCGGACAAGGTCCTGGAATCCCTCGAGGTCCTGAGGCGGAGCGGCGCCGATTATGAGATTCGCATAACCTGCGCACCCGGCTTTGCCGGCCCCGCTGAGGCCGAGGGACTTGCCGCGCTCCTTGAGCGCAGGGACAGGGTGCTATTGCAGGCCTTCAGGCCGGGCGGCTGCCTCGACCCGGCATGGGACCAGGCGGACGCGTGGCCCGAATCGGACATGGCCGCGATGCTTGCCAGGATCAGGCAACGCGCTCCCCTCGCCAGGATACGGGGCGCCGCGGAGGAAAGGAAGGAGCAATGAGCGAACCCGCGGCACCGGCCTCCAGCCGCGGCGCGGCAGGGGTTTCCGGCTTCGAGTCCTTCCATCCCCTCGTGCGGGAATGGTTCGAGACCAATGTCGGCATGCCTACGGCCGTCCAGACCGAGGCCTGGCAAAGGATTGCGGCAGGCGAACATGTCCTTGCCATGGCTCCGACCGGCAGCGGCAAGACCCTCGCGGCTTTCCTCCATGCCATTTCCCTCCTCGTGTCGGGAGCGCTGCCGCCCGAAGGCCTTTCCGTCCTCTACGTCTCCCCCTTGAAGGCCCTCAACGAGGACCTGCGCCGCAATCTCGAGCTGCCCCTTGCCGGCATTTCGAGGCTTTTCGCTGAACGGGGAGAGCCCTGTCCGGAGATACGGGTCGAGACGCGCTCGGGCGATACGCCGCAGTCGCAGCGCAGGCGCTTCCTCTCGAAGCCGCCCGCCATCCTCTGCACCACGCCCGAGAGCCTCGCCATCCTCCTCGATTCGCCGCGGGCCCGGCCCGTGCTGTCGGGCATACGCCTCGTAGTCCTCGACGAGATCCACGCGGTGGCCGGATCCAAGCGCGGCTCCATCCTCGCCTCGTCGGTGGCTCGCCTTGCCCTTCTCGCCGGCGAATTCCAGCGGGTGGCGCTCTCGGCCACCCTGAAGCCCGCCGAGGAAGTCGCGCGCTTCGTGGGAGGCGTCGCCCTCGAGCGGGAAGGCAAAGGAAAGGTCGCATATCGCGAGAGGAAGGTCGCCATCGTGGCGCCGCCTCAGGAAAAGACCATCGAGTTCCGCGTGCTCTGGCCAAGGGCCGGAGCCGTCGCCGGGGCCTCGGCGGGCTCCGCTCCCGGCGCCTCGGCAGGGGGCGGCGAAGCAGAATCCCGTTACGATGCCATCATCCCGGCCATCGCCGCGAGGCTGCCCGGGGTACGCAGCCTCCTCGTCTTCACCGACTCCCGCAGGCGCGCGGAGCGGATGGCCTTCCTCCTCAACGAGGCCGTCGGGCCAGGGACGGCCTGGGCACATCATGGTTCGCTCGCGCGGGAAGCGAGGCTCGTTGTCGAGGAGCGTTTCAAGGCGGGCGAGCTCAAGTGCGTCGTGGCCACTGCCTCTCTCGAGCTCGGCATCGACATCGGGAGCGTCGACGAGGTGATTCTCGCGGGCGCGCCGCCCGAAGTATCCTCCGCGCTGCAGCGCGCGGGACGATCCGGCCATGGCGTAGGCCATGTTTCGAAAGCGACGATTTATCCCTTCCATGACATGGATCTCCTCCTTGCCGCGGCCGTGGTCGAGGGCGCAGAGGCCCGCGACGTGGAGGCCCTCCGTATCCCGCGCGCGCCGCTCGATATCCTCGCGCAGCAGGTCCTGTCCCTCGCGACCGAACGCGAGCGCCATTGCGACGAGCTCTTCGACGTCGTCCGATCCTTCCCTCCCTTCGAGTGCCTCGCGCGGAGCCTCTTCGACTCGACCCTCGACATGCTCGCGGGCCGTTATGCGGTGCGGGGGCCAGGCGGAACCTCGAGGATCAGGGAACTGGAGCCCCGCGTGTATTTCGACAGGGCCACGGGCATGGTCCGCGCGAGGGACTCGGCGCGCTTCCTCCTCCTTTCCTCGGGCGGAGCGATAGCCGACCGAGGGCACTACTCCATGCGTATCGCCGGCTCCAGGACGCGCATCGGCGAGCTCGACGAGGAGTTCGTCTACGAACGCAAGGTGGGCGACGCCTTCAGCATGGGTACCCAGTCCTGGAAGATAGTCGACATAGGGCCCGAGGCGGTCGAGGTGGCGCCCCTCGAACACGGCGCGGACTTCATCCCCTTCTGGAAGGCGGAAGGACGCTTCCGGAGCCCTGTCGTGTCGGAGCGCCTCCTCGACCTCCTTGACCGCTTCGCCTCCACGGGCCTGGACCGCGGGGCCGTCGAGGCCCTCCTCGAGGGCGAATATCGATTCGAGCCGGAGGCCGCGAGGGTTGCCGCGGCCTTCGTATCGGCGCAGGAATCCGCGGCAGGAAGCCTCCCGGGACGATGTGCGATATCGATTGAGGCCTACGGCGATCCCGCACGCCGCGGAGACGCCCATTGCGTCGTGATCCATACCCTGCGGGGCGGCGGCATCAACGAACCCCTGGGCCTCGCGCTTTCGGCGGCCTTCGAGGAGGCGGGCAGGCTGGCTCCCGAGGTCATCAGCGACGACAACTTCGTCCTCGTCATCCTGCCGGGCGGCGCGGGCGAGACATCGTACGCCACGGGTTCCGAAGAGGCGGCGGCGACGGTCATGGACCTGCTGCGCGGCATGGGCGCGCGGTCCCGCGTAGAAGCCCTTGTCCGCCGCAGGCTCGAGGGTTCGGGACTCTTCGGCGCGGAATTCCGTGAAAACGCGGGTCGCGCCCTCCTCATCCCGAGGGGAGGACCCGGCAAGCGCAATCCGCTTTGGGTGACGAGACTCAGGGCCAAGCGCCTCTTCGACGCGGTGAGCGGCTATCCCGATTTCCCCATCACCGCCGAGACCTGGCGAAGCTGCCTCGTCGACCTCTTCGACATGGACGGCCTCTCGGAACTCCTCGAAGGAATAGCATCCGCGAGAATAGCGCTCGCTTCCTTCGTGTCGCGCGTCCCTTCGCCTTTTGCCCGCGAGGCGATCTGGAAGGAGACGGGAGAGTACATGTACCGGGGAGACGAGATGGCGAAGCGCCCAGCCTCTTCGGTTTCGGACAACGTCATCAAGGCGGCCGTCGCTTCCTCGCGCCTCCGGCCGCGTCTTGATTCGGGGCTCGTCGCCGATTTTGCGCGCAAGGCCAAGCGCCTCCTTCCCGGCTGGGGTCCGTCGGATCCCTTCGAGCTCGCCGAATGGATCAAGGAGAGGGTGCTTGTACCTGCTGACGAGTTGGGCGACCTCGTCGCGGCCGGCGACGGAGGGCTCGAGGATGCCCTATCGGGCGATCCTGGCGTCGGTGGCAGGATCGCGAAGGTCGTACTTGAAGGCGCCTCCCTTCCCGTCCTCGTCCACTCGGAACGCCTTGGCGAGCTTCGCGAAGAGCCGGCTGCCCTTGTCCCGGAATGGCTCCGGCGCGAAGGCCCTGTCGCGCCGGCTCGTATCCGCGCCCTCTTCGGGCTCGGGGAGGAAGAGCTTTCGGCCCTTCTCGATGGCCTCGAGGACGACGGCGTGGTCGTGGTGGACGAATTCCGGAAGGAAGGCGGGGAGATCGAGGTCATCGACGCCGAGAACCTCGAGATTCTCCTCCGCCTCGCGCGGAAGGCGGCCCGTCCGGAACTGTCTGCGCGGCCAGCGAGCGACTTCTTCCGCCTCGTCGCGAGGCTCCAGCATCTCGACCGTCCTGCCAGGGCCGCAACGGCTCCGGCATCGCCATTGCCGGGAAGTCAGCCGGCCAACGCGTTGCCCGATATCGCTCGGGACCTCGATGCCCTCGCGGGCTTCCGCCTTCCCGTAGGCCTCTGGGAAGGGGAGGTCCTCGGAAGCCGTATCTCGCCCTATGATCCGCGGGCCCTCGACTTCGAGCTTTCTTCGGGACGGCGGCTCTGGTTCGGAGCGGGAAAAGAGCAGATCGCGTTCTGCGGACTTGAAGAGCTCGAGCTCTTCGGAAGTGGAGCTGCCTCGACTATCATGCCGGAGGACAGGGAGTCATGTGATTTCTGGTCCCTCAAGACTTCGCTTGGAAAGGATTCGAGGGCTACGGCCCTGGCGCTCTGGGCCGAAGCCTGGAAGGGCTCGGTCTCTACGGCGAGTTTCGAGCCGTTGCGCCTCGGCATGCGGAACCGTTTTGGACAGGATCTCCCCGAGCTTGAATCCGAAGGCGATGAGGGGCACAGGCGCGAAAGCGCCTTGCGGGAACGGCGGATCCCGCGAGCCCTCCGGGAGCGTTGGAGGGGAGGGGCTCCTGTAGCGGGTGAATGGTTCTCGCTCGGCCTTCCGCCCGCGGAATCGGATGCCCTCGACCAGGAAGAACTATCTTCGGCGCGGGTCCGGATCCTTCTCAGGCGATACGGAGTCCTCGCGAGGGATCTCCTCGAGCGCGAGTTGCCCGCGCTCAGGTGGGGAGCCATCTTCCCTGCGCTGCGCCGGATGGAGCTTGCTGGAGAGCTTCTCTATGGCCGTTTTTTCGAGGGTCTCGATGGCCCGCAGTTCATGAGCCCGGAAGCCTTCGAGCTGTTCAAGTCCCTCGATGGCCTCCCTCCTCCCCCTACGCTATGGCTCAATGCCCTCGATCCGGCGGCTATCGCGCTTGCAGTCGCGGATGGCCCCGGCGAGCGCGTGCTCCAGTTCCCCGCACGGCTCGCGACGACCCGGCTCGGCGTGGCGGGAGGCCGCCTCGTTGCCGTGCTGGCAAGGTCGGGCGCCTCGCTCGACGTCTCCGACGACCTGGATGAGGCAAGCGCCGCTGCGCTCTTTGGCTCGCTAAGGGACCTGCGATCGCGCATCGGGCACAGGCTGAAGATCACGACCCTCGACGGCGGACCTGCGACTTCCTCGCGATGGGCGCCCTTGCTCGCACGAACGGGCTTCGAATCCGACAGGGGAGCCATGGTGCTGTGGTAGGAACGGAAGCCCTGTCCGGTTATATGATCAATGACTTCATGTCACGTATGGAGAATCCGGGCGTTGGCCGACGTGGATTCTGCATTCCTCGTTGGGCTTTTTCGATCATTGACGAGCCTCTGAGATCTTTTGTCTTCAAGTCGTTCCAGACAAGTCCGGATCGGAATGCAGAAGAAGAGAATCCGATGCCGACATCAATCGTATTCATATGCGCCGAGGCTTGCCGGGGCTGTCCTTTTTGTTCCGAGAATATCGAGATCGGGAAAGGATGTATTGCTGGACTCGCTGATTGACTGAGGCGATGAAGCAGTCAGCATGAGCGGATGTTCATCCGAAAGCGATGTAAGTCCCAGATCCGAAGTAAAGAGCAGATTGCCGCTACGGATGATCGTCATGGTGGTGTGTCCCAAGGTGGAGGCGGACGCGTCGGGCAAGTATATATTGTATCTTGAATTCAGCTCGGAAAGCCCATCTCCAGTTGCCGGGATGCAATAATCAGTCGATGAAATGGCGAAGAGCCCGTTATTGATGCCATAAAAGGCGTTGTGCCTTATTCCTCGCGCGTTATCGTCCTCGCTTTCGCAATAAACGCCGGTATAGCCATACTTCGCGTCCGAGCTCCGTTTGCCGCCGAACAGTATATTGCCATTGATATATGCGTCGGACGTTTCATTGAGGAAAACGCATGAGCCGAATGCCGTATCCGCATCGGAGCTCATGGATGAGCCAATATATAGCGTATTGTTGTTGATTGAAGCAGTCGACGCGGTCAGCATAACGCATATGGAATAATCGCCCTCGCCGCCATGGATCACATTGTTGATAATGTTCGCTTCCTTCGAAGCGGCGATGCTTGCCCCGTAATTGAATTTCGCCCGGCCATTTATGGAAATGACGTTTCGCTCGATGAGGAATTTTTCGGTCTGGCTGTCCGGAATGTTCATGTCGGAAACGAAGACTCCGGTCTGGCTCAAGGCCAGCGAGGAGAGTTCGTTGCCGATCGTGATCATGCAGGACGCTATATGGCCTATGGGACCGTCGTTCATGCCTGATATGGTCACCCCATATATGTTCGCATTGGCGTATCCTGCCATGCTTATCGAGCAATCATCGATAGTCGCGTCGGACTTGGCCTCTATGCCGGAGATCGAATGTATGTTTGCCTTGTAAAGATCCTTGATAGTTATCGTGCAGCCCGAGATGGACAGCTTGCCTGCCGATGAAATGCCGAAAGAATCGGCTGCCACGGCAAGCACGTCGATAGTCGTGTCTTCCACTTGAAGCGTGCTGTCTTCGCACTGGGCGATCGCGCGGCCGGCATAGAGGTCATTGCCGAAATGGTTGATTATCCGGCAGTCGCGGATGACGGCGGAAGACGAGTTCCCGATGAAAACGCAGGTACTTGATCGTATCCCCGCGCTGGATACGGTCTTTGCAGGGTCGATGGTAAGGCCGTCGAGTACGACACCGGAAGCTCCATCAATGACGACGACGCCGTAATACGACAGGGACGCCGGATAGCCGAGATTGGTCGCATATTTGCCGATATCCCGCTTCGACCAATCATCGGGGGAATATCCGCCGCGAAGCGTCAGGGATGACGTTATCTTTATCGCCCCATCATCGGTCTGCGCATCATGGAAACCGGCAGAAAGCCTGATTTCCGCGGCCGAGGCGGGGTAAAGAAGCTTTATTGCGCGCATCGCGTACCGCAGGCTTTTAAAGGGCTTGGCGGCGCTCCCTGATCCGGTGTCGCAATCTGCTCCACGATCCGCGTTGACGTAGATAACATGATCAAGGATCTCCGGCCGCCACTCGATTTTCTTGCATGGCCAGCCTTCGGTGTCCTTGACTTCGATCATGAGGCTGCCTGTCGTGCCGCCTGCCGCCGGGTCGGCGGTCCAGGAAACTGTCGGCGTTAGGACAAGGGTATCGTTCTCATATGTCGTCTTGCTCCATGTGGCCTTGGAGACGTCCTTGGCCATGGATCCGGACAGGACGAGCGTTCCAGGAGCGGCCGATTTTTCGAAGCGGACGGTTATTCCGGATTTCGAGTCGATGCACGCCTCGAAGGGAGCGATGGTCGAATCCGAAGCCTTGAGCGCTGCCGCCTCGTGCTCGGCGGCGGCGCGAAGCGGATTGGTGCAGCTCGTGGAAGCGATGACGACCACGAGAAGGATGGAAGGCAGCGTCATTCTTCTCATTCGTCGGCCTCCCACGTCATTGTTGCTGATGCTTCTCCGGACCTGACCTCTCCCCCCGTGGATGCCGATGTGGCCACGGCCGCCATTGATGAAAGGTCGCCGCCATTCTCCTGGATGCTGGCGAGGAGCGTACGGGCCTGCGCTGAATCCCTGAGCGCAACTGCATGGCCAAGGAAGGCGGCTGCCTCGCTTTTTTTGCCAAGAAGCGATGCGATGAGGCCGGCGTTGTAATAGCTGCTGTATCCCGGATTGAGCCGGACAGCTTCCTGGATGTCGGCATAGGCCGAATCCAGCTCGCCGAACGAGTACTCCAGGAAGGCCATGCCCGAGAAGAACTTGCCCTTCTGCGTATCGCTTGCCGATTCGAGATAGGCCTTGTCGCTCGATCGCTTGAGCGCCATGACTCTCGATGCCAGGTCCTTGCGCGCCGCGACTACGGTCGGGGCAAAGGAATCGCCAGGGCGCGAAGCTCCTTGGGACAGCGCCCAGGCCGTCTGGCTGGGCTTGAAACTGGACCATGCTTCGTCCAGGGGATAGAACGCACGGTTGTCGGGCAGGGACGAGTTCCATTCATCGAAAGCAAGCTGACGACAGGTATCCAGTCCCTTGTCCATGGCTGTTACTTCGATAGGCATCCATATGCTGCCTCCCCGGGAAATGAGCGCGTTATCCGGACCAAAAAGGCCTTCTGCCTGCCTGGGGTCCAGTCCGGTTTCCGCGGCGATGAAGATATGGCCCGGTACCGTGATGAACGCCGTCCTTACGCCGCAAGCTTCGAGGAGGGCGGCGGTCAATATGCTCAGGTCATCGCAATCCCCATAGCCATCGCGAAGCGTTTCTGACGGATACCGAAGGAAATCGACGCGTCTTCCCTCCCCGGTTCCATAGGGAATCGAGTTGGGGTCGACCTGGTAATGGATTAAGCGGCTCTGCAGGTATCCTGCGACGCCGATGATGGATTCGAGCTGCCGTGGAAGGGCATCGAAGCCGAGAGCGAGCTTCGAGGCATGCTGGATTTCCTGCACCAATGAGACGAGGTTGCTGTCGTTGGGGTCCACGAAGACCGCAGCCTTGCCGTCAGGGGCAAGCAGTACACGGTCGATTTTCCCGTCAGCGTCCGTGGCGTCCGGTTCCTTGACTTGCCAGATGAAGTTGTTGTGACCGGTCACGACGCATATGTCGCTCCGGCTCAGTTTCCGCCTGGTCCCCGCGGCCGTATAGGTTATCTCGAGTTGTATGGATTCGGGAGCCGTCTCCGTTCTGGACAGGATCTTCTCCGACCACTTTACGGGAAGGTAGGCCGAGACGCTCCGGCCCGGCTCGAGGGGGGCTATATGGATCCATTCGCCTTCCTCGTTGAGGGGCCCTGCTGCGACCCGGATTGAGAGGTTTTCGGCAGTGAAGCGCTCATCGTTTTCGAGGTCGATACGGACCGCCGGATTTTCGAGGTAGTAATTCCTGAAAGCCGGCAGTACCGGAGCGGCCTTGATTCCCGTTATCCTGAGACTGGCGTCGGTCGCGGGTACGCAGAATGATACTCCAATACCGGCTCGCAAGCCATTATAGAGCCCTGGGACATATTTGTAGCCCGCAGAGGCCGTAATGGAAATATCCGGCTTGAGGTACCAATTGAGGGTTGCGTCGCCTCCCAGGAATCCCGAAATGCCCCATGGCGTCTCGCTGCCCGTTTCGTATTTTCCGGACAGCACATTGTTGAGGATGCCGGCGTTCAGGCCCCCGACGCCATCGATCCGGAGGTCCATCCTCCTGGAAAGCGGAAATGCCCGGGATATGATACCTCCGGTTTCGAGGAGCGAAAGCGAATCGTCGCCCTGGGTTGGAAGCAACGTGTAGCTCAGCCCGATGCCGACATCGATCCCTTTCAAAGGAGCGAACGGGAAGTACATTCTCGTGTCGAGATAGTACCCTGGCATGAAAAGCCTTGGCTCGGGTTCGAAGGCGGAATCGATGCCTGCCTTGGCGACAAGGAGCGAACCGTTTTGCGCAAAGCCATAGGCGGCCAGCAAACACAGGAACGTCGAAGCGAACGCGGCTCTTCTTGTTGATGTTTTCATGATCAGGCCAGCCATGTTAATGAATCAGTTACCAATTGTCAACATCATGGCTGGCATGGATCGCGCAGGGATGACGGGGCATTGTCGATTGTCCCGACGCCCGAAGCGCATATGATGAAAAAGGGGATGGAAAGCCCGTGGCCTTCCATCCCCCGTCCCGCACGACGACTGCAGGCCTATTCCTCTTCCTCTTCCTGGGTCCTGAAGGCCGCGGCCGCCTTGACGACGTCTTCGGCGATCTTGCCCGTGATGGGAGCGTAATGGTCGAAGTCGACCTCGAAGGAGCCGGTGCCGCTCGTCATGGACCTGAGGTCGATGGCGTAGCGGAGAAGCTCGGCCTGGGGCACCTGGGCGTCGATCTCGACGATGCCGCCGCCCATCGGGTTCTGGCCGGAGATGCGGCCGCGCCTGCCGGAGAGATCGGACATGACGTCGCCGAGGTTCTTTTCCTCCACGAACACCTTGAGGTTCATGACGGGTTCGAGGAGGACGGGGTTCGCGGTCTTGGTGGCCTCGCGGAAGGCACCGCGGGACGCGATCTTGAAGGCCATTTCCGAGGAGTCGACGGGGTGTTCCTTGCCGTCCGTGATGGCGGTCTTCACGTCCACGACAGGATAGCCGGCCACGATGCCGTTCTCCATGGCCTGGTGGATGCCCTTCTCGATGCCGGGGATGAAGCCCTTGGATACCGACTGGCCGAAGAGCTTGTTCTCGAACTGGTAGCCCGTGCCCCTGTCGAGGGGCTCGACCTCGAAGACGACGCGGGCATACTGCCCATGGCCACCGGTCTGCTTCTTGTGAGTGTATTCGGCGCCGGACTTCTTCGTGATGGTCTCGCGATAGGCGACACGGGGGACTCGGGTCTCGGCGGCGATCTTGACGCCGTTCTTGATCTTGTCAAGGACCATGTTGATCTGGAGCTCGCCCATGCCGGCGATGACGGTCTCCTTGGTCTCCGCGTTGAAGTGGACCTGGAAGGTCAGGTCCTCCTCGGCTGCCTTGAAGAGGCTCTCGTTGAGCTTGTCTTCCTCTTTCTTGTTGGCGGCGCTGATCGCCAGCATGTGGACGGGCGTGGGCAGCATGAGCTTCGCGAAGGCGAAGGGTTTGTCCATGACGGAGATCGTATCGTTGGTCTTGAAATCCGCGGCCTTCACGATTACGCCGATATCGCCGGCCGCAAGCGTGCCGGCTTCCTCGAGCTTCTTGCCCTGGGAAGTATAGAGCTTGCCGAGCTTCTCCTTGCGGGAGTCGCGGACGTTCGTCACTTCCATGTCGGGGGCCAGGGCTCCGGTGATCACCTTGGTGTAGGAGAGGCGTCCTGAGAACTGGTCGATCTGGGTCTTGATGATGAAAGCCGAGGTGGGCTTGGAAGGATCGACGGCGACCTCGATGTCCTTGTGCTCGGAATCGGTGGCCTTGTGGGGCTTCGCTTTCAGCGGCGATGGCGCTATCACGGCTATGAAATCGAGGAGGGCCGATGTGCCGATGTTCTTTGCGCCGGAGCCGGCGAATGCGGGGACTATCCTGCCTTCGGCGAAGGCTTCCATAAGGCCCTTGAGGGTCTCTTCCTGGCTGAGCTCTCCCTCGCCGAGATACTTCTCCATGAGCTCGTCATCACCCTCGGCAGCGGCCTCGAAGAGCTTGGCGCGGTATTCGGCGACGGCCGCGGCCATGTCGGCAGGGACGGGGCCGGAGGTTTCCTTCTGGTCATGGGAAGCCGGAGCCGTATAGGCTACCTGGTTGAGGATATCGACGACGCCCTTGAGGCCGGCTGCTTCTCCCATGGGGATGGTGATCGCCACCGGCGCGATCTTGAACTTCTCGTGGATGTCCGCGAGGGACTTCTCGAACGAGGACCTCTCCTCGTCAAGGCGCGACACGAAGATGGCACGCGGCCTGCTCCGGGATTCGAGGTTGCGCCAGAGCTTGATCGTCTCGATCTGTACGCCGGACCGGCCGTCCACGAGAACGAGGGCCGATTCGCAGGCCCTGAGCGCGAGGATTACTTCGCCTACGAAGTCGGAGGAGCCGGGGGTGTCGATGAAGTTGATTTTGTCGTTCTTGACGGTTACATGCGAGAGGGAGGCATGCACGGAGATCTTGCGGGCAATCTCGTCTTCTCCATAGTCGCTGACGGTCTTGCCTGACTCTACGGTCTCGGGCTTGGCGATCGCTCCACCCTGGAAGAGCAAGTGCTCGAGCAAGGTAGTCTTGCCCGTGCCGCCGTGGCCGGCTATGGCCACGTTCCGGATGAGGTCGGTCGAATACGCCATAATTGCTCCTTGTCTGGGTGCTCAGCTCGGACTGTCACCGATATTTATGCAAAAGCCTCGATATGGTAGAACCCGAATTTCCTGCTGTCAAGGACAAAATCCCCCGCCGCTTTCCGCGAAACGCAGGCCGATCCGCAACTTCCCTTCTTATTGACAGAAAGGCCTTGCGCGGAATAGTTTTACACATCCGGGACGTAGCCTAGGGGCTAAGGCGCCAGCTTTGGGAGCTGGAGATCGTGGGTTCAAATCCCACCGTCCCGAATCCCGGATTCGTGACGGTGGGATTTGAATCGAAGCGCGCGCCGCGCGGAAGCGCGGGAAGGCGCGCAGGACGCGCGCCGCCAGCGCGCGGAGCGGCCTTGAGGAGCGAGACACGATGTCGAGCTCCGAAAGGCAAATCCCACCATCCCGATTGAATGCGATTCGCATGACGAATCGCGAGAGTAAGGTAGACGGTGGGGAGCCGTCGCGAGCCATGCTCGCTCCGGCTATCCTCCCGTCCCGAAGAGAGCCGGATGACGCAATTCCGCAAAGCGGAATTGCGCGCGATCGGGACGCTTTGCAATAGAGAGCGTCCCGATCGCGAGGGATCATAGCTCAACTGGATAGAGCAGCTGCCTTCTAAGCAGCAGGTCGCCCGTTCGAGCCGGGCTGGTCCCAAAGGGCCGCAGGAGCAAGCCTCCTGCGGCCCTTTTTTCGAATCATCCGCGATGTGCGCACAAGATTCCGCTTGCGGGGTCCGCGGGGCGGAACGTATACTGGCCACTATCCAGGAGGAATCAATGAAACGCAGCATAGCCGTCCTCGTCGTCCTCGCCCTCTTCTCGGGCTGTCTTTCCGCGGAAGGCCTCGACTTCGATTTCAAGGGAGTGGCCCTGAACAGCGCCATCGTCTCGGGCCTGCCCCTCCCGACCGGCGCCGATTTCCAGCTTGGCCTGCCCGTCGCTTCCTTCGACGACCATCCCCTCGAAGCCTGGCTCAGGCTCAGAGGCGGCTACGAGGACCTGCGCATCCTCCGCAATCCCGTGACCGGCGAGCCCATATCCGAGCCTGAGACCTTCGATGGCGCCTATCGTTTCCATTCGCCGAACTTCCAGTGGGCCCTCGGCGCCACCCAGGGTATCGTCCAGGCTGACGAGGGAAATCTCGTGGAAGCCTTCGCCTTCTATCGCGGACGCTACGACATCTACAAGAGCAGCCTCGTCGCGGATGCCTTCTCGGACATGAAGGACATCTTCGGCACCTCCTTTCTCGCGGGTATCGCCTACGACTCGACGGACATGGACTCGCGCCGCGTCCGCACCGGCACCTTCGCCGAGCTTTCCGCGGAACTGGGTCCCGCAGCCCTCAACGCCAGTCCCGCTACGGATTTCTGGCGCGTAACCCTCAAGGCCAAGACCTACTATCCCCTCCTCTCCACGGGACAGGCCTCCAACGAGGACCTCAACGCCTTCTCCCTCTATCTCGCCGGCTTCGCGAGCGTGGACTACGCGGGCGGCGACAATGTCCCCATCTGGGTCATGCAGAGCTTCGGCGGCCGCGACCTCCGCGGCTCCCTCGGCGACTGCGTCCGCGGCTATCCCTCGAGCAGCTATGACTCCTCGTTCAAGACGGTAGCCAATGGCGAGCTCCGCGCCCTCGCGCCCGCCCTCTTCGGCCAGGCCTGGCTCGTGCCCATGGCCTACCTCTTCGCCGACGCAGGCTACTACGCCGGCTTCGCGAACGATTCGGGCGCGAACAAGGGCGCTTCCGGCGCCATCATGTCGGCCGGTGCAGGCCTCAACTTCAATGTCCTCGACTTCGTGAACCTCGGCGCCTATTGCGGCTTCAAGTTCCCCCAGGGGTCAGATCTCTATTCGACCTATACGGAGGACGGCTCCTTCTTCTGGAGCATCCAGTTCCTCCTCCATTTCTAGGCCGAGAGGCAGGCGGTCGGCGGTTTTCAGAAACGGCCGCCCGCCGCAGGAGCAGGACCGCGCGGCGGCTCAAAGGCCACCGCGCAATGAAAAGGCCGGCGCAGGATGCGATCCTGCGCCGGCCTTGGTTTTCGCAGACGAGCCCGCAAAGAGCCGTCCGGGAAGGCCTACATGAACTTCCTGATCTCGGTCTGCACCATCTGGTCGCAGCGCTCGTTGTGCTCGACCCCCGCGTGACCCTTGACCCAGGAGAAGACGGGCTTGACCCTGGCGGTGACCTCGTCGAGGGCCTCCCATAGCTCCTGGTTCTTCACCGGTTTCCTGTCGGCGGTGCGCCAGCCGTTCTTCTTCCAGTTCCTGATCCAGGAGGTGATGCCGTTCTTGACGTACTGCGAGTCGGTCTTGAGCTCGACGCTCGCCCCAGGCGCCTGCGCTTCCGCCTCGGTGAGGGCGGCTATCACGGCGGTCAGCTCCATGCGGTTGTTGGTCGTGTTGGCTTCGCCGCCCGAACGGGTCGTCTCGCTGTCGCCGCGGCGAAGGACGAAGGCCCAGCCACCGGGGCCGGGATTGCCCGAACAGCCGCCGTCGGTATAGATCTCGATGTGCTCCATGGCGGCGAGTATGCCTGCGGCGAGGGCGCGGGTCAATCCATCCCCTTGCATCCTTGTCGAGGTCAGGGCTAGACTTCGCGCGTATGTTCAAACAGATCAGGACCCTTATACCGTATTTGCGGAAATACCGCCTTCAATACGCCCTCGGCTTCATCTGCCTTATTGTCGTCGATGCCGCCCAGCTCGTCATTCCCCAGCTCGTGAGGAAGGCGATAGACGAAATCTCGGCCGGCAGCTTCCGGCTGTCGGATATCCTCGCCCTGTCCATCTGGATGGTCTGTATCGCGGCGGCCATCTCGGCGGGGCGCTTCCTGTGGCGCTTCTTCATCCACGGTTCCTCCCGGCGCATCGAGACCGAGATGCGCGACAAGCTCTTCGACCATCTCCTCGAGCTCTCCGGGACCTTCTACCAGCAGAACAAGACGGGCGACATCATGGCGCGGGCCACGAACGACATGGGCGCGATCAGGCAGGCCACGGGCATGGGGCTCGTGACCTTCGTGGACGGCACCTTCATGGCCATAGCCATCCTCGTCATCATGTTCGTGCAGAATCCCGGCACGACCCTCCTCACGGTCATCCCCCTGCCCATCATAACCATCCTCATCATCTACTTCGGAAAGATGGTGGGAAAGAGGTTCGAGCGCGTCCAGGCCATCTTCTCGCGGCTCTCCGAGATAGCCCAGGAGACCATGTCCGGCATCAGGGTCGTCAAGGCCTTCGTGAAAGAGGAGAAATTCGCCCAGGATTTCTCCGTGGTCAACGACGACTACCGTTCGGCCTCGATGGGCCTCGTCGCGATCTTCGGCTTCTTCTTCCCCCTCATTTCCTTCCTCTCGGGCCTCACGACCCTCATTCTCCTCGCGGTGGGCGGCAATGCGGTCCTCGCCAACCGCATGAGCGCTGGCGACATCGTAGCCATGCTCTCCTACCTCCAGATGCTCGTCTGGCCGATGCTCGGCGCAGGCTTCACCGTCAACATGTTCCAGCGCGGAGCGGCGAGCCTCAAGCGCGTGAACGAGGTCCTCGATTCGGTACCGGACATCGTCTCGCCGCCGGGCGCGACGAAGGACGCGCCCGAGGGCCGCATCGAGCTCCGCTCCCTCACCTTCGCCTATTCCGGTTCGGGAAAGCCCTCCCTCGAGGCGGTGAGCCTCGAGGTCTCCCGGGGGCAGACCCTCGGCATTCTCGGCAGGGTAGGGTCTGGCAAGTCGACCCTCCTCAGGCTCCTGCCCCGCCTCATGGATCCGCCGGAAGGCACCGTCTTCGTGGGCGGACGCGATGTGCGCGACTATGACCTCGCCGTGCTGAGGCGGGCCTTCGGCTTCGTGCCCCAGGATTCCTTCCTCTTCTCCGATTCCATCGCCGCCAACATCCGTTACGGCGCGCCAGGCCTTTCCGAGGAAGGCTTCAGGAGGGTCGCCTCCGTATCGACCATCGACCGCGACGTGGAGGACTTCCCGGAGGGCTGGGAGACCATCGTGGGAGAGAAGGGCCTCACCCTCTCGGGCGGCCAGAAGCAGCGTATCGCCATCTCCCGCGCCCTCGCCCTCGATCCCGAGATCCTCGTCATGGACGATTCGCTCTCGGCAGTCGATGCGGAGACCGAGGACAGGATCCTCCAGGCTCTCATCGAGGAGCGCAAGGGCAGGACCAACATCATCGTCTCGCACCGGGTCTCCACGCTCCGCCATGCGGACGTGATCCTCGTGCTGGACAAGGGCCGCGTGACGCAGCGCGGCAGCCACGAAGAGCTCCTTGCCGACGAATCGGGCTTCTACGCCGAGATCGCGAGGCTCCAGGAGCTCGAGCGCGTGGCCGGAAAGGGAGAGTGATTCCATGGCCGACTTTTTCGATACCGACGCATCAGTGACGAAGAACTTCGATTCGGGCATCGTGCGGCGCATCCTCTCCTACCTCAGGCCCTACATCGGCCTCGTCGTCATCTCCGCCCTCGCCCTCGCCATCGGGACCGTGGGCGAGCTCTATGTCCCCGTCCTCGTCAAGGACACGGTGGACGATGCCCTCATGGTTTCCTATGTCGCCGTAGATCCCTCGCTCGCGGCCGGGAGCGGCATTGGCTTGCGCGCCGATGATCCCGTCGTGGGCGGCAGGACCATCGTGCCCGCGTCGAGGCTCTCGGGAATTGCGAGGGACAGGCGCAATGCCCTCGAGGCTTCGGGCGCAATCGGGACTGAGCCCCTCTATCTCGTGCGCCTCTCCGCGGAAGCGAAGGGGCCCCGGGGACGCGCGGCCCAGGAAACGGCCCTCGCCGCGGCCCGGACCCTCGCTCCCGATGCGGCCTCGATCGTGACCGAGGGCAACCTCGGCATCCTGCCCCTCTCCCTCGTGAAGAAGCTCGGGCCGAGCGACGCGGCAGCCCTCAGGTCGGCCGACTCCCTCGTGATATCGCACAACGTCATAGTCCTCCTTGGCATCCTCTTCGCCGTCCTCGTCGCGACCTTCTTCGAGGTCTACCTCTCGAGCCTCGTCGGCCAGCGCATCATGAAGGACATGAGGATGCAGCTCTTCCGCCATACGACGAGCCGCTCCCTCGCCTTCCTCTCGAGGCAGCCCGTCGGCCGCCTCGTCACGCGCATGACGAGCGACATCGAGACCATCAACCAGTTCTTCACGGACGTCCTCGCGGCCTTCCTCAAGGACGCCGCCCTCATGGCGGGCGTCCTCGTGGTCCTCCTCCTCCTCGACTGGCGCCTCGCCCTCGTGACCCTCGCCACCCTGCCGCCCGTGGCCGTCGTCGCGGCCATCTCGCGGACCAAGGCCCGCGACGCCTTCAGGCGCCAGAGAACCTGGCTCTCCAAGGTCAACGCCTACCTCTCCGAGCGCATCTCGGGCATGTCGGTCGTCAAGCTCTTCGTGCAGGAGGAGGCGAGCGCCCGCGATTTCCAGGAGCGCGACGCCGAGCTCAAGAAGGCCAACCTAGGCGAGATGTACGTCTACGCGACCTTCCGGCCCATCGTTGACTTCCTCGGCAGCCTGACCACCGCAATAGTGATCTACTTCGGCGCGAGGATGTTCGGCCTCGAGCTCCTCTCCCTCGGCACCCTAATCGCCTTCATCAACCTCATCGGGATGTTCTATTCGCCCATCCAGGACCTCTCGGAGAAGTACACCCTTCTCCAGAGCGCCATGGCTGGAGGGGAGCGCGTCTTCACCCTCCTCGATTCGAAGGAGACGATACCCGACCTCCCGAGGATCGAGATGCCGGAGCGAATCGAGGGGCGCATCGAGTTCTCGGAGGTAAGCTTTGCCTACAAGCCGGGAGAATGGGTCCTGCGGGACCTGTCCTTCGAGGTCCAGGCTGGAGAGATGGTGGCCATCGTGGGCTCGACCGGCGCCGGCAAGACCACCATCACGAACCTCATCACGAGGCTCTGGGATATCCAGGGCGGCGACATCAGGCTCGACGGCCATCCCGTCCGCGACCTCCCCCTCGCTGGGCTGCGCAGGGCCGTCCAGCCGGTCCTCCAGGACGTCTTCCTCTTCTCGGGAACCATCGAGGACAACATACGCCTGGGCGGAGAGGTGAGCGAGGAGAGGATGAAGATCGCAGCCAGGGCCGTCCATGCCGACGAATTCATCGAGGCCATGCCGGAAGGCTACAAGACCGTCCTCGCAGAAGGCGCCTCGAACCTCTCTTCCGGGCAGCGCCAGATCGTCTCCTTCGCGCGCGTCCTCGCCCATGATCCTGCGGTCATCATCCTCGACGAGGCGACGAGCTCGGTGGACACCGAGACGGAGCGGATGATCCAGCGCGGCCTCGAGGGCCTCCTCGCGGGAAGGACGAGCATCGTCATCGCCCATCGCCTCTCCACGATCAAGAACGCGGACCGCATCATCGTGCTTGCCGGAGGACGCGTCGCGGAGAGCGGCAGGCACGAGGAGCTCCTCGCAAGAAAGGGACTCTACTGGAACCTCTATCGCCTCCAGTACGGCGGCGTCGTGGAAGAGGATGCGGAACTGGCCCCTTGATAAGCGCCGCGTACGGCGCCCCCCAAAGGTGCTTTCGAAAGCCGCTGCATAATCCCGCTGAAAGAAGTATCTTTATCTGTGTGAGGCCTTGAAGAGCAAGCTGGATGGGCCACGCAGAAGGCCTCCGCGAGGAGGTTGCAGATGAAGCGCGTAGAAGCGGGAAAAAAGATGGCGAAGGCCCGGAAGCCGGCCGGAATCATGCCAAAGTCCATGAAAAGCGCTATGCCCCAGGACATGAAGGTCTGCCAGAAACCCCACGACATGGAGCACTACCGCCTTTCCGACGAGGACGATGCCTGCTTCGATTCGGTTCGCTAGCCATTGCGGCGCATGACCGGGGCGAGGGGGAAGGGCCGTCGCCCCGGCTCTCTCCCCGGTCCGTTTTCCCTCTTCACCCATCGCATACCCCCATTACCTGACTGTATACTGCTCCCGTGAATATCCAGTTTTCCGGGCGTCTGCCCTGGCCCTCGCCCCCCAATGCCCTCGCCCTTGCCTTGTCAGCCCGCAAAGCCCAGGGACTTCCCATCCTCGATTTTTCCTCCTCCAATCCTACCCGCCTTTCCCTCGACAGGGACGGAGAGGCCGTCCTCGACGCCCTTCGCAGCCCGGCCAACCTCGTCTATTCCCCCGAGCCCCAGGGGCTCGCGGCAACACGCGAGGCCCTCGCCCTGGACCTGGCCCGCCGCCATCCGGCGAGGGCAGGCAGTCTGCCCCGAGCGAAGGACCTCTTCCTCTGCGCCTCGACCTCCGAGGCCTATGGCTGGCTCTTCAAGCTCCTCTGCGAGCCGGGCGACGCCGTCCTCGTCCCCAAGCCCGGCTATCCCCTCTTCGATTACCTGGCCGGCCTCGAAGCCGTTGAGGCCCGCGCCTACCGCCTTTCCTACGCCCATCCCGCCGGCTGGCGCGTCGATCTCGATTCCCTCGAGGATGGCCTCAAGAAGGGCCGGGCCAAGGCCGTCGTCCTCATAAACCCGAACAATCCGACCGGTTCCTATATCGCGAGAGGCGAGCGCGAGGCCATTCTCCGGCTCGCGGAGCGATATGGAGTCGCGCTCATCGTGGACGAGGTCTTTCTCGGCTTCGAGGTCGAAGGCCAGGGGGAGGGGAGGGCGCCCGCCGGCGGTCCGAGCTTCCTTGGCGAGGAAAGCGTGCCCTGCTTCGTCCTCGACGGCCTTTCGAAGCTCGCCGGCCTTCCCCAGATGAAGCTCGGCTGGATAGCGGCATCAGGACCGACGGCCCTCATGGACGAGGCGAAGGGCCGCCTAGAGATCATCGCGGACACCTACCTCTCTGCCTCTACGCCGGCCATGAACGCCCTTCCTGCGTGGCTGGCTCTCTGCGATGCCTTCGGCCAGGCCCTCGGCGCAAGGCTCAGTTCCAACCTGGCCTGCCTGCGATCCTCCCTCGAGTATCCCGGCTCCCCCCATCGGGTCCTGCGCTGCGAGGGCGGCTGGACGGCCCTCATCGAGGCGCCCCGCCTCCTGGGCGAGGAGGAGATGGCCATCGCCATGCTCGAGGAAGAAGGCCTCTCCCTACATCCCGGTTACTACTTCGACATGGAGCGGGAAGCCTGTTTCGCCGCCAGCCTCATCCTCGAACCCGGGATTTTCGGCGCATGTTCCGAGGCCTTCCGCGCGTGGTTCGAGCGCGCCCTGCGATGAGTTGAACTTATTCGGGCCCAAGGCTATAGTGCCGTCACGGGGCTTGGCGCAAGGCTCGGGCGCCCGTCCTTAAGGAGGGCCCATGGCCGCTATCGTCATCGACGGCAAGAAGGTATCCGAGGACATCCGCGCGGAGATACGCGGGCGTTGCGCGCGCCTCGCCGGGCTCGGCGTGAAGCCGGGTCTCGGCGTCATCCTCGTGGGCGATGACCCGGCGAGCGTCTCCTATGTCACCGGCAAGGAGAAGGCCTGCGCCGAGAACGGCCTCGCGAGCTTCCCCCACCACCTGCCTGCCGACGCGACGAACGAGAATGTCCTCTCCCTCGTCGACGAGATGAACCGCGATCCCCTTGTCCACGGCATCCTCATCCAGATACCCCTTCCCCGGCAGATCGACGAGCGCCTGGTCATCGGCGCGATTTCTCCCGAGAAGGACGTCGACGGCCTCACGCCCATCAACATCGGGCGCATGAACCTCGAGGAGCCCTGCTTCCTGCCCTGCACGCCGGCCGGCGTCATCGAGCTCATCAAGCGCGCGGGCGTGAAGACCGATGGCGCGCGCGCCGTGGTCATCGGGCGCTCGAACCTCACGGGGCGGCCCCTCCTCAACCTCCTCTCTCGGAAATCGCTCAACGCGACCGTCACGATCTGCCACACCGGCACGAGGGACCTCGGCGCCCACTGCCGCGAGGCCGACATCCTCATCGCCTGCGCGGGCAAGGTCGGCATGGTGACGGGCGACATGATCAAGCCGGGCGCCTGCGTCATCGACGTGGGAGTGAACCGGGTGGAGGACCCGACGGCCAAGGCGGGCTTCAGGCTCAAGGGAGACGTGGACTATGCCGCAGCCTCCGGGAAGGCCGGCTGGATCACCCCGGTGCCGGGCGGCGTCGGGCCCATGACCATCACCATGCTCCTCTCCAACACGGTCCTCGCGGCGGAGCGCGCCGCGGGCCTTTCCGAGCGCGCCGCACCCGCCCATGCCTGAGATGATCGACGTCCAGAACATGCGGGACGAGCGCCGCGTGCCCATCCAGAAGGTGGGCGTGAAGGGCCTCCGCTATCCCATCGTCCTCCTCGACAAGGCCAAGAGTGTCCAGCACACGACCGCCCTCGTCAACCTCTATGCTGACCTTCCGCACGACTTCAAGGGCACGCACATGAGCCGCTTCATCGAGGTTTTCGACGAGCACCGCCACGATCTCTCGATGCCCAAGTTCCTCAGGATGCTCGAGGAGATACGGAGCTCCCTCGAGGCCGAGACAGCCTACGCGGACATCCATTTCCCCTACTTCATCGAAAAGAAGGCGCCTGTCACGGGCCAGTCGGCGATGATGTCCTATGATTGCGCCTACATGGGCAAGGTCGGGCCGGACAGCAGGGAATTCGACGTGACGGTCGCCGTCCCTGTCCAGACGGTCTGCCCCTGCTCCAAGGCCATCTCCGCTTACGGAGCGCACAACCAGCGCGGCATCGTGACCCTCACCGTGGCCCTCGGCCCCTTCTTCTGGATCGAGGATCTCGTGACCCTCGTCGAGGAGTCGGCCTCGAGCGGGGTCTACACCCTCCTCAAGCGCGATGACGAGAAGTACGTCACCGAGCATTCCTTCGAGAATCCCCGCTTCGTCGAGGACCTCGTGCGCGAGGTCTACGTCAAGGTCCAGGCCCTCGGCAAGTTCCCGCGCTTCCGTGTCGAGGCGGAGAATTTCGAGAGCATCCACAACCACTCGGCCTACGCCTTTGTGGAGTATCCCCCGGCCTAGCCACCAAGGAGGACGCCGTGGCTTTCAACCGAGTCGAGCTCGTCAAGGACCGCGTGCCCCTGCGCCGCGCCCTCGTTTCCGTCTACGACAAGACCGGGCTCGAGGCCCTCATCCTCGGCCTCGCCAAGGCCGCGCCCGGCGTCGAGATCTACTCGACGGGCGGCAGCCATGCGGCCATCGCGGCGACGCTCGCCTCGGCCCAGGCCAAGACCGGCCCGGAGCTCCGGGCAAAGCTCATATCCATAGCGGACTACACGGGCCAGGCCGAGATGGCGGGCGGTCTCGTCAAGACCCTCGACTGGAAGATCTACCTCGGCCTCCTTGCGGAGTCGGGCAACGCTTCCCACGGGGCCGACCTCGAGCGTCTCGGAGCGGTGCCCTTCGACCTCGTCGTGGGCGACCTCTATCCCTTCGAGGCGGCCGCCCGCGACCCCTCCTCCACGGTGGAGGAGCTCAGGCAGAGGATCGACATAGGGGGGCCCGCGATGATCAGGGCCGCTGCGAAGAATTTCCTGCGGATTGCCTCGGTGTCATCGCCCTCGCAGTACGAGGGGCTCCTCGCCGAGCTCGCTGCCCAAGGAGGCGCGACGACGCTGGGATACAGGCGCGCGCTTGCTGCCAGGGCGTTTACCCGGGTCTCGGCCTTTGATGCCGCCATAGCGGCCCGGCTCGAGGCTGTGGACGCGGCCCAGCTCGGGGCTTCCTACCGGGTGGAGTAGGCCTTCCGTCCCGCGCGGAGGCGTCGCTTCCGTTCCCTTTCCGATTCCCTCATTTTCCCGCCGATGGATGCCGCGCGGACGGCCTTGCCGTCCGCAGAGGTGTCATGCTTCCAGTCGAGGTCGGGAAGCTTCCCGAAGGCCACGCTGATCATGCCCGAGAGCGAGGCCACGCCCCAGACAGGGAGGTATACGGCGCTGTAGGCGAGGAATCCGACAAGGCCAAAGGGGGAACCGTAGCGCCGGGATGCCCTCGCAAAGAGGACTGCGACCGGGCCAAAGGCCAGGGCTGCGCCTGCCAGGGCCGCAAGGGCCGTGGCCAGGGCTCCGCCATGGGAGAAGTCCACCGCGAGTCCCGGTATGAGGGCTCCGGCCAGGAGGGCCAGGAAGGGCAGGGGAAAGAGGAGACCGGAGATGCCAAGGCGCGGCCTGAGCTCCGGTTCGCTTTCCATGACTTTCTGGACGTAGGTAGCGGACCAGAGGGCCGAATTGATGGACCAGCGTTTTCTTTGTCTGAGCCAGTCCTCGACCGTCTCGGGGACTGCGTTGCCGACTGTCATGGACGGATCGAAGCCGAAGCGCGCTCCTGCGAGAAAAGCCCTGGCTGCGAAATCCATGTCCTCGTTCACGATGGCGCTGAAGCCGCCCAGCGCTTCAAAGAGCCCGCGCCTGACCGCGAAGGCCGCGCCATTTATCGAAGGCATCCTGCCGGCCTTCCGCGCGAGATACTCTGTCGCGAGGATGTTTGAAAGGAACTCGTAGCGGCCCATTGCCGCCACGGGGCCCTGTCCCCTGCCCACCTTGGGCAGCTCCGCTATGTCCCGGTCCGCGAGCATGGCTTCGGTCCGCTCGATGAGGTCCGCTCCAGCCGGAATTTCTATGTCGTTGTCGATGAAGAGGAGACCTTCGCCGTCCACTTCACGGACGGCGCGGTTGAGGGCTTCGGCCTTCCCGAGGTGGGGCTGTCCCTCGATGATCCTCACTTCGGGAAGACCTCTGATCCCTTCGAGGGCTGCGGCGATCGAATCGTTGCCGTCACCGTCCACCACGACCACGATGCGAGCTTCGGGCCGGGCCTCGGCGGCCAGCGCCCGGACGATGTCCGCGGCCCGCTTGGGCTCCCTGTATACCGGAACCAGGGCTGTGATTGTCATCGGAATCACCTCGATGCGGGCGAGGCGGCCCACATGTTGACCAAGATACTGTCCCGGACGCTATGATGGCAACACCATGGACGATCCCGAAGCAGCCGGACGAGCCGCTACCCGCAAGGCCGGTTCCGCAGATTCGAAGGGCGATACCGCGCGTCGCTACGGGCGGTACATCTTCATCGCCATCATCATCGGCCTTGCAATCAACATCCTCCTTGGCCTCTTCGTCGATTTCGACAAGGTCAAGGCGACCCTGGCCCAGGCCCAGGCCTGGCAGATCCTCCTTCCCTTCGCGGCCATCGTGGCGGTCTATGTCATCGACGCCATCCGCTTCCAGGTCGTCTTCTGGCAGTTCGGCGTAAGGCTTTCCTTCGGCGACGCCCTCTACAACAACGTGATCGGCTATTTTTTCAGCAGCATCACGCCGAGCTCGGCCGGCGGCTACCCGATGCAGATCTACCATTTCGCGAAGCTGGGCCTCGACACGACCGTTTCGACCAACGTGACCTTCTCCCGTCTCATGGTCTCCAATTTCGTCCAGCTCCTCATACTCGCCCTCTTCGTGAGGCGGGGTATCGGCCTCCTTGCCCTCTCGGGAAACGGGGTCTACATCCTCGGCCTTGGCATGCTTACCACCCTTGTCGCCTCCGTCTTCCTCCTCTTCGTCTTCTTCAAGCCGATGCTCATCGGCCGGCTCGCTCTCCGCCTCGAGGGATCAAAGCTGGGGCGACTGGTTGGCAGGCTCGCGAAGAACGAGCGCTGGGCCGAGTCCCTTTCGGCCTGGAGCTTCGGCCTCAGGGACAGCTTCCGCTTCCTCTGGCGCAAGAAGATCCTGGCCGTCCTCGTCGACAGCCTCCTCTTCATCCTTGTCGAGGTCGTATGGGCCCTGGGCCTCTACTATCCCCTCGCATCGCTTTCGGGCGTCACCCTCCGTTTCGACGACTTCCTGTTTGCCTTCATTGTCTGCGGCCTCGTTTCCGCCTATGTACCGACGCCGGGTTCTTCCGGTTCCGTGGAGGCCGCCTACGCCCTCGTCCTGGGCGGCCTGACCGGGGGCTTCGGGGCTGCCCTTACCGCCATCTTCCTCTGGCGGCTTGGCGCCTACTACCTCCATCTGGTCGTCGGCGGCGTCACCTATGCCTTTGTCCCCGTCAGGAAGGGATCCTATTCGACCTTTGCCGACGGGACGGTGAGGCGCCGGAAACATGCCGACCTGATTTCCAGCTGAGGCTGACAGGGCAGGGCAGGGCAGGGCAGGGCAGGGCAGGTACATAGGCTCTGGCCCTTCACCTAAGGTCCCGCGGCCGGTATACTCCGTCCATGGAAAAGCAGAGCCTGGCCGCTGCCTATCGCAGCTTCGCTGACGATCCCTTTCCCCGGAAAATGGAAATTTCCTTCTATGACGATGCCGGAAGGAAGTCATCCCTCCTCTACGAGAAGGTCGAGTGGGTGGTCGAGGGAGAGACCCGCGGCCTCCGCTACGGCGAGAACCCCGACCAGGGCGCAGCCTTCTATCGGCCTGTCGGCGGCAACCTGAGCCTGGGCGGAGCGGAGTTTGTCGGTGCCGTCTCCGGCCTGGGCCGTGAGGGCAGCATGGGCGGCGCCGGCGACGCCGGCCACGCCGGCCACGCCGGTCTCGTCTCCGCCGTCGAACTCCTCCAGTTCGGCAAGCACCCCGGCAAGATCAACCTCACCGACGTTGATGCTGCCCTCGGCATCCTGCGCTACCTCGGGGACAGTCCCGCCTGCGCCATCATGAAGCACAACAACCCCTCGGGCGTGGCCCTCGGGACCTGCCTGGAGGAGGCCTACGCGAAGGCCTACCTCGCCGATCGTGTAGCGGCCTTCGGCGGCGCCGTCGTGGTCAACCGCAGCCTCGACGCGAAGACCGCAGCGATGGTTGCTTCGTCGTACTGCGAGGTCGTGGCGGCGCCGGACTTCGGCGAGGGCGCTCTTGCAGCCCTTGCCGCGCGCAAGAACCTGAGGATCATGCGGATTCCCGAGATGGCCCGACTCGAGCGTTGGGCTCCCGCCTGCGTCCTCGACTTCAAGACCCTCCTCGACGGCGCCTGCATCGTCCAGACCTCCTTTGTCTCGCGCATACGCGGCCGCGAGGACTTCCTCCCCGCTGAGACCGTCAAGGACGGCAAACGTTATGCGGTGGAGCGCGAGCCCTCCGAAGCCGATTGGTCGGACATGCTCTTCGGCTGGGCCGTGGAAACCGGTGTCACGAGCAATTCCGTAATCTACGTGAAAGACGGCGTTACCGTCGGCATCGGCACGGGAGAACAGGACAGGGTAGGTGTCGCAGAGATCGCGAGGGACAAGGCCTACCGAAAGCTCGAGGACAGGCTACTCTGGGAACGCCATGGCAAGGCCTGGAACGAGCCGGGCCTGGAAGCCGAGAAAGCGTCCATTCGCGAAGAGGTCGCGGCCCTGAAAGGCGGTCTCGACGGATCGGTCATGATCTCGGATGCCTTCTTTCCCTTCCGGGACGGCATCGAGGTAGGGCTCCGGGAAGGCGTATGCGCTGTCGTCCAGCCCGGCGGTTCGCTCAGGGACTTCGAGTCCATCGAGGCCTGCAACGAATACCATGCCGCCATGAAGTTCACCGGCCAGCGCTGCTTCAAACATTAGGGACTTCCAACCTGAAGCGCTGGCCGAAGCCGGCGCTGCTTCAAACATTAGGGACTTCCAACCTGAAGCGCTGGCCGAAGCCGGCGCTGCTTCAAACATTAGGGACTTCCAACCTGAGGCCTTTCGTGCATGTGCCCAAAGGCCGGAGCCGAATTCCGGGGTCTTTACCTGCGGCCTTGCTTTTTGTATCTTATTCGCAACCTGATGGAGGCGCACAATGAGCGATCTCGAACCCGTTGGAAACAAGGAAATCAGCGATGCCGGAGTCAAGGGGATAGGCGCGACGATCGGCGGCGTGGGCCTTCTCATAGTCCAGGGTGTGGCCGGTTTTCTTGGCGGCATAGTAGGCCTCGTTGTGGGCGGGATCGCTGTCGTGCTCGGAGCCGGTAGCCTGGCATCCAAGTCCTCGACCGATCGTCGCGGCGGGGCCATCGCCCTTGCCGCAGGCGCCGTGCTTGCCCTTCCCGGCCTTGCCCACCTGCTCCATGGAGTACCCATCGTCGGAGGAATACTGAGCTTCGCTGGCGGACTTTCGTCCTTCGTGGTCGGCGCTGGGGCCCTTGGCCTCCTCGGATATGGAATCTTCAATATCGTAAAGTTCGTGAAGGGACTCCGGTCGCGTCGCTAGCAGCTTCCGTCAGTCAGAACGTCACGTAGCGAGCGCCGGGGTTCCGGCGCTTTTTTTATCCTCGTTATCCTGGATCGCAGATCTTCCGTTCATCGGCGGATTGTCTGGATTCCGACATTTCCGCCGCTCCCGACCTTATTGGCCCCGGTCCTGAATGATGACTAATACTTGACGAGTACTAGTATATAAAGTATAGTAGTACTCAAGACGCTGTACTGGTCAAAGACGATGAATGTATTTCGCCGGTACGGCAAGGAGGAGCCATGAAAGAGAGTGTTGCGGATGGAATCATGATGAAGGCGACCAAGGCCTACATCGGAAAGCGTATCCGCCTGATAGCGGGCTCTGTCCCCCGTATATCAGGTCCTGTGCTCTTTGCCGCGAACCACCCTACGACCCTCGACCCTCTACTGCTCCAGTACGCGCTCAAGCTCTCATACTCGTCCCTGCTCACGGAGGCGGCCTTTTCGCTGCCCATCGTCAGGTCCATCCTTGTCGGCGCAGGGCATGTTCCCGTGGGAGAGAAGGGCTCGGGCGGAAAGGCCCTCATCGAGAGGGTCGCGGCTACAGCGCGGTCGGGCAGGCCCCTCGCCATCTTCCCGGAAGGCTGCCTCAGTCCTGGCCCCGGCATCGCACCGCTCAGGTCTGGAGCCGTCAGGATAGCGGCAACAGCCAGACTGCCCGTCGTGCCCGTCGGCATCGCCGTTTCGGAAGACGGAATAAAGAAAGTTTCCATGGTGCTGGGCGGCAAGCTCGAGACGGGGCGCTATCTCCTCCATGGCTGGTATGTCGTCAGGGTTGGCAGGCCGATTTCCTTCGACCTTTCGCCTGACGATCGGCTGGCAGTGGAATCCTGTACCGGTGAGTTGGGACTGGCCATGAAGCGCCAGGCCATGGAGGCCCAGGCCCTCCTTGCAGTCCTCGAAGGCCGGGAGAGCCCGGAAGCGAATGCCTGCTTCAGCGCCATACTCGCAAGCTCGTGAAGCCCACGGGCCGCTGCTGCTCTGTCCCCGCGCTGATACTTGACAGTAACTATTGCATAATAAATAGTAGTGGCTACGAGATGCTAGCCTGAAGCGAGAGCTTCGGCCAGCAAGAGGGAGTTCGCCGGTGAATGTCCAATACAAGAAGGGAGTCCTGGAACTCTGTGTCCTTGCCATCCTCCATGAGGGAGACCGGTACGGTTACGATGTTTCGGACTATCTTTCGAAGCAAGTCGATATTTCTGATGGCACGGTCTATCCCATACTCCGCAAGCTCAAGAAGGATGGCCTCCTCTCGACGTACCTGTCGGAGGAGAGCGGCGGGCCTCCGCGAAAGTACTATTCGCTTACGGAAGCGGGCAGGGCGGAGTTCCTGAAAGCCAGGGATGAATGGCTTTCCTTCGCGACAACGATAGAGGGCATCCTCGGAGGAGAGAAGAAGTCATGACCAAGGCTGAATACATCGAGCGTCTCGGAAAGGCGCTCAAGGGCAGGGTCGACGATCTCGACGATATTCTCGCGGAATACGAAGAGCACTTCGCATTGAAACTGGCCGACGGCTACGCTGAAGAAGAAATCGCGGCCAGGCTCGAGAATCCCGAGGTCCTTGCGGCCCAGTTCGCGGAAGAGGGCGAAGCGCCTGCAGCGCGAAAGCGCAACCGAGGACTTGCGGTCCTGGGCATTTCGCTGCTCAGCCCCTTTGCCCTCGTCTTCGTCGCCGCCCTGGCAATCTTCGTCGCCTTCGCAGGCGGTGCCGCCCTTGCCTTCCTCGCCCTGGGACTCTGCCTCGCGACCGGCTTCGATCCCTCGGGCCTCATCCCGCCAATGCCCTACGCGGGCGGCTTCCTCCTCGGACTCAGCTCCCTGGCCTTCGCCCTTCTCGCGGCACTCGGAACCATCTATTCCGGCCTTTACCTCGGCCAGCTCTGGAAGGCCTACTTCCGCTGGGCGAGGAATCGTCTCTTCACCTCGGCCCGTCCGCCCCTTCCCATCAACCCCCAGCTCGGGGCTGCGAAGCGGAGAAAGCTGCGAACGACAATCCTGGTGGCGCTTGCCGTCATGGGCGTCTCTTTTGTGGCCGGCTTCATCGTCATGGCGGTGAGCGCAGGCAGCCCGGGCTTCTGGCATGTCTGGCATTGGTTCGCGTGATACAGGATCCCCGCAGCGGCCCCGGCATGATGACCGGCGGTTGATGCGAGAGCGCCCGGCGGGCTAGACTGCGAGCCATACCGACATGAAGTACTTCATTGAAACCTACGGTTGCCAGATGAACAAGGCGGAGTCAGCCGCCCTCGAGACCCTCATGCGCGAGCATGGCTGGACCCCGTCGGATGTTGACGACGGGGCCGACCTCGTCCTCATCAATACCTGCTCGGTCAGGGCCACGGCAGAGACCCGGGCCCTCGGCCGCCTCGACCACTTCGCCGCCCGCAAGCGCGAGCTCGCCGCAGCGGGAAGGAAACCTTTCGCCCTCGTCGTCACGGGCTGCATGGCCGAGCGCATGAAGCGGAGCATCAGGGAGAGACAGCCCGCCATCGACTACGTCGTAGGCACCTTCCAGAAGCAGGCCTTCGGCCTCATCCTCGATGCCATAGAGGCGGGCAGGCGCCTGGACGATGTCGAGGAGAGCCCGGCCTTCGTCTTCGCCCACTCCTACTACGAGCCCGGCTCCTTCCGCTCCTTCCTCCCCATCATGCATGGCTGCAACAACTTCTGCACCTATTGCATCGTACCCTACCTCCGCGGCAGGGAGGTCTCGCGCAAGCCCGAGGACATCCTTGCAGAGCTCGACTCCCTCGAGGATTCGGGCGTCCGCGAAGTGACCCTCCTCGGCCAGAATGTCAACTCCTACCGCTGGAAGGCCGAGGGCGGAGACCTGGACTTTCCCGGCCTCCTCAGGCTCATTGCCCGGCACCTCAGGGAAAGGGGCAGGGGAGGCATCCACTGGATACGCTTCCTCTCGAGCCATCCCAAGGATCTCTCCGACGAGGCCATGGCCGTCATGGCGGAAGAGCCGGTCTACTGCCGCCACATCCACCTCTGCGTCCAGTCGGGTTCCGACGCGATCCTCAGGGCCATGAACCGTCGCTACGACCGGGCTTATTATCTCGCCCTCGTCGATCGCCTGAAGGCGCGGTTGCCAGGTCTCTCCCTCTCTACCGACATCCTCGTGGGATTTCCCGGTGAGACCGAGGCCGATCTCGAGGACACCCTCGATCTCATGCGCCGCGTCGAGTTCAGCTACAGCTACATGTACCACTACAACCCCCGCGAGGGCACGCCTGCCGCGACCATGGCAGGCCGCATCCCCGACAAGGTGAAGAAGGCCCGCCTGGCCAAGGTCATCGAGTTCCAGAGGGAGATGACGCGGCGCTTCATGGAAGCCAGGATCGGCGCCGTCGACGAGGTCCTCATCGAGGATGTCTCGAAGCGCAAGAAGAGCGAGGTGCTCGGAAGGACCCAGAGGGACGAGATGGTCGTCTTCCCCGCTGCGTCCTCGAGGGTCGGGAGCTTCGCCAGGGTCAGGCTCCTTTCCCTGTCGGGCAACACCTTCAAGGCGGAGGAAATCGATGCTGCGGGCGAATAGGCCAGCCTCGGCCCTCGCCCTGGTCCTCATCGGCGCGGTCGCGCTGGCCCAGGCTACGACTCCAGGCCCGGCCGCCGCTGCGGGAGCGCCGGCGTCTTCCGGGGCGGCCACCGTCCAGGACCTCGCGGCCGCGCGCAAGACCGCTCTCGCCGCCCTCGGCAAGGCGGATTTTGCTTCGATCCTGTCGGGTCTCGCTGACGGGCTTCCTCCTGAAGACACCATAGCCCTCATAAGCGAGTACGGTCCGAAGGTAACCGATGGCCCCGCCTCCAAGGCCCTCCTCGTCCGCGCCGGCCAGCTCGCCGTCCTCCTTGGCGATTTCAGCCCGGCTGCAGACCTCCTTGAAGCCGCAGCCTTCAGGCTGGCGGGCGCCCGCGATGATGCCCTCATCCTCCAGTCCGCCCGATGCCGTCTGGCCGCCGGCGATTCCGCCAAGGCCGCGGATCGGGCCTCCCTTGTCTGCAAGGCCGCGGCGAGCCCCGCCCTGATCCTGGAAGCGGGCATCGTATCCGTCTGGGCTTCACTGTTCGACGGAGACGAGGCTTCGGCTTCTGCCGCAGCCGCGCAGTTCCTCTCCACGGCGCCAGCCGCGTCTTCGGCCGCCCGGGAACTGCGCTTCATCCTCTGGGTCGCAGCCCCCGCTTCCGAGCGGGCGGCCCGCGCCGCCGACCTTGCGAAGGCCTTCCCCGATTCGGTAGAGGCGTCCATCGCCTTGTCAAAGGCCGGCGCCGGGGCGGCCGGCGCGACGGGTACGGCCGCCCCTGCGAGCCTCCTGCCCTTGCCGCACTGGTACCTGAGCGGCCTCCTCGAGGGCGCGCCCGCCTCGGTATCGCCTGCTCCCTCCTCTGCTACGAAGCCGACCGCAATGCCGCAGACACAGCCTCCTGCAACGATTGCGACGCAGGCCGCTCCTTCGGCTACGACGGTGCCGCCTCAGTCGGCAACTTCGACAAGCGTGGCGCCGGCCCCCGCGAGCCAATCCTCCCTGGCGCGCTACCAGATCGGCATCTTCTCGGATCCGCACAACGCGGATCTCCTCATCGCCGAGCTGACGAAAAAGGGCTTCTCCGCCAAGGCGGAGAAGCGTGTCGTGGGCGGAAGGGAGCTAATCGCGGTGATCGTGGAAGGGGAGGCCGACAGCCTCCTTCTCAAATTGAAGGACGCTGGCTACGAAGCCTACCCGCTCTTCTAGGAACCGCTTCGCTGGTCGAGGGACAGCTCGGGCTCTTCCAGGAGCTCGAGCCCGTCTATCGAGGCGCGCGCCGGCGAAAGCTGGAGGTGCCGTATGGTAGATTTGCCCGCTTTCGTTTCCGAATACCTGGCCCTGTAGACGAGCCGCTCGGTGACGAGTCCAGAGTCGGAGAGGACCGAAAGCTGGAGCACCGTCTCTCCCCCGAGCGTGTAGACGACATAGCCGCCCTTCCGTGAGCTCTCTCCCGTCTGCAGGGTGAAGCGCTGGCCCTCGAAGCTGAGGACCGATCCGTCGGATCCGCGGTAGGTGCCCGAGAGTCTGAATCCCGCCCCCTGGGCCAAAGCCCTGTCCGCGGCCGCCTGGTGGGAGAACTTCACATAGGTGCCGTCCCAGCTGCCCTGGGAATCGATCTTCACGTTGATGTCCTCGAAGACCCTCACGCTGATGCTGTTGGCCCCGGTGAGCTCGATGTCCATGAGGCGTCGCAGATTGGAGACCGACTCGTTCTGGCAGCCGACATAGAGTCCGTAGTGGGTCGAATGGGACTCGCTCCATTCGAAGTCTTCCTGGTTGTCGGGCGAGTAGAAGATGATCGATCCCGCCGATTTGTCGAAGACTATGATGCGCGCCGAGGGATCGCTCGATGCCTTGCCCGATTCGTACCAGGCGCCTTCCAGGAAGGCTTCAAAGTCGGCTTCCCGTCCCGTCAGGACGCGGGCCGCGGCCTCCCTCTCGACCTGGGCGCCCGGGATGAGCTCGCTTCCCGATTCTACATAGGTAGAGCGCCTGAAATCCCAGGTGTAGGTGGTCTTGACCTGGTCGAGGAGGTTGGCCGAATCACCCTCGTGCCGATAGGCCTCGATGGGCCAGCTCGTTCCGTTGGTCTGGCCGAGCTGGTAGCCCTCGGTGCGTTCGAGGCGGTTGATCATGATCGAGTCGGCGGATATCGAGCAGATGGGCGTGAAGGAAAGCACTTCCGACTCGGGCCCCTCGACGCGCCTGAAGACGGTGATGGTCGCGGAATTCGTGTCGTCCATGCCCATGCACACGATGTCGAGGTTGTGGTCGCCGATGAGGTCCTCGGTCAGGACCTGGAAGGTCGTGAGCTTCGTAGCGAGGGTGCTGCCCTCCCAGGCCCGCACCCAGCCCTTGCGTTGCGGCACGTAGTCCGCGACGACGATGGAGAGGCGGTCGCCCGTGTTGTCGGTTTTCCTCACGGTCAGGATCTGCTCATCGCCCTCGTCCTGGTCGAGGTTGACGCTCTGCGTGTCGAGGATGACCTCGTTGGGAAGGGCTGCGATCCTGTTCAGGGCCTGTTCGAGTTCCGTCCGTCCCGCGCCCGGCTCTCCCGTCGCGCCTTCCTCGCCCAGGACGAGCTTGCGCATGGCGAGCGGCTTGTTGGCTTCGGCGGCCCTCGACCTGTTCTGGACGAAGTAATAGACCGCCACGCCGAGGGCGAGGACGCTGAAAATGATGAAAAGTGCCTGGACGAGCTTCTTCATGGGACCTTCGGGGAGGCCCGGCACCGGAACGCCTGTCCGCCCGTCCGCATTCGCGCCGGCCGGACAAGGCAGGGTCAGGTCCCGAGGGCCTTGATGATGGTTTCTAGCACGGCGGCTTTCATGGCTTCAAGGGGGCGGTTGCAGGTGAAGCCGGACGCCGTCTTGTGTCCGCCCCCGCCGAAATTCTGTGCGATGTGCGCAACATTTACCTTGCCCTTCGAGCGGAGGGAGCAGCGGAGCTTGCCTTCCAGCGTCTCCTTGAAGAAGACGGAAACTTCGATGGTGCCGCCCTGCAACGGCGTGTTTATGAGCTCTTCGGCGTCCTCGTAGGCCGCGCCGGATTCCTCGAGGGCAGAGCGTCTGAGGGTCTGGATGGCGATGCGGCTGTCCGAGACGAGCTCGAGGGTGGAGAGGACGAGCTTCTGGAGGAGGAGGACGCCAACCTGGGAGGATTCGTACATCTTCCGGTGGATGACGTAAGGCTTGACGCCCGCGCGTACGAGATCGAGTGCGCAGGCGAAGGTCCGTTCGCTCGTCTTGGGATAGGCGAAGGAACCCGTGTCGTAGACGATGCCCGCGAAGATCGCCTCGCAGGCGTCCACGGGCAGGGCAATCCCGAGCTTCTGCGAAAGCACGAAGACGAGCTCGCAGGTGCTCGAGGCCGTGGGGTCGAGGCAGAAGGAAGGCTGCATGCCGCTCTTGGGTTCGTGGTGGTCGAGGACGAGGAGCCTTTCGGCCTGGCTTACAAGGGGTTCGATCTTGGCTCCGAGATAGCCGATATCGTGGGTGTCCACGACGATGAAGGCGGCGTTCTCGACCTCGACCGGGAGATCCTCCGGGGAGTCCATGTCGATGAAGATTCCCTGCTGGTCGATGAAGGCGAATTTGCCGCCAAGGCGCTCCGAGATGACAGGCCAGGCCTTCTTGCCCAGGGCCCTGAGGAGAAGGACCAGTGCGTATGCGGCGCCGAGGCCATCCGCATCCGGCCCGTCATGGGAGACGACTATGTACTCGTCATTGGCCTTGAGGAACAGGGCCGCTTCGTCGAGGGTCATGCGCCAGGCGCGTCCTTTCTCCGCTTGTTTTTCGATTGTACTATCCGGATCGCCACGATCACAAGGATCGCGAGGAGGAGGATGATTCCGCCGGCCAGTACGAGGGGCGATATCGCCGTTGCGGACTTGCCTGCGGCGCCGGCCTGGCCGGCTCCCGCGGTCCCGCCGCCCGTGGCGGATGCCGCGCCGCTGAGCCCTGGATCCGTCCCCGCGGGCAGGTCGGGGAAGTCGGAAGCCTTGCGGGGCGGCAGGTCGGTGAGGAGCTTCATGACTCCCGGCATCGTCTGGTCGATCCTGGTGCCCACGTCGTAACCGATGGTGATTGCGCGGAAGGATCCCATGTCGACCCTGCGGATATACTGCAGAGCGGGATGCACGAGCTTGTAGTCCGGGGCGTAGTATTTGGTGCCGACCGGCGCTTCCTGCCTCTCATCGGTGAGGAGGAGGACGTACTTGGGCCGTTCCGGCTGCCCGAGCTCGGCCAGGTCGAGCGAGGCCCTGTCCAGGGCTTCCCCGATGTCCGTGAAACGGCCGTTCGGGCTGACCGTGTTGAGGCTGCGCACGATGGCTGCCTTGTCGTCCTCCGAGCGGACAGTTCCGGCGTAGAGCCGGTCGATCTTGCCGTAGAAGGTCTCGATGATGAGTCGGTCGCCGGGCATGATGATGGGGCCGATGATTTCGCCCGCGATATACGATTTGACCGCAGCCTCCGCATCCACCATCGACAGCGACTTGTCCACGAGGAGGACAACATCGATGTTGGACGTCCGGCTTTCTTCGGCCGCGCCGGCACTCTGGGCCGCGAGGCTCGCACAAAGGACGATGGCCGCTATCAGGGAGCATCGGCGCATATCGCGAATCCTTTCCGGAAGGCATGCTGTCAGGGCGTAGGGTCAACATATAATGTAGCGCAGTCGGGCGTCCGCGCAAGTGCAGTTTTTCCCGACCGTCCATACTCTGGCTCATTGCAGGGACGATGGGGATAACTCAACGAGTTTCTTCTATATTAAGGAGAAAAAGCCCCCTCTTTTTTTCTTTTCGGCCTTTACAAGTTTCAAAGCCTTTCGATACTATAACGTAAGAAATCGATACACGGAAAAGGAGATCGTATGGGCGCGATAGATCTGCCGAAGAGTCCTAATGTATTCCACCCCGAGAAGCCGAGTGCTGTCGGTTCGAGGAATTCTCTGGCCCAGGAAGGCCGCGATCAGCAGCGTGAAGTCAACCAGCTCCTCGAGGAGGAGACCAATAAAGTCCTTCACCACATCAACGCCAGGCTTCCCAAGGAAGTCCTCGAGCGCCTCGATGTCATGGGCGGCATGAAGGAAAAGCTCTACAACTACTTCAACCAGAACTACCAGAACATGTTCAACCGCTACATGGTCACCACCGAGGACGAGATGGTGAAGAAGGTCAGGAACTTCATCGACAAGGAAGAGATGAAGGGCCTGGCGCGCTATACCCCGAAGGAGATCAGCGAGCTCCTCGACCAGGTCGGCGGCGCGGACAAGTTCAACACGGGCGAGATCGAGAAGTCGGTCGTCAACATGTTCGGCCACCTCCAGGGCCACATCCAGCGCGGCATCAACGACCTCGAGAACCTCACGAACAGCCTCCTCCGCCAGAAGACCGATGTCGGCGCCTTTATCCGCGGCGAGAACGCGTATTCCGTCGTGAAGTGCTCCTTCAAGGACAACATCTACAAGCCGAAGACCGTCGCTGACGTGAAGCTCTCCGTCAACATCCTCGACTCCGAGCTCATCAGCCCCATCTTCCACTACCAGGTCACCGTCGAGTACCTCATCAAGGACCTGATCTCCAAGCACATCATCGACCAGATCGACAAGGAGATCGACAAGCTCAAGGACAGGCTCATCGACGCCGGCAAGGAAGAGCTCTCCGACACCGAGATCATCTTCGAGAAGATGAACCGCGTTAAGGACTTCACCGACGACGACGCCGAGAACCCGAAGTCCAAGCGCTACACCATCGTGGCCAAGGAGCTCCAGGAGCGCATCTCCAACCTCCGCGCCGAGATCGATCCCTCGACCTTCGACCAGCTCAACATCCGCGAGAACCTCAAGAAGATCGTCGACATCGAGAACATCCGCAACCGCGGCTACAACACCGCCGTCAACTCGATCACCTCGATCCTCGACACCTCCAAGATGGGCTACCAGTACATCGAGAACCTCAAGAACGCCCGCGAGCTCATCATCCGCGAGTACGAGGACACCGATGCCGCCCACCTCCCGGACGAGCGCTACCAGATCCGCCTCCAGTACTACGACAACGCCCAGCTCATCGAGGAGCGCAAGGCCTACGACGTCCAGCTCAAGAGCTTCGAGACCGAGGTCCAGCACCTCTGGGACGTCCTCCAGATGAAGTACGAGGACTCCAAGTTCCTCAAGCGCATCACGGACTTCGACGACCTCGCCAAGATCTACAAGGGCAAGATCCGCAACAAGATCAAGGCCAAGACCAACGAGCCCGCCTACGAGGACATCGAGAAGGTCTGGGACGAGATCTCCTTCGTGAAGCCGGCAGAGACCGACGTCGAGAAG